>OGRC01001240.1_pt1 | contig 17367 bp, 17 predicted proteins | sample 1553431 | NCBI WGS metagenome assembly OGRC01 (sample SAMEA2580064, study PRJEB22360) | human gut metagenome | biome: human gut; feature: human-associated habitat; material: faeces | place: Denmark | collected 2008/2010
CGCAGCCTTTTAAATCCGCGTTATCCGCGTTATCCGCGTCTAAAAAATAATATACCGAATGGCGCTAATCACTAATCACTTTTGTTCTTTTCTTTTCCGGGATGAATTAATTCCGCCAACGGGGGTGTCCTTATCCTATTTTTTTGCGTGCGGATAATCAATCGTATAGTGTAATCCCCGGCTTTCCTTGCGTTCTATAGCCTGGCGGGTAATCAGATATCCGACATTGACCATGTTGCGCAGTTCGCAAATTGCCCTGGATGCCTTGCTACGTTTAAAGAGGTCTTCCGTTTCCTCATATATCATATCCAAACGTACCCAGGCACGTTTCAGACGCAAGTCGCTTCGTACGATACCTACATAGGCTCCCATAATTTGGTTCACTTCTTTCATGCTCTGAGTAATAAGCACCATCTCTTCGTTGGTCACAGTTCCTTCGGCATTCCATTCCGGTATTTCGTGGTTGAACTCATAGCGGTCGAGTACGCTTAGCGCATGTTTGGCGGCAGCATCGGCATAGACAACCGCTTCAATCAAAGAGTTGGAAGCTAAACGATTGCCTCCGTGAAGACCTGTGCAAGAACATTCTCCTACGGCATACAGGCGATTGATGGAAGACTCTCCGTTTAGGTTTACCTTGATGCCACCACAGAGGTAGTGTGCGGCAGGAGCTACCGGGATATAGTCTTTGGTGATATCGATACCTAAGCTGAGGCACTTTTCGTAGATATTCGGGAAATGCTTCTTGGTTTCTTCCGGATCTTTGTGCGTGACGTCCAGATATACATGGTCGTCACCGCGTTGCTTCATTTCGCTGTCGATGGCACGTGCCACGATATCACGCGGAGCAAGAGAAAGACGCGGATCATATTTCTGCATAAACTCTTCACCACCCATATTGCGTAATACGGCACCATATCCGCGCATCGCTTCCGTAATCAGGAAACAGGGACGGTCGCCCGGATGATAAAGCGCTGTGGGATGGAACTGGATGAACTCCATATCCTGTACGAGACCTTTGGCACGGTAGACCATGGCAATACCGTCTCCGGTAGCAACCAGCGGATTGGTGGTGTTGCGGTAAACAGCACCTACACCTCCCGTAGCCATCAGCGTCACTTTGGAAAGGAAAGTATCCACTTCGCCCGTGTCTTCATTCAGCACATACGCTCCGTAGCACTTGATGCCCGGGGTATGGCGGGTTACGATGATACCCATATGATGCTGCGTGATGATTTCTACGGCAAAATGGCGGTTGAATATTTCGATATTGGGGTGCGTCTTTACGGCTCTGATAAGGCTTTCCTGTATTTCGGCACCTGTATTGTCTTTGTGGTGCAGAATGCGGAATTCGGAGTGACCGCCTTCTTTATGGAGGTCGAAGTCTCCCTTATCATTCTTGTCGAAGTCCACTCCCCAGTCTATCAGTTCTTTGATTTGTCCGGGGGCCTCGCGCACCACTTTCTCCACGGCGGCGCGGTCACTGATCCAGTCGCCTGCAATCATGGTGTCTTCAATGTGCTTGTCGAAGTTATCTACCAGTGTATTGGTTACTGAGGCAATTCCCCCTTGGGCGAAGAAGGTATTGGCTTCTTCCAGTTCCGTTTTGCAGATGAGTGCTACCTTACCTTTATGAGCCACTTTCAGAGCGAAACTCATGCCGGCTATACCGGAACCAATTACTAAAAAGTCGAACTCTTTAATCATATTTCGTATGTTTAAGTACTGCAAAGCTACAAAATAACTGGGTTGCTTGTACTTTTCCTGTATATTAATTCACGATTTTATGATAAGTACTGCTTTATAACCTCATCCAGTGACTCCTCTTTTGTAAGCTTTATTTTCTTACGCATACGCGAACGGATCATGTTGACGCTACTCCGGTTGATGCCCATTATCAAGGCTATTTCGTCCGTACTTTGATTCATGCAGATGAGCATGGCCAGTAGTTCCTCGTTGCGGGTGAGTTGCGGATATTTCTCCCGCAACTTAGGCAAGTAAAGCGGATATATGGCGGCAAATGATTTTCTGAAGGTGTTTTCGTCTTCTTTACTGAGCAGACTTTGTCCGGTCAGTTGGCTGACGGCGCTCAGATTGTTGGCGGCCATTGCCTGCTCTATCTGTCCGGTCAATAGTTCGTTGTGCCGGTTCAGTTCTTGCTGACGGGCCATTAACTTTTGTATTTCCTGTTTACGCTTTTCCAATAACAGGCGATTCGCCTTCCTCTTAGTGATAAAATAGGCAATGGAAATGATAAGTAACAACAACAGTGCAATGGAGATGTATATATTGAAGAACAACTGATGTTGTTGCAGCTCTACTTGTGCGGAAAGCAACTTGTTCTCCTTCTCTTTACGCTCGGCATCAAACCGGATATTGGCGGCGGCAACGGCACGTATCTTTTCATCCAGATTCAGGGAGTCAGCGAAGAGCTGGTCTCGGTCGTAGCAACGGAAGAAGGCATCGTCCATTCTCATCCTCCGGTAGTAGTCCATCAGTATCCGGTTGGCATTCTTCTCTTTTCCGATCATGTCCATCTGGGCAAATCCACGGGCTGCCTTTTCTATAAGAGGTATTCCTTGTGAGGCCTTACCTGTCTCCAGCAGAGCACGTCCTAAATGAAGGTTCAGGTCATACCTGGCCCATTGAGGCATGCGGGTACTGTCCGGACAAATGCTTACTGCAAGCTGTAATGCCTTTTGTACAGAGTCCGGATAGTCCAGATAGCTATCTACTGTGAGGACTTTGTTGACAAACACACCTTTAAAGCTTTCCTGTTCGGCTGAAGTTTTCCCGGCTCGGTCCAGATAGTAGAATACGGAATCTTTATCCTGGATTCTGCGGAATATTTCTGCACGATAGCGATAGAGATCGCCCAGTCCGAAGCTGTCCTTCAAGAGTGAATAGTATTGGGCTTTGGAATTCAGCTCTAAGGCACGGTCGTACATGCCCAGTTCGGCATAGAGGTTGGCCTGTTCGCCATAGGCTATCACTATATTAGGAGGGGCTATGCTATCATTATAGCTGTTGATAGCTTCCTGATTAGTGGCTACCGCTTTTTCGTATTCACCGATCAGGCGGTAATAGATGCCCAGTCGGGATATGATGCGGAGCATATTGTGGAATTTCCCTCCCTGATGGTAATATTCCATCGCTTTCTCCAGGAGTCGGATAGCTTGGGGAATATCGTTACCAGAATAGATATAAACTCCGCTGACAATTTCGGCTTGCGGAATGTAACGGTCGGCATCATCGTATTCGGGTAATTGCAAGTATTCGTCTGCCAGCCGGATGGCTGCCTCGTTGTCTCCGCACATCTGGTGCAAGCCTGCCCGCGCGGATAACAGTTCGTGTTTGCAATGTTGTTGCAGAAAGGGAGCATTGTTGAGGCTATCCAGATATTCTATACCGGGACGAAATTGCTTGCTGCCCAGATAACTGAAATAGAAGAAGTTGACCATCTGCCGGGCATATTTGACCATTGTATCTTTAGGCTCGGTATGATCTGCTACGGCCAGCAATTCGGATATCTTTTGTTTGCCTTCGTCAATGGCTGCCTGATGCTTTCTCTCTTTCAGTAATGTGTTCAGCTGTTGGATAGTCTGCTGCCATTGCTGTGTGTCCTGATTGCCTGAAGAATGTGGGGGTACGGTACAGGCTCCGGCTGACAGCATGAGGAGTAACATAAATGTTTTTATCTTCATAAGTTGGAGGTTTATTTGGTTTGCCGGACAAAGATACAATTCCATTTTAAAAAAGAAATAAGTGCTACCTCTATTTTTTTATGTTTTATTGAGCTTGATAATGAGAGAGATACATTTTTGTATATTGGATTGTACATTGGTTATTTATGGTTTAATCTTATAGTTTCTGCAAATTTGCAGTCTATAGAAGACTAACCAAATAATAAATTAAGGTGGAAAAGATGTCACGATTGTGTATGAAAGAAATCAGTAGGGCTTTGATAGAGATGATTTCCGATGAATCGCCCTATGCTTCGAAGGATATGCTTTGCGGAGCGCGTGGAGCCGTTTTCCGCGAGATATTTATTTTTCATTATCCAGACTTTATAGAGAAGGTGCAGAAGTTGGTTCCCGGTGCTACGAAAGATGAGGAATTGCTCTGTATGCTGATTGCCGTTGGGCAGTCGGTAGATGAGATTGAGCAACTGTTTTGTTTGCCGGCCGAGCAGGTGTATATGTTCCGTAAGTCGGTATGCTGGAAGATGAGATTGGAGGAAGAAAAGCTGTTGGGTGATAAATTGCGGGAGATATTGGAAGGATAACTCCTGCTGTTCCGCAAAAATACCTATCTTAGCGGCAAAAACAGAACAAAATGAATCGTATCTTCCATGCCCGCATTGCTATAGGGCAATATTTGTTTTTAGTGCTGACAACGATTATCGTTATTTATGCCATGTGGATGCAGCATGCCGTCATGGCCGTCCTTTTCATGCTCCTGCTCGTCATCGCCATCGAGCGACTCATTCATACTACGTATACGCTGACCACAGACGACAGGCTCCTCCTTTTTTACGGACGCTTTTCCCGTTCGGAGGAAATATCCCTGAAAGACATTATCTCTGTGGAGCGGGCCTCGTCCATGAAAATAGGACGTTTCGCCGTGATGCGCTATGTGCTGGTGAAGTACGGAACGAGGGGGAAATGTGCCGTGCTGCTTCCGGTGAAGGAAGATATGTTCATAAAAACCCTTACGAATCGTTTAAATGAAGTGAAGAAATACTAATTCTCTATTCCCCTGTTGCAGCCTTCCCGAGAGTCGTCCGTCTAATTTCTAAAAATAAGAGAAATGATGATGAATTTGACTTGTGCTATTTTGCATGCCGACAGACAGGTGAGTGAACAACTAGAAGCGTTCATAGCCAAGACACCCTTTCTTGCTTTGTGTGGAAAGTACAATAATCCTATTGAGGCTTTGAAGGGTTATTATGATAATAAGGTACATCTTTACTTTGTAGGAATCGGGCAGGAAGAAACGGAGGGCATCAACGGGATGGAATTCAGTAAACTACTCTCTCCGTCCACCCGTGTCATATTTATTGCGGATACTCCCCGGTATGCCGCCGAGTGCTTTCGGCTGGACGCATTGGACTATCTGATATCCGAAGTCAGTTTTCCGGTTTTTTTCGAAGCGGTGAATAAGGCTTCGCGTTGGTTCAGCCTGAAAGGTGAAACGGGAATGCCGCTTACCGTTCTTCCCGAAAAGTCTCAGACGGAAACTTGCCAACCGGAAACGCTCAAGGTGATTTATGTGAAGTCCGACAATCGGATTTTCCGCTTGGATATATCCCGGATATCCTATATCGAAGGATTGGGTGATTATGTGAAGATTTATAGCAAGGACGAGCCAAAGCCTGTGCTGAGCTTGTGCACGATGAAGTATATGGAAGAGAAACTGCCTTCCGATGAGTTCATACGCGTCCACCGTTCGTTTATTATACGCAAAGACTGCATACGCATCATAGAAAGCAGCAAGATTGCTTTGGACAAGAGAAGTATTCCTATCGGAGAGGTTTACCGGAAGAAGCTGAAGAATTATATTGCTGATTATTCTGTTCTTTAACCTGTTGCGATGCTTGTTTCCGGAATTAGCTCACATCGGTACAGAGGTGGGGTATCTTCTCACTACGACTGAAGGTACTTCCCATTACGACTGAAGGTACTTCCCACTACGACTGAACAGGTGTTTCACTACGACTGAACTCAGTGGAACACCAAGTGTTTTATCACACAGGAAGTTATGCTTCTTGCATTACCCTTATTTCAGCTTTGCCCGTGATATTCTTTCTCCGAACGTAAGATTCAGATTTACGCTAAAACGACTTTCCTGCATTAGGCTACTACGTGAATTTATTTGTTTCCGCCAGGTGGCGCCCAATGAAAGATAAGAGTAACGAATGGGAAAACTCGCCCCGGCACTGATCTCCAGATACTTCATTTTTCCACCTCTCAGATTTATATAAGAATTGCTGAAACCTACCCCTCCCATTAGTTCAGTGGACCGGGGATAGCGTGGGTTTGTGGTATAAATCCCCCCGATATTCATCTTGTGCTGATTCTCATATTTCATGGAAGTGTAGGAGGAAGTGTTACGGCTCCAGTCCAGATAATTGTAGTCAGCGGTAACCACCCAACGTTCGGTAGTCATGGACACTCCGCTGCCGATGTGCATGGGCAGGTATTGCGTCCGGCTATGGTAACTCTTGTCAAGGTTGTCGCTGGTAGAGGAATTACTATAAGTCAGATTATTGTCGTGGCTGATTTGAAGGGAGGGAGCAAATACTAACCCGGCCGCCCACTTCTGCCTTCCGGTAGTATTGAATTCATAATGTACTCCGAAGTCGGCGTAAAAGGCACGTTTGGAAGATTCATATTCCACAATGGCACTCTCCTGTGTTTCACTTTGAGTAACTGTTCCCAGTATGATGCCCAGATTCACACCTACCGACAGATTTTTGGTCAGTGCAAAGGCATTGGTAAGATAACAGCGGTATAAGCCTCCCGATCCTTCAAATAACGAATAAGTATAGCTTCCGGGCATTCCTTCCACCTCTTCTTCGGTCTGGATGACGTATCCTACACTGCTGTAAGGCGATGCACCCACCATGGCATACCAGCGCGGCAACACACGGAAGCCTATGCTGAAACGGTTGGGATTGCCCATAAAGCTGGAACTGTGATCGTTCTGGAAAGAATAGCGGGCATACGAAGCCGATGCACCGACATCGAATATAAAGCAGGTGCTGTCCATTCGGGTGATGGCTGCCGGGTTCAGAGTGTTCTGGAAGCCGGGCTTGTTCAGGGCTATGCCGATATTGCCCATTCCGGCATAGCGTCCGCCGTCGCTGGTACTTAATTCACCTATTCCATACATGGAAGTGGGCAGGTTTGTGGTGTTTTGGGCTACGATAGAAAGGCTTGTTGCACATAAACTGCACAGCATAAGGGGAATTCGGTGGTGATGTTTCATTTTTCGTTGTATATTTTAAATCTGATATCTAATCTGCATTGTCTCTCCTGGTCGGGGTCGTTGGCAAAGATTATCTGATTGAAGGTCGTTATCATTTCATTGTCCGGCAGACTCAGCAGTAGTTTCTGTCGTTTGATGCCCCATGTGCCGAAGTTGTTGCGGATGAATTCGGTCACGTTAAAAGAGTAGTAGGTATCCCGCCCGAACATCTCGTCCACACTCAGATTGCCAGTCTGTACCGTTACGCCGTCGCTGCCATATACATAGTCTTCCAACACATTGTTTTCGTCCGTGATGTAGAGGCGGATATCTTCCGGTAGCTGGTTCAGCTTGTTATAGCTTCCGGCCTGCGGATAAAGGTAGAGGGTGGCGCTTTCTATGGAGACGATTTCTCCCGCATCCTGTAAATTGTTCAGATAGGGGAACTCTATCTGGTTGTAGAGCCCGGTTAATCCCTGCATATACGCATGCTTGTCCAGATCGTAGGAGTGGATAAGGTTTTCTATTCCGCTTTCCAGAGTGGCAAGGGAAGTCCCTGTTCGGTCGTGACAAATACCCGTGTAGGCATAATCTGTATTTACGCTGAATACCAGTTCTTTTTCCGTGCGCTGGCTGGTTATCTCTTTATAATGCAGGGTGATGGCCATGGATGATTCATTCACCAGGAATCCTATGATACATCCTCCGTTGCTTTCGGCCACGAGGGCCAGTCCGGGAAATTTTTCCTTGAACTTATCCTGGCTGTCGAAGTAGTCTTCTTCGGCTATGAGGTCTGTCAGCAGTTCTTTACCCAGTTCGTCGGGCAGACGTATCTCCAATTCTCTTTTTTGTCCGGGGCGTGGAGTGAAGGTAAAGCTGAGCAGGGGAGTACTCTCGGTGGGCAACGCGGTGGTGGTGTATAAATCTTCGTCATCATCCAGATAAATAGGCTGTTTCAGCCGGTATACGGAGATGCGTTGCTGTGTCAGCGTATCGCCCCAGAAGTGGCCGGAGGGTGTCATCCGCAGTACGAGTGAGTCGAAGCTGTAACTGTAGTTCTCGTTGGGAGTGAAACTGTTTGCGGAGTATTCGGCATAGTAGGTGGCAGAGGCTTCGCCCCATGACGGATCCTTGTAATGTCCCAGCTGGCAGATGCTGTCTCCCCTGGTTTCTATGGAGTCCATAAGAATGGTGCTGATATCCACGGTGCAAGTGTCTACATATATATTGTAAAAAGAACTGTCGACCAGGCTTTTGCCCAGTTCCGAGTTTTCGTCCTGGCAGGCACAGATGGCGGCGATCATTATAATCAGGCTATACAATAACTTTTTCATTGTTCATAGTGTTTTTGAGCTACAAGTTATAGGCTACGAGCTACAAGTGGCTGCGCTATCATACCGAAAGGCACTCGTAGCTTGTAACTCTTAAATTCTTTCGCAAAGGAAAATGAAATCTTCCATATCTTCCTATTAAAATCGGCTATCGGGCGTGTTTTATCGGTAAAGCTATTTACCGAAAAATTAGTGCTGTTTGTCGGTTATATTTGCTGATGAAGTACTTGCCGCCTACTTTTGCTACCAAAAATATAGTAATTAAAACAAGTTCTGAAGAAAAAATGAATCGACTATTATTTGGAATGATGCTGCTGGCGGTTGGATGCCTGGCCGGCAGTTGTACGGACGACGATGAATACACCCAGGGTGTATGGATGAGAAGGTCGGACCTGGACGGGGTTGCACGGGGACAAGCCAGTAGTTTCACCATCGATAATAAAGGCTATCTGTGCTGCGGTTTCCGTGGGACAAACAAGACATACCTGAAGGACCTTTGGGTGTACGACATCAACAATGATTATTGGACACAATGCGCCGATATGCCCGATGAGGCGCAAGGTCGCCACAGTGCAACTGCGTTTGCTCTAAATGGAAAAGGCTACATTACCACCGGTGTCCAGAAAAATGAGTCTACGAATCTGGCGGATACTTGGGAGTATGATCCCAATACAGACAGCTGGACACGGAAAGATGACTTTGGCGGAGGTGCGCGCTATGGTGCGCTGGCTTTTTCTATCGGTGGATATGGCTATGTGGGTACGGGGTATAATGACAACTACTTGAAGGACTTCTATCGTTTCGACCCTAATGCCGCTACCGGACAGCAATGGACAATCGTGAGTGGATTTGGTGGATATAAACGTCAGTACGGTACAGCTTTCGTTATAGATGATGTGGCTTACATTTGTTGTGGGGATAACAATGGTACTTTGGTAGACGATTTATGGAAGTTCGACGGTAGTGATTGGAAACAGTTGCGTGACATTGCCAATAATGATAGTGATGAAGATTATGACGACGATTATGCCATTACCCGTGCGGGTACCGTATCTTTCGTCATAGACGGTAGGGGATATATCGCAACAGGAACCCGTAGTGGGGTGACCAGTGATTATTGGGTATATGATCCTGAAGAAGATTTGTGGTATGGTGATTCTGATGATGACTATACGCCGATGACGAATGTGCATAATGTCAGTTCCGGAGGTTCATCACGTTCTTATGCGGTGTCTTTCTCCACAGGTAAGCGGGGTTTTGTACTGTCGGGATCTTCGGGAACCAGTTATTTTGATGATGTCTATGAGCTCTTGCCTTATGAGCAGGAAGATGTTGATTAGTGTTTTTTCTATATAAAGATTTATGAAGCTGATGTTTATTGTGAAGATAGGTGTACTGTCCCTTGTGGCAGTATGCCTTTCTTATTGTTCCGGGCGTACGAATGCCGCCGGAGAAAAGTTATCCTGCCGTTCCATGCAAGTGGAAGGGGGATATGGATATGTGGTGGTTTACGGGGCAGATACACTGATTTATCAGCCTTATATACCTGCCATAGGTGAGAAGACAGCTTTTACATCAGAAGAAGATGCTTTGAAAATAGGTACATTGGTGTGTCGCAAGTTAGCGGAGAAACAACCTCCTACCGTGAGCCGGGAGGAGATTGTTGAAAACTTACCGTCTATGCGTCTTCCGGCGGCAGGTCGCTGACCTCATGGCGTATAGGAGAACAATCATAAGGGTAATTCTTTAGCAGTTTCCCTGTAATGATTTTCTTTGTGTCGCTGCCGGGCCTTGACAAGGTCATAGTGTAACTAACTTGCAAGGTTTTATAATAGATGTCAGCCTGATATCTGTTTTGCTTCATGCCGACCATGTCCATCTCGAAACTAATATCTTTTAATTCACCTCTGTACATGCCTCTGTCGGTGTATTTCTGCTTTTCTTGCTCGAAGATAATTTGTCCGTCTACAATGTTTCCCGGCATATCCACATAGCGGCTTTCTCCTTCGGGATTCATCCATTCCTTGGGATATTCGCCGGTATAGGTATCGAAGTAATATTCAGTAAAAGCATTGTAGAAGGGGAAAAAGGAAGTCTTCTTTATTTCTTCTCCGCTACCGGTTCTGTCTATCCAGGTGATTCCCCAAGGCTTTGTTCCGGCTTCTCTTACTCCATCAAATTCATCCAGGGAGTAAGTGATGGATTCTATCTGATAGTAATTGGTGCATATCTTCTGCTGGATGAATATTTGTTCTGAGTAAAGTCCTTGTTCGGTACTCAGTTTGAGAATCAATCTGCGCTCTTCCCCTGCAAAGTTATCATTCAGTTGTATAGTCAGGGATTTTGCCTTGTCGCGGGTGATGCTGCCCCAATGGAAGCGTACGGTGCCCATACCCTCCAGTTTTAAGGGATACCCATTCTCATCTGTCATGATGCCTCCATCCGGATACATAACGGAAGCCACAATCCAGTTGGTTCTGGTCATCGGGATCTCTATGGAGCTTGCATCGCCTTCGACAGTAAATTCTTCTGTAGAAGAGAAACGTTCATCATTTGCATTATCACAGGCTGTTCCGCCGAAAAGGATGACAATGGAGAATATTAGCGCTTGGAGTACGTTCGTTCGTTTCATGTATCTTTAGTTTCGTTAGTTTAAATAGCTTTTGTTTATAGACGTATTTTATTGGAAAATACTGCAAACAAAGGTATGTTTTTTTAGCAAGAAAAAGATAGGGGGTGATGCTTTTTGTAGAATATTAGTTGTACCTTGTAGGTCTTTAAATCAACAAAATACATATAAAGTATGGAAAACAAATTACAAGTCATCAGGGAACAGGAAATAGAAGCATGTCTAATAGAACTGAGAGGGCAAAAAGTCCTGTTGGATAGAGATGTGGCAATACTGTACGGAGTAGAAACGAAAAGGGTGAATGAAGCGGTGAGAAATAATCCGGATAAGTTCCCGGAAGGATATCTTGTCTCTTTACAAGTGTCTGAAAAACAGGAACTGGTCGAAAATTTCGACCGGTTCAAAACATTAAAGCATGCTACAATGGAGCCTAAAGCTTTCACTGAAAAAGGGCTTTATATGCTTGCTACCGTTTTGAAAAGTCCCCAGGCTACGGCTACGACTCTTGCCATTATAGAATCTTTTGCCCATTTAAGAGAACTCTCCCGCAATCTAAATATCTTGTCAACAGAAACAGATGAAGGTAAACAGAAAACATTGACTCAACGCAGCAGTGAGTTACTTCACGAATTATTGTCTGTAGAAGAGAAAGGGGATACAACAGAAACCGAATCTTCGATAGAGCTGAATTTATATGCCTTAAAGATGAAGCGTACGGTGAAAAAGACAAAGAAAGGATAATTGTTTTGTGCAGATAAGAGAGGTTTTTATTAACTTGCAGGCAGTTTACAAGTATACTAATAAATAAGACTATGAAATACCAAGTTGCCATTATCGGTGGAGGTCCTGCTGGATATACTGCTGCCGAAACAGCCGGAAAAGCCGGATTGAGTGTAGTGTTGTTCGAGAAACAAAATTTGGGTGGAGTCTGCCTCAATGAAGGTTGTATCCCTACTAAGACTTTGTTGTATTCGGCAAAGACGTATGATGCCGCGCGTTATGCTTCCAAATATGCAGTGCATGTCTCCGAAGTCTCATTTGACTTGCCGAAGATTATTGCCCGCAAACAGAAGGTAGTGCGCAAGCTGGTGCTGGGCGTTAAAGGCAAACTGACGGCACATGGTGTAAATATCGTGCAGGGAGAGGCTACCATCATTGACAAGAATACCGTGGAGTGTGGTGGCGAAACTTATGATTGTGAAAACCTGATTCTTTGTACGGGTTCGGAAACCTTCGTTCCGCCTATTTCCGGTGTGGATACCGTACCTTTCTGGACGCATCGCGACGCTTTGGATAATAAGGAGCTTCCCGCATCACTTGCCATTATCGGTGGTGGAGTGATTGGCATCGAGTTTGCTTCTTTCTTCAATAGTCTGGGTGTACAGGTCACTGTGATAGAGATGCTTGATGAAATTCTGGGCGGCATGGATAAGGAACTTTCTGCTATGCTGCGTGCAGAGTATGCCAAACGTGGAATTAAGTTTATGCTTAGTACAAAAGTGATATCTATTGCTGAGGTTTCTTCCGATGATGGGAAACCACAGGTACAGGTGAGTTATGAGAATGCGGAAGGTGCAGGTGCTGTATTGGCTGATAGATTATTGATGAGCGTAGGCCGTCGTCCGGTGATAAAAGGATTCGGGCTCGAAAACCTGGATTTACGAAGGACTGAACGGGGAAATATCTGTGTGAACGAATGTATGCAGGCCTCTGTTCCGGGCATATATGTATGTGGTGATCTGACGGGTTTCTCTTTGCTGGCACATACAGCCGTGCGTGAGGCAGAAGTAGCCGTGCATACCATACTTGGCCAGAAGGATGCTATGAGCTATTGGGCTATTCCCGGGGTGGTATATACCAATCCGGAGATTGCCGGTGTGGGGCAAACGGAAGAAGCTCTGCAACTAAAAGGTATCAACTATCGGGTTGTAAAGCTTCCAATGGCTTACTCCGGGCGTTTCGTTGCTGAAAATGAAGGTGTGAATGGGGTTTGCAAACTTCTGATAGCGGATGATGAAACGATAGTGGGGGCACATGTATTGGGCAATCCGGCTTCCGAAATCATCACTTTGGCAGGTATGGCCATCGAGTTGAAACTGACTACTACGGAATGGAAGAAAATCATTTTCCCCCATCCTACGGTTTCTGAAATCTTTAAGGAAGCATTATGATAATCACAATCGCTTCTTAGCGCTTTTCAGGACTCATATAAAATATTAGAACGATGAAAACTGTAAAACTGATTACTTGTAGCGATGCTGCTCAGGCACACATCATTCAGGGAGCATTGGAGAATGAAGGCATTTCTTCCCTTCTTCACAATGAGAATATGTCTACGTTGTTGCGCGGCTACATCAATGATATTGCCGGAGTGGACGTTTTGGTCGACGAAGCCGATTATGAAGCTGCCGTTCGCTTGCTGGAACAGAATGAGATGATCCCGGAGCAATTAAAATATTGCCCTTTCTGCGGTTCGCCCGACATTAAGTTTGTGTTGAAGAAAGAGCATCGGCTACGGGCTGTCATGTCGGCCATCGCCTCTTTGTTGGCGGCTACTCCTCCGGGAAATAATCATTGGGAGTATGTCTGCCATGCCTGTGGAGGAAAGTTTGAAAAGCCGGCTGCAGAATTTCATTCGGCTGAAATATGATCCGTAAGTATATCAAAAGGTGCTAATTCCCTCAACAGGTAATTTAATATTAGTACTTATCAGTAATTAAATGCACATGAAAAAATATCTTTTGTCGTTTACTCTTTCTCTCTTATTTATTCCCATAGTACTATGGGGGCAGAATACGAGTGCTAAGAGTCTCTCCTCCCGCCTGGATACCCTGATAAAATATCAGCTTCCTGCCGGTTCCAACGTTGGTATATCCGTATACGATCTGACTACAGGGAAATCCTTATATACCTATCAATCGGATAAACTTTCCCGTCCGGCTTCTACCATGAAGTTGCTGACTACCATTACCGCCCTTGCCCGCCCCGATGCGGATGAACCTTTTAAAACGGAGGTGTGGTATCAGGGAGTGATTGAACGGGATACATTGAAGGGTGACATATACGTTGTCGGTGGATATGATCCTGAATTTGATGATGAAGCTTTGGACTCGCTGGTGAATACGGTGAGCCGTTTCCCCTTTTCGGTGATAGCAGGCAACGTATACGGTGATGTTTCTATGAAAGACTCCATCTATTGGGGAAGTGGCTGGGCATGGGATGATACGCCTGCCTCATACCAACCCTATCTCTCACCGTTGATGCTGAATAAAGGTCTGGTTACCGTAACCGCTTCTCCGGGTGAGAAAGGAGAAATGGCAAATATCGAATGTGTTCCCGCTTCTTCCTATTATACTGTGACCAATGAAACCCAGTCCCGTACTCCTTCTGCCGGACGTTTCGGTGTTTCCCGGGATTGGTTGCAGAATGGCAATAATGTGATTATTAAAGGAAACGTGGAAAGTAAGCGGATAGGTACAGTGAATATCTATTCCTCCCAGGATTTCTTTATGTATACTTTTCTTGAACGCCTGCGAGCAAAAGGTATTCAATGCCCCGCCGGTTATGCTTTCAACGAATTGCAGAAAGATAGTCTTTCAGTGCAAATGGCTTTGTTTGAGACTTCCACTCAAGATGTAGTCAATCAGATAATGAAAGAAAGTGATAATCTGAATGCCCAGGCTTTGCTTTGTCGTTTGGGTGCCCAAGCTACCGGTAAAAAAAGAATTTCGGATGAAGACGGGCTTTCTGCCATTCGTAAGCAGATAAAAGCTTTGGGAGGAGATGCGGATAACTATAAACTGGCTGATGGCTGTGGACTTTCCAATTATAATTATATCTCTCCTGATCTGCTGGTTTCTTTCCTGAAGTTTGCTTATTCGCGCACGGATGTTTTTCAGAAGTTGTATAAGGCTTTGCCCATTGGCGGTGTGGATGGGACATTAAAATACCGGATGCAACGCGGGACTCCCTCTCATAAGAATGTACATGCCAAAACCGGGTCCTTTACAGCTATTAATTGCTTGGCCGGCTATTTGCGTGCCGCAAACGGGCATGAAGTGGCTTTTGCCATCATGAATCAGAATGTACTTTCAGGAGCTAAAGCACGCGCTTTTCAGGATGCGGTATGTGATGAAGTAATAAAATAGTTACGAGCTACAAGCTACGGGCCAAGCGAGGGGGGGGGGGTAACGTTCATCCGCTGCGTTGATATCGCAGAACTCGTAGCTCGTTTCTTATAGCTCGTACTGATTTACACTTGTAGCTCGTAGCCCGTAACTCGTAGCTTACTTATACTGTGCCCAATCTACATTCTTCATGTCTCCGCTTTTTGCCAATTCTGCATGCATAGCCAATGCAGCGCGGACTGCTTGCGGAGTCTGAGATTTACCATCAGTTATTTTCAAATAATCCCAGAGGATATTCTTGTAATCCGGATGAACGCAGTTTTCGATGATTGCCTGTGCGCGTTCTTTCGGGCTCTTACCACGCAAGTCGGCAACACCTTGTTCAGTAATGATGATGTTTACGTCATGTTCTGTATGGTCGTGGTGAGATACCATCGGAACAATGGCGCTGATCTTACCTTCCTTGGCGACGGACGGACAAGTAAAGATGGAAATATAAGCGTTGCGTGTGAAGTCACCGCTTCCGCCAATACCGTTCATCATTTTCGTGCCGCCGATATGTGTAGAGTTAACGTTTCCGTAGAGGTCAGCTTCGATAGCCGTGTTGATGGAGATAACTCCCAGACGGCGTACAACTTCCGGACTATTGGAGATTTCCGACGGGCGGAGCACCAGTTTATCACGGAAGAAGTCCATATCATCATAAATACCTTGCAGACAGTCGTTTGTTACAGTGAGTGAGCAAGCGCTACCAAATTTCACGCGGCCGTCACGGATCAATCCGATTACGGAATTCTGAATAACTTCCGTGTACATTTCGAATGCCGGGATGGTCTTGTCACGTCCCAATGCACCGAGCACAGCGTTAGCGATATTGCCTACACCGGATTGCAACGGCAGGAAGGTTGACGGAATGATTCCGCGCTTCATGTCCGCAGCCAGGAAGTCGGCTACATTCTGACCAATCTTGTCAGTCAACGGATCGGCTTCGGCAAAACTGCGTGCTTCGTCCGGCCAGTTGGTTTCCACAACGCCTACAATCTTTTTCGGGTCTACCTGGATATACGGTTGACCGATGCGATCACTTGGTTTATAGATAGGTATTTCGCGGCGGTAAGGCGGATCAAGCGGTTCGTATACATCGTGCAGTCCCATAGCATTTTTGCTGTGAGCAGCATTCAGTTCCACGATGATCTGGTCGGCAAGGCGGCAAACGGTGGGAGCGATACCACCGGCTGCGGTCAGATAAATCTTGCCGTCGGGAGTTACTTCGCAAGCTTCGATAATGGCAATGTTTACTTTGCCCATGAAACCGTAACGAACTTCCTGTGCCATCTGAGACAAGTGGATGTCGTTATAGGCAATCTCTCCGCTGTTTACTGCTTTACGAAAATCGGAATTGGTTGTGTAAGGAGCACGATAGCGGATTGCTTTGGCGCGTGATAGTATACCGTCGCAGGAGTCACCCGTAGAGGCACCTGTGAAGATTCCTATCTGGAAAGGGTTTCCTTTTGCATGTTCAGCTTCCGCTATTTTTGCTAATTCTGCCGTAACGGCTTTGGCTGTTCCAGCGGGAGTAAATCCAAGCCGATGTTGTAGCCATGTTTGATTAGGCTTGCAGCTTCCGCTGCCGAGATGTAATTGAATGCCATAATGTATTTAGTTATTTTTCCTATGTGAAAATTCATAAATTACTGGAAAAGCTTTTTTAACTCTCCACTCTCAATTCTCCACTCTCCACTTATTCAATACTTCCGTTGTAGTATTTCCGACCAGATGATGGCTTTCCGCGCTTCTTCTGCCGAATGAATGGAGTATGCGGAATCGGTTTCAGGTTTTTGCGGAGTGGACAGAGGAGGAGAAATCTTCTGTTTCGGATGAGTTGTGGTATGCTTGGGAGATGTATTTGTAGAATCTCCTCCAAAAATATGTTTTGAAGCAGAGAATTGATATTCTTCTTTTGCTGTCGGAACGGAGGGTATTTGGGGGGCGGGACCTTCGGGAATAAATCCGCCATATGTGTTTCCCCAGGCTTCAGGAATGGGTAATGCGCCTTCGTCAATATCATTTTCCGGCACAGGCATAGCAGGCCTGTTCTCAGCGTTCTTCTTTGCTTCTTTCTTGAACTGCTTAACAACTCCGATAACGATTATGCCTGCGATTAACAGAAACTGTAAGATACCATCCATACTCATTTAAGTTTTTCACCGCCAAAGGTAACTAATTTATCTGAATAACAGCCAATTTTTAGGCATGAAAAAAGGGCAGCTTCACAGCTCCCCTTATTTTTTTTAACCTAAACCTTAACTAT
>OGRC01001265.1_pt1 | contig 17144 bp, 12 predicted proteins | sample 1553431 | NCBI WGS metagenome assembly OGRC01 (sample SAMEA2580064, study PRJEB22360) | human gut metagenome | biome: human gut; feature: human-associated habitat; material: faeces | place: Denmark | collected 2008/2010
TGAAACGCGATGGAAGCCATGATCGCCATCTTTCTTCCGGCATCCAGTCCTTCTACATCTGCCGTAGGATCTGCCTCCGCATAACCGAGTTCCTGTGCCTTTTTCAAAGCATCGGCGAACTCCATGCCGTCCTCAAACATTTTCGTTAAAATATAGTTCGTCGTTCCGTTCACAATTCCAAGTACATCTGTCAGCTCATTTCCTGCAAGACACTGTTTCAGCGGACGAATGATCGGAATACCTCCTGCCACAGCCGCCTCAAACAGAAAATCTTTCCCTGCTGCCTGCGCCGTATCAAAAATCTCTTTTCCTTCTTCCGCGATCAGATCCTTATTCGCAGACACAACATTTTTCCCAGCCTTCAACGCTTCCAAAATCATTGTTTTTGCCGGCTCGATCCCGCCGATCACCTCGACAACGATCTCAATTTCATCGTCTTCTATAATCTCTTTCCAATTATCAGTAAGAAGCGTTTCATCTACGCCTTCTCTTTTTTTATTTTTATTATGGACAAGAATCTTTTTGATCTCCACCTGTGCTCCGACCGTTTGAGTCATCGTATCCGCACGCCTCTGAAGAAGCTTGTACACACCCATTCCGACAGTTCCAAGTCCGAGAAGTCCTACTTTTATTTTCCGCATATTGAAACCTCACTTTTCTTTTTTATTTTCTGACCATTGTGATTTCTAAGATACATGTTATTTATTATACTTGGAAAGAGAGAAATTGTAAAAGACTTTTTAATGTTTGTGATATAATGCAAAAAGCACTCGCATCTCTTCTGAGATATCAAGTGCTTCTTAAGAGCGACAGACGGGGTTCGAACCCGCGACCCCGACCTTGGCAAGGTCGTACTCTACCAGCTGAGCCACTGTCGCGTTTTTTATTCTGTTCCGTCAACCGGAACAATACATACTATACTACGATCCCAAAGAAATGTCAACAACTTTTTTAATTTTTTTCAATTTTTTCAATTTCACTTTCAATTTATTCAATTCACTCTCGTTAAAACCTTTTCAGGAAGTTTTCACATTGCGTCCTATCGGCTTCAATGCTATACTTTCTATGTACTGCTTTAGTATGTACTATTTTAGAAAGGAGCTGTCTCGTTATGAAATTCATATATCCTGCGGTCTTCCGCAAAAATGAAAACGGCGGATACAACGCCTTTTTCCCTGATCTTGAATGCTGCGAAGCGACAGGCGATACGCTCGACGATGCGATCGACAACGCCAATGAAGCAGCCCGCAACTGGATCATGGTAGAATTCGAAGAGGAAAACCCTGTCTTCCCTTATGTCTCTGACATCAGTGATATTGAGACGGAAGCAGATGATATCGTCCGCAATATTTCTGTAAACATCCGCTTCTATGAAGGCTGGGATGAATAACGAAACCTGAAGGAACTTTGAATCTTTCTAAGTTTCTTCCTATAGAACGAAAAGAACCCCTCCGCTATATGCCTTCTTGTCTTTTGACCGGTGTATAGCGAAGGGGTTTTTATCTTAGATCTGACGAAGTCTACTCTTCTGTTTCCGAAGTTGTCTCAAGACCAAGTTCATTCAACTGTTTCACATCAACCACACTTGGAGCTTCTGTCATCAGACAGGACGCATCTTTCACCTTCGGGAATGCGATCACATCACGGATGCTGTCCTGTTTTGCCATCAGCATCACAAGACGATCTAATCCATACGCAAGTCCTGCGTGAGGCGGAACGCCGTATTTAAATGCATCCAAAAGGAATCCGAACTGGCTGTATGCCTGTTCTTTTGTAAATCCAAGCACTTCAAACATCTTCTCCTGAATGTCATCCTGGAAAATTCTGACGCTTCCTCCGCCGATCTCATTTCCATTCAAGACGATATCATATGCTTTCGCGCGTACTTTTCCCGGCTCGCTGTCGATCAACGGAAGATCCTCTTCCATCGGCATCGTAAACGGATGATGCATCGCTACATAGCGGTTCTGTTCCTCGCTCCACTCAAGAAGCGGGAATTCTGTGATCCATACGAAGCGGAATTCATTTTTATCAAGCAGTTCAAGCTGTTTTGCCAATTCCACACGAAGCGCGCCAAGACTATCCCACACAATTTTATTCTTATCTGCCGCAAAAAGCAGTAAATCGCCGGCTTCTCCGCCCATTGCTTTGATCAGCGCAGCCATCTCTTCTTCTGTCATGAATTTTGCAAAAGAAGATTTGATGCTTCCGTCTTCCTGGATCGCAATATAGGCGAGTCCTTTTGCGCCGTAATCTTTCACAAACGCTGTCAGTTTGTCGATCTTCTTTCTTGGCATCGCGCCCTGACCTTTTGCATTAATACCACGCACGCTTCCGCCATTTTCAACCGCTCCTGTAAATACAGAGAAACCACAGTTTTTCACAACGTCTGTCACATCTGTAAGTTCCATACCGAAACGAAGATCCGGTTTATCAGAACCGAAACGATCCATTGCTTCCTGCCATGTCATTCTCTGGATCGGAAGGGGTACTTCTACACCAAGAACTTCTTTGAATATTCTTGCAAGATAACGTTCATTTACATCGATCACTTCATCAACATCAACAAAAGAAAGCTCCATATCGATCTGTGTAAACTCCGGCTGTCTGTCCGCACGGAGATCTTCATCGCGGAAACATCTCGCGATCTGGATATAGCGATCAAATCCCGAACACATTAAAAGCTGTTTATACAGCTGCGGAGACTGAGGAAGTCCGTAAAAATTCCCCGGATGTACACGGCTCGGCACAAGATAGTCTCTCGCTCCTTCCGGCGTACTTTTTCCAAGCATCGGAGTCTCCACTTCAAGAAATCCTTCTTCAGAGAAAAACTGTCTCGTCAGCGTCATCACCTGACTTTTCATCATCAGATTTCTCTGCAGATCCGCTCTTCTAAGGTCAAGGTAACGATATTTTAAACGCACCTCTTCTTTTGTCTTAGAATTTTCTTCAATCGGAAACGGCGGTGTCAGTGCCTCGGAAAGAATTCGAAGCTCACTTGGAATCACCTCGATCTCTCCTGTCGCGATCTTATCATTTACTGCTCCTGAACGTTTCGCTACTTCTCCGACGATCGCAACTACATATTCCGAGCGAAGTCCTGCTGCCTTCTCAATCAGCGCCGCATCCGTCTTTCCTTCTTCACATACGACCTGAATGATACCGGAACGGTCTCTCACATCGATAAACACAAGTCCGCCTTTATTTCTGTTCTTCTGGACCCATCCCATGATCGTTACTTTTTCTCCTGCGTTTGCGGCAGACAATTCCCCGCATCTGTGGGTTCTCTTAAGCCCCTGCATTGATTCAGCCATTGTACACCTCCGTAATATCTGTATATCCCTGTTCTGCAAGCTGTTCCTTTTGGAACTTCTTATTTTTCTTCATATTTACTATCATTACCTGCTTACCGGACTCACGCGCTTCACGCGCTTCTTTCAGCACCTCGAGAAGTTTCTCCTGCGGAAGTTTTTTCTCGATCAGAAATGCTTTTTTCGGTTTGCTCGTCGGAACTTTATATCCGCGTTCCAAAAGCAGCATGACGATCCGTTCAAATCCGATAGAAAATCCGACCGCAGGCGTATCCTGCCCGGTGAATTTTCCGATCATCTTATCATAACGTCCGCCGCCTCCGACACTTCCTCCGAATTCATCCATAGATATCTCAAAAATCGTTCCTGTATAGTAAGACATTCCCCGCACAAGCGTCGGATCGAAGCTCATCTTAAACTCTGCTTCTTTCTGACTCTCCACGCTCGTAATGATCATTTCCAGCGAATCCGCCGCTTCAGGCGCAAGATAGCCTTGTAATTTTTCTTTACAGAGACGGACGCCTTCCACATCATTCGTAATCTCTTCAAAAAGCGCGAGGTATTTTTCCACCGATTCTTCCGCATATCCGTTTCCTTTCAGCTCTTCCGCCACGCCGTCCAGTCCGATCTTGTCCATCTTGTCAAGCGTAATAAACACACTGTCATAATCTTCTTCCTGAAATCCGCTGTATGCTGCCATTGCCTTCAAAAAACGACGATCATTGATACGGATCGTAAAATTCTTAAAGTCCAGTTTCCCAAGCAGCGCCGTTGTCGCAAGGATCAGTTCGATCTCTGCAAGATTCGACGGTTCTCCGAGAATATCGATATCGCACTGCATAAACTGACGGAAACGTCCTCTCTGCGGACGATCCGCTCTCCATACATTTCCCATCTGAAGCGCTTTAAACGGTGACGGCAGTTCATTTGCATGATTTGCATAATACCTTGAAAGCGGAACAGTCAGATCGTAACGCAGTCCGCCGTCTACAAGGTCTGCCTCCTCTTTCGCCGTATCAAGTTTTAATTTTTCTCCTCTTTTTAAAATCTTGAAAATCAGCTTTTCATTATCTCCGCCCTGCTTGCTGCACAAGTTTTCAATATGCTCCACACAGGGAGTTTCCATAGAGGAAAATCCAAATGTTTTATACGTCTCTTTAATGAGACTGATGACATAATCCCGAACTTCCATTTCCGCCGGCATCATGTCTTTCATGCCTGTAACCGGTTTCTTTTTCAGCGCCATAACCATTCTCCTTTTCGTTCTATCATTTCATCGATCCTGCTGATATATTCTGTAATATTTTTCACATTTTCACAGCGGACTAAATTAATCTCTTTTCCGCTTTCGGTCCGAATCGGATCTTTGAGCAATATCTTTGTCGATGCTCCCGCTCCGGCAGCCAGTATCGTCTGTTTTTCTTCCATAATCAGTATATTGTATATTCCGGCTTTGTCAAGTTCTGCATAACCGACATTTTCAAAATTTCCTGCAATATTCTTCTGTCGATACAGATAATACGGCTTCAACCCGATCCGCTCCGCGCAGCCTGCAGCCGATTCTACCATCTGAGAAATTTCAGAATGAAGATCCTGCTTTCTTCTTTCCTGTCCATACTTAGCCGCCCGCTTAATTGCCAGTGCATGAACTGTCAGACTGTCAGGATGAAGTTCTTCCACCTGCCGCAGCGTATCTTCCATATCGGCAGCGTCTTCCCCCGGAAGCCCCGCGATCAGATCCATATTAATATTCTCAAATCCCATCTTCCGAGCCATATAAAACGCATCTTTCGTCTGTGATACTGTATGCTTTCTTCCGACCAGATCCAGTGTCTTTTGCTGCATTGTCTGCGGATTAATAGAAATCCTTGTCACCGGATATTTTCGGATCACTGCCAGCTTTTCTTCAGTAATACTATCCGGCCTTCCGGCTTCTACTGTAAACTCAAGTATATTTGACAGATCAAAATTGTCCACGATCGTCCGCAGAAGTCTGTCCAGCTGCCCTGCTTCTAAAGTAGTCGGCGTTCCCCCTCCGATATATACACTATCCGGTCTATGACCCTGCGCCATCTTCCCGATTGCCCTGATTTCTTTGAGAAGCGCAGAAAGATAACTTTCCACCTTGTCTTTCCACTCCGCGATCGGCGAAGAACTAAAAGAACAGTAAGAACATACGCTTGGACAAAACGGAATGCCTGCATATAAACTAAACCCATCCTTATAATCCAATTTGGACAAAAGTTTCTTTTCCCGCATTGCGATCTCACACGCAAGCTGCGCCTTTTCTTTACTGACAAAAAATTCGTCCTGAAACCATCCGGCAGCGATACGGGCCGCATCTGCTTGTTCCATAGAGTCACACTGTTCCAATTTTGTCATGGCAAGTTTTGTCGGCCGCACTCCTGTAAGCGTTCCCCACGCAAGAGCTGTTCCCGTCTGTTGTTCAAGATATCGGTATAACAGGCGGGTCAGTTCTTTTTTTATCGCCTGCTCTTTTGCTTCCTCCGTCTCAAATTCGGAAAGATCTCCAACAGACTCCTTTGCCTCCTCAGGCGCAATGGAAAAGCAAGACCCTCCGGGCAGCTTCAGCGCCACAAGAGATTCCTGCTTCTCGTCCACACTCTGTATGATCTCCTCATTTGGGAAAAAGGCTTTTACAAGATGATATACATTATATGTGTACTTGTTCTTCTTACTTGATATTTCAATCATCGTCTCTTCCCATTTCCTACTATTTCTAACTGTTTATCTTTCCTATATAAAAGGATTATGTCTCTTCTCATAACCGATCGTCGTCTCTTCCATATGCCCCGGATACACCTTCGTCTCTTCCGGGAGGATCATAAGTCGCTCTCTTACGGAACGAACGAGTCTGCTTCCGCTTCCTGTCGGAAGATCTGTCCTTCCGATAGAACCGTAAAAAAGTGTATCTCCGCTGAACAGCACATTCTCTTTCTCAAGATAATAGCAGCATCCGCCTTCTGTATGTCCGGGTGTTGGGATCACATCCACTTCAAAACCCGCAGCCTCTATCTTCGCGCCCGCCTTTACATATTCTGCTTTTTGAAACACATACGGCTGTCCAAGCATCGTTGCCGACGCATTCAGCATCGAATCGCACAAAATATTTTCTTCCGCTTCATATGCGTATACCGGACATTCGAAATTTTCCACAAAATGATCTAATCCCATAATATGATCAAAATGTCCATGTGTCAAAAGCACTGCTTTCACACAAAGTCCGGCATCTTTTATCTTCTTTACAAACTCTGTCGGACAATCTGCCATATCTACAACGAAACATTCTGAGGCAGCTTCGTTTATCACTAAATAGCAGTTCGTCCCAACCGGCCCGAGTACAAATCTTTCAATGCGCATGATCTGTCTCTCCTTCTTATTCATTCTGACACTTGTCAAACGATCTGTTTAAACAATCGTTTTATTCCTGCTGCTTCTGCATAGAGCCGCTTCTCTTTCTGCTCATATCCGCTCGGAATCAGCCGGTTGTTCTCTCGATATCCAGAACTCCCTGGAGCTGACGCAGCTTCTCGATTATTGCATGGAGTTCTTCTCTTCCATTTACAATAAATCCCATATCGATCGTCGCAGTTCCTTTTTTGCTTGTACGGACGTTCATAGACTTCACATCGATCTTCGCTTCTGTAAATACTTTTGAAATATCCATAAGAAATCCCTGTCTGTCATTTGCGTACATCTTAAGTTCCGCCAGATATTTTCCGCCGCCTTCAGTCTCAGACGGATCTTCCCATTCCGCATCAATCAGGCGCGCCCTCTCTGCATCGGAAAGATGAAGCATATTGATACAGTCCGTCCTGTGGATTGACATGCCCCTTCCTCTTGTAACAAACCCGACAATCTCATCTCCGGGAACAGGATTGCAGCATTTTGAAAAACGTACCGCCATATCATTGATCCCTTTTACAACAATGCCGCTCTTTGATTTCGCAATATGAACTTTTTGAGAATTTGCTTCTGAAATCTTCTCAAGGATCGTCTCGTCCGTGATCTCTTTCTTATGCTCTTTCTCATATTCTTCAAAAAGTCTGTTTACAACCTGACCTTCTTTTAAGCCTCCGTGACCGATTGCCGCCAAAACAGCGTCCCAATCCCGGAATCCGTACTTTTTCTGTACGATCTGCTGATACTTTGGTTTCAAAATATTCAGAAGATTAATTGATTTTCCTCTGCAATACGAAACGATCAGCTCTTTTCCCCGAATAATATTATCTTCTTTAAATTCCTTCTTGAACCATTGATTGATCTTATTTTTCGCCTGTGTGCTCTTGACAATATTCAGCCAGTCTCTGCTTGGCCCTTTTGAATTCTGTGAAGTAAGGATCTCAATCCTGTCTCCGTTTTGTATCTTATAGTCGATATTGACAAGTTTTCCATTCACCCTCGCGCCGACCATTTTATTTCCCACGGCGCTGTGTATCGCATAGGCAAAGTCCACCGGAGTAGAACCGTTCGGCAGATTCTTCACATCCCCGTTCGGCGTAAAACAATAGACATCTTCAGCGAACAGATCCAGATCTCCTTTTAACAGACTTAGAAACTCCCGATTATCGGACATATCTCTCTGCCATTCCAAAATCTGACGAAGCCAGTTCAGTTTCGCCTCCTGAGATTCCATACTCTTTGCCGAATCTCCGCCTTCTTTGTATTTCCAGTGAGCCGCAATACCATATTCTGCCGTCTTATGCATCTCCTCTGTCCTGATCTGAATCTCAAACGGCTGTCCTGAAGGACCCATAAGCGTCGTATGGAGAGACTGATACATATTCGGTTTCGGCATTGCAATATAATCTTTGAAACGTCCCGGGATCGGCGTATACATCTCATGGATCACGCCAAGCGCCGCATAACAGTCTTTTACGGAATCAACAATAATACGCACCGCAAACAGGTCATACACCTGATCCAGCGTTTTATTTTGATTCACCATTTTCTTATAAATACTGAAGAAATGTTTCACACGCCCATATACTTTTGCCTCAATATGCGCGTTTTTCATATGTTTTGAAACTTCGGCAACAATCTGCTGTACGAACTCTTCCCGCTCGGTTTTTCTGCGGTTCAGATCCCGCACAAGATTATGATAAACCTCCGGTTTCCAATACTTTAAGGACAGGTCATCCAATTCTGTCTTGATCTTCGAAATACCGAGCCTTTGTGCGATCGGCGCATAAATATCCATCGTCTCCCGCGCTTTCTCCTGCTGCTTTGCCGGAGTCATAAATTCAAGCGTGCGCATGTTATGCAGTCGGTCTGCCAGTTTAATGATAATGACACGGATATCCTTCGCCATTGCCAAAAACATCTTTCGCAGATTCTCTGCCTGAACTTCTAATTTATCCTGCGAATAATTCAACTGACCAAGCTTTGTAACGCCGTCAACAAGAAGTGCAACTTCCTCTCCAAACTCGCGGGATACATCGTCCAGCGTCATATCTGTATCTTCCACTGCGTCATGCAGCATTCCTGCCACGATCGTCTCTTTATCCATCTCGAGATCCGCCAGTATAATCCCTACCCAAAGAGGATGGATAATGTACGGTTCACCTGATTTTCTCGTCTGGTCGTGATGCGCTTCTTTGCCGATCTGATAGGCTTTTTCGATCATTGTGATATCTGCCGATGGATGATACTTTCTGACCCTTTCGATAAGCACATTATAAAGCTGCTCCGGATTCTGATAATCTTCCGGCGCTTTTACCGCATGACCGTCCACGATCTCTAAATTTTTATTTAATTCCTCATATTCCGCCGTTCCTGCCATAGCAAAGCCCCCTTATCTCCTGCAGCTTATTTAACAAAGTTATAATATCGTTTAATTATATCATTTCTTCTGGTAATTTACAATCTTAAGCTGTATGCTTCGTGTTCCCTTATATTCATTAATTAACGGAAAATAAGTAACGGCCGTCACTTTTCCGGTCTGCATATCTTCCAGACACGTTTCCACATCCCCGTAATAGACCGCCCTCATACGATTTCCCTGCTTATCTTCTAAAGTGCACTGTAAAACATTCCTATTCTTTCCGACAATTTTCGGCCAAAGCACTTTCAAATCTTTCTCCGCAAACAGCGGTCTTCTGTTCCCTTGTCCAAAAGGCTCAAGCACCTCGAACTGCTCGATCAGAGATTCTGTCAAATACGGAAACGGTACTTGCATATCAATAAAAACTTTCGTTTGAAGATCTTCTTCCGTCAATGTGCAGAGAGAATTGATCGTATCTCTGAAACGCTGGATATTCTCCTCTTTCAAAGATACGCCCGCCGCCTGCCTGTGTCCTCCGAATTTTGTAAACAGAGCCTGACATTTACACAACTCGGTAAACATATCATATTCTTCTATCGAACGTCCCGATCCTTTTACTCCTTCCTCCGCCTTCGTCAAAATAATCGTCGGACGTCCATATCGTTCCCGAATCCTTCCCGCGATAATCCCTGCAATACTTTCATGGCTGTCCGGCAAATAGACTACAAGCACTTTGTCTTCTTTCAGAGATGTACTCTCAATAATCTCTACCGCTTCTTTGATGCCTCTTTCCGTCATTTCTTTCCGGCTGTCATTTAATGCTTTTAAATCTTCAGCCAGCGTGACCGCATCACGCCTTGTCCGCGCACTTAAAAGCTCCAGCGCCCGTTTCGCAGTATCTAACCTTCCGCTTGCATTAATACACGGCCCGATAACAAATCCAAGATGATAGGAATTCAGTCCTTCCGGCTTGATGCCCGTACATTCAATCAACGCTTTTAACCCTTCATTTTTTGTACGCTTCAGCATCTCAATCCCTTGTTTCACAAAAATACGGTTTTCTCCTTTTAAATCCACCACATCGCCGACTGTCGCAATCGCCACATTTTCCATAAGATAATCCACATCTTCAGGATCGCGGAGCATAACATTATACAACGCTTCAATGAGTTTATAGGCTACCGCCGCACCGCATAAATTTTTAAACGGATACTCACAGTCAAAACGCTTTGGATCTACTACCGCATCAGCCTGCGGCAATATGTATTCCCGCTCTCCGTTCATATCGACAAAAGGAACCTGATGATGGTCTGTCACGATCACAGTAAGTCCCCTTTTTTTGCCGTAAGCGATCTCCTCGGCAGCAGCAATCCCGTTATCGCACGTAATAATCGTATCAATCCCGTCTTTCAACGCCCTGTCGATCAACATTTTATTCAGACCATATCCATCTTTGATCCTATCCGGAATATCCGTATCCACATCCGCGCCGAGTCCGCTCAGTCCTTCTCTTAATATGTAGGAGGCATTCACACCGTCAATATCATAATCTCCGATAACACGAATCGGTTTTTCTTCCCGGATCTTCTCTGATAAGATCTCAATGGCTTTATCCATATCCTTCATCAGCATCCCGTCATACAGATCGGCAATCGTTCCATTTAAATAAAAATCTATCTCATTCTCTTCTATAATATCTCTGTTTCTGATTAGACGGGCAATGATCGGAGAAAGATTGTACTTTGCTCCAATCCGGGCAAAATCTGCCTTTTTCATCGTTATATACCAACGTTCCATCATCGGTTCCTCCATTATAACCAGCGCATTTTCTTGTATTATAGTATCACAGATCAACAAAAATCGCCATAGAGAAAACCGGTCTCAAAACGCTGCTGTTTCGAAACCGGTTTCTTTATTTTCCTTAAAGAGCTTTTCACTCTTTTTCACTTTTTAATGTTTTCTTTTTTTCTTCTTTTTTGTTTTTGCAGTTTTCTGACCTGCATTATTCTGAGCTGTTCCGTCTTCTTTTTCTGATTTTGAATCTTCAATCTGTTTTGCCGGCGCTTTGGATGCTGTCTGAACTTTCACGCTCTTTCCGGTCTTCATAACATACCAGAGAGCTCCTGTAATGCATACAGATGAATACGCTCCGCAAACGATTCCTGCCATAAGCGGAAGTGCAAACTCCTTAATTGAGCTTACTCCCATCACATAAAGAACTGCTACCATAACAAATGTTGTCAGGGAAGTATATATGCTTCGTGTCAATGTCTGTGTGATACAACGGTTTACAAGCTCTTTCAGATCTGCATTTTTGGAGCTGTTCTTCATCTCCTCACGGATACGGTCAAAGATAACGATCGTCGCGTTGATTGAATATCCGACGATTGTCAGCATACATGCGATAAACGTATTTCCTACAGAAACACGGGCAACCGCATAAAATGCAAGTACAATAAGCACATCATGCAGAAGAGCCGCTACCGCACTCGTAGCGAAACGGATATCTTTAAATCTGAACCAAATGTACAAAAGCATAAAGATCGTTGCGAAAACAACCGCGATCACTGCATCCATTCTCATCTCAGAACTTACCGTTGAGCTGATATTTTCTGTCGTGATCTCTTCTGTCACTCCAAAATCATTCTGCATATAAGATTCAAACGCTTCTCTCTTCTCAAGATCAAGTGTCTGTGTTTTAAATACAACTTGATTTGTTCCTTTTACAGTCTGTACCTGTACATTCTTGTCGCCTGTAATTTTCTCAAGTTCAGGTACCATCTGACTGTCAACTTCTTCTAATGTATACTCTTTATCGAATGTAACGGTTGTCGCTGTACCACCTACGAAATCAAGGCTGTAGTTAAGCGCTCCGACACCTCGTGCAGAATTGATTCCCATAACAACAAATCCGCTGAGACAAAGTGCAATAGAAATCGCGAAGAATACTTTCTTCTTTCCAAGGAAATCGATTGGTTTTCTCGGTTCTTTTACTCTGCCGTATACTTTTGGATTGCGGATGCCGATCGCATAGAAAGAATAAACAAGAAGTCTTGTCACAACAAGCGCCGTAAACATGGAAACAACGATACCAAGCGCCAATGTCTGGGCGAATCCTTTTACCGGACCGCTTCCTCTAAGCCACAATACCGCTGCAGCAATCAACGTTGTAATATTACCGTCAAGGATTGCTGACATTGCCTTATGGAATCCTGAACGAAGAGCAGAATGAACCGATGCTCCTGCCGACAATTCTTCTTTCACACGGGCAAAGATAATAACATTCGCGTCTACCGCCATACCGATACCAAGAATAATACCGGCAATACCCGGAAGTGTCAGCGTAATATCAAATGCATTTAACAAAAGTAAAATTAATCCTGTATAAATTACAAGCGCGATACTTGATGCAAATCCCGGAAGCAGGTATACAAAGATCATAAACAAACATACGATTGCAAGACCGATTGCTCCTGCCATAAGGCTTGTGCTGATCGCTTCCTCACCAAGCTGTGCTCCGACAACTTTTGAACTGATTTCTTCCAGTTCCAGATTCAACCCTCCGATACGGATTGTAGATGCAATATTATCTGCTTCTTCATAGGATGCCGATCCCGTAATCTGAGCCTGTCCGTTCTCAATAATTGCGTTTACACTCGGAACGCTGATCAGCTCACCGTCATAATATATCGCAATCGTATCGTTGCCGTTATTGTAAGCTTCTGTCGTAGCTGTCGCAAATGCTTCTGTTCCGTCTGCATTTAATGTAAGATCTACTCCGTACTCTTTTTTGCCTGTCTGCTGGTTCTCCCATGTACCTGCCGTAGCAGATTTCACTTCTGAACCTGTTAAAACGATAGAACCGTTTGCTTTCAGCTCATCGATCGTTTTATTTAACACATATCCTTCTGCTCCAAGTGTGTAGTTTTCATTTCCATCTGCATCTTTATGCTTGATGAAATACAGTGATCCCGGCTGTCCTAATTCTTCAAGGATTGTGTTTGCGTCTTCTACTCCCGGAATCTCGATACTGATCCGATTGTCGCCTTCCTGATATGCCTGTGCCTCTGTACTGTACTGTTCTACACGACGCTGCATCTTATATACAGTGTCATCCATGTCTTCCTGTGACGGTTTGTCGCCTTTTACCTGATATGTAATGCTGACTCCACCCTCAAGATCCAGTCCCAAATTAATATTTTTCGCTGCGCCCATTCCTTCAGAATCTAATCCGTGGATTGTAGTCACACCGAGCAGGACTGAAAGTGCTGCCACGAGAATAAGGCTTAATATACCTCTGCTCTTTTTCATGACTTTTTTCCTTTCTTACTTTTCTTTTTTATCTACATTTATGCAGACGCTTTTACGCGTCCGCTCATGTACTTTTTCTGTGTTTCGTACCTACTGCCGATTATCGGATGCCTGCATCTGCCAATGCCGCCTTGATCATAATCGCGCACTCAACACGTTTTCTCTCCATCTCACAACTTACTTCATATGTATCATTGATCGAGTGATGGAACTTATAAGAATTTGCCATACAGCCTCCGCTGCAATAAAATCTTGCGAAACATTTTCTGCAGCTTTCTTTTGAATATACGCTGCATCCTCTGAATTCGTCTGCTATCTCAGGGCGTGTGATCCCTTCATCAACATTTCCCATAAGGAACTCTTCCTGTCCGACAAACTGATGGCACGGGTATAAATCTCCCCACGGGGTTACCGCAAGATACTCTGTTCCTGAACCACATCCTGACAATCGCTTAGAAACGCACGGTCCGCCTTCCAGATCAATCATAAAGTGGAAGAACGTAAATCCCCGTCCGCTTTTTTCGCGTTCGACCATGATCTTCGCCAGCTTATCATACTCTTCAAAAATCTGAGGAAGATCTTCTTTGCGGATCGCATACGGATCAGTATCTTCTCCTACAACCGGTTCAATCGAAATCTGTTCGAATCCAAGATCTGCAAAATGAAGCACATCGTTGGAGAAGTCCAGATTATTTCTCGTAAATGTTCCTCTGATATAATACTTTTCCTGATTCCGGCTCTCTGCAAGTTTCTGGAATTTCGGCACGATCAGATCATAACTTCCCTTTCCGTTTCTAAACGGACGCATCTTATCATTGACTTCTTTTCTTCCGTCCAAACTGAGTACGACATTATCCATCTCTTTATTGACAAACTCTTGGATCTCATCATTCAGAAGAACGCCGTTTGTCGTTACCGTGAAACGGAAATGTTTATCATGAAGCTTCTCCTGCTCCCGTCCATAAGCGACAAGATCTTTTACAACCTGCCAGTTCATAAGCGGTTCGCCACCGAAGAAATCAACTTCAAGATTTCTTCTCTTACCGGAATTGGCAATCAGAAAATCAAGCGCCTTTTTCCCAACTTCATATGACATCAATGCCCGGCGTCCATGATACTCGCCTTCCTCTGCGAAACAATATCTGCATGCCAAATTGCAGTCATGTGCGATATGAAGACAAAGCGCTTTAACAACTGTTTTTCTTTCCTTTACTTCATCGATATAATCTTCGTAAATATCTTTTGTGAAAAGTCTTCCTTCTTCTGTAAGCGTTATAACAGCTTCCAAGATATCCTTTATATCTTCTTCTGAATAACTACTTTCAAACTTTGATTTTAAAAATGCAAAAGTTTCTTCTTTTTTTAATGTCTCTGCCGTATGGAATTCATTTTGCTCTTCCAGTGCACCAATGACATCATATGCTTCTTTATCAACAACATGTACTGCTCCGCTGTTGACATCCAGCACAATATTATATCCATTATTCTGATACAAATGTATCACGAAAAGTACCTCTCTTTCATTTCGTTCAAACAAGTATAAGGCAGCGGCTTTTAAAGACCGCTGCCTTTTTCACCTTATTGCCCCATATTCTTACGATATTTTAATTATTTCTTCTGCTCGCAAGTCTGGTTTCCAACAGTACAAGACGTCTTACATGCTGACTGGCATGATGTCTGACATTCTCCGCATCCGCCTTTCTTTACTGTGTTATTAAGTGTCTGTGTATTTAACGTTTTGATATGTTTCATGTCCTGTCCTCCTAATTTTCTGAACATTATTATGCTCATAAAATTATAGCACAGTATGCTTCATTTTTAAAGAGTTTTTTGACCTCTCCGAAAGATTACCTTCCTCCCCGCTTCAACACTGCCTCCCCTCCGCTTTCACTCACCTTCTGCAGTTCATTTTCAGGCGATCATTCCGCCCAGCATTCCTCCTCCGGCACACAGGAGAAATGTCACAAGAACATTTCTCACATCACCTTGAAAAGCATGGTATATTCCAAGAGTAATGAGCATAAGCAGCAGGAAATATGCCATTCCCGCAAGCAGACCCCATAAAAATTTTTTCGTTCCTGAAAGCTTCCCCAGCACAAACCCTGCTGAAAACGTCGAAATCACATAGATCAAAACAATTCCCGCATTGACGTTTTGCTCATTCAGTCCAAACTTATAAAGCATAAGTGCCAATATCAGAAGTAAAAGTCCTGTCACAATATATCCGCACAAAAGTGATTTTACGAACCATATTGCCCTTTTTCCTGCATTTCCATATTCTTTTGCTTCCATCTCAAACCTCCCGTTTCGGATCATCCGCCATATTTTCCGTTTTTTCTGAAAATACAGCCTGCATATGCGTTCATTCTACATTTTTAACTAATAAAGCATATGTTTGTCCGTCACGATTTATGCCTGCACTTTCCTGTCTTTTCCGAGAGCTTTCTCTATTCCATCTGTTTTCCCAAAAAATCCGCCGCACTGCAAGCAACCCTTTGCTCAACTTCTCCAAATTGCTTCTTCTTATCTTTATTCAGCAAAACGACTGCGCCTATTACATCTCCGGCACTGATAATGGGAGAAATAACTTCATCTTCATACTCTTTCATTTCTTCCGTAATTTTTATATATCCGCTCTCTCCTGCCTGTGCCGTCACTGATTCTCTTTCTCTTAAAACTTGAAGAAATTCTTTGCTTACAAACCGATCTTCCAGCTCTTTCTTCCCTGATCCCGAAACAGCCACAATCTGATCTGTATCAGTAATACATACTGTGCATCCCATCGTTTGCGATAAGCTTTCTGCATATAATTTTGCAGGCATTCCAAATTCGCCTATAGGAGAATATTTTTTTAAAATAACTTCCCCTTCTCTGTCGGTAAATATTTCTAATGGATCTCCTTCGCGTATACGAAGCGTTCTTCTAATCTCTTTCGGAATTACAACTCGCCCGAGATCATCAATTCTGCGTACAATCCCTGTTGCTTTCATATTCTCTTCTCCTTATTCTAGTTTCTATTGATCATAATCTGCTCTTGTATTTTTATTGCCACCACACATCCTCATCCTGTTTTGAAAAGTAAAAAAATGTAGTGATTTTCTTCTATTAGTATCGCTCATTTTTTAGAAATTATGAATTTATTTACCAGTTTTCTAGAGAAGTTTATCTGTCTTGACTTTACAGGCTTCTTCATTTTTCATTAGTCATTCTTGTACATGCAAAAAAAGACAACGCCGTCACCGACGCTGCCTTCTCTCATTCCGTAAGGAAAATTATCTCTTTTCTTATTTATATACCGTCCATATATACCTTCAAAACTACATACAAAGAATTCATTCATCCTACCCTTACGGGTACTGTCCTTGCTAAACATCTAAAACTTAGATGCTACCAACGACATCTCTGCCTATCTCCGCTTTGGTTATGCCCTCGACCTATTAGTAACAGTCAGCTCCATGTGTTGCCACACTTCCACCTCTGCCCTATCTACCTCGTCGTCTTCAAGGGGTCTTACTAACTTGACGTTATGGGATATCTCATCTTGAGGGGGGCTTCACGCTTAGATGCCTTCAGCGTTTATCCCTTCCCGACTTGGCTACCCGGCCGTGCACCTGGCGGTTCAACCGGTACACCAGAGGTCAGTCCATCCCGGTCCTCTCGTACTAAGGACAGCTCCTCTCAAATATCCTACGCCCACGCCGGATAGGGACCGAACTGTCTCACGACGTTCTGAACCC
>OGRC01001270.1_pt1 | contig 17089 bp, 11 predicted proteins | sample 1553431 | NCBI WGS metagenome assembly OGRC01 (sample SAMEA2580064, study PRJEB22360) | human gut metagenome | biome: human gut; feature: human-associated habitat; material: faeces | place: Denmark | collected 2008/2010
GCTTCTGGGTCTTGCCCAGCCGGTTTTCGATCGTTTCGAGGTCCTTGAGCTGCAGCTCGGTGTCGATGATGCCCTTGTCGCGCACGGGGTCGATCGAGCCGTCCACATGGGTGATGTTGCCGTTGTCGAAGCAGCGCAGTACGTGGATGATGGCGTGCGTGTTGCGGATGTTGGCGAGGAACTTGTTGCCCAGTCCTTCGCCTTTCGACGCGCCTTTGACCAGTCCGGCGATATCGACGATTTCGATGGTGGTCGGAGTCACCCGCTTGGGTTTGTCGATCTCGGCCAGCCGGACGAGCCGCCGGTCGGGGACGGTGATTACGCCCACGTTGGGTTCGATGGTGCAAAAGGGAAAGTTCGCCGCCTGCGCCTTCGCGTTGGACAGGCAGTTGAAAAGGGTCGATTTGCCGACGTTCGGAAGACCCACGATGCCACACTGTAAAGCCATTGAATTATCTTGTTTGTTTCGAATCGGTTGTCTGCGGCCCGGAGCGTTCCGTACGGACGGCGGTTGTCGCGTGTCCGGCATCTTCCGCGCATCCTGCACCGCAGGCGGTGCGGGCGACGGTTGCTGCGTGTCCTGCGCATTAAGCGTGTGCGGACGGAGGTTTGCGTGCGTTCAGCATCCGCTGCGCGTCCTGCGCGGACGTCGGCGATGCTGCCCGGCAGCATCCGGCGGGAACTCTCCTGCGGGCCGAAGCGCAAAGATACTAATTTCTTTTCATATATGTATTGGCTCGCTCTCCGATGATGAAAAATATTGCTCCGGTTCGGGGTTTCCGGTGGCGCGGGCGTGTAATTATGGTGAGTCGTGCGGCCGGACGGAGGTTTCGGTTCGGAAGTTTTTGTTTCCGATCCGATGCTTTTCGGAATATTTTTATTTTCTTTGCATAAACCATTAAAACTTCAACCCGATGAAAAAAACTCTTGTTGCCGTGCTGGCGTTCGCATTCGTGTCGTCCGCCGCCGCACAGCCGATCCCGCCGCAGGCCAAAGAGCGCGCCGCCGAACTGGTCGGACAGATGACCCTCGATGAAAAAATCGATTATATCGGCGGTTACAACGAATTCTATATCAGAGCCGTTCCGCGTCTGGGCATTCCCGAAATCCGGATGGCCGACGGTCCGCAGGGCGTACGCAACAATACCCGCAGTACGATGTTCCCCTGCGGCGTGGCTGCCGCGGCGACTTGGGACCGGGCGCTGGTGCGCGATATGGGACGCGGTCTGGGGCAGGACGCCCGCGCCCGCGGCGTGCATATCATGCTGGGACCCGGCGTCAATATCTACCGTTCGCCCCTGTGCGGCCGCAACTTCGAGTACTTCGGCGAGGACCCCTATCTGGCGTCGGAGACCGCCGTGCAGTATATCGAGGGCATGCAGTCCGAAGGGGTTATGGCGACGATCAAACACTTTGCGGGCAACAATCAGGAGTGGGACCGTCATCAGGTGAGTTCCGATATCGACGAGCGCACGCTCCACGAAATTTATCTCCCGGCCTTCCGCAAGGCGGTCGAGCAGGCCGGCGTGGGCGCCGTGATGTCGAGTTACAACCTTGTCAACGGCCAGCATGCGACCGAGAACGAGCAGCTTGCGGTCGATATTCTGCGCGGGATGTGGGGCTTCGAAGGAATCTTCATGTCCGACTGGAACGCCACCTATTCGGCCGAGGGCGCCGCCAACCGGGGACTCGATCTGGAGATGCCGAGCGCCCGGTTTATGAACGCCCGCAACCTGCGTCCGCTCATCGAATCGGGCGTGGTGTCGGAACGCACGATCGACCTGAAATGTCAGCATATCCTCCAGACGCTCATTGCGTTCGGATTTTTGGACCGCCAACAGCTCGATCCCGCTATTCCCGAACACAATCCCTTCTCGGACGCCGCGGCGCTCGACGTGGCGCGCGGGGGTGTGGTGCTGCTCAAGAACGACGGGGCTTTCCTGCCGCTGACCAAACAGCGCGATATCGTGGTGCTGGGACCCAATTCGGGCAATATCCCGACGGGCGGCGGCAGCGGTTTCGTGCATCCCTTCTCGACGGTTTCGGTCGGCGAGGGCATGCAGATGATGGGCAAGAAATACAGGGTGACGGTTTTGGGCAATCTCCCTTCGGCGAGCGATATGGCCGCTCAGGGCATGGTCTACACTTCGGCCGACTGCAAAACGCCGGGACTCAGGGGCGAGTACTTCGCCAACAAGCGTTTCGAGGGAACTCCTGCGCTGACGCGCGTCGATACGAAAATCGGCTTCAACTGGAAGGATAAGGCGCCGGCCGAAGGACTTCCCGCCGACGGCTTCTCGATCCGCTGGACCGGCGTGTTCGTTCCCGAATCCGACTGCACGGCTTCGTTTGTCATGCGCGGCGACGACGGTTACCGGCTCTTCGTGGACGGCGAAGAGGTGCTCGCCGACTGGGGCAACCACAACGCGACGACCCGCAAGGGGAGTGTCGAAATGAAAGCCGGCCGGAAATACGCGCTGCGGTTGGAATATTTCGACAACGCCTCGTCGGCCGAGGTGTCGTTCGGCTATATGACTGCCGATCCCCGCGCCGAGGATGCCCGGATCGTCCGGGCCGACGCCGTGATCTACTGCGCCGGATTCGACAACACCAACGAAAAAGAGAATTCCGACCGGACCTTTGCGCTGCCTGAAGGACAGTCCGAAGAGATCGCCCGGCTCTCCGCGCTCAACGAAAATCTGATCGTGGTCGTCAACAGCGGTGGCGGTGTCGATTTTTCGACGTTCGGCGACAAGGCCAAAGCGATTCTGATGGCGTGGTATCCCGGACAGCAGGGCGGTCAGGCGATCGCCGAGATCGTGACGGGGCGGATCTCGCCCAGCGGCCGTCTGCCGATCTCCGTCGAGCGCTGCGCCGAGGACAATCCGACGCTGGGCAGCTATTACGAGAATGTGGCGCGCACCCACCGCAAGAACACCCTGCAGAAGCGCGTTACTTATAATGAAGGCGTGTTCGTCGGCTACCGCGGTTACGAGCGCAGCGGGGTGAAGCCGCTCTATCCTTTCGGCTACGGACTGAGCTATTCGACGTTCGAGTATTCGGACCTGAAGGTCGAGAAGCGCGACGGCGGGGTAGTTGTGTCGTTCGCCGTGAGGAACACGGGCGGTATGGACGCCGCTGAGGTGGCGCAGGTCTATGTGGGTGACGTCGAAGCCAGCGTGCCGCGTCCTGCCAAGGAGTTGAAAGGTTATGAGAAAATCTTCCTGAAGAAAGGCGAACAAAAGCGCGTCGAAGTGATGCTGACCGACGAAGCCTTCCGCTTCTACGACATCTTCTCGCACGGGTTCGTGACCGAGCCGGGCGACTTCAACATCTTCGTGGGATCGTCGTGCGAGGATATCCGCCTGTGGGGCGGTGTGACGCTCTGACCGCAGGACGGTCGAACGGGACTAAGCGGCGGCCTTTGAGGGGTCGCTGCTTTTTTTGTGCATGGATTTGCGGATTGGTTGTCGTGTATGACAGTTGGCCGTATAATTAATGAAACCGGCGGAAAAGACAGGAGGGGAGGTATTGGGAATTCGGGCGCCCGGATATTGGGAACGGCCCGCCGGGCGGATCACCGTCTTTTGGGCGCGAACTGTTCGCGGTATTCCGAGGGGGTGATGCCCTTGAGCTGGCGGAAGGTGCGCGAGACGTTCTTGATGTCGGAGAACCCCAGCTCGGCGGCCGCTTCGGAGACGCTCTGGCCTTCGCAAAGCAGCTGCATCATCTTTTCGATGCGGACCTGTATGATATAGTCGTAGATGGAGGTGCCCATGCTCTTCTTGAAACGGGTTTCGAGCAGGCGGCGCGACAGGGGGACCAGCTTCACGAGTTCGTTGACCGTGATTTTCTGGCTGATGTTCTCATGGATGTAGCGCAGCACTTCGGCGATGTGCGGGTCGTTGTTGGCGTAAATGTCGGTCGATTGCCGCGTGACGATGTGGGTCGGCATCACCATGACGTCCTCCCACTCCGCTTCGGGGTTGCGGATCAGCCGGTCGATCAGGCGCGCCACGTCGTAGCCGCCCTGCTCGACGCCCTGATTGAGCGACGAAAGGTTGGGGGTGGAGAGCTTGCAGATCGTCTCGTCGTTGTCCACGCCCAGAATGGCGATGTCGTTCGGGATGCGGGAATTTCCCCCCCCCCTCGATCTGCAGGCACGCCTCGGTGATATGATATGCTTGGTTGTCGTCGCACGCCATGATCGCCACCGGCTTGGGCAGCGACTGCAGCCACGTGATGAGCTGCGTCGAGTCGTAGTACCACAAATCGTTCTGGGCGCTGCTGCGCAGCGACGAAAAGGTGAATTCGGGATTCGCCGCCTCGATCGTCTCGCGGAAGCCCTGACAGCGTTCGTCCGAGAAGTCGATGCCCCGCGTGCCGTAGAAGGCGAAGTTGCGGAAGCCCTTTTGCAGAAAATACTCGGCGGCCATCCTGCCCGCCGAATAGTGCGGTCCGGTGATGTTGGGGATGGTGGTGAAGCGTTTCTTGAAGTCCTGTGCGATGGCTATGATCCCGTTTTTGCGGAACAGTTCGACGTTGTCGGTGTTGTAGAACTGGCCGATCACGGCGTCGGCCTTCATGCGTACGGCCCACTCCACGACGGCTTCGATGCCGAATTTGTCGCGTATCGAGAGCGGCAGGCGGCACAGGCTCCACGCCTGCGCCGTGTCGTGCGCATAGCGCGCCATGCCGAGGAGCAGTTCTCGTGCGTACGCTTCGGAAAAGTCGGTCAGGAAAATTACGCGTGCCATCGTTCGGGTAGTGTCCGTTCGACGGTAAAGGTAGCTTTTTTTTCGGAAATCCGGGCGGTTTCTGCGATTTTTCGGCGGCGGATCGGGGCGTTTCGGGGGCGCCGGGCGGGAAATGACGGTTCTGCGCGATTTGAGGAAGTAAAAGCGCAAATAGCCACGGCAGGGCGCAATCGCTTCTCTATATTTGTATGACCTAAACTGCGACCGGCTTCGGACAGACGAAGAGAGAAGGGCGCGGAGTTGCAATATCGCTCCGGAATCCGTACCTTTGATTTGTATTTTCCGGACGGTTCGCACTACCGACTACTGTTATGACCAAAAAACTTACCCTTCTGCTGCTGGCCCTCGCGGCCCTTGGCTGTTCGCCGCGGTCCGCCGATCCCGTCGATTATGTGAACCCGTTCATCGGCACCGGATTCCACGGTCATACCTATCCGGGCGCCACCACGCCTTTCGGCATGGTGCAGCTGAGTCCCGACACCCGCGCCGGCAACTGGGACGCCTGCGCCGGCTACCATTACAGCGACACGACGATCGACGGCTTTTCGCATACGCACCTGAGCGGTACGGGATGCGCCGACCTTGCGGATATCCTGTTCCATCCGACCACGCGCGAAATCGTGATCCACGACGGCGAGTGCGTCTTGCAGCCCTATTTCTTTTCGCATGACGACGAGCGGGCTTCGTGCGGCTACTACGCCGTGACGCTGCCCGACGTGAATATCGGGGTCGAACTGACCGCTGCGCCCCGTACGGGCGTACACCGCTATACCTTTACGGGCAAAGGTCCCCGGCAGGTGATCGTCGATCTGCTGCATACGGTCACCGAGGAGAAGATCGACCTGTGCGAACTCCGCCGGACGGCTCCCGGCGAGCTGGCCGGCATGCGCCGCACGCAGGGGTGGGTGCCCAATCAGTATGTATTCTTCGCGGCCCGCTTCTCGGAGCCGTTCGCCGACGTGCAGCTGTTGGGAGACAAGCAGGCCGTGCTGACCTTCGCGCCCGACGTGCGGACGCTCACGATCGCCGTGGGACTGTCGTCCGTCAGTGTCGAAAACGCCCGTATGAATTCGCTTGCGGAGGTTCCCGAACTGGATTTCGACGCCGTGCATGCCCGCGCCGTCGGGCAGTGGCGCAAAGCGCTGGGCGACATCGTCGTCGAAGGCGGCTCGCGCGACGAGATGACCAACTTCTATACGGCGCAGTACCATACGAAACTGACGCCCAACCTGATGAGCGACGTGAACGGCGAGTACCGCCGCCACGACCAGACCGTCGCGCGGATGCCCGAAGGGGAGTCCTACTACTCGACGTTCTCGCTGTGGGATACTTTCCGGGCGTGGAATCCGCTCCAGACGCTGGTCGATACCGCGCTGGTGAACGACATGATCCGCAGCATGCTCGACATGTACGATTCAACGGGCGAACTCCCGATCTGGCCGCTGGCTTCGGGCGAGACGGGCACGATGATCGGCTACCACGCTGTGTCGGTCATCGCCGACGCCTATCTGAAGGGAATTCGCGGCTATGACGCCGACAAGGCGCTGGAGGCGATGATCCGTTCGTCGAACATCAATAAGAAAGGTTCGGATTATTATACGGCGCAGGGGTATATTCCCTCCAATATCAAGCGCGAATCGGTCTCCTGTACGCTGGAATACGCCTACGACGACTGGGCGATCGCCCGCATGGCGCAGGCCATGGGCCGCGACGACGTGTTCGGGGAATATGCGCGGCGGGCGCTCAACTATGTAAATGTTTTCGACGGCTCGACCTGCTTTTTCCGCGGCCGTCAGTCCGACGGCAACTGGTCCGCGCCGTTCGAAGAGTTCGCCACGGGCCGCGACTATACCGAGGCCACGCCGTGGCACTACCGCTTCTTCGTGCCGCACGACGTGAACGGCCTGATCCAGCTCTTCGGCAGCCGCGAGGCGTTCATCCGCGAAATGGACCGGCTCTTCACGCTCGAATCGGATGAAATGCAGCTCGACGTGAGCGACGTGACGGGCCTGATGGGGCAGTACGCCCACGGCAACGAGCCGAGCCACCATATGGCTTACCTTTATAATTATGTGGGACAGCCGTGGAAGACGCAGGAGCTGACGCGCCGCCTGCTGCACGAGATGTACGCCCCGACGCCCGAAGGCATCATCGGCAACGAGGACTGCGGCCAGATGTCGGCGTGGTACGTCTTCTCCAGTCTGGGTTTCTATCCCGTATGTCCCGGCTCGAACGAATTCGCGCTGACCGCGCCCCAGTTCCCGAAAGCCGTCGTGCGGCTGGCCAACGGCCGTACGCTGACCGTTACGGCCGACAATCCGCGCCGCAGCGTCTATATCGCTTCGGTGACGCTCGACGGGAAGCCGATCGACCGGAATTACATCACCTACGACGAACTGATGCAGGGCGGCGAGCTGCACTTTGCGCTCCGGCCGCGCCCCGATTACGAACGCGGGACGGACGATGCGGCCGCGCCCCATTCGCTGACCCGCGGCGAGGTGGTTTCGATTCCTTATACCACGCAGAACGTGAGCCTGTTCACCGAGCCGATCGCCGTCGCTCTGGCGACGACGACCTCCGGAGCGGAAATCCGCTATACGCTCGACGGCTCGGAACCCACCGAAACGTCGGCGCTCTATGCCGCTCCCGTGCCGGTGGACCGTTCGCTGACGCTCAAGGCCAAAGGATTCAAACCCGGCGCCGCGCCCAGCCGTACGCTGACCCTCGAAGCCGAGAAGGCGGTGTTCCGCAAAGGCGCACCCGCAGGGGAGACCGCCACGCGTCCCGGCGTCGCCTACAGCTATTACGAAGGCGTTTTCTCGTGTGTGAACGACATCCGGAAGGGAAAATACGTGTCGTCCGGCACGATGCCTGCGCCTTCGATCGCCCAAGCTCCGCAGGAGGACCACTTCGCCTATGTCTTTACGGGATTGATCCTCATTCCGGAACGGGGCGTCTGGGAGTTCATGACCAAGAGCGACGACGGCAGCGTGCTGACGATCGGCGACCGCAGGGTGGTGGACAACGACGGGTCCCACGCTTCGGTCATGGCGACCGGGCGCGTGGCGCTCGAAGCGGGACTGCATCCCTATACGCTGCTCTATTTCGAGGATTACGAGGGGCAGGATCTCTCGTGGGGCTGGAAAGCGCCCGGAGCGGAGGGCTTCGAAGCGATACCCGAAGCGAACCTGCGCATGACGGATTTCAGGGGAATTAGTTTTGACTAAAAATATGGAGTTATGAAACGATTGATTTATCTTCTCGCAGCGGTTGCGTTCACCGCCTGCGGCTCGGCGACCTCGCTCAGCGTGATGACCTTCAACATGCGTTACGACAATCCCGAAGACGGGCAGAACAACTGGCGTTTCCGCCGCGAGCGGATCGCCGGGGTGATTAAGGCGCAGGAGGTTGACGTGCTCGGCACGCAGGAGCTGCTTTCCAACCAGTTCGACGACCTGAGCGGTCTGCTGACCGGGTATCAAGGAGTGGGCGTCGGACGGCTGGACGGCGCCGAGTCGGGCGAATACTGCGCCGTGTTCTTCAGGAAGGACCGCTTCACGCTGCTCGATTCGGGAACGTTCTGGCTGAGCGAGACCCCCGAAGTGGTGGGGTCGCTGGGATGGGACGGCGCCTGCGAGCGAATCGCCACATGGGTCGTGCTGCGCGACAGGGACGGCCGGGAACTCTTCTTCATCGACACCCATCTCGACCATGTCGGGCAGGTGGCGCGCGACGAGGGCGTGAGCCTGCTGATGAAACGCATCGAAACCCTGAGCGGAGGACGTCCCGTGATCCTGACGGGCGACTTCAACTCGGAACCCGGATCGTCGGTGGTGGCCCATGTGCAGAAGGACGGCGTGCTGCGCGACGCGAAGGCGATCGCGGCGCAGCGGTCGGGAACCGACTGGAGCTTCTCCGATTTCGGACAGATTCCCGAAGCCGAGCGTCCCCTGCTGGATTATATCTTCGTGAGCGGCGACATCGAAGCCGTCCGCTATGAAGTGCTGCCCGACACCTTCGACGGCGGCTATGTTTCCGACCACGCTCCGGTGATGGCCGTTGTCAAAATCGCTAAATGACTCCTACGATGAAAAAGATACTGAAAAGCTGGCTGCTGGCTGCGGCGTTGTGCTTCTGCGTAACGGCTGCGGCCGAACGCCCCATGCTGATCCATTCGCACAACGACTATTGCCGCCGCGCTCCCTTCTGGCAGGCTTATGCGCAGGGGGTCTACTCGATCGAAGCCGACGTGTTCCTGCACGACGGCCGGCTGCTCGTGGGGCACGATGTCGAGGACCTTTCGCCCGACATGACTTTCGAGTCGCTCTACGTCGAGCCGATCGTGACGCTTTTTGGGCGCAACGGCGGGCGCGCATGGAAAGATTCGGACGAACGTCTGCAACTGATGGTCGAACTCAAATCGGCGACCGAACCGACGCTGCAGGCCGTTACGGCGCTGCTGGGCCGTTATCCCGAAGTCTTCGACCCGGCCGTGAATCCCGAAGCCGTGCGTATCGCCGTTACGGGACGGGTTCCCGCGCCTGAGGATTTCGGCAAATATCCCGCCTATGTCCGTTTCGACGGTAATTGGGAGACCGATTACACCCCGGACCAGCTGGAGCGCATCGCCCTCGTAAGCGTAAACTTCAGGACCTATTCGCAGTGGAACGGCAAAGGTTCGATCATTCCCGCCGAGCGTGTGAAGCTGGAAAAGATCATCGACCGCGCCCACGGCTGGGGCAAGCCCGTGCGCTTCTGGGGCGCTCCTGAGGGTACGACGGTTTACTATACGTTTTACGACATGGGGATCGACTACATCAACACCGATCGTCCGGAAGTCTGCGCCGGATTCTTCGACGATTTCGGCAACAAGAATTTCCAGATCGGCCAGCGCCGTACGGCCGTCGGTGGCGTGACCGGCACGAAGCGTCTGGACAAGACCACGCGCGATTTCAGGGGATTTCAGAACGATAAACTGCAGCTCACCGAGGGTATCGACGTTTACACGCCGACCTATCGAAACGACGGCGGCAAGGGAAAAGTCAAAAACGTGATCTACCTGATCGGCGACGGCATGGGCCTTTCGCAGATCGTGGCAGCGTTTTATGCCAACAAGGGCCTTACGACGCTGCAGATGAAGTATATGGGCCTGCAGCAGAACAATGCGCTGGATGCCTTCACGACCGACTCGGCCGCGGTGCGCTGGCGACGGGCGAACGTCACGATAACCGCCATATTTCGATGAGTTCCGAAGGCGAGCCGTATCCTTCGCTGAGCGACTTTTTCCACGATAAGGGGATGCCGGTGGGCGTGCTGACGCTCGGCAATGTCGCCGACGCCACGCCGACGGCCTTCTACGGACATTCGGTCGAACGCGACAATGCCGACGAGCTGACCCGCTGCCTGATGGACGGCCGCGTGGATCTGCTTTGCGGCAGCGGCATCCGCGAATTCACCCGCCGCAGCGACGGCGTAGACCTGATCGGCGAGCTGGAAAAACAGTATGACTTCGTGCGTTCGGTCGACGAGATCAACGCCCGGAAAGGCAAGGTGATCTGCATCGACGAGACGATGGACGATGCCGCCGAGCAGGCCAACCTCACCTTGCTGGCCGACGCCACGAAGGCTTCGATCGCCAAACTGCAGGAGCGGGGCGGCAAAGGCTTCTTCCTGATGGTCGAGGGCGCCAAGATCGACTATGCCGGCCATTCGCGCTGTCTGCCCGGCTCGATTATCGAGATGCTGAGCTTCGACCTTGCCGTGGCCGAAGCGCTGAAATTCGCCGACCGAAACGGCGAGACGCTCGTCGTGGTCACCGCCGACCACGAGACGGGCGGACTGGTGCTGGTGGACGGCGACGAGCGGACGGGCCGCGTGATGGGCGTCTATGTCTCCGACGACCATACCCCCGCGATGCTTCCCGTATTCGCATACGGTCCCGGAGCCGACAAGTTCTGCGGTACGTATATGAATACGGAGATCGCCCGCAGGATCAAATCGCTGATAAAATAAACCGCATATTATGACGCTACGCAAACAAATCGCGGCGCTTCTGCCGCTGGTCTTCGCAGCGGGAGCGGCCGGAGCGCAGGGCCTTAAATCGGGTCCTTACGAGCTGCCTTACAAGAATACCTATGTAAAGGAGGTCTTCGTGGCCGAAAACGAATTCCGGACCGCCAAGCCCGAAACCATCAAGCCCCGTTCGTTCGCCGAGGCCCGCAAGATCCTGCCCGCACCCGTGTGGGAGGGGCACGACAAAGAGATCGAGATGTACTGGCATGCTTGGCGGATCGCCGTGGGCAACATCCGCCAGCCGCAGGAGGGATCGGGATTCGTCTCGCCGTATCTGGATATCGCCTACAACGGCAATATTTTCATGTGGGACGCCTCGTTCATGATGATGTTCGCCCGCTACGGCTACCGCTTCTTCCCGTTCCAGCGTTCGCTGGACAACTTCTATGCGAAGCAGCATCCCGACGGCTTCATCTGCCGCGAAATCCGGGCCGACGGTTCCGACTGTTTCGAGCGTTACGATCCGACTTCGACCGGCCCGAACCTGTTGCCGTGGGTCGAACTGACGTACTACCGCCAGTTCGGCGACATCGACCGCCTGCACAAGGTCTTCCCCGCGCTGTGCGCCTACGCCAAATGGTGGCGGCTCAACCGCACGTGGCCCGACGGCACCTACTGGTCGAGCGGCTGGGGAACGGGCATGGATAACATGCCCCGCGTGAAGCCCGAATACAACCCGATCTTTTCGCACGGACATATGGTCTGGCTCGACACCAACCTGCAGCAGATGCTGGTCGACGAGTCGCTGCTGAACATCGGGTTTTATATCGAGCGCTGGCAGGAGATCGAGGATATGGAGGACGAGATGAAGCGGCTGCGCGCCTATGTGAACGAACATCTCTGGGACGAGCGGACGGCTTTCCTGTACGACCGCTACGGCGACGGAACGCTCTGCACGACCAAGGGAATCGGCGCATTCTGGGCTTTGCAGGCCGATGCGCTGGATCGGGAGCGGCTCGACCGCATGGTGGCGCATCTGAGCGATACGACCGAGTTCGACCGTCCGCACCGCGTGCCGTCGCTCTCGGCCGACCATCCGAAATACAATCCGCTGGGCCGCTACTGGCAGGGCGGCGTGTGGCCCGGTACGAATTACATGACCATCGACGGCCTTTATCGCAAGGGCTATCACGACCTTGCGCGGGAGATCGCCGCGAACCATTACGCTGCAGTCTTCGAGGTGTGGAAGAATACCGGCACTTTCTGGGAGTACTACGCCCCGGAGACGATCGAACCCGGATTCATGGCACGCAAGGACTTCGTGGGCTGGACCGGACTTCCGCCCATCGCCGTCTTCATCGAGTATATCCTCGGCGTGAAGTCGGATTACTCCGAAGGCCGCATCGTGTGGGACATCGACCATACCGAGGCCCACGGCATCGAACGCTATCCCTACGGGCCGGACGGCGTCGTGGGGCTGAAGGTCAAACGGCGCGCTTCGGCCGGCGAGACGCCCTCCGTGAGCGTTGAGACCAACGTGCCCTTCGACCTGACGGTGACGTGGGGCGACGGTCGGAGCCGTACGGTCCGCGTGGAGAAGAGCGGCAGCGTGAAACTGAACTGAGCAACCCAACCTGCTTATGAAAAAGATAACGACACTTATGTGCGCTGTCGCCTTGTGGTGCTCGGCGCAGGCGCAGAGGCCCGCTCTGGAATTCAACGGGGAGGGGAAATTCAAGATCGCGCAGTTCACCGACGTGCACCTCGATCTGGGGAATCCCTACCGGCAGGCGCAGGCGGAGAAGACGATCGCTCAGATGCATTATATCCTCGATGCGGAGCGGCCCGATCTGGTCGTCTTCACGGGCGACGTGGTGACGGGGAAACCCGCCGCCGAAGGGTGGAAGCGCGTGCTGGCGCCCGTTGCGGAGCGTAACCTGCCGTTCTGCGTGGTGCTGGGCAACCACGACGCCGAACAGGATATTCCGCGCGCCGGAATCGGCCGCATCGTCACTTCGTATGCCGGGACGCTCAACACGCTGAACGCCGACGGCGAACTGGCCGATGTGGTGCTGGAGATCGCCGGAAAGAAATCGCCTGCGGCGTTGCTTTACTGCCTCGATTCGCACGACTATTCGACTGTCGAAGGCATCGACGGCTACGGTTCACGCAGGACCAGATACGCTGGTACCGCGACCGGAGCGCCGCCTATACCGCGGCCAACGGCGGGAAACCGCTGCCGGCGCTGGCCTTTTTCCATATCGCCCTGCCCGAATACGTCGCGGCGTGGCGCAATCCCGGCAATACGCATATCGGCCGCGCCGCCGAGAACGAGTGTCCGGGCGAGCTGAATCCCGGCATGTTCGCGGCGATGGTCGAGAGCGGCGACGTGATGGGGGTGTTCGTGGGGCATGACCACGACATCGACTACGTCGTTGCCGAGAAGGGTATAGCGCTCGGATACGGACGTTTTTCGGGCGACGATACGACCTACAACAACCTGCGCCCCGGCGTGCGTCTGCTGGTGCTGACCGAGGGCGAGCGGGGCTTCGAGACGTGGATTCACGAGCGCGACGGACGGATCGTCGATCACGTGGAGTTCCGCGACGGCAGGATCAGCAAAGTCAAGAACAGCAATTAACAGACAAGAGATGAGAATAGGCGTGGATTTGGGCGGCACGAACGTGCGCGCCGGCCTTGTGAAAGACGGACATATCGTGCGGCTGCTTTCCGAACCCTGCAAAGCCGACCGTCCCGAAGGGGAGGTGGTGGATCATATCGCATCGCTTATCGGGGAGCTTATGCAACCTGAGGTTTCGCGGATCGGTATCGGCGTGCCGTCGGTGGTGGACGCCGCGCGGGGAATCGTATATAATGTGGTGGGCATCCCTTCGTGGCGCGAGGTTTACCTCAAGGACCTGCTCGAAAAGCGTTTCAGCGTGCCGGTGCATGTCAACAACGACTGCAACTGTTTTGCGCTGGGCGTCTGCCGCTTCGGCGAGGCGAGCGCGTTCAGCGACGTGGTGTGCGTGGCGCTCGGCACGGGCGTCGGCGCGGGCGTCGTGATCGGCGGGAAGCTCTATTGCGGCCGGGATACCGGGGCGGGGGAGATCGGAAGCATCCCGTATCTGGACCGGGATTACGAATACTATTGCAGCAGCCGCTTCTTCGTGGGCCGCGGCACGACGGGAAAGGAGGCTTACGAGCGCGCCGCGGCGGGCGATCCCGAAGCGTTGGCGCTTTGGTGCGAGTTCGGGGGGCATGTCGGCCAGCTGGTGATGCTGGTGCTCTATACGTATGACCCCGAAGCGATCGTCTTCGGCGGCAGCATCGCCCATGCGTTCGGCTTTTTCCGTGAAGCGATGTACGAACAGCTGAAACGGTTCCCCTATGCCAAGACCGTCGAGGGACTGCATATCTGCTGTTCGAATATCGACCACGTAGGACTGCTGGGAGCTTCGGCCTGCGAATAAATGACGCGGTGCTTTGGCGAAATCCGTTTTTTCGTTATATTTACCGGGTAAGTTGCACCGAAACCCACGAAAACGATCCGATATGAAGAGACTTTTACCTGTTTTGGCATTGTTCGCCGTATTGTGCGGCTGTTGCAGTTGCGGCAGGGTGATTCCGACCGACGGCGAAGTGGCCGTCGTGCCGCTCCCGGAGCATATCGTGGAGGGGCAGGGCACCTTCCGCCTGACCTCCGACGCCGAGGTGGTCCTGCTGTTCGACGACGAGCGTCTGGCCGGCGTGACTGCCGCGCTGAACGAGGTGCTGATGCCGCTGTTCGGCCGCGGCCCGCGGGTAAGGCATGCCGACAAGGCTGCGGACCATGCGGTGAACGTCACCCGCGACGAGACGATGCCTGCGGAGGCCTACCGCCTTTTCGTAACTCCCTGCCGGATCGACATCGTCGCCGGAGGAGCGCAGGGGGCGTTCTATGCCGTGCAGACGCTGCGCCAGCTGCTTCCGGCGGCAGCGTACGAAGCCGACGACGTGCGGGCCGTCGAACTGCCCGTCGTCACGATCGAGGACAAACCGTGTCTGGGCTACCGGGGCATGATGCTCGATGTCGGCCGTCACTTCTTCACGGTCGATGAGGTGAAGGAGGCGCTCGACATCATGGCCCTGCACAAACTCAACGTCTTCCACTGGCATCTGACCGACGATCAGGGGTGGCGCATCGAAATCAGGAAATATCCGAAACTCAGCGAAATAGGTTCCGTACGCAGCCGTACGCTGATCGGCCGTGATCCGGGCGGCACGTACGACGAGAACTGCAAATTCGACGAAACGCCTTACGGCGGTTACTATACGCAGGATGAGATCCGCGACGTGGTGAATTACGCTGCGGAGCGTTTCATCACGGTGATTCCCGAAATCGAATTTCCGGGGCATGCCGTCGGGGCGCTGGCCTCCTATCCGTGGCTGAGCTGTACGGGCGAGCAGTACGAAGTGCGCCAGACGTGGGACATCGACGACCGGGTTTTCTGCATCGGCAAGGAGACGACGTTCGAATTCATCGAGGGCGTGCTCGAAGAGGTGTTGGAGCTGTTTCCCTCGGAGTATATCCATATCGGTGGCGACGAGTGCCCGACAGTGATGTGGAAGAAATGCCCGCATTGCAAAGCGCGCATGAAGGCCGAGCGGCTGAAGCGGTCGCGCCGGTTGCAGAACTATGCCACGGCCCGCGTCGAGAAATTCCTCAACGCCCACGGACGCAGGCTGATCGGCTGGGACGAGATTCTTGAGGGCGACGTGACGCCGACGGCTACGATCATGTCGTGGCGGGGCGCCGAAGGCGGCATCAAGGCTGCGAAGATGGGCAACCACGCCATCATGGCTCCGACGACGCACTGCTATCTGGACTATTACCAGACGCGCGATACGGCCGGAGAACCGCTCGCCATCGGCGGTTATCTGCCTGTGGAGAAGGTCTATTCGCTCGATCCTTACGAGATGCTGACGGCTGACGAACAGCGCTGTATACTGGGCGTGCAGGCCAACCTCTGGACCGAGTACATCGCTACGTGGCCCCATGCCGAATACATGCTCCTGCCGCGCCTGAGCGCGCTGGCCGAAGTGGGGTGGAGTCTCGACCGGAAGGATTACGGCGACTACCTGCGCCGCGTACGCAGGCTGGCGAAGATTTACGACGCCTGCGGATATAATTATGCGAAACATATCTTCGGGAAGTGACATGTTTTCCGCAGACGGAATAGGGGGGACGATGCGTATGCCGTCCCCTTTTCCGTTTCCCGGCGGCAGTGGGGAGGGGCTGCGATATTATATGGGCGATTCCGCTGGGCAGTTCGTAAATTTTTCCTATCTTTGAGGGCAAAAAGTGTACGGATCATGGATTTGAAATACGTGCGGAGCGAATTGCAGAAGCTCTCTGAAATCATAGACAGTTGGAACACCCGGCAGGAGACCGCGGCCCTCGAACGGGATCTGGTACTCGAAAAACTGCGGAAGTTATACGATGCCGTGCGTTTCGGCGCGGATGCGGACTTTGTTGCTGCTGTCCGCGAAGATGCGGCGGAAGAGGCCGCGGCGGAGCCTGCTCCGACCGAAATTCCGGTCAGCATCGACCTCGGCGAAATACTTCCGCTCGACCCGTTCGCGGTTGAGGCGCAGGCCGAACCGGCTTCAGCCTTCGAACCGGATGCTGCCGCCAAACGGGACGTTGTTGGCGAAGCGGGTGCGGATTTTGAGTCCGAATCTTTTGCCGAGGTGGGGACGGCCTTTGAGTCGGAGTCAGTCGCCGAAGCTGGCGCGGTCTCCGAGTCGGAATCCGTTTCCGAGCCGGAACCGGAGACGGTGCCGGAATCGAAGCCTGAGTTCGGGTCCGAACAGACCGTCGAACCGGGTGTAAATTTCGCACGACATTCCGAACCTGCCGAAGAGCCGGCGGGCGAACCTGAAGTTGTTGCCGATTCTGCCGAAGCATTTGTTGCGCAGTCCGATTCCGACGGCGGGACGAACCCGATTTCAGAACCGGAAATCTCTGCCGCTGAACCCGTGACCGAATCCGGACCGGTCGCTTCTGAGCCTGAATCCGAGTTTTCCATTGAGGAGACGACTCCGTCCGAAGCCGTTGCCGTAAATGCCGCGGAACCTGCCGCCGAGCAGTCAGTGCCGCTGGCGGAAACTGTCCGAGAACCGGAGGAAGCGTCCGAAAAGCCCGAATTCATTGCTGAACCCGTCGTCGAATCCGCGACCGAATCTTTCGCAGAGTCGCTTTCCGAATCCGTTGCGGAGTCCGTCTCAGAATCCGCTGCCGAGTCCGTCGTCGGGGCACATTCCGAGGCGGTTGCAGA
>OGRC01001275.1_pt1 | contig 17012 bp, 14 predicted proteins | sample 1553431 | NCBI WGS metagenome assembly OGRC01 (sample SAMEA2580064, study PRJEB22360) | human gut metagenome | biome: human gut; feature: human-associated habitat; material: faeces | place: Denmark | collected 2008/2010
TAAAGTTGCTTTAATGAGCTGTATCGGAGTAGATGTGGCAGGAGCGTTTGTGTTAAGTCATTGTGAAAGAACAGGCATTGATACGAAATATATTAAACAGGATCCAACGATCGATACTTCGATCAATGTTGGTTTGGTAGCTGCTGACGGAGAAAGAACTTTTATTACAAACCGTCAGGGAAGCCTTTGGAAATTCAAATATGAAGATTTGGATATGTCAGCGCTTAAAGGTGCAAAAATTCTTTCATTTGCAAGTATTTTCAATAATCCTCTTTTTGATAATAAAGCGCTCGTATCCGTATTTTCGAAAGCAAAAGAAGAAGGCATGATCATCTGCGCGGATATGGTTTCTCCAAGGTTGAACGAGAAGCTGGAAGATATCACAGAAGCGTTAAGCTATGTTGACTATTTCTTCCCGAACTTCGAGGAAGCAAGTGAGATGACAGGAGAGACGGATGAAGCAAAAGTAGCTGACAAATTATATGCATGCGGTGTAAAAAATGTGATCATGAAGATCGGTAAAAGAGGATGTTATATCCGTAACGCCGAAGGCGCAATGATCGTTCCGGCATGTAAAGGTGTAACGGCGATTGATACGATCGGTGCCGGCGATAATTTTGCATCCGGATTTATCACAGGTCTTTTGGAAGGAAAGGATATCCGTGAATGTGCGATCTATGCAAACTGTACGGCTGCTGTTTCTGTTCAGTATGTCGGAGCAACAGGCGGTGTGACAGACAAAGAGATCGTAGACGAGATGCTGGCAAAATACCGCGAAGATTATAAATAATGTTTTCGGATTGCTTTAAGGAACAAGGAATCAGATGGAATAGGTAAAGAAAGGGATAGACAGATATCATGAAAACGATGAAATTAGGAAAGACAGGAATTGATATTTCAAGAATCGGACTTGGAACTTGGTCGATCGGCGGCGGTTCTGCATGGGGCGGGGATCACGAACTTCAGACGGTTGTAGATACGATCAGAGAGGCTCCGAAGGCAGGAGTAAACTTAATCGATACGGCTCCGGGATACAATTTCGGAAACAGTGAGAAAATTCTCGGAAAAGCTCTTGAAGAAATGAATCGTGAAGATGTTGTAATCATTACAAAATGCGGTGTTACATGGGATCAGGAGATGAAAGGGGATCTTTTCAATAAAGTAAACGGAATCCAGCTTTACAAAAACCTGAACAGCGAATCGGTAAAAAAAGAAATCGTCGGTTCTCTTGAGCGTCTCGGAACAGATTATGTAGATGTATATATGACTCACTGGCAGGCAACAGAAGGAACTGAGTATTATGTACCGATTCAAAAGACAATGGATGTTTTGAATGAACTGAAAGCGCAGGGAAAGATCCGTGCGATCGGAGCTGCGAATGTAGATATTAACCAGATCAAAGAATATTTGAAATGGGGAGATCTTGATATTGTTCAGGCAAAATATTCGATCCTTGATCGCGGCATTGAAGATGAGATCATTCCGTGCTGCCGGGAAAACGGTGTTACGATTCAGGCATATTCTCCACTTGAAATGGGATTGCTTTCAGGAACAATGCCGAGAGATTATAAACCGGTCGGAGCACAGATCCCGAAGAAATGGTTCCAGCCGGACAATATGCAGGCGGCAATGGATATGATGGATAAGTGGAAACCGCTCTGCGAAAAATATAATTGTACGATTGCGAACCTGGCGCTTGGATGGATTTTGGCACAAGGAGATTTCCTGAATCTTCTTAGTGGTTCCACAACGGTAGATCAGATAAAAGAAAACGTAAAATCGGCAGAATTAGAACTCGATCCGGAAGATGTTGCATATATGCGTGACCTTGCGGAAGAGATTGACAAATAAGAGTGCCTGCATTTTAAAGATTGTTTAGACGTATCTATTTCCGAGTCTGAACATTTCAAAAGGAGAAATCATGCTTTCAAAGAATAAAAGTCTTGCAAAAACCAACACAGAAGAGTTATTATTAAATAAAAGTGGTGTGAATAATAGCGGTAAAGGTATAGAAAGGGAAGAAAGCATGGCGGGCAAAGAAAGATTAATCGCAATCCGTCAAACGATTCAGACGCAGAAAAAAGCGTCTGTAGCAGAGTTGAGTAAAATATGCAGGGTGACGGAGGAAACGATACGCAGAGATCTTGATAAATTAGAGGCTGACGGCGTTGTGACGCGAGTTCACGGCGGCGCAATCTGGAATGAAGGCATTCAAAAAGAAGGTGTTCATTTTTACAGGAGGATGAGCAGGCATCTGAAAGAAAAGCAGGAGATTGCAAGGAAGACGGCAAAGCTTTTCGAAGGAAAGACAACGATTATTGCAGATTCCAGTACGACTGTGATGGAAGCGCTGAAGCTTCTTCCGCAGTCGCCTGATATAACGGTTGTGACAAATTCAACGGAGGTGTTCCGCGAATTTCAGCAGTCGTCCTTTAATATTATCTCCACAGGGGGAGAGTATAATAAGAAATCTCTCTCTTTGCAGGGGCAGCTCGCCAAGACGAATATTTTAAAATATAACGTGAGTCTTGCATTGATCAGTTGCAAAGGACTGAGTATTGAAAAAGGGGTGCTTGATTCAAACGAAAGTGAAGCGGAAGTCAAAAAGGCAATGTTGGCACAGGCAGAAGAAGTGGCTCTTTTGGTTGACTTTTCAAAATTCGATCAGTCAGCATTTGTGAATTTGATCAATCTTCAAAAAGTGAATTATATTATTACAGACAGAAGACCATCGGATGAATGGGTGGATTATTGTGAAGAACAAGGAATTAAATTAGTTTATTAAACTTTATGATTAAAAATTATCATTTGAATAAAAGAGAATGACTGTTTTGCATTTGGGCGGCAGTCATTCTTTTTTTGCAATGGCGACGAGCCAAAGTCCGGGGTTGCCGAGACCTTGGGGACCGCTTACAATCCCGGAATGTACCTTTTGGCACTTCCGGTGATTACAAGAATAATCATCTGGGTTAGAAATATTTGAAATAAAGAAAGTAGAGTGAAACAAAAAAATATATAACAAAAATATAAGAAAAATTCTGTTAAAAACATAGAAAATCTTTGTTTCAAAGAAAAAGGATTGACATTGATTTGACAAAAATGTACAATAAAAATCAAGGAAATCCTTTATATTTAGCGATATGATCAGAAAAGGATAAAAACGAAAAATACAGAAAACGAAGGAGATGGAGAGATGAAAGGAAAAGAAAAAAAGAATACGATCGTAAAGCGGATGATCTTCGCGGTAGCAGCCGGATTTGTGGTTGGTTTTCTTATGCTGTTTCTGAGAGAGTTTCTCGTAGAGAGCGGTAAATCAGGAGTATGGAAAGCGCTTGATGCAATTTTCTTTCAAGATGTAACAAAGACAAATGGAATTGAAGGAATCGGTATTTTGTATATTGTCGGACAGCTGTTTATGAGAGGACTGCAGCTGGCGATCGTTCCCCTTGTACTTACCTCGTTAAGTCTGGCTATGTGCAGCCTGGCAGACCCTGAGAGACTCGGTAAAATCGCAGGCAAGACATTTATTACTTATATTTGTTTTTATGCAGCGGCGGCAGCACTTGCCGGAGCGGCGGCATATTTCGTAAAAACAATGGGTTGGTTTGATGTACAGCTTCCGAACGAGATGGCAACAGAGGCGGTGACGATGGAAGGATATAATCCGCTTGTAACAGTTGTAAATGCTGTTCCGTCCAATATTTTTTCAGCATTTTCTTCCAATAATGAGATTATATCTGTCGTAGTTGTTGCAATTATTCTTGGTTTATGTATGACGGTGCTTGGAAAAAAGACAGAACCGCTTCGTAAAGTAATCGAAAATCTGAATGATGTCGTTCAGCTTTTCCTGAATTTCCTGATCGATAAGATCGGACCGGTAGCAATTTTCTGTATGATTACAAGAACACTTGCTGTATATGGAATTGAATACATTAAGCCGACACTTGTATGGATCGTTACTACGATCGTTGTAAGCTTGGTGCTTGTATTTACCATTTATCCGATCGGTATCTTTTTAACAACAGGATTAAATCCGATTCCATTCGTGAAAAAGACTTTGAAAGTTGGATTGTTTGCAGCGGCAACAAACTCTTCGGCAGCAACGCTTCCGCTGAATACAAAAACATGTACAGAAGAATTGGGATGTTCAAAAGAGATCAGTAGTTTTGTTCTTCCGACAGGTATGACGATCAATATGAACGGTACGACAGCGATGCATATGATCGCAATCACGTTTATAGCAACAGCGGCAGGAATCGATATTAAGCCGTCCACACTTGCTGTAGCAGCGTTTCTTTCGATCTGTACTGCAATGGGAACTCCGGCAATTCCGGTAGCCGGAACAACGATGGTATATGTCGTTATGACCGGTTTGGGAATGAGTTCTGAATTGTGTATGATCGGATATTCTCTTGTGCTGGCGATGAATTATCTTCCGGGAATGGCGGTTATTACATTGAATGTAATCGGAGATGCAGCGACAAACGTAATCGTATGTTTCAAAGAGAAAGTGTTAAATAAGGAGACATATTACAAATAAAGGTCAAATAAAACTGTAAAAGTATGGGATGAAAAGTATTATTTTGGAAAACAGATTATAATAAATTCTTTCAAAATTATAAAAAATAAGAGAAAAAAAGAGGGTATCGCTCAATCATCTGAACTAGATGATTTTGCGATATCCTCTTTTGTGACCAAATCAATCTCAGACATTTGGAAAAAGGGATAATTGGAAGGATTAAGGGGAAATCCGACTTCGGGATTGCGGTATGACTTCCGGTGTTTCCGGTTCTTCAGGATCCGGTGTTGGGATCGGTTCTACATCCTCTCCGCTGTTTCCGTTATTTCCGTTGTTGGAATTTCCATTATTATTTGAGTTGTTGTTGTCTGTATTTGTGTCTGTATCTGTAGTGTCGCTGTCTTCGTCTTTCTTGTCTTTATCTTTATCCTCATCTGTATCACCATGTCCGGGACAAGTTTCTTTCGTCAAAGTATCTTTGTCAAAATATTCTGTGATAGAAGGACAACCGCTTACCGCGATTTTTCCTGTCTGGGTGCAGATCGTTCTCTGTACAACAGTAGCAGGAGGAGTGAAGTTTTTATATTCCAGCTCTGCGTGAACACGATCCATAATATGTTTCCAAATAACTTCGTGCCAGGACTGATTCCAAAACTGTTCCAACGTCTTATCTTCATCGTATCCGGTCCATACGGAGCAGGTGTAGTAAGGCGTGTATGCGGATAACCAGAGGTCGGTACTGTTTTCTGTCGTACCTGTTTTACCTGCAGCAGGCATGTTGTTCAGCCTTGCGGGTGTTCCTGTTCCGCGGTTGATTACGTCCTGCATAGCGCTTGTTAAAAGGAACGCTGTAGAATCTTTTAAAACGCGGCGTGTTATCGGCTTGGAATTATCAATCAGGATATTTCCGTCGTGGTCAAGGATTTCTGTGTAAAGGATCGGTTCGGTATAGACGCCGCCGTTGGCAATGGAAGCATAAGCGGCAGTCATCTCAATATTGTAAACTCCTCGTGTGATACCGCCGAGGGCTGTAGCCTGAGCGATATCTGACATACCCGGATAATTCGGATCATTATTGACAAGAGTCGTAAATCCGAAGTTTTCAAGATATTTGTATCCTTTTTCAAGTCCGACCGTCTCGGTCAATGTGCGTACGGCACATACGTTCATGGAATGCTCGATTGCATAGCGGACGCGTGTGTTGCCGATGTATTTATTATCCCAGTTATTGACTGGCTGTCCGCTGGCATATCGATAAGGTTCATCTTTGATCGTTGTTGCCAGTGTCATGCCGCATTCGTTTAACCCCGGAGCGTAAGTAGATAAAATCTTGAAACAAGATCCGGGCTGTTTTGGAGAAGCAGTGGCGCGGTTCAGTGATAAGCTTGTTGTTTTCGTTCCCCGCCCTCCGACAATCGCTTTGACATGTCCGGTATATTGATCCATTAATACGACGGATACTTGCGGCTGAAGGGTAATATTTAAACGTTCGTCCGCAATATCGCCGGCTTCTGTATCAATGCCGAGTGTTCCTTTATATTGCTCGACGGCTGCCCGCGCTTCGTCTTCCGAGCTGAAAACGAAGGGGGCGGAAGCGCCTCTTACAGAGATCAGATACTGCTTCAGATTTTCTTTGCTGTAGTTTTCAGCAGAGCCGTCTGCACGGTGGATCGTGAGCGCATAGTCTGTGATACCGTATTCTACGATCGGATAATAAGCATCGTTGGAAGCTTCTTCATCACAGATCTGTTGGATTGCAAGATCCTGCGTGGATTTAATCGTCAATCCTTCACTGTAAAGAAGATTGTAGGCCTGTGTTTCTGAGTAGCCTTTCTCATCCATGAGATCTTGGATTACATCTTCGATCAGCGCGTCTGTAAAATACGAGTAAGGCGTTGTGTCTTCTGTAATGGCGGCTGTCTGCAAGATGCGGTCGGCAAGGGCTTCGTCGTACTGCGCCTGATTGATGTATTCCTGTTCAAGCATATTGTCAAGAACTTTTTCCCGGCGTTTGGCATTGGAATCCGGATTTGTTACCGGGTCATATTTTGTCGGATTTTGAGTGATCGCAGCGATGACCGCGCACTCAGAAAGAGTCAGGTCCGCCACATCTTTGTTGAAATATCTTGTAGATGCCGTCTGTACACCAAGACATCCCTGACCGAGGTTGATCGTGTTAAGATATGCCTCCAGTATCTCGTTTTTGTCCATTTCTTTCTCAAAAGCAAGGGCAAGATACTGCTCCTGTAATTTACGTTCTACTCTGTCAAAAAATGTTTTTTCGTTGACGAAATCAAATACATTGTTTTTAATAAGCTGCTGTGTCAGAGTGCTGGCACCTTCGGTAAAATCAAAACCATTCATAACTCCGACGACGCCGGCTCTTAAAATTCCCTGAATATCGATTCCGTTATGATCATAGAAACGCTCATCCTCGATCGCTACAAATGCATGAGGAAGAAAATCTGATTTTGCCGTAATCTCATCATAAGTCCGGTAGACACGGTTAGAATCAGAGTCTTTCAGCGTATCAATGACAGTGCCGTTCTGATCAACAATCGTTGTTGTAAATCCTTTCGGCTGAATGTCTTCGGCAGATACGTCAGGGGTATTGTCTATGATCTTTTTGGCAAAGATCACGCCGCCGACAAGACCGATGACGACAAGCAGGAGCATACAGGTGATGACTGCTTTGAAAAAACGGACTCCTACACGTTTCTTTTTCATTTTCTTTTTCGAAGAGATTGATGATTTTCTCTTTGAAAGGTTATTTTTCCCGTAATTCACGAATAACATCCTCCTTTTCAACTTCTATGATTATATCAAATAAGGTCTTTTAAATAAAGAAAAAAATAAAATCTTCATATTTTATAAAGAATTTTAATGATAACAACAGCATATGCGGAGTTTTAAAGTTGAACTTGTGTAAAAATTTTATGAGTAAAGCTTACAATGGTTGTACATAGTTCATGTCTTTGTTATAGTAGAGACAGTTCAGGACCGTTTTATATAGAGAAGGAGAAGATGAGATGGAGTGTTATCATACTGTATATACAGAAGGAACGGGAGAAATTGTTGAGAAAAAGTCCCGTTTTATTGCAGAAGTATTTCCGGTTTCGAATGAAGAAGAGGCGTTTGCACATTTAGAAGAAATCCGAAAAAGGAATTGGGATGCAAGGCATCACTGCTGGGCATATGTAATCGGAAGAAATCCGGCGGCGGAGAGGATGAGTGATGACGGGGAACCGGCAGGAACGGCAGGAAAGCCTATTTTGGAAGTATTAAGAGGAAAAAATCTGACCGATGTGTTTGTTGTTGTCACCCGGTATTTCGGGGGAACGCTTCTTGGAACAGGGGGACTTGTGAGAGCTTATACGTCTGCGACGGCAGAGGCGCTTGCACATACGGTTATTATAACCAAGATCCGTGGGTTTAAACTGAAAATTATTACAGATTATACAGGACTTGGAAAAATCCAGTATATTTTAGGGCAGATGGGATTATCGGTTCTTGATACCGTATACACGGATAAGGTAGAACTTCTCGTTCTTGTGCCGGATGATGAAGAAGGCTTTTTGATGAAAGAGCTGATGGAAGGGACTAACGGACAGGCTGTGACGGAGAAGACGGGGCAGTGCTGGTTTGCCAAGACAGAGGATGGAATCCAAATATTTGAACAATAAAAAGGAATCTTAAAAGATCTAAGATTCATGTGTTCTAGAAATTGCTGGTTTATGTACTGTACACTTTCTGCCAGCAGATCACCAATGGTTTCATGGTGCAGATAAAAGGTGGAGCGGTTGACGCCTGCCGTTTCACAAATCTCTTTTACCGTGATGTATTCCATCTCCTTCTTTCATTTTAATGAACGAATCAATAATATGAATAAAAAATTAAATTTTTACTTACATCAAATCAGATTTTGTGCTATATTATTGAATTGTTGAAAAAAGAAAACCGTGTAATCGGTAGATGTAAGTCCAGCAGAATTTATGCGTGTAATCTAAAGTAGTTTCACTACGGGGTTACACGCTTTTTATGTTCTGAAGGAGGAAGAAGATGATTAAGATTATTACAATCAGCAGAGAATTTGGCAGTGGCGGAAGAACTATTGGCAAGAAAGTGGCAGCAAAACTGGGTATTCCATGTTATGACAAGGATTTAATCGAAAAGATAGCAGAGGAAACAGGATACGCAAAAGAGTTTATTGCAGATGAAAGTGAGTATGCGCCAAACAGTAACAGTCTTGCATATATGTTTATTGGCAGAGGACTGGACGGATTATCTAATGCAGATAAGATTTGGATCGCACAGAAGAAAGTGATCGAGGAGCTTGCTGAAAAAGGAGCTTGTGTTATTGTGGGAAGATGTGCGGACTATGTTCTTAAGGGACGTGAAGACTGCTTGAATGTGTTTGTGTATGCCGATAAGAAACTCCGTGCAGAGCGTATTGTCAAACAGTATGGAGAAAGTGCAGTTGAGCCGGAAAGGAGATTGGCGGACAAAGATAAAAAACGAAAGTTGAATTATAAGTATTTCACGGAGCAGGAGTGGGGGAAAAGACAGAATTATCATTTGAGCATTGACAGTGGTTTTCTTGGAATTGAAAAATCTGTTGCGCTGATCGTAGATGCGGTAGGAGGTGCAGCGGGAAATGAGTAAGGCAGCAGTGAAAGAAAATAAGATGGCAACTATGCCGGTAAATAAGCTGATGGTGAACATGGGAGTACCTATGATTATCTCTATGATGCTGCAGGCAGTATACAACATTGTAGACAGTGCGTTTGTGGCAAATATGGAAGGCACGGGAGAAATGGCGTTAAACGCGCTGACTCTTGCTTTCCCGGTACAGATGCTTATGGTAGCGATTGGTATAGGAACCGGTGTGGGTGTAAATGCACTTCTTGCAAAGCGAATGGGACAGGGGGATATGGAAAAAGCCAGTAAGACTGCAGGTAACGGTGTATTCTTAATGGTGGTAATTTATGTGGTATTTTTGTTGTTTGGTTTGTTCGGTACGGAAAGTTATATCGCGTCCCAGACAAAGAACCCGGTTATTGCAGAAATGGCAACGGATTATCTGAAAATCTGCTGTGTCTGGTCATTCGGTATTTTATTTTTTTCTTTGTATGAAAAAGTATTACAGGCAACTGGAAAAAGTGTTTATTCCACCATTGCACAGATAACAGGCGCGGTAGTAAATATTATTCTTGACCCTATTATGATCTATGGATGGTTTGGCTGTCCTGAACTCGGGGTAAAGGGTGCAGCATATGCGACCATTATAGGCCAGATTGTATCAGCACTTGTAGGTCTTGTTTTACATCTGAAAGCAAACAAGGAGATTAGGAATACTTTTGCCTATATGAAACCGTCAGGAAGAATCATTAAGGGAATCTATTCTATAGGATTTGCAGCAATCATTGCACAAGCTCTGATGTCTGTAATGACGTACCTTTTGAATGTGATTTTTGTTCGTATTGGAGAAAACGTGGTAACTGCATACGGATTGTATTATAAGATACAGCAGTTCATATTGTTTGCCGCCTTTGGTTTAAGGGATGCCATTACACCGATTGTATCCTTTAATCATGGTTTGGGAAGTAAGGAACGTGTGAAGGAAGGAATCAAGTATGGACTTATCTATACGCTTGGAATTATGTTGATTGGTTTTGCAGGTCTGGAAGTATTTGCAGAACCATTTGCCGGTATTTTTGGACTGTCAGGGGAAACAAAACAGTTGTGTGTCAGTGCAATGCGTGTTATCTCCGTCAGTTATGTGTTTGCTGGAGCCAATATCGCATTTCAGGGCGTTTTTCAGGCATTGGACAGCGGAATGGAATCTTTTATTATTTCCGTATGCAGACAGTTCTTGTTTGTGATTCCGGTGGCGTATCTGTTTGTGGAAATAGTTATATCCGGTATGTGCGGAACGTGGCTTGTATGGATGAGTTTTGTGATAGCAGAAGTATTATCTGTAATCGTTTCCGTAGTATTTATGAAAAGGGTGAATACAAAAAAGGTAATGCCTATGAGTTAGAAAGGTAAAACTTGGAATAAATATATGTGCAAAAATACCAAAACAAACATGGTGATACAGTGGTAAAAGTGACAAAAAGCAAAAAAATAACTATATTTTTCTTACGAGATTAAATTTTTTTAGTTATAATGTTTTATGTAAACTTGTTCAACCAACAAAGAAAGCAGGTAGATTAGAATGAAAAGAGTAAAGGCAGCTTGCATTACACAAACATTACATTTCTTATTAAAAGAAGATATTGGTAAGGAATATGCCAAAAAACTTGTTACCGAGGAAGTGAAGAGGTACAAAGAACAGCTTGACAAGAATAAGACAAAGTACAAGATTCTTTCAGAGGAAACACAGGCGGATGGTTCTGTTATTATTGAGATTAAGAAACAATATAATACATCTCCGGTAGGACATTATTTGGATTAGTCGTATGTTTGAAACTAAGGCGTGCAGTTATCTCAAAAATGGTAATTGCACGCCTTTTAGGTGTGAAAAGTGAGGTAAACAGTTATGGATTTGGAGAAATTAGTAAATCAGACAGTCATACATAAATCCTATGGAAAAGGTATCATCCATAATGTGGGTGAAAAATATTTGGAAGTGGATTTTGCGGAAAAAGGAAAAGTAAGTAAGTTTCCTTATCCATCATGCTTTAATGGTTTCTTGTCTTTAAAAGATTGTGATTTACAGACAGAAATAACTGCTGAGGTTGAAGTTTGGAAGAGGGAAAGTGGTGCGATGCAGAAAGAAGAATTAAGGCATCGGTATGAGAAAACCATGCAGGGAATGGAAGCGAGAAGACTGGCAGCGGAAGATAAGAAACTGAAAGCGGCACAAAGAGCAATGGAACGCCGTTCTGCATACGGTAATACAAATTTTAACAAGAAAAAATAGTATGACAGTGAAAGATAAGTCCGTTTTACCAGTCTTTTGCCATAATAAAAGGTCTCCTTATGATAAAATGTTTTTTATCATAGAAGACCTTTTATAACAGTATTTACAGAAAAAATTCATACTGTCCATCTTTAAATTATGTGGTTATTCATCGATACATTCCAGTTTGCTCACTGACACCTCATATGCCGTTCTTGTCTCTGTTTCCGTTTCAGACAGTTTCTTTACATATTCTCTGCTTTGAATCCTTCCTAATATACGCACATGTTCACCTACGTCAAAATTCGAAGCATATCGCGCGTTTCTTCCCCAACAGATGCAGGGAATATAATCCGATTTCCCATAAGGACGATTCACGGCGAGAAGAAGGTCTGCGATCTCCCGTCCTAACGGGGTTTTCCGGTATACCGGCGTCTTGCACATATATCCCTCCAGTAAAATGTGATTTGTCTTTGCTCCGTCAGGCTCTTCTTCGATGAATTCCATTTCCCGGGCAAACACCGAGAGAACGAGTCTGTTTTTCTGTTCTTCATGACGGTTATATGACCGGAACTGTCCTGATACTAAAATGCTTCTGCCTTTGTAATCCTGTGTCACATCAATGAGTCGTTCCGATACCATGACCGGAATTCTGTCGCTGGAATTGCTCAGCCGTTTCACGAGGATATCTACCATATAGAATCCTTCTCCGAATACTTCATGGCTGTATGTAAATTCCGACGCCACTGACCCTATAACCGTTACCTGATTGTTCTCAATAATCTTATCTGACATGCTCTGTAATTCTCCTCTCCTCTTATCGCCGGTTTGCCTTCCCGGCACTGCTTGTATTTTTGAGTCACTACTAAATTTATGTTTCATAAATCTTGTTTAGAACGGATTTCCTTTGGAATCGTTCGACACAAAAATTCGACATGCGTTCTTGTAAAATGAAAATTTTATGATAAAATATAACAGTTGCAGTAAAACTATAACTATAAATCACTCCCTTACCGTGGGAGAATAAAGAAAGAGTGTATATTTATGAAGACAAAACGTGAAGATGTAAGAAACATTGCCATCATCGCTCATGTTGACCACGGAAAAACAACATTGGTTGACGAACTTTTAAAGCAGAGCGGTGTTTTCCGTGAAAATCAGGAAGTGGCGGAACGTGTCATGGACTCAAATGATATCGAAAGGGAGCGTGGAATTACGATCCTGTCTAAAAATACAGCAGTCCATTATAAAGGAACAAAGATTAATATTATCGATACACCGGGACATGCCGATTTCGGCGGAGAAGTAGAACGTGTGCTGAAAATGGTCAACGGAGTTATTCTTGTTGTTGATGCGTTTGAGGGCGCGATGCCGCAGACAAAATTCGTATTAAGAAAAGCGTTGGAACTGAACCTTCCGGTTATCGTCTGCATTAATAAGATCGATCGTCCTGAAGCAAGACCTGACGATGCGATCGACGAAGTTCTTGAACTTTTTATCGATCTTGGAGCATCTGACGATCAGCTCGAATGTCCGTTTGTCTATGCGTCTGCCAAAGCAGGAGTTGCATGCCTTGATCTGTCTGATCCGCAGCAGGATATGAAACCGCTTTTTGAAACGATCCTTGAATATATTCCGGCTCCGGAAGGAGATCCGGAAGCTCCGACACAGGTGCTGATCAGCACGATTGATTATAACGAATATGTCGGACGGATCGGGATCGGAAAAGTTGACAACGGAACGATCAGCGTTAATCAGGATATGGTACTTGTCAATCATCACGATCCGGATAAACAGCAGAAAGTGAAGATCAGCAAGTTATATGAATTTGATGGATTGAATAAAACAGAAGTCAAAGATGCGACGATTGGATCGATCGTTGCCATTTCCGGTATTTCGGATATTTCCATCGGAGATACTCTCTGCTCCCCTGAAAAACCAGAAGCGATTCCGTTTCAGAAGATTTCTGAGCCGACGATCGCAATGCAGTTCATCGTAAACGACAGTCCGTTTGCCGGACAGGAAGGAAAATATGTAACTTCCCGTCATTTGCGTGACCGTCTGTTTAAAGAGCTGAACACAGACGTCAGCCTCCGTGTGGAAGAAATGGAAAACACAGACAGCTTTAAAGTATCCGGACGCGGAGAGCTCCATCTGTCTGTCCTTATCGAAAATATGCGCCGTGAAGGGTATGAGTTTGCCGTAAGTAAAGCGGAAGTTCTCTATCATACAGATGAAAACGGTAAGAAACTTGAGCCGATCGAAACAGCTTTTATTGATGTGCCGGATGAATTTACGGGAGTTGTGATTGAAAAACTCGGACAGAGAAAAGGGGAACTCCGTAATATGGGTCTTTCTAACGGCGGTTATACACGCCTTGAATTTTCAATCCCGTCAAGAGGTCTGATCGGATACCGCGGAGAATTTATGACTGATACAAAAGGAAATGGTATCATCAATACAAGTTTCGACGGATATGAGCCGTATAAAGGTGATATCCAATACCGCAAACAGGGTTCACTGATCGCATTTGAGACAGGGGAATCTGTAACTTACGGTCTGTACAGCGCGCAGGAACGAGGAACTTTGTTTATCGGGCCCGGAGAGAAAGTCTACTCAGGTATGGTCATCGGTCAGAATGGAAAAACAGATGACATTGAGCTGAATGTATGTAAGACAAAACATCTGACAAATACACGTTCTTCCAGTGCTGATGAGGCTTTGAGACTGACGCCGCCGAAAATCTTAAGTCTTGAACAGGCTCTTGATTTCATTGATACTGACGAGCTTTTAGAGGTGACTCCGAAGACGCTTCGTATCCGCAAAAAAATCTTGGATGCCAGAATGCGTAAGAGAAGTATGATGAAATAAATTATGAAAATTTAATGAAATTTAAAGAATTTACAGAATTCGAAGCGATTTGTCCTATACATCAGAGCTGTTCTGTGTTATAATATTTCCATAATATAAACATCCTTTTTACACATGTTTATGTTAAGTATATACAAAAAGGAGTTGAACAGCATGAATTTTATCATCAGCGGAAAAAACATTGAGGTAACACCGGGACTTAAAGAGGCTATCGAACAAAAGTTGGGAAAACTTGAGAGGTATTTCACTCCTGAAACAGAGATCATCGTAACGCTCAGTGTGGAAAAAGGACGTCAGAAAATCGAAGTGACGATTCCTGTAAAAGGTTCTATTATCCGCTCCGAGCAGACGAGCAGCGACATGTATGTGTCGATTGACCTTGTAGAAGAGGTTATTGAACGACAGCTTCGCAAATATAAGAATAAACTTGTTGCAAAAAGTCAGGGACATCCTACGGCTGCTGTTCCGTCAGGAAGTATTAAAAAAGAATTTATTGAATCTGACGACGATTCATCTGATGACGATGAAATCCACATCGTCCGCACGAAGAAGTTTGGTATCAAACCGATGTTTCCTGAAGATGCCTGCATCCAGATGGAACTGCTCGGACATAGCTTTTTCGTTTTCTCAAACGCAGAAACAGATGAAGTAAATGTTGTATACAAAAGAAAAGACGGATCTTTCGGACTGATCGAGCCGGAATTTTCATAAACAGAGCTGATTCGTATTTTCATCAGAAAATAAAATAAACATAGAAAGCGCCTGAGAAACGGATTATATTGTTTTACAGGCGCTTTGACTGTTGTGTAGTTGTTCCTGGATAAGTTGTCGCGAAAGTTTGTGAAATTTCAAATGAAAATTTTAAGGTTATTTAAAAATAAAATCAAGTTACTATCAGTAACAGTAATATTTGTTTTATTAATATGCGCGGGGTATTCGATACTTAGTTTTGAGCAGACTGATTTACAAAGTATCTTAAAAAAGGAAAGTTCTAAAAAGGAGTTATTTATTGATCATAACGAGAGCAGAGTTTGTTCCATACAATATGAGGCGAAGGACAGCCGGACAGAGAAGATTTATTTCGAATTTGCCGATAAATATGTATTTGATATGGAGTCTAAGTTTTCGCTTTATTATGACAGTAATTATTTAATGATAGACTCTTTTGAATATGAGGTGTTAAAAAACAATCTGATCCATACGAAGCGTATTGAAAAAGGGAATGCACCTGCATCGTCGCATCATGAGGTTATATCATGGTATAATAAATTCAATGTAGCCGGCTGCAACGTGACAAAAGTTACGATAGGTTTCAAGGTGATTAATCAGGAGATCGATCTGTCAAATATTACAGAGATGATATTTTTGTATGAGGAATAAAGCCGGGTATGATTCGACGAATCGGTTATCGAGAAACTTTGTGAAAAGGATATCATATGTTGAGATGCGAACTCAAATGTGATATCCTTTTTTAAGTAGAGAAAAATCCGTTTTTGATTCAATAATGAGCCGCAGGGAAAACTGGTGGTGAATGATTGCTTTTGAAGCGTGAAATGATACAGGCAGGAGGAAAATAAAATGATTAAAATAATGATGCATGGATGCAACGGGAAAATGGGAAGAATGATTACGGAGATCGTGAAAAATGATGAAAATGCTGTTATTACGGCAGGTATTGACACATATACGGGAACCCCGAATGATTATCCGGTATTTGATTCGGTGGAAAAATGCACGGAAGATGCAGATGTTGTGATTGATTTTTCAAATGCGGGAGCAGTGGATGCGCTTTTGGATTACTGCGTGGATAAGAAGCTTCCAGTTGTACTTTGCACGACAGGGCTTTCGGAAGAGCAGCTTGCAAAAGTGGAGAAGGCGGCGGAGAAAACAGCAGTGTTAAAGTCGGCGAATATGTCGCTTGGGATCAATCTTCTTTTGAAGCTTTTGAAAGATGCGGCGAAAGTGCTTGCTCCGGCTGGATATGATATTGAGCTTGTCGAAAAACATCACAATCAGAAACTGGACGCTCCGAGCGGAACAGCGCTTGCACTTGCGGATTCGGTTAATGAAGCGCTTGGAAATGAATATCATTATGTATATGACAGAAGCGCTGTCCGCCAGAAACGTGAAGCAAAAGAGATCGGAATTTCAGCGCTTCGCGGCGGCACCATCGTAGGAGAGCATGAAGTATTTTTCGCGGGAACGGATGAAGTGATTGAATTCAAACATACAGCATATTCTAAGGCCGTATTTGGAAAAGGCGCCGTAGAAGCAGCAAAATTCCTGGCTGGGAAACCGGCCGGCAGATATGATATGTCTGACGTGATCCAATTATAAATCGTTATGAACAGCAGAATATACAGGAAGACCGGGAGGTAATTATGAGACAATTAGAGGAACGTTATCTGGAAAGACTTTCTCAACTGTATCCGACCATCGCCAAAGCTTCCACAGAAATCATTAATTTACAGGCGATACTGAATCTGCCAAAGGGCACAGAGCATTTTCTGACAGACATTCATGGGGAATATGAGGCATTTGCGCATGTTCTGAAGAATGGCTCTGGTTCAGTGCGCCGTAAAATTGATGATGTATTCGGGAATACTATGAGTAGCAGGGATAAACAGACCCTTGCTACTCTTATTTATTATCCGAAAGAGAAGATGGACCGGATTAAGAAAACGGAGAAGAATATGGAGGACTGGTATAAGATTACGT
>OGRC01001276.1_pt1 | contig 17001 bp, 17 predicted proteins | sample 1553431 | NCBI WGS metagenome assembly OGRC01 (sample SAMEA2580064, study PRJEB22360) | human gut metagenome | biome: human gut; feature: human-associated habitat; material: faeces | place: Denmark | collected 2008/2010
GGCCATCGGCAGCCGCTGGAAGATGGAAACCCCGATGCCGGAGTTCGTCAAGCACATGGTCGTCAAGAACGTGGCCGACGTCGAGGACGTGGTCAAGGACGTCGACTTCGTGTTCTCCGCGGTGAACATGCCAAAGGACGAGATCCGCGCCATCGAAGAGGAATACGCGAAGACCGAAACCCCGGTCGTGTCCAACAACAGCGCCCACCGCTGGACTCCGGACGTGCCGATGGTGGTGCCGGAGATCAATCCGGAGCACTATGAGGTCATCGAGCATCAGAAGAAGCGCCTGGGCACCACGCACGGTTTCATTGCCGTCAAGCCGAACTGCTCCATCCAGGCCTATACTCCGGCTTTGGCCGCATGGAAGGAATTCGAGCCGCACGAGGTCATCGTGAGCACGTACCAGGCCATTTCCGGCGCGGGCAAGACGTTCAAGGATTGGCCGGAAATGGTGGGCAACATCATTCCGTTCATCTCCGGCGAGGAAGCGAAGTCCGAGAAGGAGCCGCTGAAGGTCTTCGGCCATGTGGACGAGGCCAAGGGCGAGATCGTGCCGTTCGACGGTCCGCTGCGCATCACCTCGCAGTGCATCCGCGTGCCCGTGCTCAACGGCCACACCGCAACCGTGTTCATCAACTTCGGTAAGAACCCGACCAAGGACGAGCTGATCGACCGTCTGGTCAACTACACCAGCAAGGCCGCCGAGCTTGGCCTGCCGCACGCTCCGAAGCATTTCATCCAGTACCTGACCGAGGATGACCGTCCGCAGGTGCTCAAGGATGTGGATTACGAGGGTGGTATGGGTGTTTCCATCGGACGCCTGCGTGAGGATTCCATTTTCGATTGGAAGTTCGTGGGATTGGCGCACAACACCCTGCGTGGCGCCGCCGGTGGCGCGCTGGAAAGCGCAGAAATGCTTAAGGCGTTGGGTTACATCACCAAGAAGTGATGCGACGTTTATGCGGCTTGGGTAGCTAAACCGTAAGCCGCATAGACGAGCCATAGCCAGGCAAAAGGCCGACTCTTCGGAGCCGGCCTTTTGCTTGTTCGGGGACTGCTTGGCACGGTACGCAACGTACGGCGTGAATCGTAAAAAGCAAACGAAAAGGGCACGGTCGCAAAACCATGCCCTTTAAAAATACTGGGAAACTGAAGCCAGCACTATCAGCGGCCGGTGCCGCCGTACACCACGGCTTCCACCTGGTCGGCGTCCAGACCGTAGGCGGTGTGCAGCGCCTTGACGGCGTCGTTGAGCTGCTCAAGCGGCACAAGCGCGGCGATGCGGATTTCAGACGTGGAGATCATCAGCACGTTCACACCCTTGTCGCTCAACGCGTTGAAGAACTTCGCAGCCAGACCGGAATGGGTCTTCATACCCACGCCGACCACGGCCACCTTGCCGACGTTCGGGTCGACGTCGAAGGACTGGAAGCCCAGCTCGCCCTGCTTCTCCTGCAGCACTTCCTGGACCTTGGCCGCAGCGGTGCCCGGCACGGTGAAGGAGATGTCGGCGGTGCCGGTGGAGGCGGAGGCCTGCACGATCATGTCCACGTTCACACCGGCCTCGGCCAGCATGGTGAACACCTTCGCCGCCATGCCCGGCTCGTTCGGCACGCGACGCACGGTGGCCAGCGACTCGGTGCTGTCGTGCGCGACACCGGAGATGATCGGCACTTCCGGCCCCAGGTCGGGGAACAGGTCGCCCATGGACTGGTTGTTATTTTCGCTCATGTTCTTACCTTTGTTTGTAAAGTCTTATTTTCGTTTTCGCGTTGTCTTGCAAGTATTTGCGATTGCCTGCGATTACGCTGCCCGGCTGCCGTTCAGATGTTCGGCAGGGTGCGCGGATCGACGCCTTCCGGCACGATCAGCGTGCCGCGACGGTGGGAGAAGGAGCTGCGCACGTGCAACGGCATGCCGAATCGTTGCGCGTATTCCACGCAACGCAATGCCAGCACCTTGGAACCGCAGGACGACATTTCCAGCATCGATTCGTAGTCGATGACGGGAATGCGACGGGCGGTCGGCACGATACGCGGATCGGCGGTGAACACGCCATCGACGTCGGTGTAGATTTCGCAGATGTCGGCGTCCAGCGCCACTGCGAGCGCGACTGCGGAAGTATCGGAACCGCCACGGCCGAGCGTGGTGGCGTCGCCGCCTTCGTTCACGCCTTGGAAACCGGCCACGATCGCCACGGAACCCTTATCCAATGCACGACGCACGCGATCGGGCTTCACGGCCTTGATATGCGCGGTGCCGAACTGCGCGTCGGTCATGAAACCAGCCTGGGAACCGGTGAACGAGTATGCATGAGAACCGGCCGCATGAATCGCCATAGCGAGCAAACTCATCGAAATACGCTCGCCTGCGGTCATCAGCATGTCCATCTCGCGCGCCGGCGGGTTGGAATCGATGCTGAGCGCCTGATCGATCAGGTCGTCGGTGGTGTCTCCCATGGCGGAGACCACGACGGCCACGTCATTGCCGGCGTTCTTCGTTTCGATGATGCGTCGGGCCACGCGCTTGATCGATTCTGGATCGGCTACGGAAGAGCCGCCAAACTTCTGCACGATGAGAGCCACAACTTATCCAATCTTCTTCAACGTATCACCTGCCCGATTCGGCAAGTGAAGCCTATTATAGGAAACATCCATTTTGTCAAGTCCAACCGCGCCCAACATGCGGAACACGTTGCTGGACAGCGGTTGAGTATGAGCTGGGCGCGGGACCGACGGCTCGCGGAGGCCATGCCAGCGGAGCTCATACGGCGCGACGGCCGGCGAGCGCGCGGCCCAGGGTGATCTCGTCGGCGTATTCGAGGTCGCCGCCCACCGGCAGGCCGCTGGCGAGCCTTGTTACCTTGATGTCGGTCTGGCTCAACAGCTGCGAGAGGAAGCTGGTGGTGGCCTCGCCCTCCACGTTCGGGTTGAGCGCGAGGATCACTTCCTTGACTTCGCTGTCTTTGAGCCGTTCGATGAGTTTGGCGATGTTGAGGTCGCTTGGCTGCACGTTGGCCATCGGGTTGATGACGCCGCCCAGCACATGGTACATGCCCCGGTATTCGCGCGTGCGTTCGATGCTCATCACGTCCTTCGGCTCTTCGACCACGCAGATCACGCTGTGGTCGCGGCGTGGATCAACACATACCGGGCATGGGCTGGTTTCGCACACGTTGCCGCAGATGTCGCAGAACCGTACTTTTTCCTTGACTTCCGTGATGGCGTCGATCAGTGCCTGCGATTCCTCGTCGGGCACGTTGAGCAGGTAGAAGGCGATGCGTTGCGCGCCTTTCGGCCCGATGCCGGGCAGGTTGGCGAACGCGTCGATGAGTCGTTGGATGGCGCCGTCATAGGCCAAAGCCATGGTTCATACCTTTCGTTGACTGGTTGCCGCAGCCACGTTCCGGACAACTGGCGTCTGATGGCCAGCCCCGGTACTCGCCGTACGATAAGCGACATGCGACGTGCGGTGGCCGGTGTCAGTCGTCAAGTGTTTTCTTCACCTGCATGTTGCGCGGATTGTGCGGATCGTCCGAGCTGAATTCCTCGACTTTCTTCACTTCGAACACCCTGTTCAGGTCGTTCATGTCCAAAGCGTTCGATGCGCCGATCGATTCGTCGCTCATGGAGTATTCGTCGTCTTCCGGGGCGACTTCAGGCTCCGGCGGTCCCGCCTGCACCGGCATGGGGGCTCCCCATGGGTCATCCGCGAATCCTGCCGGCGATGACGCCGGCTGCTGGGCCTGTTGCGATTGCATTTCGCGGGCGCTTTGCCGTGCGCTATGTCGTTCGCCGTGCTGTTCCGGCTGGTTTTGCCGCGGCTGCTCCGGCCCATTCGGTTGGCCTTGCTCCTGATCGTCCGTCTGCGGCGTGGGCAGTGGCGTGGCCCACGGATCGACGTCATCGCTCACATCCGGCACGTCCACATGTTTTACGTGGTGTTCCGGCGGCTGTACGTCGTTGGCGTTGCCTTCGGCGATGGGCGTCTGCGGAATTGGGGTGTTCCACGGATCGTCGTCTTCCGGCTCCTTGGCAACCTCCTTGCCGAGGTTCGCGGTCAGCAGGGTGGCGGCCTTCAGCTGTTCCTGCACCAGCTGCGCGTTGATCTTGCTCTGCTCTTCCGGGCTGAGCTTGCTCCACGGCACCGCGGTGGAACCGTCGGCAAGCTTCTTGGCCGGCGCGAGAGTGACATCGGGGCCGAACACCTTATGCACTTCGCCGCGCACGATCTGCACCACATTGGTGGTGCCGTCGACTGCTTCCTTGGCCACGGCCTTGGCGAACGCGTATTTGCTCAACGACTTGTCGAATTTAATCCACAGTCGGCCTTTGGCCCCGTCCAGCAGCACGCGGGGCACTTTCTCGCGGTCCACGTAGCGACGGACATCCTCAGGCAGGCCGGCAACGATCGCGTCCCACTTCTGGTCGGGAGTGCGATCGTCCGTTGCCGCAGGCTGGGGCACGGACTGAGCCACGGACTGGGTGGGAGCGGATGGTTCGGCATTGGATAGTTTGGATTGCGCAGACTGCGTTTCAACCGGCTTGGACTCGGCTGAAGCGGCCGGCTCGCTGCCTTCCGACAGAGGTCCACCCATCGCCTGCTGGACTTCCGCCAATACGGAGGCCGCTCCGGAAACGACGGCATCGGCCGGATTCATGGGAGCCGCGGACGGTTCCACGGCATGCCTTCCACGTGCCGATTGCGCGGCGTACCTACGGGAACCGGACGGACGCTGCGATTCAGACGCTGCGGCACCGCCCGCATGTCCAGCTTCCGGCATGCCGGACGATGGTGCGGCGGCTTGCGCGATCACACCCGTCTCACGACCGGCAAGAAGGCGGGCGGCGAGCAGTTCCAGGCGCATGCGCGGCGAAATCGCATCGGTCATGTTGGCCAGCGTGGCGTTGATCGTATCCGCCATCTGCGTAAGCGCGGCCAATCCCAACGAAGCCGCCTGGCGATGCAGATCGTCCATGTTCTCGGTCGCGGTGTCGTCAGACAGCACGCTTTCCGCACGCTCACCGCCCAAGGTGAGCACCAGCAGGTCGCGCACGCGTGCCAGCAGGTCCTCAACGAAACGTCGGGGGTCGAATCCGCCGACCACGACCTTTTGAATGACGCCATACAGCGCCTCGCCGTTCTTGTCGGCGACGGCGTCGATTGCCTCGCCGATAAGCGCGTCCGGCGTGAAACCAAGCAGCGCGACCGCGGAATCGTAAGGAATCTTGCCGTCGACGGCACCGACCATCAGCTGGTCGAGCACGGACAGCGTGTCACGTACGGATCCGCCGCCGGCACGCATGGCCAAGCGCAGCACACCCGCTTCGGCCTCGATATGCTCGTCGGCGCAGATCTGCTCAAGATACGGGCCCATGACCTCCTGTGGCACCAGACGGAACGGATAGTGGTGGGTGCGGGAGCGAATGGTGCCGATCACCTTGTCCGGTTCGGTGGTGGCGAAGATGAACATGACATGCTCCGGCGGCTCCTCCACGATTTTCAGGAGCGCGTTGAAGCCCTGCGGCGTGACCATATGCGCCTCGTCGAGGATGAAGATTTTATAGCGATCGCGGGCCGGGGCGAATCCGGCACGTTCACGCAGTTCACGGGCGTCATCCACACCGTTATGGGAGGCGGCGTCGATTTCCACCACGTCGATGGAGCCGGGGCCGCCGGTGGCAAGGTCACGGCAGCTGGCGCATTCGCCGCACGGATGCGAGGTCGGACCTTTGGCGCAGTTGACGCAACGGGCCAGAATACGCGCGGAACTCGTTTTACCGCAGCCGCGCGGTCCGGAGAACAGATAGGCGTGCGTGAGCTTGTTCTCGTCAAGCGCACGCATCAGCGGAACCGTGACCTGATCCTGTCCGATCACGCCATCGAACGTGTCGGGACGATACCTTCTATACAGTGCCAGTGCCATCGCAAATTCCTTCCGCCGTAGTGTTCTAGAGTATCGATGAATTACGACACGTTCGCCAATCGGGAAGCGCCGAAGCCGACCATCTCCGCAAGTCCATCGCGTGTCTGTCTGATCTACAACCGGCGCAGCCGGTACTCTGGAAATCAGACATGAACCGTGTGATCGGCGTGCCGTCGGTCACGAACGCTGACTGTTGCGCGCCTAAAACCCGTGCGTCACCACCATGCCGCACAAGGCGTTGCCACGCGATTGGGAGGAGAGAGCCATGACCGGGAAACCGGAAGCGTCCACCAGCACCATTGGAGACGCGCGTCGCTTGCAGATCGTGCAGGCGGCACGTGAGATCTGCTTGGAAAAAGGGTTTTCGAAGATCACGATCAGCGATATCGCCGAACGGGTCGGCATGACCAGATCGCTTTTCTACCACTATTTCCAAGACAAAGACCAGGTTGCGGGTGCCGTGCTCGACGATGTCATCAGCGAAGTCATCGCCCGCCTGGAAGAGTGGAACGAGCATCGCGAGGCCGGCAACATCTCGAAGGCGCTTGACGATGTGGTGCGGCTGACCCGTTCGCTCATCGCCGATGAGGGCCCGTTCAGCCAACGTCTCATCGAGGATGGCAACGCTGCACTGTATCTGAGGTTCATCGACCGGGCCGCGGACCGCATTTCCGAATACCTGTGCGGTTCCACGGTACGTGAATTCGAGGAAAAGCACGGCATGCCGATCCGCAACGAGCATGAGACCTTCTATACGCTGATCGTCGGCTTGATCTCGCTGATCAGACTGCATCCTGACATTGACGATGACATTGTCAGGCAGGTGGCGGCACAGACGCTGCATTTGGACGAATATCTGTGACGGTGCTCCCACACGCATCATTTCCGCCGGCAAGCAACATATAACGGCCGTTCAGTGTCCGGAGGGGCATCGAGCGGCACCGGCTGGCTGACGGAAAACGACGTCAGGCGAGGAATCTACCGGTAAGAGGGTCACGACCGTCACGTTTGATGGTTTCCAACACCCGTTCCTCGCTGTCGGCCGCCTGCGCTTCCGCCACGGCCGGCGGCACCAGCACACGCAGCGCACTGTCCTTGGCTAAGACCTTCACCGGCAAATGGCCCACGTATTCGCCATCGGCCATCAACACCGGAGGCTCATCCCCTTCGGTGGCGCGGGTGATTTCAATGTCGCGCACCCGCTTCCATCCGAAAGCATGGCTGCCCAGCAGTCGGCCGTGGTAGGCGCGTGCCACCGCGTCCACACACTCCCGGAAATTCGGCACATGGTCAAGCCACACCAGATCAAGCAGTCCGTCCGCGAACCGTGAATACGGGGACACCTCGATGCCGCCGCCGATATGGCGGGAATTGGCCACGGTGAGCAGTGGCGAGATGATATCCCGCTCCTCCACCGAACCGTCGGCCAGCGTGGCCTTGATGTGGTATCCGTAGCTTTTCATGTGTGTCAGCTCCACGATGACCGCGGCGAAATACCGCAGCGAGCCATTCGGCAGATGCGAATGATTGGCGCGGTCGTTGATGCTTGCGTCCAAACCGCACGACAGCATGCCCGCATAATAGCGGTCGATCGGCGAGCGCGACTGTGAAACATCGGTTCCGTCGGTCGAATCGATGGCATGACCGTCAGGCAACGAAGTCACCAAGCCCATGTCCGCGTCGATATGCGTGCCGCGCACAATCGCACCGACAATGCCTTCAACGGCGGTTTCGACGCGATTGACCGGCAAATCCAGTCCGCGTGCGAAATCATTGCCGGAGCCGATGGCCACGATGCCGAGTGGTTTGCCGGAGCAGCCGACTGCGTTGGCGCCTAACGCGACCATGCCGTCGCCTCCGACCGCGACCAGATAATCGTATTCGTCGCCGCGGCGGCGGGCGTTGGCCAGGGAATCGTCGAAGCTTGTGCCGGTCACATCGATTACGTCGAAGCCATGCTTGCGTCCGGCTCCGCGCAGCAGATCAATGACATGACCGCCCACTTGGGCGCCCTTGCCTTTGTTCGATGTCGGATTGCAGACCACGGCAACGGTCGTATTCGCATGTGACGTCTTGCTCATACTTGTACGATAACCATGTTTCACGTCAAGCGCCAGATTGCCCATTACCTTCAGCTGAACATTCCGTGCCGTCATGCAACGACTGTCCGGCAATCTCCTAATCACAGGCAATAGGCCCCGCACGTGACTGCCGGACGACCCACGGTGCGAACGGCACCTGCGTGGCCGCCTGCACGGCGACCACCGCATCCTCGCCTTCAATGGCACAGGATTCGAGCCGGGTTCCATTGCCCGACGTTGTACGCGATGCGGCCGCGCACGGGTCGGCGGCACCGTCACGCAGCGACTGCGCGGCGGCCACCGACGCCAGGTCGGCCGTATTCTGCGCGCGATGCACGCACAGCAGCAGATTGCCTGCCATGGCGACCGCACCGAGCATGGCCGCGACGATTGCGATCAGCGCGACTCCCGATATGGTTCCGGCACCTTCGTCCGCGCCTTTCAACACATGCGACACACGTCGCACATACTGTTTCACGTCATGTTTCACGGAAGTCGTTCCTTTCTTGCCGCGCATTGGAAGCCTTTCAAAAACCGTTACGGACAGCACGCTGTCATGAACATCGCAATCAGAAATACCGAGTTGCCTTGCCCACGACGCTGGCGGGCAGCACGCCGGTCGGATCCGCCGCAACCGGGCAACGCACCACAACGGTGACGCTGTTCGCATTGGCGGCGAACGACACCGTGGAACCGCCACCGGCAATGGTTTGCGCCGCGGCGCGGGCTTTCGCTTCGCCGCCGGCGTCAATCGCCATGGCCCTCGCACCGGCGGCCGCAGCGTCCTGACAGTTCATGGACACTATGGAGGCACGCCCCAAACACAGCACCAGAATCGCCACCGCGGCCACGCAGGGAAGCACCACCGCGAATTCGGCGGTGACGGTTCCGCAATCGGCGTCACGGGCATGGCGTCTCCACCATCGCGCAAGCATGGTTACCCCACGCTCAACGCTTTCTTGATGAGGCCGGTCAGCAGCGTTTTCACGACATCCGATTTCACGATGGCGATCAGAACCGCGGCGAATGCCGTGGCCGCCACCAGCACCACCGCGTATTCGGCGGTGACCGCGCCCTTCTCCGGCTCGGCGGTCAGCAGGCGCATGCGCGCGTCCAATAGGCAGACCGCCTTATTGGCACGTTCCTTGGCCGCACATAACTTCTGGCCGACGCGACCCATCAGACCCGGCGAACCATCGACATTGATTGACATTGCGTCGTTCATGACGCTCCTTTCATTCGGCTAATCCCGGCCGATTGACCAGGTACGCTCAGTGTCAGGTATTGGCATCGGCGATGGCATGGTTTTCGTGGGTTGTGGTCGAAGAACGTGGGTTATCCACACCCTCGGCGTGTCATCCACACTTATCCACAAGCGATTAGGGCATGACGGAACGGACCGCGCATCATCCGTCATTCCGACCGCGGTCCGATTCGAGCAAATTTGAGCCAATTCGCACCAACCCGCACTACCCCATGGCGAATCGGCCGCTACAGAAACGACATCACCGCCGGAATCACGCCAATGGCGACAAAGGCCGGCAGCATGCACAGGCCGGTCGGTAGCAACAACCGAATCGACAGTTTCGCCGCCGACTGTTCAATCCGCGACCGTTCATCCCAATCCAGCTGCTCGATTGCGGTTGCCAACCGATTCACCGGCGAGGAGCCGCTCGACCATGATGAGGAGAATGCGTCACGGACCACGGCGCAATCATCATCGTCAGGCCATGCCTCATTCCATGGCATGCCACTATTCAGCCGTTCTCCAGCCGAGCGTCGCCATTGCCGCGCCCAACCCACCGCCGAACTCGCCTTCCACAATGTTTCCGACCGCAATCAGCGCGCGTGGAATGGACGCTCCTTGACGTATCGCCACGCTCAACATTTCCAATATCAAGGGCAATGGCAGATCGCATGACCGCACAGCGCCAGAATCGGGCGGATTTCTGGCCGGCGACCATTCATACAGCCATGTCGCGCCAGCGGCGCCCACCGCTGCCAGCATCGGCCATGCCAAGCTCATCGCACATGCTCCTGCCGCATCAGCCTGCGAATCCAATACCAGCCGACGGCATAACAGCAGCCGGCGAAGCCGAGGCACATCCATCCTTTCACGTCTTCCACAAGGAATCGCAAGGGATGGGCTCCCATGCATTCCCCCAGCATCACCGTCAACAGAGGCAATGCCATCAGCAGCTTCACCGTGGCCTGCGGCATGGCAAAAGCGTTGGCACGCAAGTCGTCGAGCAGCCGTCGCCGCTTCAACGACGCCGCGACGGCCTCCAGGCATCGGCTCATCTCGCAGCCCAACTGCAGACTCAACGTGCAGGCCGCATGAAGTTCCGCACCAAGCTGATCCACATGCTTGTGTTGTTCCTGAAGCGAGCAGCGGCTTCGTACGGCCATGTCAATACGGAAACGGGTCAGTTCAGGCACTGCGAAAGGAGCGCCCTGTAATTCCTCGAACGCTTGGACCAAGGTGGCTCCGCTGCGTACGGACGCCCGCAGCGCGGCCACGCATGCGGCAGCGCCGATGGTCGGCATCCGTGGCGATGCATCCCGGTTTTCCCCATCGTTCCGGACTGTTCTGCCATGCCCGTCGGATTCATCATCACAAGTTCCATCTCCATCGGCCCCGCCGCTATCGTCAGCCGAACGAAGCCCGAAGCGAACCAGCACACGCTGTAATCGCCGCAATCCCGCCCATTCCGCGTTCCGATTCAGCCACAGCCAGACGGCCATCGACGCCAGCCATGCGGCGCAATATTCCCAACCACACGCATCACGCATCATGCGCTCCATCGGCTCATGAATCCATCCCAACGTTGGCCGGCACGGACCGTACGGCCATCCCAGGCGGCCAGCAGACGCCCATGCAATCGCCCTTCCACCGCTTCCAATCTGCCGACCTGCGCAATGCGCCGTCTGCCGGCGATACGTTCCACATGAAGCACCACGTCGAACGCATCCTCGGCGAGCGCCGCCGTGGCGCGTGGCTCCAATCCGGCCAGCAAACCCAATGAGACCAATCGCGCCGGAACCGCCTCCACTTGATTGGCGTGCAATGTGGTCATGCCGCCTCGATGCCCGGAATTCAAGGCTCTGAGCAGATCCACGACTTCACCGCCACGGCATTCGCCGACCACCACGCGGTCCGGTCTCATGCGCAGCGTCGCGCAGATCAGTTCGGAAAGGCCTATGCCGCCGGCACCTTCCGTGTTGGCTTCGCGTGTGACCAGAGACACGTGGTTGGCATGTTGGATCATGCCCAATTCGCGCACTTCCTCGACGGTGACGATGCGCTCGTTCGGCGGGCATCGCATCAGCATGGCTTTGAGCATCGTGGTTTTGCCGGCACCAGTGCCGCCTGTCACCAGCACGCTTGCCTTGCGGGACACCAGTCCGGCCAGCAGGGGCAGCCATTCGGCTGGAAACATGCCGTTGCGCGCCAACGATTCCAGATCGGGCGAGACCGCATCGGGCAATCGTATGCTGATGGCCGCGCCTTGCGGCACCAGTGGTGCGATGACGGCGTGCACGCGCAGACCGTCCACGGTGGAGGCGTCGGCGATCGGGCAGGCGTCGTCAAGCCGTCGGCCAAGTTGCGAGCATAATCGCACTGCGAATTCACGAATCGACTGCGCTGACGGAAAGCATCGGCGCAGCAGACATACTTCCTGCATGCCTTGGCCGCAATCCGCCCAAACCGTGCCGTCGCAGGTCACCGCGATGTCCGTGACGCCCGGCTGCGAGGCGATGGCGCTAAGGGGTCCGAGTTCCATGCTTCACCCGCTTGCCTTCCAACGATTCCTGCAGTTCATCCGTGAGCGCGGCCAAGGCTTTGACGGTTTGGCGGTTCGGCCTGCGCAGGCCCAGGCCGTCCAGCAGTTCGCCGCACAGCTTGGCGTCCGGTTTGACAACCGCCGCGAGGGAATGACCAAGATAGTTTTCCGTCTCTTCCAGCGTGGTCACGCCACGTCCACGTGCCACGCCGCGCGGTTCAACGCCGACGATATGGCCATGTTTCTGCCGTTCCGCCGTTCCACGCGATTGCATGGCCACTTTGGCTCGGGCCAGTCCGAGCACCGTCATTTCGACCACGGTGATGTGTGTGGCCTGGGCCAGTTCCGGAATGTCATCGAGTCCACGCCATTGCCCGGCGTCCACGATCACCGCGTCCTTCACCTGCGCGAGCGCGCGGATGCATGCCTGGATCTCCCAGGATTGCGGGTTTTCGCTTCGCCAGGGATTGCAGGCCAGCAGCGGCACGCCATCCCACACGGGCAGTTCTCGCAGCAGCGCTTTGCCGTCCACTTTGCCGAGCGGGGCGCTGATGTCTCCGAAGCGTGAACCGTCTTCGTCTTCCACACCGAGCAGCACGTCAAGACCGCCACCGTTGAGATCTGCGTCTACCAGCACGCTTTTGCATCCACGTTCCGTCAGTTCGCGGGCCAGCAGCGCCGCCAACGTGCTGGCACCGACTCCGGCGACGGCGGATCCGACCACCACGACGTTGCGTGGAGCAGGTTCCGGTTGCGCTTCAACGGGTTTCAGCCGTGTGGACGACGATTCCAACGGCGAACCCATGAAACCGCCCGCCACGGCAGGCCCGGCCCATCGTGCCGACGTTCGCGCGTCCACGGCGTTCTGCGGCGTATAGAACCGTTGCGGCGAGACCGTTTCCCGCCGAACGGTTTGCTGGGATCGAGTCGGCTGCCGCACTCTGGCCGCTGGCTGCGACCGGATTTTCGGCGAACACGTCACGCGTGCGTCACGGCCTCCGTATGACGGCAATGGGACCGGAGGGACCTGTAATGAAGAAATTGCATCGCTCATACCGCCGATTGAAAAACGAAACCGCACATGGATTCAAGCCGAAACGGCACCTGTGGTCGGAGAATGTGGGTTATCCACACCCTCGGCGTGTCATCCACACTTATCCACATCGCAACGCGATTCGGCACATCGCAAGACATTACGCAACGCAGCACGGCGCAGCGCAACAAAAAAGGAAGACCCGCCGAAGCGGGCCTTCCTGCAAGAATCTTCGGAGCAGAATCGCTGCACAACAACATCGTCGTAACGGTAAGTCTATCCAATGCCCGTTCAACGTAACAACCTATCTCGGTCATACACACCTTGTGGGGCTCTGCTCTTCAGTTGTTCTTGTACTTCGTAATTATGCTCGCCATTGCGGCAAGTGCAAACCGAAACAGGACGATGTTCCGTATTTATCGCAACTGTTGCTTTCCGATCGCAAGAATCGCAAAAATGCTCCATGCTGTGCGAATCGCAACGCTTGCCTGTTCATTCACGTTCATTTTCCCCGAAAAAACGGCGTGTCGGAAGCATATTTCACCAACTCGGCGAACGAATGTTAACTCCTGCTTATTTTTCCTGAGTTCTGCAAGACATTCCAAGCACTTGAGGATAAAGTAGATAACTATGGCACAGATTTTTGACGCACCCTCAAAGGCGATCCTGCGCAGCCAGATAGCTGAGCATATCGCTGAGACCGATAAGAACGATAAGCGCGAGCTTCAGGCAGGCGAGGAACCGCTGCCGAACGACCGTTTCTTCGACCGTGAGCTGAGCTGGCTGAAGTTCAACAAGCGCGTCCTCGAGCTTGCACAGGATGAGGACCTGCCGGTCATCGAACGCGCGAGCTTCGCCGCGATCTTCGCGAACAACCTCGACGAGTTCTTCATGGTCCGCGTGGCCGGCCTGAAGCGCCGCATCGACACCGGCATCGCCGTGACGGCCGCTTCCGGACTGAGCCCGAGGCAGCAGCTGCGCGCTATCAGCGAGCAGGCCCACCGCCTGCAGGACGAGCACGCGCACTACATCATCGATCACATCCTCCCCGACCTGGCGAAGGAACAGATCGTGCTGCTGAGCTGGGACAAGCTCACCGCGGCCGAGCAGGAGCGTCTCTCGCGCTACTACCGTCAGCAGGTGTTCCCTGTCCTGACGCCGCTTGCCGTGGATCCGGCCCACCCGTTCCCGTACATTTCCGGCGGTTCCCTCAACCTCGCCGTGCTGGTGGAGAACCCGGCATCCGGCAAATCCCACTTCGCCCGCGTGAAGGTTCCTGGCAACCTGAACCGACTCGTGCCGGTCGACGATCTGACCGAAGACGAGAGCACCAACGTGCGCTATGGCTTCATCACCATGGAGAACCTGATCATCGCCCACCTGGAATCCCTGTTCCCGGGCATGATCATCAAGGAGGCACGCTCCTTCCGCGTCACCCGTAACGAGGACATCGACGTGGAAGAGGATGACGCCGAGAACCTGCTCAACGCCATGGAGAAGGAGCTGCTGCGCCGTCGTTTCGGACCGCCAATCCGTCTGGAGATCTCCGACGAGACCAGCCCGTTCCTGTCTCAGCTGCTCGCCGACCAGCTGCGCGTGAGCGCCGACGAGGTCTACCGCCTGCCGGCGCCGCTTGACGCGACCGTGCTGTTCGAGCTCGGCGGCATCGACCGTCCGGATCTCAAGTACCGTCCGTTCATTCCGACCACCAATCGTCAGATCGCCGAAGTCGAATCGTCCCGTGCGCAGGACATTTTCGCCGCCATCCGCGAGCGCGACATCCTGCTGCATCACCCGTACGATTCCTTCTCGACGTCCGTGCAGGCGTTCCTGGCGCAGGCCGCGGCCGATCCGAAGGTGCTGGCCATCAAGCAGACGCTGTACCGTACGTCCAGCAATTCGCCGATCATCGACGCGCTGATCGACGCCGCGCATGCCGGCAAGCAGGTGCTGGCTTTGGTGGAAATCAAGGCTCGTTTCGACGAGGACGCCAACATCGCGTGGGCCCGCAAGCTCGAACGCGCCGGCGTGCACGTGGTGTACGGCATCGTCGGCCTGAAGACCCACTGCAAGCTGAGCCTTGTGGTGCGTCAGGAAGCCGACGGCCTGCGTCGTTACTGCCACGTGGGCACCGGTAATTACAATCCGAAGACCGCACGTATCTACACCGACCTGGGCTTGCTGACCTGCGATCCGGTGGTCGGTCAGGATATGACCCGCCTGTTCAACCAGCTGTCCGGCTACGCGCCGAAGTCGAGCTTCCACCGTCTGCTGGTGGCGCCGCGCACCGTGCGTTCCGGCTTGATTCAGCGCATCCGCCGCGAGGAGGACGCCGCACGCGCCGGCAAGGAAGCGTGGATCAAGATCAAGGTCAATTCCATCGTCGACGAGAAGACCATCGACGCGCTGTACCGTGCAAGCCAGGCCGGCGTGAAGATCGACATCGTCGAACGTGGCATCTGCGCGCTCAAGCCGGGCGTTCCGGGACTTTCCGAGAACATCCGCGTGCGTTCGATCCTCGGCCGTTTCCTTGAGCACAGCCGTATTTACGCGTTCGCCAACTCCGATGGTCCGCAGATCGGCGAAGGCCCTGCGGCCGGTCCGGAAGTGTGGATTGGTTCCGCCGATCTGATGCACCGCAACCTCGACCGTCGAGTCGAAGCGCTGGTCCGCATCGTGGCTCCGGAGCAGATCGACGAGCTCATCAAGTACGTCGATCTGCAGATGGCCGATTCCACCGCGTCTTGGCATATGCAGGCCGATGGCACCTATGTGCGCCATTGCAAGGATGAGGAAGGCCGACCGCTGGTCGACAGCCAGGAATACCTCATCAAGAAACACACGCGTCGACCGGTAAGGCACTGATCGATCGAGGCGAATGGCCGGTTCCGCACCTTGCGGGCCCGGCCATTTTCTGTATGTTCGGACGTCACGCGCCGCCGCCAGCCCGGCCCAGCCTAGAATAGGACAATATGAGCGAAAAGATGAGACGCATCGTGGAAGCCGCCGGCGGCATCGTATGGCGATGGAAGGCGGGCAGCGATATCGCGAACGATCCTGCGATCGCCAGTAGCAAATCTGCGCAGGAACAGCTCGACAGCATTGAAGTATGTATCGTGCACCGTCCGAAGTATGACGATTGGAGCTGGCCGAAAGGCAAGGTCGACCCGAACGAATCGCACCGGCATGCCGCCGTACGCGAGATCGGCGAGGAATCGGGCCTGTCCGTGGAACTTGGCCCCTATCTGGGCGACATCGAGTACCCGCTGTCCGAAGAAGGCAGCAAACAGCGCCATACCAAGGATCGGTCGGCGGATACCAAGCATATCCAGTTCTGGATGGCCACGCCGATCAGCGCCATCGACAACCTGCGGCGTACCCATGCGTTTGGCCCGGTGCATCGGGCGGACATCGGCGAAATCGACGAAGTTTTGTGGCTGACGCCGGCCGAGGCCCGCAAGAAGCTCAGCCATTCCACCGATAAGGACATCCTCGCGCTATTCGTTGATCGGGTGCAGGAGGGCGCGCTTGACGCCGTGCCGGTGATTATCGTGCGCCACGGCAAAGCGGAAGCGCGCAAGCTGTGGAAGGGTTCGGACGCGAACCGTCCGATCACGCCGCGCGGCGCGGCTGCGGCATACGCGCTGAACCGCGAGCTGGCGTGTTTCAATCCGACCCGACTGGCCACGTCGCCTTGGGTGCGCTGCCAGGAGACGTTGGAGATGTTCGCGTGGCAGACCGGACGAGACATGGTTCATCTCGATCCGCTCACCGAAGATGCATACGCCGCTGCGCCGGACACCGCATGGGAGTGTCTACTCAGCGAAATCGAGTTCGCACTTGAACGCCGTCAGCCCATAGCGATATGCATGCACCGGCCGGTGATTGGTGGTATGTTCGGACACCTGCGCAGCATGTGCGTTGCGCCGTCTCTGAGCAAACGCCTGATCGCCAAGACACCGTTCATGCCGACCGGCACGGCGGTGGCGCTGTTCGTCACTCCGACGCCTCATGGTCCCAAAATCATCGATATTCAGAAGGTTCAACCGCTTGTCTACTAGACCCGCATTCCCTGATTCATCCAACTCCTCGGCCGCTGCCGCTGCAGCTCATGCCGCGCACAATGGTGCCGCCAGCCGTCTGGACCCGGGCTTCGGCCCGCTGCTCCATAGT
>OGRC01001284.1_pt1 | contig 16928 bp, 14 predicted proteins | sample 1553431 | NCBI WGS metagenome assembly OGRC01 (sample SAMEA2580064, study PRJEB22360) | human gut metagenome | biome: human gut; feature: human-associated habitat; material: faeces | place: Denmark | collected 2008/2010
TATCTTTTCTATGGTAGGGCTGAACAAGACCATTCAGCAGAACAACAAGCAGGTGTTGAAGAACATCTACCTCTCGTTCTTCTATGGAGCGAAAATCGGTATCATCGGTCTGAACGGTTCGGGTAAATCGACCTTGCTGAAGATTATCGCCGGCTTGGATAAATCCTATCAGGGCGAAGTGGTGTTCTCGCCCGGATATTCGGTGGGATACTTGGCGCAGGAGCCTTACCTCGATCCCACAAAGACAGTAAAAGAAGTGGTAATGGAAGGCGTACAGCCCATTGTGGACGCATTGGCGGAGTACGAGGAAATCAATCAGAAGTTCGGCCTGCCCGAATACTACGAAGACCAGGACAAGATGGACAAGCTCTTCACCCGTCAGGCAGAGTTGCAGGACATCATCGACGCTACCGATGCATGGAACCTCGACAGCAAGTTGGAGCGCGCCATGGATGCACTCCGCTGTCCGCCCGAAGACCAGTCGGTAGAGCACCTTTCCGGTGGTGAACGCCGTCGTGTGGCACTCTGTCGCCTGTTGCTCCAGAAGCCCGACGTATTGCTCCTCGACGAGCCTACCAACCACCTCGACGCCGAATCCATCGACTGGCTGGAACAGCACTTGCAGCAGTACGAAGGTACGGTAATCGCCGTTACCCACGACCGTTACTTCCTCGACCATGTGGCAGGCTGGATTCTCGAGCTCGACCGTGGCGAAGGCATCCCCTGGAAGGGCAACTACTCCAGCTGGCTCGACCAGAAGACCAAGCGTATGGAGCAGGAAGAAAAGACCGCCAGCAAACGCCGCAAGACGCTGGAACGCGAGCTGGAATGGGTACGTATGGCTCCCAAAGCCCGTCAGGCAAAGGGAAAAGCCCGTTTGAACTCCTACGACAAACTGCTGAACGAGGATGTGAAGGAGAAAGAGGAAAAGCTCGAAATCTTCATCCCCAACGGTCCCCGTCTGGGCAACAAGGTTATCGAAGCCAAGCACGTGGCAAAAGCGTTTGGCGACAAGCTCCTGTTCGACGACCTCAACTTCATGCTGCCGCCTAACGGTATCGTGGGTATCATCGGCCCCAACGGTGCGGGTAAAACCACTCTCTTCCGCCTTATCATGGGCTTGGAGACTCCCGACAGCGGCGAATTCGAAGTAGGAGAGACCGTAAAAGTGGCCTACGTAGACCAGCAGCATAAGGACATCGACCCCAACAAGAGCGTCTATCAGGTAATCTCCGGCGGCAACGACCTCATCCGTATGGGCGGACGCGACATCAACGCACGTGCCTACCTGTCGCGCTTCAACTTCTCCGGAGCCGACCAGGAAAAGCTTTGCGGCGTGCTCTCCGGTGGTGAGCGCAACCGTCTTCACCTGGCTCTCTGCCTCAAGGAAGAAGGCAATGTGCTGCTCCTCGACGAACCTACCAATGACATCGACGTCAATACGCTGCGCGCTCTCGAAGAGGGTCTTGAGGACTTTGCCGGATGCGCTGTGGTCATCAGCCACGACCGTTGGTTCCTCGACCGTATCTGTACGCACATCCTCGCGTTTGAAGGCGACTCCAATGTGTTCTTCTTCGAAGGCTCTTATTCGGAGTATGAAGAAAACAAATTGAAACGTTTGGGCAGAGAAGAGCCTACTCGCGTGCGATATAGAAAATTAATGAATGATTGATATTAGATTTTAATCTGAAAGCATATACGTCACATTTGTGACAAAAAGAAAGCTCCGCGGGAAACTTGCGGAGCTTTTTTATTTAAGATGTTTTCAAAAAAGTTTAGCAGCCTTAAAAAATGTAGCATAATAGTAATGTATATATAGCTAAATAATATTATATTTGCGATTCATGAATGTTTTTAAATATTAATTAACACTATCTATTAACTAAAAGCGGAATTATGAGAAAACATCTAATTCAATTCCTGTTGGTGGCTGTGCTGTCGGCTTGTAGTGCCGTTGCATGGTCTCAAACTACAGTAAGAGGTCAGCTTGTCGATGCTGAAACAGGCGAGCCTTTGGTCGGTGCTGCCGTTATGGTAGAGGGCACTACTCAGGGGTCGGTGACCGACATTGACGGTTATTTCAAGCAAGGCGTTGCTTCGAATGCTACATTATTGTTTAAATACATGGGTTATAAAGACCTGAAGAAGAAAGTTACGCAGAAGGGCGCTTCTGTAAATTTGGGTATTATCCAAATGAAACCCGATGCTGTGATGCTGAAAGATGTGGTGATTACTTCATCCGTAGCGGTAGCGCGTAAAACACCGGTCGCTTTATCCACGGTAGATCCGGTATTTATTGAAGAGAAATTGGGAACTCAGGAGTTTCCGGAATTATTGAAATCCACTCCGGGCGTGCATGCCAACAAGCAAGGCGGTGGTTTTGGAGATTCCGAAATTTATATGCGCGGTTTTGATAATAGTAACATCGCTATGATGGTAAATGGCGTACCTATGAACGATATGGAGTGGGGCGGCGTTTACTGGTCTAACTGGGCGGGACTTAGTGACGTAGCCCGCAGCATACAGACGCAGCGCGGTTTGGGTGCAAGTAAAGTGTCGGCTCCTTCTGTGGGCGGTACCATTAATATCGTAACCCGCAATTTGGATGCAAAGAAAGGCGGCTTTCTTTCTTACGGAATGGGAAATGACGGAATGAATAAAATTCTATTTTCGGTTTCTTCCGGAATAACCAAGAACGGTTGGGCATTCACCCTTATGGGGGGTAAGAACTGGGGTAACGGTTATATCCAGGGTACGGCGTTCGAAGGTTACAACTGGTTTGCCAGCATTTCCAAACGCATCAATGAAGAGCATCAACTTACGCTTACCGCATTCGGTGCTCCGCAGTGGCATGACCAACGTAATTCCTCTTACGGCGGTTTGACTATTGCCGACTGGAAAATGGTAGAGACTGTTTATGGTGTGAAAGACCATAAATATAATCCTACCTTCGGTTATCGTTCTAACGGTGAGTCATATAACTCTTATCGCAACTCTTATCACAAGCCACTCATCAGTTTAAATCACCAATGGCAAATTAACTCCAAATCTTCGCTCAGTACTTCGCTTTACGTGTCATTGGGTCGCGGTTCCGGTTTCTCCGGCCAAGGAAATACAGAGTTCTCCCCTTATTCATACACTTCATGGAGAGGAGCTTATAAAGGTACGTTGTACGATACTTTCCGCCGCAGTGACGGAACATTCGACTATGCTGCCATCGAAGAGATTAACCGTACGAGCGAATACGGTTCCGCATTGATTGCCGCACGTTCCAATAACAGTCACGACTGGTACGGACTGCTCTCTACTTACACCACTAAGATAGGACAATATTTGGACTTCTATGGCGGTATAGACTATCGTTTTTATAAAGGTGTGCACCGTAACGAGATTTCAGACCTTTTTGGTGGTACATATTATCTTGATTCTGAGCGTGGCAACGTAGATGTCAAGAATAATATTCACGCGGCCGACCCTAATTGGCGCTATCAGAAATTAGGTGTCGGTGACGTGGTTTTCCGCGATTATGACGGATTTGTAATGCAGGAAGGCGGCTTCTTCCAATTGGAATACAATAAAGACCGTTTGGCTGCTTTCGTCGCAGGGTCGCTTTCAAACACCGGTTACTGGCGTTACGACCGTTTTTACTACGATAAGGAACACGCCAAGTCCAAAACGGTAAACTTCTTGGGCTTCACCGCTAAAGGTGGCGCCAATTACAATATTACGGACAACCACAATGTATTTGCCAATGTAGGTTATATCAGTCGTGCTCCCAAGTACTCATACGGCGCATTTATGACATCGGACAAGAGTAATATCCTGAACAAGGAAGCCGTGAATGAAAAAGTATTCTCGGCGGAGTTGGGTTATGGTTTCCGTAACACGTGGCTGACAGCTAATCTGAATCTCTATTACACTCGTTGGATGGACAAAACCATGACAAAGAGTGTGACGCTGGATAATCAGCAGAATGGCAATATCAATATGTCCGGCCTTGCCGCTTTGCATAAAGGCGCTGAGTTGGATATTAAAATCAGACCTTTCCGGTGGCTGGAACTTACCGGTATGGTTTCTTTAGGCGATTGGAAGTGGGATAGCGATGCTACGGGATACGTATACGACGAGTTGGGCAATGCCATGACGCAAGCCGGAAAAGTTACCACTCCGGGAGCCGAGGATCATGCCAAGGCGCACATCAAGATGAATGGTATCCGTGTAGGCGGTTCGGCGCAGACTACGGCAGCCGTAGGCGCCAATGTAAACATTACCAAAGACCTGCGTGTAGGTGCCGACTGGACTTACTACGGACGTAACTATTCTTACTATGCCGTAGACGGTACAATCCTGACGGTTGGTAAAGAAACTGCGGTAGCGGAACCGTGGAAGATTCCTGCTGCCAGTCAGTTGGATATGAACGCTTCGTACCGCTTCAAGTTCGGTAAGCTGAATGCGATTCTGTCCGGTAATGTAAACAATCTGTTGAACTACCAGTATATTTCCAAGGCTTGGAACCCCAGTGGCGCAAGTACGGCGGCTACGGCCGATAACGTATATGTATTCTATTCTTTTGGACGTACATATAGCATAAGATTGAAAGTTAATTTCTAAACCGAAAACAAAGACATTCACAATATGAAGAAGAAAATATTCGTTTCAATAGCGTTGCTGGCTCTGTTAGCAGCTTGTGACGACCATTACGATGACCAGTTCAACATCAAACCCGATATCACGGATGTGAAGGACATCGCCATGACGTTGGAAACAGCCGATTACGGTACTATCTCCAAATTGAGCGCCAACCAGGAGCTGGCACTTTCCAAAGACCCCGAAGGAAAGACGTATGTAGAGGCATTGGCGGAAGTCGGTACTAACCATTATTTTACGGAAGAAGCGCCCGCTGAGGATTATCTTCCGGCCTATCTGAAATCCAAATATCCCAATGCAGACGAAGGCTCGCGATTTGTGGTTACTTACAAACTTTTCAGTCCGTCCGAGTATATGGGTGATTTTAAGAACCTGTCTGCCTATGACTTGACGGAAGATGACTATAAAACAGTATGGGGTGATAAAGTGAAAGCTTCTTTCCTTTCTCCTTCCACTGTATCTAAGATTCCGGGTTTGCTGAAAGCTGCTGTCAATAATCCGGCGGCAGGAGATATGAAAGTCGTGAATTATGCTTATTCTCAAACAGAGCCCAGTATCGGTGGTGGGGGTGATGGCGGTGATGAACCTGCGCCCTCTTACACAAGTGTTGCTGATTTGTTAAAACTTACATCAGAAGGAGAATATACTTCTAAGGGTGAAGTAGTGGCGGTTAATGCTAAAAGCTTTATACTTAAGGATGAAACGGGGCTTATTCGTGTTTATCAAGGAAAGCTTGTAACGTGTTCCGTTGGCGATGTGGTAGAAGTATCTGGTAAGGTAGAGCTGGCAAAGCAGGGCATGAACCGCTTTAGTTCGAAATCTGTTTTCAAAGTTCTTGAACGCAAGGAAGCATTTACGTATCCTGCTCCGCAAACAATGGAGACTGCTGATTTGGTGACTTATGCAAATGCTGCTGTTCCTGCTATACAATACGTCACTTATGAGGGAACTTTAACGAAAAACTCAAATAATATAAATATTGTTTTAGATGGTGGCAATTCAGTTCAAGGCTCTATTACCGATGCGTTGTTGGTAGATGATTCCTGGATTAATCAAATAGTTGTCGTAACCGGTTATCTTGCTGGAGTCAGTGGCAGTTCAGCCAAATATATCAATACATTCGCTACTTCGATTGTTGTGAAAGGCACAGCTAACCAAGTTACTCCGATAGGGCTGATAGCATACTCTCCGATAGGGAATTACACAGTGAAAGGACTGGTTACCGCCGTTCATACGAAAGGGTTTGTAATGACGGATGGAACAGGTGATATTTTGGTATACAAGAATGCCTTGCCTGACGAGAAAGTGGGAGACATGGTACAAGTGGTTGGTACAACGGAAGCCAGAAATGGTCTGATTCAATTTACGAGTACCGGACTTGCGGTAACAAGGATATCTGAAGGCAGTACCATTCCGAACGATATGGTTCCGCAAGTGCTGAGTGCCGCAGAGTTGAATGCTTATGCTGCCGCACCGCGCTTTGCCTATGCCTCTGTTGAAGGTACGTTGACAATTAAAGACAGTGAAAAGGGATATAATTTTTACAATCTGGCAGTGGAAGGGGTTGAAAAAGACCTCTCGTTATCTTATGTTGATGATTCCGATGTTGCGGCAAGCCTGAATGGGAAGAAAGTTGTCATGAATGGTTATTTGTTAGGGGCAAATAAAGGCGGATATATTCAGGTAATGTTGGTTTCTATAAAAGAAGCTGCTGCCGTTGCAGGTCTTCGTTCTCTTGCCTCTACCCGTGCTTCTTCCGTTTCTCCTACCACTTCCGCTTTGTATGTGTACGACGGCGATAACAATGCATGGAAAGAATATACGACTGAAGAAGCCAAGGTGGCCGTAGTAGAGCCGGGCGTTTACGAATCATTGGGTACGGATATGATTGAAGAGCCTGAAACGGTACTGCCTGCTTACTTGAAGCAGAAGTATCCGTATGCGGCGGCAGAATCGGTAGTTGCGGTAATTTACAATGAGAAGGCGAATACGCCTGTGGTTGCAGAGTATACTTTAGGAGAAAATTGGATAGAAACGACTTCCAGCAGGCTGGTTACTACTACCTTTACGCAAGATGCCGAAGGCATCAGTGCCGAGGCAAGCATGTACGTAAACGAAACATTCAAGAAAGACTTGGGCAGTTTCACTATTCAGGACGTATTTATGGATGGAGTGAGCTGGGTATGGAAACAAGACTCATACGGTTATATGAAAGCGTCCGCTTACATCAAAGCTACCGGTAATCATCAGGCGGAGAGTTGGCTTGTATCGCCTGTTATGAACTTTAAGAAGTCGAAAGAGCCTGAACTGTTGTTTGAGCACGCCTGTCGTTTCCGTGCCGAGAATCCGGCCGACCATCTGAACGTGATGGTATCCGTAGACTATTCGGGTGATGTGAAGACCGCCACATGGACGGCTTTGACAGTCGAGAACTGGTCGGATGCTACCGACTGGACATTCGTAAGCAACAAAATAGACCTGAGCGCTTACAACGGACAGCAAGTTACCATCGCTTTCAAATATGCCAGCACCAATGAGGTTGCGCCTACTTGGGAAGTAAAGAATGTGGTAGTTCGTGAAAAGGTAGAAGGAGAAAGCGAAGGAGAAGAAGGCGGTGATGCCGAAACTCCGGCCGAATAGATAAAGGATGCGTTTGGGCGGGGTTTTACCCCGCTAAAGCGCCGTTTATCAAACAACAACATCCAATAAAGTAAAAAAAGAACAATGAAAAAACTTAGCAATATCTTAGGGTTGTGGCTGTTGATGCTGGGAATGGTTGCATGCGAAAGCTCCGACGCCCCCTATAACGGTTATATTGAAACAACGCAGGAAGGTGCCGCTACGCTTGTACTGAAAGGTTATGAGAATCCTCAGAGCGGATTTACGGTATTCGAACCGGAAGGCTTTCAGACTCCGTTCTATATTCAGGACAAGGCATTCTACGGCAAGCAATACACTTTTGTGAAAAGTTCTTTCACCCGTCTGGACGAAATGAAAACACGTCCGGCTGATGATGCCTGGCAGACGGAAGTTCCCGTGATAGACGGTGCCGCTTACTGGGCGCGTACCGCGACGTTGGCGGCAGACCAATACGTTAAATTCCGTATATGCGGTATCGACGGTAACAACGTTACGATAGAGTATGCGGTAGAGCAGGATGTAAGACCTAATGCCAATGCCAACGTAAAGGACGAAAGCGGCTATTCGCTCAATCTTGAGATTCCCCGCCTGAACGAAGCCAATGTTTTTGTAGCGCATTCGCTGAAAGTGAACGGTACGGAGATGCTGAACTACGCTTTGGAGTGGGACGACACGAAGAAACATTCCTCATGGGTGGCATTCTCTTTTGATGCGACAACACGTGTTGCCGGTGACGGTGTGGGACGTAAGGATAAGTTTATCGTCGACCCTCTTCTTCCCGAAGCGATGCAGGTTACCGATGCGCACCACAAGAGCGACGGCTTTGACCGCGGGCATATCTGCGGTTCTGCCGACCGTCTTTTCACTCAGGAAGCCAACGACCAGACATTCTATTTCAGTAATATGTCGCCGATGATACACTCTTTCAATAGTCCTTATTGGGCTGAGTTCGAGGAGCAAGTACGCAAATGGGGTGGAGCCGAGAGGGGTGTCACCACTACTTACAGTAAATTGTATGTGGTCAAAGGCGGCGCGTTGAACGAACTTCTTGTAAATTATACAGGTACGAAGAAAGGCGGTGATCAAATAATACCTACTACCGACGAAAATGGTTTTACCATACATGGACTGGCTTGTCCGAAATATTACTTTATGGCTGTTTTATCCGAAACGGACGGTGTATATCATGCCATCGGTTTCTTGGCGGAACATAAGGAATACAGTAAGGCTCCTACTGCGGACGAAGTGAAAGCCCGTGCTGTCAGCATCGACGATTTGGAAGAGAAAACAGGAATAGATTTCTTCTGTAATCTGCCGGATGATTTGGAAAACACGGTAGAAAGCGATATGAATTTGGACGATTGGGCATGGTAATTATTCTGCCGGTTGTCTTATAGCGAGAAAGCGTTATCATTTACTTTGATAGCGCTTTCTTTTTTATGTTTTCTTTTTTCACCATTTCTCCTTTTTCACCTCAAAGCACGGGCATTGCTTCGTCCACTCCATGGGTTCCACTTCGCCGTTGCCGTTCAGGTCGGGGCTCAAGTCGCGGTGTCCGGCCACCCGGGCGTCGGGGTAGTCCAGCAGTAAAGTCCTTACGAGTACGCGGAGCGAATGACGTTGCCATTCGGTACGGGTGTCTTCGGGCATTCCGTAGTGATTGAGCCCGCCCTCGTAGCAGATGCCGATGCTGTGGGCGTTGTAGCCTCTGGCATGCGCACCGGGACGTTCCAAAGGCCGGAGCGTCTTTATATCACCGTTCTTACGGATATAAAAATGATAACCTGCGCCGGAGAAGCCCCGGCGCAGGTGGTCTGTTGTCAGGTCGTGTTCCGTATAGCTGCGGTCGCAACGGGTGGCGGAACAGTGAATGACGATGAGGTTGATGAATCTCATTTTGAGTTATGAGTTATAAGTTATGAGTTATGAGTTATGACTTGGCTACATGGGCATTGCGTGTGCGCCCAATGCGCCGAGAACGGCTGATGCTACTGCGATTACGATTTTGAGGAGCTTGTCCCACCAGGTTGATTTTGTTGACATAATAATTGGGGTTAAGTTAAGTAAATAGGCATAATCGGCTTATACTATCTTGATATAAACTGGTTTTCAATATTTACTTATGGGTTATTTATAATAATGAAGATTGATTGAAATGTTATCGGGGGATAGGGGTACGGACGGGCAGGCGGCCTTTCAATAACGGGATAAGGCTTGAAATCCGTTCCGCCTCGTCTTTACCCTGTTTCCGCCCGGCGGGTTCTTAGCCCAACGGGTTCTCTTCTTCTCCGTCGTTTCCGCCACCGCCGCCGTTGCCGCCCGACGAACCGTCCTCTTTGGGATTGTACAACTCGAACGCCACGTTGTTCGGCCCGCCTTTGGTCGTTGCTCCGGAATCATTTACCAGACGCAGGCCGCTGTCGGTGAGGAAACGGATATTCACCTTGTCGATATTCTTAACGGTGGAGTCTTCCGATTTCACAGTGCCTTTGCTGTGGAAAGTGGTGTAAAACACGCCGAGGCCGTCCAGCTTTACGCTGTCGCCGTCTGTCAGCTTGCGCTTGATGTTGCGTACAAGGGCGGTGACTACGTGCTCCACGTCTTCGGCGGACATACCGCCCAGTTCCTCAATCTCTTGCGCGATGCGCTTGGTGTCGTATAGGCGGGAGTTCTTGGCTTTCCGCTTCAAGTAATACAGTTGCGGGGAAGTCTTGTCCCCGACTTTCTGATAGCGTTGTACACGCTCTACGATAATTGCCATGATGAAATTAGGTTTTAATTGGTAATATTGATTATTGATTGCTGACGGTCAGAGGAGAAGTCTCCGCGGCGATATTCCTTACCTCGTTTCGTTGAAACAAAGATACGGCAGGCACAAGGCGGAAAATACGTTTCGGTAAGGTTGGGTAGTTTTGAGTAGGGATAAGTAAGGTTATGTAAGGATAAGTAAGGTTGAGTTGTTTTGAGTAAGGATAAGTAATGTTATGTAAGGATAAGTAGGTTGAGCGGTTTTGCGTAAGGATAGGTAAGATTATGTAAGGATAAGTAAGCTTAAGTTGTTTTGCGTAAGGATAGGGCATGTTTAGTAAGCTTGGATAAGGATAAGTAAGCTTAGGCAACGCTCGGTACGTTTGAGTGCTGCTAAGTACGATTGGGTAACAATGACAGACAGATAGTACAAACAGACTTTCAACATTTACTTATTGTATTAAATTATAATAATCATGCAAATAATAGCAAAAAAGTGTTATCTTTGAGCATCCTTCTTTCCGCAAGGGGAGTAAGGTGCGTTTTTTTCGATGGGGCGTCCCCCCGACGTTTTTTTGTAAAGCAGATAAGATAACCCCTTACATAAACCAAAAAAATAACAAGCTAATGGATAAAAGTCCTGTATGTACCTGCCTGATGAAGCAGGATTTGGAAGAAGCCGCCGACCCTTATGAGTTTCTCGACGAAAACTACTCAATCCCCGGTATCCTCGACAATCTGGATAAACTCTCCCAGAAAGAATTGAAATGCGCCTGTTGCCTGTTTGGCGTGGCGTTGCAGAAAGGCTGCAAGAAGAAAAAAAAACGGTGGTAGAGGATGATATACCGCCCGATATAATTGCTTATCCCGCTGAAAATCACTATCTTTATATCTCCAACCATAATTAGGATTACCGTAAATTACCCCACATGGAACAGGCAGATGAAGATATTGTAGAGAAAGCGTTTGTCGTGCGCAGCTACGGCAAAGGCGAATTGGCGAGCATGTATATAGGCGGTGTGCAACAGCAGACGGCCGTCAAGCAGTTTAACGAATGGATACGCACCGCTCCCGGACTGGAACAGCAGTTGCAGGAAACGGGCATGACGCCTACCGCAAGACGGTACACGCCCGCGCAAGTGCGACTTATAATAGGGGTGTTGGGGACGCCATGATTTCCACCTCACAGGATAAATCCATTCCGCCCGTAAGACGGATATTTCCGTTTCACGGGATGAATTTATTTCTCTCGTAAGATGGTTTTATTTCTCTCGTAAGATGAATTTATTTTTCTCGCAGGATGATTTATTTCATCTCGTAAGAGGAATGAAAATCTTTGTCATACATAGATACTTTCTTTTATTATTCGTTGTTTCAGGCGGCTGTTCATACATTCTCGTATCCTTATCAAGTCTACCGGGCTTCCCAACAGATTTTCTAATTCGTTTTGAAAACGTTCCAGCGTGAGGAGTGAAAGAGCATCTCCTTCGTAGCAGATGTCGACATCACTGTGCTCTGTCTGTTCGCCACGGGCAACGGAGCCGAAAATACCAAGGCGTTTCACACCGTATTTGGCGGCGGAGTGTGCCTTGTAGGTACGAAGTAACTCTAATATTTCGGTAGTCGATTTCATGGGATTATGCTTTTTTCTTTTTTTTGAGAAATGCGGGCAGGAGCGAGGTAAGGTACTTCTTTATCCGTTTCCAGCGGGATGCGGGGCGTTGGCGCAGCCGTATCAGCGCGTGGGCGTACAGGCAACAATCGCAGCGCAGGTGGGCGAGGGACGTGCCGTAAAGGTTGTCTAACGATTCGGGAAAGGTGCAGTAGGAGTGTAAAAGGTCGTAGAGGTCGGGAGTCGTTTTTAGTTCTTCCAACAGGGCGCAGTAGCGGTGGGGGCAGGGATGTTTCTCTGTCAGGTCGGGGAATGCCGTTGAGGGGGCTGTCGCCTTATCGGTGCTATTGGCAATCTCCTCGTTTTTTTCTTCGCTTGTTTCTTGTTCCTTTTTCATGGCTTTTTTTTAATCGGGTTAATAGTGTGTTCCCCCGTCAGCCATAATAAAGAATGGCGTGGAAACTATTGATATTATTATCCCACCCCTGAGGCTCTGGTAAGACCGTACAAGAGAATAATAATAAGCAATAGCTCCACGCCAAACTTTTATATAACAGAGTTATACGCAAGCCGGACGTGGAGAGTCTCACTTATTACTCGTTCTTGTGAAAATTTACCAGACTTTCGTAGGAGTGACGAATAATAAAATGATTTTCTCCAAATCAAGAAAAACACATCTTCTCACAACGCCGGGAGAAGACCGGGACAAAGATAAACATTTTTCCGGTTGCCCGTACGAAATGGGGAGATATTGTTGGGGGTCATTAGAGGGCTCATTTCCTTATTGCCCCTCTTTACCACGCCTTTTATTCCTTTTTCGATACTTATCTTCTTGTTTCACAATGAGTTGTTGCTCTACCGCTTTTTTCAGGTAACGTTTGGCGGTGGATTGTGAAATGCCAAGTTTTTGGGCGGTAGTGACGAACTCGGTGTAAGAAAAAGTCCGTGGCATTTCTTGAAGTACCGCTTCAAACAAGTGTACCTTTCTCATGGCTACGGGCGGACGTCCGGTGTCGGGCAGCATCGTACCCAGCAGCAGACTGTGCTCGAGTACGGTAGCGGTTATCCGCATGGCGGCGTCGAAGTCGGTATCGTTGCAGCAGTATTCTTTGGCATACCGGTAGTCGTCCCATTTGCGGAAGAGGGTGAAGATAGACGCCAGACGCATGGCAAGCAGTCCGTGACGGAATACGATGCTGCTAAGGTATTCGTGTCCCTCTATCAAGGCGGATTTGAGCCATGCCGAGAACTGCTGCGTGTGGCGTTCCCATTGTTCGGGAGTGAAGGTGACGAGGGTGGGAGAGCCGAGCAGGAGCTTGTGCATCTCGAACAGTTGCTCTCCCAAGGCGTGGAAATGGGCACGCAGGTCTATACGTCCTTCGCCCGGAGCGCATGTCTCCCAATGCGGATTGATTTGGCGGGTGTAGATGGCGAAGCGACTGTACAGGCCGTTTTCGTGCGAACGGAAGAAGCAGAGGAACTGTTCGGGAGTGCCCGATATGGACAGTGCCAGATGAGGGTGGGGCACGACTATCGGATCACCGTCCGTCTTGTACGACTGCGAGATTTCTTCGTGGTGGGCTGCTTTGCAGAGGATGTCCTCGTACTTGCCGTAGTCCTGGGTGAGCGAGGAAATAAGGGTGTTGATTTCGGTAGATGCCATGTGGCAGCCGAGTTCGCCGTTGGTGGCGAGCTGTTCCAGCAGGCGGCTCTTGCTGGTGGTGGCGGAGGTTTTCAGATACTTGCCCTTGGGCTCTTCGGGTTTCTTGGAGCTGTCGGGGGCGCGGTGTTCACGCTGTGCCTGATGTACTTCGGATTCCCATTCGATTTGCGCTTTCTCGAAAGCCTTTTTCTGGGCATGCCGCTGGCAGTCGTAGTACTCTTGGGTAGCGTCGAGCAGACTGTTGGTAAAGGCCATTACTCCCTTTCCCGCTGCGGAAGAGGCTACGATGGCATTGTAGAAGTTCGGCGCATAGAGGGCGTTCTTATAGAAGAAGCTGACATACGGAAAAACCGCGCTGCAACAGTTAAGGCAGCTCAGCAGTACGATGTCGCGCTCACGCGGGTCGGCGGAGTAGCGTACGCAGTCCTGCAACAATTGGGGCAACATCTCGTAGACGCTCTCGGGAATGTAAGGAGACTGTGCACGAAGTTCGTTGTTTTTTTCCAACAAATCTTCTTCGTCGGGCTCTTCATCGGGCGGCTCGGCGGGGTCATAAAGGGAATGAGCCTCGCTTTGACCCCTTTTATATTCTTCCGTTTTTTTCGGAAGAGATTCAAAGAACTGATAACCAGCGTTTATACGTTGGCGGATGTCCTCGGCTGTAAAATCGGCCGCAGAGTAGCGGCGGGTGAAAATACGGGTGATTTCTTCCAGCTCTTCTTTTGAAAATCCTTTACTGCGTGCCACACGTCCGAGCTTCAGCGCAAGGTCGTTCCGTTCGCCTCGGCGGAAAGGGTTGCGGTGCTCGAAGTCGTTGAGGAATTGGGCGAGGAAACCGGGAGCGGCATCGGGGGTGGAAGGAGTGGCGGAGTTAGAAGCAGTGTTGGAAGTAGTGTTGGAAGCAGTGTTGGAAACGGTGTTCGGGGCAGAGGCGGAAACTGAGGCGGAAGCTGCTGCCGTACCTGCGTCTGTTGTATCTGCGTTCGTACCTGTTCCTGTATTTGCAACTCCTGTTGTATCTGTTCCTGCTGTATCTGTTCCTGCTGTTGTTCCTGTTCTTGTTTCCGATGTCCTTGTTCCTGTTCCCGAACTCCTATTCCCTGCATTTCCATTCCCTGCAATCTCCTTTTCCGCAACTCCCCTTTCCGGGCCCGTCATTTCCTCTCCCCACTGCATCCGGAACGTTTCCGCACCGGGGTTGTAATACGCGTCGGCATCCCACGAGTAGAAGCTGGGCTGCGTCAGTATCTTGCACTTGGAGTCGTAATCGTGTCCGGCATGGCGGCTCACGGCTTCTCCTACGGCGGCGTACAACCGCTCATAGTTCCGTTCCACATCCCCGGCGGCCACGAGCGCGAATGCGCGCACCCCGTTGTGCGAGAAACTCATGTGCGCCACCACCACGTAAGGCAGTTGCCGCAGCAGGCCGCACACTTCGGCGGTGCGCGCTCCGGTGTGGTCCATGTCTATTTGCAGCAGTCCGCTGTGCCTGACGAGGTTCTTTACCGCATGTCCGCCGCTGCACACGCCGGCGGGTACGATGCAGGGCATCCTGTCCTTTACGGCCTGCGCTTCGGCTTCATGTCCCGGCAGGGCTGCGAGGCGCATATACTCCTCTACGCGTGCCTTGAACATATCGCTGCGCACATTGTTTACATACTGTCGAAGGCTGATGATCCGTGATGTTTTACTTCGGACGGAGCCGAATTCGGAGATTTCTATCTCTCCCTCTGTACATGTAGTTACCATGTCTTTGTTTTATAGGATGAGTACTGATTGAAGCAGGCTGTCTCCGATGCATGCAAAGCGCGGTCGGAAGACAGCCTGTTCAACGTTTGTTACCACAAAGTTACTGAAAATAAAACGGACGCTTTTTCCTGCCTATACACTTTGCGCCACCTATTCCGGTGTGTCCCAACACATTGCATTTGTGTAAATGTATAAACATACTTATGGGGGATATTTGTACTTTATTAACGGTTCAGCGCCCTTTCCCGTTCCTTTTCCCGCTGCGCCAGCTTTCTTTCGTAAGCCTTAATCAGTTTCTCACATCCCTTTACTATCCGCTTCAACGTGTGGTAGGCTTCATCGCTTACTTCGTAGTTTTCGTCGGTAACGATTTTAATACACTCCATGGCTTTTCTTACTCGATTCAGATGTGCCCATCCTTCTTTTTTTTAGTTTCCATAATGATTCATATAATGTTTTACCTTAAAAAATAAAGGCGGCAAAGATATTCTAAATTTCCTGAAAAATAATCATGCCGACAGCCTTTTATATCGGATATATATCCGTATCTTTGCATGTAGAACAGACGAACAAACGAAATGAAAATAAAGACAATAGCTGCCTTGCTATCGTGCTGGGTAGTTCTGCTCTGCCTGCCGGGATGCGGGCGCAAGCCTCATGCCGGGCGGTATAAGATAGCTCTTGTCCACTCCTACGAAGCCGGCTATCCGGATGCCGGACGCACCCGGGAAATGCTGAGTGACGCGCTGGCCGGGCACGGCATCTCCTGCGACTTCCGCGAATACTTCCTGGACTGCGACGACCTGCTGCCCGCTAAAGAAGAAGAGCGCTGCTCGGACTTCATCGACGACTTCACCCGCTGGGGCGCCCGCCTCGTGGCGGTGCTGGACGACCAGGCGCTCTACTCGCTCATGGCCTGCGGCAATCCCCGCCTGCACGACCTGCCCGTGGTGTTCGGCGGCGTAAACTATCCCAACCGCAAGCTGCTGGAACGCTATCCCAACGTGACGGGCTACGCCGACGCTCCCGACTACCTGAACACCGTACGCATGGTGGAGCGCATCATGGGCAAGTCCCGCGTGTGCGTGATAAACCGCAACAGCGTACTCGACCGCTTCATCTGGAACGACCTCACCGGGCAGCTCCGCGGGAAAGGCTACGAAATCTACTGCGGACAGATAGGCATGCACGTGTCCGTCCACCGGGGGCTGAGCAGCGCCCTGCCGCCCGTAGCGTCCGGCATGAGCGGGGAGAACGAACGGTTCGACACCACCGCCATCGTCCGGCTGAACGGCGACTCGCTCTCGCTCACCCAGATGGCGTGGACGGGGCACGGCCACCGCACGCTCTGCCTTTTCACCAGACGGGAATTCATAGCCGTGCACTCCGCCAACTTCTTCCACAACCCCTGCTTTGAAACTGTGAACGAGGGCTTCGGTACGTCGGACTACGCCCTGGGCGGCTACTTCGCTCCTCTCGAAACGCAACTGGACGACATGGCGCAGGGCATCGCCGAACGTCTCCGCGGCGCGACGCCCGACAGGCAGGTGCGGTATTGCGCCAAGCGGTACGTTGTAAACTGGCACGTGCTGCAACGCTACGGCATCCCCCTGAGCCGCATCCCCAAGGAGTACACCGTGATGTACATCCCCTTTACGGAACGCTATCATTACACCTTATTATATATAGCCGCCCTTTCGGGGCTTCTCCTGCTGCTGCTCATCGCCTTTCTTATCCGCAGCCTCTCCGTGGAGCGCAGGCGCAAGCGTGAGGCGCAGCACTCCCTGCGCTACGAGCACGAAACGCTGACGCTTGCCATCAGCGGCAGCTCCACCTACCTGGGGCGCCCGGCAGGCGGGCAGTCCCGTA
>OGRC01001290.1_pt1 | contig 16850 bp, 26 predicted proteins | sample 1553431 | NCBI WGS metagenome assembly OGRC01 (sample SAMEA2580064, study PRJEB22360) | human gut metagenome | biome: human gut; feature: human-associated habitat; material: faeces | place: Denmark | collected 2008/2010
CCCACCGCCGATTAGTTTTAACGCCGGACCTGCTGCCGCAAGAGTGATTCCCCACTGCACCACATTCTCTTTCTGCTCATCTGTTAATTCGGAAAATGCCTCTGCCGCGCCTCTTAATATATCAGACACTTTCTCAATCACCGGAACAAATGCTGCACCAAAACGTACTCCTTCGTTCCGAAGTTCATTCAATGCGCCTTTTAACTGTTCTGCCGGAGTCGCATCTATTTTTTCAAACGCTTTTTGTGTCGCCCCTGCGCTTGTCTCCATTCCCCGCAGCATTTCGTTGTATTCTTCGCCGCTGTTTTTATACAGCACCAACGCCGCCGATCCTGCTTCCACAGAGCCGAACATATCTTTCAAAGTCTTATCGTTCTTTTGCGCCTCTGCATTTAACAGACTCAAAATCTCTGTTGTAGACGTCCCCTCTTTTTTCAGATCTGCAAAACCTTTTCCGGTCAGCTCCCGTAGCGTTATGTCCGCAATACTTCCGCTTTTTGACAACTCTGACAACATTGCTTTTAAATACGTTCCAGATTCCGCTGTTGCCACACCGTTTTTCGTAAGCTGTGCATAAGATGCACTCAATTCCTCAATGCTGAAATTCGACGCATTTGCAACCGGGATCACTGTTCCCATGCTTGACGCCAGTTCGTCCACCGTTGTTTTACCCAAATTCTGTGTTGTGATCAATAAATCGGATACTCTCGTGGCGTCACTCGCTTGCAATCCATACGCGTTAATTGCTGTCGTGAGGACGTCTACTGCTTTCGCGCCATCTGTAAAACCGCCTTTTGCAAGTTTCATCGCATCCGTTGTGAACTGGATCGCTTCTTGCTGATCCACTCCGGCGGAGATAGAAGAATAAACAGCTTCTGAAAATTCATCCACCGCTACCTTCGACTCACTGCTGGCGCTGAGAAGCTCATCTTTATACTGAGAAAAGTCTACGACATTTGAGTCCAAAAGCGTGCTAACTTTTGCAAAGCTGCTCTCAAAATCAATCGCCATCTTTGTTGTTGCGGTTCCCACACCCACAATCGGGAGCGTCAAGCCTTTCGTCAGCAGATCCCCTGCTTTAGAGAGTTCTTTTCCGACTTTCGCCGTCGTTTCCATCTCCTTGCCGATTCGCTTTGCTTCACTTGTTCCGATTGCGGCCGCTTTCTCCATATCGCTTTTAAAGTTTTCGATATCAACTTTGATCTCTGTTAAAAGAGGTGCTAATTTTATGCCTCCTGCCATTTTCGTCTCCCTTCTGCGAATTTATGGATTGCGACTTCATCCGCCTCGGTCTGCTGCAGCCTCCACAAATTCTTTAGTATTTCTCTTCCGGCTTCGGACGATTGATAGCTTGCGATCCAGCTTTCCCGATTTAATAACAAATAAAAAGAATACGGCAGTTCCAAGACCTCACGAAAGTTCAATCCGGTATACTGGCTTATTCTTTTTATAATTCCTGTTTTTAGGCTGTATGCTCTTTCCCAGTTCTCTGTCGGGAAATACTTTTCGCAGATTGCTTTTCCGATTTCTCCTTCCGGAACTGGGATTCGGAGTTTGGGTCTGTATCTGCTTTCAAGCGAAGCGCTGATACTTCCGCAATCAAACGGATAACTGCTTCTAACGGGAGTTTTTTTATCTCATCCGCTGTAAACTTCCTGCACTGCCTGTTATGATTTATCAGAAGCATGCATGCATCGATCCGTTTTTCATATACATTGTCTTCGGACAGATCCGCCTCTAACTGATCCATTTCTAAAATCATTCCGACTGTCGGCTCGAATACATCATATTCTTTCCCAAACAGCTTTATTTTCGCGGAATTGTTCATGTATTGATCTAAATCTAACACCGTATTGCGCCCTCCTATGCCGCGACAATCGCCGCCGCTTCTTCGTCCGTAAGTTCTTCTTCAAAACTTGCAAGGAAACCTTTTACTTTCTTGATCGCTGTTAATTCTGCATCGATCGTTACTTCTTTGTTCTCCCACGCGATTGCAAATCCCGATCCGCCCTGTCCGATCATCGTAAAACGAATCTTTTTCCCGTTCTCCTTTGTGTGTACTGCTCTAAGCAAAACTGTTTTTAATGCCTTTCCATCCCCGGTAAAAATCAGCTCTCTTTTCTTTCCTTCCTTATCTTCCGTGTAGACTCCGGTGGATAAGAGGGACATATTCGCAAGATTCCACGATAAAACCCCCGTCTTTGCCGAGATCGCCTCTTCTGTGATCGCAGACTTTACAATCTGTCCATATTGATTTTTTACATCGTATTTTGTCGGCTTATAATTTACGGTGAACCCCGAAGAGCAATGTCCGACATCATGTTCTTCTGTTTCAATGGTTGCGTGTTCCGGGATTTCCGTTCCGGTAAATTCATACATATACACATCACACGCTCCGATTAAAATTTCGTCATTGTTTTTCATTACGTTTCCTCCAATCAATGATAAAATACAGGGCATCCTCAAACATTTGACACCCATCGTTAAATATTGTTCCTCCGCCCGCTATAGCGGAATGAAAACGGATATCCCCGGTTGTAATATAAGGATCATCTTCTTCCATATCGAGCAGATCTTTCAATTTCGCTTCTGTTTCTTTGCAAGCATCATAATCCCGATGTATGATCCTTAACTCAAGCTGACTCTGCTTTACATGTCCGCCGGATATCGGGGTAAATGTATAAACTACACTTAAGCCATCTAACACTGTTGTAAATACCGGATATAATTTGCCCGACAGTTTCGGGATCTCCGTTTCGATATAGTTTTTAATGCTAATCTCCATATCAACCCCCGAGTATTTTCTCGATCTTTGCCGCATTGTAGATAATGGCATATGTCAAAAACGGTTTTGGTCTCTGTCCTACCGTAAAATGCATTCCTTTGTATTTTCCTGCTTTCACTTCATACACCCACGGCTTCTTTCTTCCGTCTCCGTTTACAGCGTAAATTCCTGTACCGTTGTGCACATAGGGGGCATATTCCAAATTACTCCCAATCCTGCCAATAATTTCGTCTGCTGTGATTTCCGTCTCACTTGTGATCGATGCCCTAAGATGACCTTGATCGACCGGACAAAGCTGGCGTGCCTCACCTTCCACTACAAGACACGCCTGCGACACTTTCCTCTCCATGTCCAAAGCAATCTTTGCCGTTGCATCCCGGATACTTTGAACAAATTCGCCATTATCTGCCATCACTCCACCACCTTCAATAACAGGTTCGTCATGCGTCCCTGCGGATTACAATCTATAATTCGATAGACAACGTCGTCTTTTACAAGGCGGTATCCCTCTGCTTTGATACTTTTACAGCGCGTCAGTCCTATATGCGTCGATTCCAGATAGGTCGCAGATGCAGCCACCTTCATGTCATTTTTCTTGTAAACGGCAGCTTCCACTGTACCCATGTCAATCCATTTTTGCTTTTCTGCCCCTGATGGAGTTCTGACAGTTTCTTCTTTCTGCAGCCGATACGGTTTCATATCTCTGTTAATTGACATATCTATCACCTCGGCAATCTTCTATATCTTCTGATCGTTCGCATTACCCGATCCGGCAGAGAATCCATATATGTCGTACTTCCGCCGAAGCTTTGGGATTCGCTTGCAATTCCCTCAACTCCGTCTTTATTAAAACGGATCAGCGTCAGTTCTTTTACAGCCGGAATCACCCCTTCCGGCAGTGACTCTTCATCTCCGTAATTTAAGTAACTCCGCATGTCGATGATGCTGTCGTGGATCATGTCTTTCAAAAGCTCCCAGTCTTGTTCAGACATTCCCGGACGCTTCAACAATTCATTTAAAATCTTTTCTTCCATTCTTCATCACCTCAAAAAGAGAGGGATTGCTCCCCCTCTAGGCTGATACCTCTTTTGTGTTTACCGGACTCTTTGTATCGTTTGTGATCTTGACGTTGATCGGATCTGCATCCGCCGCTGTTCCGACTTCAAAATATAATGCCGCACTTGCATCGTCACGGAGCACTTTATCACCGTACACACAAAGTCCACGGATTCCGTCTGCGAACTTATTCTGTAAGCGCATCGCTTCTACTTCATTGATCTGCTTCGCCGCACCGATCGCGGATTTATGGTTTGCAATAATGACGTTTGCCGGAAGTTCCTCGGAACACATCACCTGCATGCCGTTGATTGTCTGACCTTCTACCACCCCATTTTCCAACACTTTCGGGTTTGCGGTGAAGCGCTTATCTTTGGACAGTAATCCGAGATAGTCCGCATTTACCGTCACGAAACGGTTGACTTTCGGAACTTTCTTCTTGGAGAGCATCGTTCCAAGATCTACGATGTAATCATATGCGCTTGCCGCAGTTACTTTCTTCTTCGCGGAAGAGCTTCCGATCAGAAGTTTTGTTCCTGCCAGCAGAGCCGCGAAAAAGTCTTTGTCGTACGTCTCCGCAAGGACCGCCGCATGTTCTTTCGTTGTCGCCGACAAAAGATCTGCTTTTAACTGCACCTTATCCACATCATCCAGTGCAAACGCAAAATATTTCTTCTTGTCAAATACCATTTCTACCGGAGTCGTGTCGATGTCATCCCAGTCCACACTTCCCGAGTAATCTTTCAACGTCCCCCCTGCAACTCGGTTAAAAATAACTTTCTGCCCTTTAATTTCTGTTGGTTTTGTTGCCAATACGTCCGCAATCGACACGGAATGGAAGTTCGCAAGAAGTGCTCCCTCCCAAAGGGTAGGTTTAAAATTATCTGCTGCCATATTCTTTCATCCTCTCTTTCTTATTCTTTTGCCATCGCCGCAAACTGTGCCGCCACTTCTTCGGCTGTCATGCTGTCGGCGTTTTGCACAAGTGTATCAAATGCCGTTACCCCTGAACTACCTCCGTCAGGGTTTGCCGGATTTCTTCCTGACAAAACAGGATTAAACAGATCCTTATAGCTTTCCTTCAAGCCTTTCATCTGCTCGTCCAGTCCTGAAACTGTTCCATCATCCGAAACGATCAGTTTTTCACGGTCAATTTTCCCTGCCAGTAATTCCGCGTGTTTCGCATTGTTATCCGCAAGAGCCTTATTGATTGCCGCATCGATCTTCATGCCTTTAATCTCTTTCTCATGGTCAGCTTTCAACTGCTTGATTGTCCCTTCGTGCGTTTTGATCGTCTTCTGAAGCGCCTCGTTATCTGCATTGTTCTTTTTCAGATCCCCGATCGTTTTATTTGCAGTTTCAAGTTCCTTTACCTTTCCGTTATACTGCTCTTTCGGAATGATATGCTTTGGCGCTTCCTCATTCACCTTTTTCATGGTAGCCTCTACATCCAGCTTCCCATCCGCTCCATAAACCGCATTTGATAAAATTTTCTGTAACCACTCCATTTTTCTTTACCTCCATAGATTTTTATACCGGCTCTCCCGGTACTGGGATGTACCGTTGTTCTTTATACCCTGCAACCTATAAAAAAGGGTAGAAAAATAGCACCCTTACGGATGCTTCGTGTGCTCTGTAACCCGGAGCTGGGAGATATTCAGGATCACCTTATCCTTTCTTTGCAGCCGCCTTTTTCCCAGGCTTCGCTTTTACCAACGTCATTTTTGCGTCATTACTTGTCGTAGACAACTCTTTAAACCGCTCATCTGTCAGCTCCAATTCATCGCCTACCGTCACTTTTCTCTTCAGCTGCTTGTCATAATAACTTTTAACGCATACTGCTTTCATGCCACTTCCTCCTTTCCTGCTTTCTGAATATAAGAAGACCACCAATCGTATTCGACCGGTGGTATCTACTCTACAAATTCTGTTAATGGTTTCTTGATTCTGATTGCTTTTTTAATATCTCTTACATACTCATCGTACTCATCGGCTCCATATTCAAGTTCCATATGCCCGAATGGATATCCACCGAACAACTTATAGTACTCTTCATTCAGTTTTTTCAATTCCTCTGTTGTCTTTCCATACCACATTATTTTATCAACCTTTCAATCCTTCCACTCACCTCATCGTATGAATTCGGAAATAATGATTTAAACATATCCAAAACCTCTGGATTTCCCCCGTACAAAGCACGCCCAAATTGTGCGAAACTTTCTGCTTCTACTCTTCCAGTCTTTTTCCAATATTCTTTATCGTGCCAATATCCAAGATTTATTTCCCCGCTAGACATCCCGTTTAAAATATCCGAAATGCCTCGATACTCTTCCTTCAACGCCAATTTCTCGGTATCTTTCCTGAATGCTTTTGGATACCTTGAGTATAACATTTCTTCAATGGATTTTCCATAACCTTTCGCAAGGTTCTGCAGCTTATTGTAATCAGATATAACAGATTTACTTAACAATCCATTTTCAATTAACCCATAAGCATCATCTATTTCATGGAATAGTTCATGTGCTAATGTATCAACCTTTGCATTTTTCGCTAGATACACTGTCTTTTCACTAGCCGAATATTTAGACTTTCTTCCTTTTGCCCTTTTTATAGTAGTCCTTTCCAACGATTGGGTTAATAATGTTCTTACACGAATATCATTTATATTTTTAACTTTCTGTTCAAACATCTTTCTCTGTTTTGATATCCCAGTAATACGATCTACTATTTTCTGTCCGATATCCGATTCTAACTCGTCAGGATGATTTTTCTCATATGCCGCAATCAATTTCTCATCCGTAACCGGAATGATCGTACACCGGCAATTCGCATGCAGCGGAACGTGAACACACTCCTCGATCGGATAGACCTTTTCGTGATATCCACCGCAGATATCGCAGGTTCTTTCATCTTTTGCTGCTAAAATCTGCACATACTTAACATCTGCGTCTTTATAACGCTGCAAAGTCGCATCGTTCAAATAATGCATCGTTTCCGTTCGGACAAGCCTGTGACATTCATTAAATCCCTGCCCCATACGATTATGAAGCATGATTGCGATTTCAACCGCCGTTTTTCCCTGCTGCAATCCAGTAAGCAGGATATCATTCAGACTAACTACCAATTTCTTTTGATTCTTCCAGAGTCTTCCCGAAAAGTTATCCCCTCGCCACGGCGCTTCCATCAGCTTCTCCATCAGTTTCTTATTCGGCATTGAAAAATCAATATCTCCCATGCCTGCCGCGGTATCCGCATACACTTTTTTGAATCCATCCTGCATGTTTTTCTTTGCAAATGCTTCCGTTGAATGTCCAAGATCCTCTATGATCTTTTCAAACTTTCCGTTCAACTCTGTGAGACGGTTCTGTTTATGCATATCAGAAAGAGAAAGAACCCCATCCTTGCTGTACTTCTCTGCCAGCCGATAGAGTTCATCTTTTACACTTTCACTCGCATCGATATAAAACTCCAACAGTTCCCGGTTCTTTTCTTCCAGTGAGTTGTAAGTTTTCCACGTTTCCGACGCAAGTCTCTTCTCCCAGTATTCACTATTCTTCTCCATTTCCTCCATCCTTTACAATCGGCGCTTGATCCCACGACGGACTATATGCTTCCTTTTGCCTTTTCAACGCTTCCAGTTCTTCTTCCACATCAGACACAAAAGGATGGTGCGCGATCAGTGTCTCATCCGATATAATCCCATGCGAATTACTACAATTTTGGATCTGCTCCGCCTCGTTTATCGCCATATCTCTGTTAAAGACCAGCTCTACATCAATCTTTTCGTAATCTCCATGTCCGGAAATCTGCAAATACAGATCCACAAAATACAATAGCAGCTCAAACCCTCTGCTGAACTCCGTTTCCATAAGGTTGCATTTAAGGTCAAGACTACTGTACATAAATTTCAAAGCCACGCCGGACGGCGCTGATCCGAATTTGTCCAAGTCTTTATTTACCGATTGCCCACTCTCTACAATATCGCGGTTTAACTGCTCGTAGTGCTCTCGCAATGCAGTAATATCCATTTGTGGCGTAAGCGTATCGACGCCCCCATCTTCTGTGTCGTCAATCAAAATTGCTCTGTCTTCATTGAGCTGTTTTATAAAATCTGATAGATTTTGACCTCCATACCCCTTTAAGACAAATATCAGGTTTTTGACCTCATCCATATAGTTCGCCGCTTCACTGCGCCCTAAATCATAACCATCAATTAAACTCTTTACAAATTTAATGTCCGGCATTTCGATCTGATTGTTTTTAAACGGAATGAATGGCACTTTCCCCCACGTTTTCCACTCCTCTACACTTTTATAATGCGCTACGGGTCCGCCTGCATCCATACTTTTATCGTTATCGTAGACGAGCATTTGTCCTTCTAAACGGTAATATTTTACGCCGTCCTTTGTCCAAATTTCTACATTCGTAATCTCTTTCTCTTGGTTATACTGCCATACCGTCGTATTGTATACCCGGATCATGGCATCCAGTTCTGTGTGGCTTCTGTCCGACCAGTACGGGATACACTGATTCGCCGGGATCACGATTGTTTTAAACTCCCCTTCCGGATCAAGATATACATGCAACCATCCAATCCCTTTGTTTGATGCTTCATATCCGAGTTGTGTAAGTTGATACTGAAAGTGTTTCCCAAGCACATCTTTGACCTTTTCGACATAAGTGTCGTTTTTATCTGCTCCGTCTGTTTTGTATGTAACCGGCTTTGTGAGCAAGTATGCGATTTTCTCATCTACCTGAATTTTATATTTCGCATGGGCGAGTTTATTGTTCGCTCTCCATGTCTCTTCCTCTTTATGCCCGTCTACTTTCCTTGTAATTTTTCGGTTCTTAATATCGTTATCCGCCTGATAGTACCGTTCTCCCTCTTTCATCAACTCATATTTCCCCGAAGCTTTAAATTTTTCTATCATACTTACAACTCTGTTGTCCGTAAGTACGTTGCTCTCTGTTGCCGCTGCCATTCCCGCTTTCACGCCCTTTCTGATTTTGTTCCATAATTCTTTTATTTTCACCTTGTCACCTCGTTCCAAGTGTTCTTAATCCGCCGCCTTTTAAGTCCGAAACCTCGTAATCGTCCAAAGCGTACCATATTGCCGATAATGTATGCGGATCGATATTAAATTCATCTTCGATGATCTCATCATCTTTATCTACCGCAAAGGTCAAGTCCTGAAGCTCATCGATCGTATTCGGACAGGCATCGGAGCATACAATCTTTTTAAATCGCTTTACTTTCTTCGTATACATCGCCCTGCTGCCCTTGAATTTCTTACACGCTTTCATTCGGAATCCCGACTGTTTGTAATACCTTATTGCCTTTGGTTCAGCGCAATCTGCTTTAATCACAATATCCTTCCAGTCTTTCATATCTTCCGCAATCTCCGGGTCTGTTTTATTCCGACTGTAATATTCTCGGTAAATATATAAAATCTTTTCGTCGTGATCCACAATCATCCGAAGCGCAGCATTGTATGATGTAACAAAACCGAAGTCCATACCATTCTTTTCAAGTGGGGTTCTAATTGCTTTAATTTCCTTTTCAACCTGATTTGCAGGCTCTACAACAAACTGCGGGAACACGAGCGTTCCATTTACTCCGAACCGCCCTTGCCTTGCCACACGGTACAGATCCGGGTCATGTGTCTGCAAGTCATCCAACTGCTCCACATACTCTTTAGGCACAAAAAAATTGTCGTCAACAGTACTATGATGGTAGTACGTGTTCCCGACAACTACGGTTCGCTCTTTATATAGTTTCTCATCATCTAAAACAAATACTTTCTTCTTTTTGTCCTGAAAGAAATATTTATAACACCAGTTTCCTTTACTGACCGGGTTTGTTGATAGAATGATATGATTGCTTAGAGTCGGATGTCTCAAACGTCCCAGTATCTCCTTGAATCCTGCGTATTTCACTTCTGAACATTCCTCAATCCATACGATGGATACACCGTTCAGGGATTTTAATTTTGCCGGTTTATCCATCCCTTTAAAAATAATCCTGCTGCCATTGCTAAACTTGACCTGCACCGGCGATGATGTAAACGTCAAATAGCCATCAACACCCATAGCTTCAGCAACTTCTTGCAAAAGGTCATAACAAGAGTCTCTGATCGTATCAAAGACCTCTCGGACAACTAAAGCTTTTCGTTTCTCTTCAAGCAATTTTTTAATCAGTTTTACGGCCACATGATAACTCTTAGAACTTCCATAGCCGCCGACCAAAAAATAAAATTTATAGTTCCAGTCATCCACAAAGTCGTAGAAATGATCATTTAATGCAAAATCAATATTATCCGCCATCTTGCTTCTCACTCGCTTTCATGAAGGTAATCTGAATCGGCTTTTCCTGCTCCTTATCGGAATTAAACAATCCAAGATGTTTTCCAAGATCCACTAACGCAGACCTTTTGTCATACATTTTGATTTCTCTTTCTGTTCCGAACTCATTCGGTTTTATTTTAATCGACTGAATACAAGCCAAATCATCTTCGGAGGCATCTTCCTTCACGGTTGCTGTTTTCGGATCCACTGCGTCCGTGATCTTTGCAAATGCAATTTTGGCCAACTCCTGAAGTACGCGATCTTGATTAACCCCTGTCCTTCGCGAACGTTCCGCCATTGCTTTCGCGATTGCTTCTGAAATGTTAGGTTTTGTTAAGTTTTCACATCCGATCTCTTTTGCAGTAGCCGGAGAATACCCCGCCCGAATGGCTGCCTGAGTGGCATTCAGGTCAATCAAATATTCTTCTACAAATCTTTTCTGCTTTTTTGTCATCAGGGCTCACCACCTTCCTCTACTTAAAATTTTGCATTAGAAAAGACACCCTTTCGGATGCCTTATACCTGTCTGTTCTTCGGCTCTACCGCTTCAGATCGGACATTGTGCGCCTGGTTCTGATTCTCCGGTTTTACCTTTTCTGTTATGCTGTTGAACTTATTCAAGTTCTTCTGTCTGTTTTCCTGCTCCTGCTGCTTTTTGTTCATACCATCACCTCGGGGATAGTATATGTAGGAGAACAGAGTATATGAATTAAATTCATTTTTTCATATCGATATCAATTACTCTAAATATTCGTTTTATTATCATTAACAAATTGATAATGAGCATATACGTCAGAGAATATATCAAAAAGCTTTGAACACTACCAAATTCTTTTGTAAAGCAATTAAAAAAGCATAATATCAATAGCACTACACTAATTAATATTTCAAACATTACAGTATAATATGTTTCCAACAATGCTCGCTTAGATATATCCGCCTCAGTACTGTAATACTCTGGATCCTTTTTTATTTTTCCTTTCATATCGATAACCATTGTCAACAATGTAAATAACATTGCAGTTAGAATAGAAACAATTATAGTAATAATATTTATTGTACTATCATCTATTTCTTTCATTTTTGTAGTAGCAACTCCCATAAAGAATGGTAGCACAATATAATCAATGGTGGGTATTAATAATAATTTTCCTTTCGTACTTCGGAAACAATTTAAATGATTTTTTACAACATCCATAACCGAGATGTAATTCAGCCCAAATCCAAACTTACTAATAATCAGGACCAAAAGTATTGCGATCCACATTATGTTTTGTGGCTCTAAAATAGTCTTCAAAATATCCTGCATCTGAATTTCACCCAACTATTTGAGAAATCCCATCCCTTTTAGATAATCTTGTGCAGTCTCTTTCATAATTGGTTTCAAGCTATCATAAACGGGATGTCCGCCTTTTTGCTTCACTTTTTTTGTAATATCTTCATTTACTACTAAACTATTCATATCCTTTAAATTAAATGTCTTATCAGTTTCTCCTAACGAAAATTCCAGTTTCAAATCATCATAATCAAATCCTTCTATTTCGATAAGATCCGTATAACTCCGTTGCCCTGCAAACCATTCCTCAAACATTTTTCTTTTTCTTTCCATAAATCCTAAAGGTTTATGTATGATTCGTTCTTCTTTTGTTTGTCTTACGCCGTAATTAATTCCAATCCTATTGGATTCGTCTTCAGGAATTTCGTACCGAATCATGCGTATTTTCTTTAATACACCATGATTGAAATATCTATCAATATACTCTTTAGGCGCAACCGCTCTCAGAAGTAACTGTAGCTCTGGAGATTGATCAGTAAGACATTTTTGTAAGTGATGCTGCAGTGACATCTTCATTCCATAAATCCCCATAGTCTGCAAAATAATAATAGCACTATTAACTTGACCAGAAGGTACAGCTATACAAAAGCCAAATGGCATCATATCTGCCTGATTCGTTGTTCGATTAGTGACTACACCTGTCTGGACATCTACCAATTCGGATTCTATACCATACTCTCCTGTTTTTACTCTCCCATAGAGAATACGATAGGCTTCCTGATCTTCTGAATTTTTAACAATTTCTGTATCAACTTGTTCAAATTTAAACAGAGTCTCTTTAGATGTATCTCTTGAATATTGAGATATATTATTCTTAATATAATCCTCAACAATAGTAATTAATCCCTTTTCGTTGATTACCCGATCAAAATACACCCTTTGACTTTCGGCATTCAAAATACTAAGCCCATAAATTACTAAACTGATTTTTTTGCTGCTCATAGCCTCTTCTCCCACACAAACCTTCCAAAGCACACCACATTTGTTTAAATAATATACCAAAATCTGACAATTATCAACGTTTTATAATTCTTCTGTTCTGTGTGGTGGTAGAATTATAATAGAACATTTGTTCGTTGCTTGCAATACGGAAAATTGCATAAGAAAACGCCCTACAATTTGTGCAGAACGTCCTCTGTTTCGGTTTGTGCGGAATAAGCCGTTCAGTTACCTTTCGGCTTTATATCATATTAGCACATAGGCGCGTGACATTGCGTGACATTTAAGCAACTTTTTCAAGATATCTTTTATGCCTCTGCTTGCAGTTGTCCTCCGTGTACTTGATCCGTCGCTTTGGGAACATTTGGTTCATCTTCAGCGCCACCTGATACCATGTCAGACTGTCGATATAATACAACCGGAACATAGTTCGCAGTTCGCTCTTTTCAATGCTCTGTATGTATTCTTCCACCTGCATCTGTTTCTCTATCAGATCGGTCTCTAACATCTGAAGTTTTGCTTTCCTCTTTTCCATCAACGCAATCCGGTGATTAATTTCCATCCTTGGAAAGCCTTTGATTTTCACTGTGCGGATAGGCTTCTTTCCTTTCTTCCCGCAAGACACAGAATCTGAAACAACCGTTTGTTTCAACTGGTCAATCTTTTTCTGATCCTCAACAATGCGCCGCCGTAAATCCTTAATCTCCTCTTTCATATCTGCATACTCGCTCAATATGCTCTTGTCCATCCGCATCACCCCTTAATCCACATCGTCTCTGTAAATATTCCCACGCTGTCTCCCGCCGGATCTGCTGCCCCTGCGCTCGGATCAGCGCGGCAGCACTTGGTTCATTTGTATTGCTCAATGTATCATCTCCTTTTTCGGTCTGCCTCGTTTCCGCATCCCTTTTAATCCATATGCTTTTACTCCAGCTATAACCGTTGATACTGATATGCCTAACAAATATGCTGTTTCTACGTTCGACTTTCCTTCGTTCACATATTTTTTCAGCTTCTCTACGTCGTAACACTTTCTGTACGTTCGTTTCATGGCATCACCTCCTGGAAGTTTTCTATGCTCATCTGCCCCGGCCGGAGGCTGGCTCCTTTCTTTTTTTACTCAGACAAAAACCACCATGTCTTTTGATTTTTACCGTATCCTGTCTGTGCTGTGTCTACACCGATATCTCTCTTTGCTTTATTGAGATCCGCTCTCTTGATCCCTGTAGCATCTGCCATCCTCAATACCTCCGCGCCATCGATCCGACCACCTGCCAATGTCTCTTTCAAAAAACGAACTGCTTTGTCGTAATCGGTCATCTTTAGCACCTGTGCACATTCCTTAACATCTTCCTTTACTTTCTCAAGCTGAATGGTATTTGCATGGACTTTACTCCAAATTTTCTCGATAAGCTCCCCGTACTCTATAATAGCCTGATGGATTTCTCGCATTTCTTTGTGCAGGTTTTCCAGTATCTTGATTTCTCCCTGTGATCCAGTTGCTTCCTCTTGCTTGATCAGACTCCCCTGTTCCAATCCGAGCAGCAGACACATAAGCCGTTCTACCTCCGCTGGCTGATCCGGATTCTTTTCCATCAAGCCGACGAAGTTCTTGTTCTTCGTCATGTCCCTAGATAAATCTGCTTTTGTCTTGCCCTGTTTTTCCAACTCTAGGCAGAGACGATTATAATCAATCGTTACTTTCTCCATTCTTTTGCTGTACCTCCATTCTCTCTCATGAGACGGTCTATAAGATTCACCGTAGCTGACACAATCTCTGTGGCGAACTGCGTCTTATCTGATCTCTCGTATATATCCTGCGCCCGCTCGTGCACTTTGAAGCACTCAACGGGCGTCCCTGTCGCATCGCAGAACTCCCGAATTAGCTTCCAGGACTCTGCGATCGGAAAATAAATCTTCCTAAGCTGCTCATCTGTCATCCGATCAGCTCACTTTCGAGGGCTTCAAAATCATACTTCCGCCGCTCAAAATTGTTGTTATTCTTCACAGTAGTTCTGCCCTGAGCCTGGCTTCCGGAGTTCTGCGCTTTCGACAGCCATGAGTTCACGAAGCGCTTCACTCCTTTTCTCGTCTTCCGTTTCTCAGGATTACTGTTACACCATGACCGCATTTCCCGAAAAGCCTTCTGTACATCTACGCCCGGATAAAGGCGTACATACTCGGCATAATCAAGCTCCGAGCATTGCCATTCAGTCCCATCGTTAAGCGGTATGGTTTCTACATCAGCGAGCGGAGTTTCCGCGCGCACACTTCCCGAATAGGATTCGGATTCTCGAATAGGATTACGATTCTCGAATACGGGGACATCTGCATGCATCTGCTTACAATCGTTTTCATCTGTTATCATTTCTCCATCATCTGGACTCGGATACTTGCTTTTCTTTGCTCTCACACTCTGGTGCTGCTCCCAAGTTGGCAAGGACAGGTACGGCTTTCCGTCCACAACGTAGCGTTTCACCAAGCCTGCCGACACTAACTTTGATAGAGCTTTTTCTATGTTATTTGTAGTCACACCATCTTTGAGCGGAAAACATGATCCTTTTATGATTGCCGTCCTCCCATCGAATCTCCCGTAATCGTCACAACTTACGATCAGTCTGTAAAACAGACATTCCTCAAACCAACTCAGCTCATTTATACTGTCACTTGTCCGAATGGACTCTTTTATGATCCGATTCGGCATCTCATGTCACCTCCTCGATTTCCACCTCTATCCTCGGATTGTGAGCGTCAACGAAAAACTCATCCGAGAATCCCACAATCTCTTTCCAACCGTCATTCTGAAGGATATGAGCCCGCACAAGTGCATCCTGTATGACCTTTCGGCCAAACGAGCTTACATTATCAAGATCACGGCGGCGGTTCTTCTCAAACCACTTGTACCGCATCTTGACTGGCTTTCTGATCCTCAGCCGTCCAAGCTGGCTGTATATCTCATACAATATCTTATTTTCGTTCCTCGCCTTCAGGCTCGCTCCCTGATGCGGGTTTGTTCGGCAGGCTGCTATGTAATCGTTCAGATTGTCGAGCCTCCCGGAAATGATTAGCATATGCTGCACTGTTCCTCCACCCTTCAAATGTTTTCTTCATGCAAAGCCGTTTTAGTTGGATTGCCCGCGCTCTATGAAGTTCTTTATTTAGATATTCATTTAATTCTTTTTCATCTACCGGATCACCCGGAATAGGTCTATATATACCGTTCACTACATTAATAATGCAGTCTCCGTTATTATTGGCTTTTTCTATCATTTTTCTCAAGCTTCGGTCTACAAGACGATCCCACGGTCTTTGTATTGCATTTCTGTGACCGTCAGGAATTCTTTTAAAATATTCCTCTGCCTGCTCAAATAATTTTCCCAACGCTTCCTCCTTCCTCTCCCCGGATACACCGGGGAGATTCCATCACGGCTTACATTGTATCGTGACATACTGCCTGCCATAATTCGGTATTGTATATCAACGCGGCAGCCGAGTAATAGCCGCGCAGATACCATTTTGTTGATCTTGTTGAGGTCAACTTGAATAAAAAAACTCTTGCCGAAACTGCTCCTCAGTTCCATAGTGCGCTATATAATATTCTCTGCATCGCCAACGCAGATCCTTATTGATTTTCTCCGCTTCTTTTCCCGCATGTACGCCATTCGGATGAAGACGCGGTATAAGCGGAGCAACGAATCCATACTTTTCACATAACTTACGTTCCCGACTTGTATGACTAAAAACATGATGCCGTTCAACTCCATACATCCCGGTATACATACAGTGATCCATATCATCCGTGAAAATACTCCATAGCCGTTTCATAGCTCTACACCATACTTTTCTTTTAACAAACGCTTTTCATCAGGCGTGGCAATTTCAGCATCCGAAATCCCTGCATCCCTGCAGCATCCGATCAAACCATCAATCAGTCGAGCCATTTCCTCACTGTTAAATGTGTGAGATCCACGAAGGAGTTTGTATGTCCTGTACATAACCCCGTCGTTACCCTCGCGAACCTGGGAGGTCGGCTGAAGGTGGTAGTCTGTTGCATTCGCTACCTTTTCCTCAGCCGCCTCGGTATCCGGGATGGTCATATACACTGCCTTCCCCTCGAAGATTTCAGGCTGTCCGTATTTGCACAGCATCATATTATGTGTCTCAGGATTTGACAGCTCCAACACCTTCGCCAACTTTCCGATTAGTACCCAGTAATAAGCATTTGCATCAAGACTTCTCTTGCACCTGTATCGTTTGATTTCAAGACTTAACTTCTCACAGCCTTTTAATTCCTCGTAGATCTGCCGAAAATCTTCGTTTGGTTCAAAGAGGATTGGTGTTAGAATATAAATAGTACAAAATAAACATGACCATTTTCAACAAATAGTA
>OGRC01001308.1_pt1 | contig 16699 bp, 9 predicted proteins | sample 1553431 | NCBI WGS metagenome assembly OGRC01 (sample SAMEA2580064, study PRJEB22360) | human gut metagenome | biome: human gut; feature: human-associated habitat; material: faeces | place: Denmark | collected 2008/2010
ATTTGTGCTGTTTTCGTTACCCAGTTTCCCGCGGGTGCGCCAGCCGTGACTGCCGCCCTCTGCGGAGCAGGATTATATGCACTGATTATCAACCCAATAATATCCAGCATACTCATATTCGTCATCTCCTACCAGCGCTATCCGCAACGACTGCGTTTCACGCTGGGGCTGACGGCGCTCCGGAAGATATTCTCCTATTCCGCCTACCAGTTTCTATTCAACGTCATCAACTACTTCAGCCGCAATCTGGACAAATTACTGATTGGCAAATACATGAGTATGTCCGACCTCGGATATTACGAAAAATCCTATCGCCTGATGATGCTTCCCTTGCAAAACATCACCCAGGTCATCACTCCTGTAATGCACCCCATCTTCAGTGATTTCCAAAATGACAAAGCAAAACTAGCCACCTCTTATGAACGTATTCTCCGATTCCTCGCTTTCATCGGATTGCCTCTTAGCGTGCTGCTCTTCTTTACAGCAGAGGAAGTAACGTTGATTATTTTTGGAGTCCAATGGCTGCCCTCCGTACCCGTTTTTCGGCTACTCTCCCTGTCCGTAGGAATTCAGATCATACTCTCCTCGTCCGGTTCCATCTTTCAGGCGGCAGGCGATACACGGAGCTTATTTGTATGCGGAGTGTTCTCGTCTGTGCTCAACGTGACAGGCATACTGCTCGGAATCTTCTATTTCGGAACGCTGACAGCAGTGGCTAGTTGCATTGTGGTGACGTTCTCCATCAACTTTATACAATGTTACTGGCAAATGTACCGGATAACCTTCCGTCGAAGTGCGTGGCCATTCATTCGTCAGCTTATTTCTCCGTTCATCATTAGCATTTTGATAGCATTAGCCCTCATTCCCATGCAGTATGCACTGGAAGGGATGAATATTTTTGTGACAATTATAGCCAAAAGTATCGTTAGTTTTATTATCTTTGGCATTTATATACAAATGACGCATGAGTATGACATTATCGGCAAAGTGCGAAGCATCCTGTGTAAGAGATAATAAAAAGAACAGAATAAACAATATATAGAGATTTGAGCAACCAATGAAAGCCTTATTCCTTATATTCCACGGCTTCGACAAAGCCAACGGAATTAGCAAAAAAATACACTATCAGGTAAAAGCCCTCAAAGAATGTGGGTTAGATGTTCGTTTATGTTATTATGACATAAGCCCTTCCGGTGAACGCCGCTGGATGGCAGACAATGCAGTGATTGCTGAATTGGGACAAGGAGTGTTTGCGAAAATTCGGAAACGGTTGGGCCTAAACTGCATAGCAAACTACGTACTTCGCGAAAATATACATTTTGTCTACATCCGTTCATATCATAATGCAAACCCTTTCACCATAAATATGGTGAAACGTATGAAGAAAAAAGGAGCAAAAGTGGTCATGGAGATACCGACTTTTCCTTACGATCAAGAGTACATCACATGGCCTATGAAATTCAAAAGGCTCACAGATCGTTGTTTTCGTCATCGCCTGGCCTCTTTCCTTAATGGAATAGTCACCTTTTCAAACGCTAAAAATATCTTTGGCGAACGAACAATCCGCATATCTAACGGAATTGATTTTGATGCCATTCCTATGAAGAAACAAATGAATGACACGACACATGAGCTACATTTAATAGGAGTAGCTGAAGTACACTATTGGCATGGATTCGATCGACTTATCCGTGGATTAGCTGAATATTATTGTACGAATCCTGACTACAAAGTTTATTTTCATATCGTGGGACCATTATCCGGCGAACGTGAAAAGCAAGAAATCCTTCCCGTCATTCGTGATAATAAACTAGAATCTTATGTTATCCTCCATGGACCACAGCATGATCAGCAACTTGACGCCATGTTTGAGCAGGCAGATTTTGCTATCGGTAGTTTAGGCCGACACCGCAGTGGTATCACACATATCAAAACTTTAAAAAACCGCGAATATGCTGCACGAGGATTGGCATTTACTTATTCAGAAATCGACGAAGATTTTGATAAGATGCCTTACATTTGGAAAGCACCACCAGATGAATCACCTATTAATATTCAACAGTTAATCAGCTTTCAAAAGTCTCTGACTATGACTCCGCAGAATATTAGAGAATCTATCCGTCCATTGTCCTGGACAGCGCAAATGAAAAAAGTCATCGATGAATTGGACATCAGACCACAGCATACAATACTTGAAAAGTAATCCGATGAATAAAAAAGTAAAAATAGCCTATTGCATCCCCTCGCTCTATTATCCTAGTGGAATGGAACGTGTACTTACACTAAAAGCAAACTATTTTGCAGAACATTTAGGGTATGACATACACATCATATTGACCGATGGAAAAGGAAAAGAACCTTACTATAAATTGTATCCATCCATCACCACCCATCAGCTCGACATCAACTATGACGAATTGTATGGCCTTTCCTTACCGAAACGAATTCACCGATATTGGAGCAAACAGAAATTGTTTAAAAAAAGGCTGGAGACATGCCTCAATGAGATTGAACCGGACATTACCATCTCTCTCTTACGACGTGATATAAACTTCATCAATAAGATGAAAGACAAAAGCATTAAGCTTGGAGAAATCCACTTCAACAAGTCCAATTACCGGGAATTCAGCGACAACTGTCTTCCTGGTATCATTCAGCGTGCCGTCAAGCAATACTGGATGTGGCAACTCATCAGGCAGGTGCGACAACTCAAAAGTTTTGTCGTCCTTAGCCATGAAGATGCTGCCGAATGGACAGAGCTCAATAATGTAACCGTAATCTACAATCCACTCCCGTTTTTGCCGGAACAACAATCGGATAACACCCCCAAACAGGTCATTGCCGTAGGCAGATATGTCCCTCAAAAAGGATTTGACCGTTTAATATCTGCTTGGAGCATTGTCAATAAAAAACACCCGGACTGGATTCTCCGTATCTATGGTGATGGTATGCGGGAACAACTTCAGAACCAAATCTACGAACTAGGAATTAGCCCCAGTTGTATTCTGGAGCATAGCACACCGGATATTGTCGATAAGTACTGTAAAAGTTCTATCTTCGTCCTTTCTTCGCGTTATGAGGGATTTGGCATGGTTATTATAGAAGCAATGGCATGTGGAGTACCTCCCGTCTCATTTACATGCCCCTGCGGACCGCGTGATATCATCAGCGACGGAATAAACGGACTATTAGTAGAAAACGGTAATATAGAGGGATTAGCAGAGAAAATCTGCTATCTGATAGAAAACGAAAATGTACGACGAGAAATGGGACGGCAAGCTCGAATGGATATAGAACGTTTCAGGATCGAACCAATCGCAGAACAATGGAAAACATTGTTTGAAAGTATCATTGAAAAAAATAAAGATTTATGAAATGGTATACTAAATATCTGCAAGTTTACGAACAACCTTTCGATTCAGCACCAAAGGAAGCAGTAGATTTCGTAAAAACTAAATTGCAGAAATTATCGGAAAACAAACAACCCTTAGCATCTGTCATTCTCATCTGCTATAATGAAGAAAAGCGTTTGCTAAGTTGCTTATGGTCGCTTTGTGACAACATCTGTGACTTTCCGATTGAAATTCTGGCTGTCAACAACAATTCTTCCGATCGAACTGAAAGTGTGCTCCAACAGTTGGGAGTCACTTATTTCAATGAGCTTAAGAAAGGACCGGGACATGCCCGCCAATGCGGATTAAACCAAGCAAAAGGAACATACCATATCTGTATTGACACCGATACCATGTACCCGAACAATTACATCAAGACACATGTAAAAAAACTAATGCAACCAAACGTAGTCTGCACGTTCAGCCTTTGGAGCTTTATTCCTGATGAGCAACACTCTAAATGGGGATTATGGTGGTATGAATCATTAAGAGACTTTTACCTGCGCATTCAAGCCATACAGCGTCCGGAACTTTGTGTACGCGGCATGACATTCGCATTCAAAACAGAATTAGGCAAGCAGTTAGGATTCCGCACAGATATCATTCGTGGTGAAGACGGCTCACTGGCTTTAGCGATGAAACCTTACGGAAAACTCGTCTTTATCCATTCTTCAAAAGCACGGGTTATAACCGGATATGGAACAGTAGGAGCAGATGGAGGACTGTTTAAAAGCTTCAAAGTGCGTTTTATCAAAGGATTAAAAGGTATTGGAGGATTATTCACCAGAAAGAAAAAATATAAAGATAAAGACAATAATTTAATCAAATAAGCAAATGAAAATAATAAGAAAAATTATTCTAGTTGTTATTTGTGTAATATTAGTTGACTATATATACCAGTATAATCAATTTCAAAAGTATAATCAGGCTCCATTAATTATCAAGACTCCGGAAGGTAGTAACCAACCCTATCACCCATCAGTAATATACATTCCGGAAGGATGGAATGGATATAAATACTGGATGGCGGAAACTCCATATCCCTTAGGTGAGGATGGTGATTGGAAAGGATTGCCTCCATATAGAGAACGATGGGAAAATCCATGTGTGCATGTATCTAAAGACGGAATACATTGGAACGATTTTGAGGACTCTCAAAATCCAATAGATGATTTAGACGAAAACAATATTATAAATAAAGATTATTTTTCAGACCCACATTTAGTCTTTTATAAAGATACTTTAGAGTGCTGGTACCGCATCAGCCATCAAAAAAATAATGCTACTTATATATTACGCAAATATACTCTCAATGGAAAAGACTGGTCTCCCCGAGAGGTGATGATAAATCTACAAGATACCTCTATCATAAAAAATGAAACAGGTAATATGGTTATAAGCCCTGCGATACATAAAGGTACTAATGGATATGTAATGTGGTATGTGAACAGTATAGAAAAGCCAAGAGAAATCTGTAGAAGTTTTTCTACAGATGGGAAAAAGTGGAGCAAAAAAGAAACATGTCATCTACCTGACAATTCTGTTACCCCTTGGCATATTGATTTAGCATATATAGACAAAATATATTATCTAGTTATATATGATTATGATACTAATAACCTAGTATTATACTCCAGTTCCGACGGCTTATCATTTAACAACAAAAAATATATATTATCCAAAGCTCCAATGCTGGGTTCTTTTTATTCCTATGGTTTATATCGAAGTTCACTTATTAAGGACAATGAAAAATATAAGCTATATTTTAGTGCTTTTGAGAAAAAAACTGCTATAGGACTAATGGAAGGAAATTCAATAAGTACATTACATGCTACTTCTGCAGAGGGAAATTTTATATCTTTCTGCAAATTTCCAATTGTATATTTGAGGAATAAAAAACAGTCGCTAAAGGAATTATTTCAATAGCATAGTTGAAAACAAACAATATAATTATGATTGGCGGCACCTTAAGCGTATTTAAAAGTATTTGCAGACAAAATAGTGAGATAGAAATATGAATATAAAATTATTAATCAAACAATTTACATTCCCCTTGTCGTTAATATTACTATGCTATATTAATTTACAATACATGCACTACTCAATTCTTATTGATAAATATTCTCTTACTCCATTCTCATATCTGGAGAATATCATTCATGCTTTTATCGATATATGCCTATTATTCTTTATTCCACTTTATCTAATTGGAAAAAAGACTTATTTATTTTTCATTCCATATACTATCATTACAATACTGGTAATTGTAAATGTATCTTATAGTAGATTCTTCTACACATATATGCCTCCAATATTATATGGAGAATTCAACAATCTTGACGGACTATCAGCTAACGTATTTGCAACTATTAGGTTCTCTGACATTACAATACTAATAACAACTCTTGCAAGTATCTTATCTTATAAACAATTTCATAGAGCTTATTCTGAAATAAGAAGAAAGACACGAAGAATCTTTTCCCTTTACATATTAGGAATTGCATTTATTTTATTAGGAGGATTAATAGCTACAGCAACAATACATTGGTCATCATTAAACTACAAGTATGTTCACCCTTTTAAAAATAGTCCAACAGAAAGTATATTCAAATTCGGAATAATTTATGGGACCATTATACAATGTGCATCAAACAACAAACAAGACTGTAACCCAGAGGAAGTGGCAAAACTGGAACCATTCTTTTACGAATCAAAATATAGTATTGAATATCCACCAAAAGAAAATATTATTCTCATTATAGTAGAATCCCTTCTTTCGTTCCCTACAGATCTAAAAATAAATGGAATAGAAATTACTCCTACCCTCAACAAATTAGTAGAAAAAGGAGCATACTACAATAATAACATGACTTCTCTGATACAATTAGGCGAATCGAGCGACGGACAATTCACATACCTCAACGGACTTATACCCAAAACAAAAGGTGTTACCATTTACGATTATTTTAATAATACTTTCGTGTCCTTGCCCAAACTTTTAAAGAAACAAAAACCTGGAATCGAATGTAGAATGGTTATTCCTACTTCATCTAAAACATGGAGACAAGATGGAGTATGTATCCAATATGGGTTTGATAAACTCTATTCACGAAAGGAATATACATTGAGTAATTATAAAGAAAATTGGTTAAATGATAAGCTTCTTTTTGAATATGCAGCAAGCATAGACAAAAATAGCAAACAACCTTTTTTCTCACTTATCCTCACATCATCAACGCATTCTCCATATACCAAAGCAGTTGAAGACTACCTCATTCCATTCCCTGACACATATTCAGAAGAATTAAAAAATTATCTATCTAATGTGCATTATATGGATAAATACTTAGGTAAGTATTTGAATTTCTTAAAAGAAAATCATCTTTACCACAATTCTCTAATTATAATAGCCAGTGACCATTCCATTTCAAATGACTGGCTTAAATCCAAAGAAGAAGATAATGTTTCTTTTCAAATCCCATTGTATATTGTAAACTCTCCACAAAAGATCGACAAAACAAGCGATTATGTTATCACGCAAGCTGATTTATTTCCAACCCTTCTTGATTTGGGGGGTATTCATTCTGAATGGAGAGGAGTAGGAAATAGCTTACTTTGCCCTGATTCCATTTTGAACACCGAAAGAGAAAAAAAACGAATAATATATAGAGAAAAAATTTCTGATATTATATTAGATAGTGATTATTTTAAAGGAAAGAAAATATCTAAATAAATACAGCTATGAACGAAATCATCACTCTTTGTCTTGAAATAATTTTCTGGTTTGCCTTGTTCATTGTGTTCTACACATATCTGGGCTACGGAATTGTGCTTTACGTTCTCGTCAAGTTGAAAGAACTTTTCGTGAAGCCTGTGAAGCGTTCGTTGCCGGCATCGGACGCTGGTTTGCCGGAAGTGACTCTCTTCATTACAGCATTCAATGAAGAAGATGTTATAGACGAAAAGATGGAGAACAGTCTTGAACTGGACTACCCTGCGGACAAACTGCATATCGTATGGGTGACAGACGGAAGCAACGACGGTACGAACGAACGACTGAAAACCCGTTGGCAGGGAAAAGCGACCATACACTTCCAACCCCTACGACAGGGTAAGACAGCCGCAATGACACGTGGAATGACGCTGGTGGACACTCCGCTCGTCGTCTTTACGGATGCTAACACTATGGTAAACCGGGAAGCAATACAGGAAATCGTACTTGCTTTCCAAGACCCGAAAGTGGGCTGCGTGGCCGGCGAAAAACGGATCGCCGTACAGACCAAAGACGGAGCCGCTGCCGGTGGGGAAGGTATTTACTGGAAATACGAATCAACACTGAAAGCACTTGACGCCCGCCTCTACTCTGCTGTAGGAGCAGCAGGCGAACTATTTGCCGTGCGTCGTGAACTATTCGAAGCAATGGAACCGGATACGTTGCTCGATGATTTTATTCTTTCGCTCCGGATCACCATGAAAGGTTATACCATTGCTTATTGCACCAATGCTTACGCCATCGAAAGCGGTTCGGCAGATATGCGCGAAGAAGAAAAGCGGAAAGTGCGCATCGCTGCGGGAGGATTGCAGTCCATCTGGCGACTTCGTCCGTTGCTGAATCCTTTCCGCTACGGGACACTTAGCTTTCAATATACGTCTCACCGGGTATTGCGATGGTCTATTACTCCGTTCCTGTTGTTTGCTCTCTTCCCGCTGAATATTGCGATTCTGCTGTTAGGCGGTTCCGCGATATTCTACGGAGTGCTGCTTGCCATGCAGGTTCTTTTTTACGGATTGGGATATTGGGGATATTATCTATCCACCAAACAGATAAAAAACAAGTTGCTTTTTATCCCCTACTATTTCTTATTTATGAATGTCAATGTGCTGAAAGGCATCCGTTATCTGAAAAAGAAAAAAGGAAGCGGAGCCTGGGAAAAGGCGAAACGCGCTGAAAAGTAAAACAAATGCTATTATCTTTTGTTATCCTTACTATAAGACATTAGTCTCTATCATCTAATAAAAAACAGACATGAACAGAATATTACATGATGCGAATAACGCACAAAGAATATTGAAACTGACGGCAGATACAATGCTATTGGTTGACAGGCACGGAGTCTGCGTAGACATTGAGCCTCATTGTGATCTATGGTTTCTGCAAGAGGATATACTTTTAGGAAAAAATATATTTGAGCTTTTACCAGAATATACGAGAGAGAGGGTGATGCCCATCTTCCAGATTGTACTCGAAGAACAAAGAAGCATCAGCAAGAACTTCAAGTTGGTGCTGAAAGGCGAAACTTTTTACTTCAAATGCCTCATGTTCCCTTATGACGGTATGGTGCTTTGCCAATATCGCGACATCACGCAAAGAAGCAACGTAAAAAGACAGTTGGAACAGGCAAATCTCACCCTGCGGGCTATCCAAAAGGTAGCCCAGATAGGACAATGGACGTACAATACGAAACAGAATATTTTTCATTATCTTGGATATACCGGTGTTTTGTGCGAGGAAAATGTGCAAAACCTTGCCATTGAGAAATATGTGGAACTGATTGTAGAAGAAGACCGTCAGAGTTTTATGGAATGGTGTCGGGTGAACGAAAAAGAACTCAACATGGAAAGCATCAGCTACCGTGTCCGCCTGAACGGAGAAATCTTCTATATGCGTATCCAGACTTATCTGCGTGAACAACGCTCCGACGGTAGTTTCAATATCGAAGGCTATATCCAGAACATCACGGACATACAGCATCGTAGAAATGACATCAATACACTGACTCATGCCATCAACAACGCCAAAGAAAGTATCTTTGCCGCCAAGCCCGATGGCACGATTATCTTTGCCAACCGTCGTTTCCTGTACAATCATGGTATTTCAGAAAACGAAGACATCAGTCAATTAAAGATTTACAATGTTGCCGCAGATATGCCTACGCAAGAGGCTTGGAACGAACGTTGCAAAGATGTCATACACGGTGGCAGCAGTAACTTTGTGGCTCATCACCCATCTAAAATCAATAAAGGTATATTGGCTTATGAAGGCACGATGTACAACGTGACCAATGATTCCGGAGAAGAAAGTTACTGGTCGTTTGCCCATGATATTTCCGAGAGGATTCGGTACGAAGCCCAAATCAAACGGCTCAACCAAATCATGGATACAACCATCAACAATCTCCCTGCCGGGATTGTAGTGAAGGAAATCAACAACGACTTCCGATACATTTACCGGAATCGGGAGGCCTACAACCGCGATCTTTATAAGAACGACCCTGTCGGCAAGAATGACTTCGATTTCTACCCGCCTATCGTAGCCGAAAAGAAGAGACAAGAAGATATCCAGGTGGCCACCACCGGAAAAGGTCTGCACTGGACTGCTGAAGGAAAGGACAGAAACGGAAACATGATTATCCTCGACAAACGGAAAATCCGGGTGGACGGTGACGAATTGTCTTCGCCTATCATCGTCAGCATCGAATGGGACATCACGGAGCTGGAAATGATAAAACGGGAACTTCAATCGTCGAAAGAGAAAGCGGAAATGTCTGATAGCCTGAAGTCGGCCTTCCTCGCCAATATGAGTCATGAAATACGTACGCCGCTGAATGCTATCGTAGGTTTCTCGCATCTCATTGCCGAAAGCGACGATGCGGAAGAACGGAAGACGTATTATAACATCGTAAACGCGAACAACGAACGTCTCCTGCAACTTATCAACGAGATTCTCGACCTCTCGAAGATTGAATCGGGAACCATCGAGTTTTCCTTCGGACCGGCTAGTCTCCATAATCTCTGCCGGGAAGTGCACGATGCTCATATATTCCGTACTCCGCAGGGAGTAAGCCTTGTCTATGAATCCTCGGACGAAAGTCTGATGATTGAAACGGACAAGAACCGGGTATTCCAGGTGATTTCAAATCTGATTGGAAATGCTGTCAAGTTTACGAAGGAAGGAAGCATCAGTTATGGTTACAAACTGGCGGACAATCAGATTGTATTCCACGTAACGGATACCGGAACAGGAATTGAACCGGAGAAAGTGGGGCGTGTGTTCGAGCGTTTCGCAAAGCTGAACAATCATGCACAGGGCACTGGGTTGGGATTATCTATCTGTAAGTCTATCGTTGAACGTCTCGGGGGCAAGATTTCCGTCAGCTCCGAATTTGGTAAGGGAACGACGTTTACATTTACTTTACCATACACGATTGCAAATCCTGTAAATGTGGATTCTTCAAAGAAAGAGAATGGTGAAGGGAACATTGCTGGAATAGCATCTGCCGGGAAAACTGCAGATTCGAGTGTTGACAGTTCTGCAAATACACGGCACGCCTGTATTTTGGTTGCCGAAGATACGGACAGTAACTTCGACTTATTGGAGGCTATTCTAGGTAAAGACCATCAGCTTATACGTGCGCATGACGGAATGGAAGCTGTCACGATGTTCGATGAGGTGAAACCGGATCTTATCTTGATGGATATCAAGATGCCGAATCTGGACGGACTGGAAGCTACAAAAATCATCCGTGAACTGTCTGCCACTGTTCCTATTATTGCTCAAAGTGCCTTTGCATACGAACAGGACAGGAAAGCGGCTGAAGAAGCGGGGTGCAATGATTTTATAGCTAAACCAATAGCGGATGATAAATTGAAAGCAATGATTCATAAATGGTTGCTTCCTTCGTAGAGAGCTTAATCCCTCATGATACAACCAGCAAATAATTTAGATTAAATGAAAGCCTTTTACAGACTGTTTTATTACATATCCATCGTGCTGACCAGTATTTTGGCAGGAGTTACCATTGCGGGTGCTTTCGTAGGCAATGCCGCACCGGATAGTTTCAAATTTATGCCTTTCATCGGTTTGATACTGCCGATACTTTTATTGGCTAATCTTGCTTCTGCTATCTACTGGACGATTCGTTGGCGGTGCTGGGTTTTCATCCCTCTGATTGCTATATTCAGCAATTGGGGGTATATAAGCTGTGTATTACAATCGCCTTTTTTCAGTCCGGCTTCGTCACCGATGGTTAAAATGAATGTATATACTCCGGGAGTGTTGACGGTTGCTACTTACAACGTCGATGCCTTTAACCACGAGCATACCGGCTACTCATGCAAGGAGATTGCTTCTTACATGAGAAATCTGCAAGCAGATATTCTCTGTTTTCAAGAATTTGGCATTAACGATGAGTTTGGCATCGATAGTATATACGCAGCTCTTTCTAATTGGCCGTATCATTATATTCCTTCTTCGCCCGAAGGGAAGAATCTGTTGCAACTGGCTGTTTTCAGCCGTTATCCTATCAAGGAGGAGCATCTTATCATCTATCCTGATTCGAAAAATTGCAGTCTTGCATGTGATATTGAAATCAATGGTCGCACCATCCGCCTGTTCAACAATCATCTCCAAACAACGGAAGTAAGCCAGAACAAGCGCAAACTGGAAAAGGGACTTCGTACGGATGATTCCCAAAGAGTGGAACATGCTGCCCTGGGACTTATCGACGGCTTACATGAGAATTTCCGGAAACGGGCCGTACAAGCTGATCTTCTCAAGCAACTGATAGCCGCCTCCCCCTATCCTACTCTAGTCTGCGGTGACTTTAACTCTCTGCCGTCTTCGTATGTTTATCATACTATAAAAGGTGATAAGTTGCAGGATGGTTTTCAGAGGAGCGGGCATGGGTATATGTATACTTTCAAGTACTTCAAGCATCTGTTGAGAATCGACTATATTCTCCATTCACCGGAACTGAATAGCACGGATTACTTCTCGCCGGATCTTAATTATAGCGATCATAATCCGGTGGTGATGAGGATGAAATAAAAAAGATGCTCCGTTTATTGAACGAAGCATCTTTTTATATAAATATTCTAGAATGTAAACTTAACGCCTAACTGCATCTGCCATGCACTACCTGTAGAAGCAGTATAATCCCATTTAGAATTTTTCTGGAACACCTCGCGAGAAGATGCATTCATCTGATAAGTAAGAGGTTCTCCTACCTTACTTGCTGTTTTTAACAACCTTACATTATCATAACTCTGCAAACCGCAAGAGCGATAAGCCCCCCACTTCGAATTTAATAAGTTACCAATATTCAACATATCAAGACTTACTTGAATACCGTACTTACGGCTACCAATCTTAGCATAAAAATCCTGTGCTATCTTCATGTCAAAACGGTGAATCCACGGTTCTAAAGAAGAAGCACGTTCTACATACTGCCCCTTGTGATCATTCAAATAAGAGTCATTATTTACATAGTTCCAAAAATCTTCTTGTTGGTCTACCGCCGAATAAGTCACATTATTTTGTTTATCTTTAATATCCACAAATGTCATTTCTTCTTTAGAAGCAGGCACATACATCAAATCGGAATAGTTTCCGTCACCGTTCATATCATTAGAATAGGTATAAGAAAAACGTCCTTGTTGGTAACCTGTATAGAACAAAGAAACAGTCGTTTTCATATTCGCATAAGCAACTTCATAAGAAGCATTAGCTATCAAACGATGCGGGGTAGAAAATAAAGAATAAGAGACACCCGGATCATTCAATGAATTAACTGCAACATTATTCTGCCATACTGAAGCCGCCGATGAACCTGGATTTGCCGTCATATCTTTAGCCATTGTATAAGTGTACCCAAATGAACCTGTAAAGCCAAAATCAAATTTCTTCGTTAATACTGCATTAAAAGAATATTGATAACCTTTTTCATCCCCATTAGTCAACTGTATAACGGTTTTCGTCTTAGGATTGTCATAGTAATTATTCTTAGTCCAATATACACGTCCCGGTTGTTCATTATAGGTTCCAGAAGGGGCCTTTTCGTTCATATTCTTCTGAACAACATTATATATATCACGTGTATACATAGCACCAACAGAAAGCATAAATCCATAAGGTAACTGAAACTCTGCATTTACATTACTACGCCAAACTTGAGGCATTTTAAAATTCGGATCCACATAAGCTATAGCACCGGGGACCTCATTTCCCGGAGTTGATGGAAACATATCCGGATTTTGGGTAAGAGTTTCTTTATAATTTGGATTAAAAGCAAAGTTTGCCGGTAATTCCGAAGTCTCAAATTCGACCATATTTTGCATCTGACCTGCATTTGTCGGTTGGTTAGTGAACCATACAAATGGTAATAACCCTGTAAACAAGCCTGTACCTCCAGTCAAAACAATAGAACGGTCACCTTTTATATCCCAATTAAATCCTAAACGAGGAGATATTAACAATTTACTTTTCGGCCATTCGGATACGTCAACATTCGTTCCATTAAATGACTGTTCTTTGATAGCCGCATTCCCTAACAAATCATCAAAATATAACGGTAAATCAAAGCGTAATCCATATGTCAATTTTAAATTAGGTGTAATAGAATATTCATCTTGTGCATAAGCTCCCAACATACCAAATGTCAGTTCAGCTCCCGGAGCGTCTTTTCCATTATATCCATAAGTAATGCCATACAGCATCGGTTTTTCTCCCGTCATAAAATCGTCCATTGAAGCATAACGATAATATCCATAAGGAGCACGTAAATATGAATTCATGAAATACTGTCTTTCAAATGTTGCACCGGCAGTTATCAAATGGTTTCCTTTATTAATAGTTACATTGTCAGTAACACTAAATACATTATTCTCGACATCATTAAAAGGAGTAAACAATTCTGTACCCAATGTCATATACTGCTTACCGTCCTTGTAAATATCAACCATTGGAAACGCATCTCCCTTAGTTGTACGAGAATCTCGGATATGGGTATAAGTCACTAATAATTTGTTTTGTACTGAAGAAGAAAAATTGCTATTCAACTCACCGGAAAGAGACGTTACAATATTTCTAAAACCATAGTTGGAATTTCCAAATGCAAATGCATCAACCCCATAACGGTTTGAATTAGCTTTAGTGATTACCGAAGAAGTTGAACTAATACTAGCATCATTTTCTGATTTCACTGTGTTAAAACGTAATGACAGTTTATGACTTTTATTAATATTCCAATCCAAACGAGCCATAAGCTTCCAATTTTTACTCTCGAAATCATCAAATTTATCATAACTTCCCGGATCATATCCATATTTATCCTTTACAAAATCACTTATTGTCTTCAAATCCTTTATCCAAGTTCTAGAAATATGATTTTGATTATCCCCACTTCCACCTTCTTCTTGACTAGGAGTCCACAAAATACCAGGGCTAGTACTATTTTCTAATTCTCCATTTACAAAAAAGAATAGTTTATTTTTTATTATCGGAGCTCCTAATGTAAAGCCATACAAACTGGATTTATAACTTTCCACATTAGGAACGTCAACATCGTTAATAGATTTTCCTATAAAATTCTTTGGTTTCTGATATGTATAAACTGTTCCCTTTAATTCGTTTGTACCACTCTTGGTTACAGCATTAATAGAAGCTCCCGTAAAATTGGAATACGTAACACTATAAGGAGAAACATTAACGCTAATTTCATCAATTGCATCAAGTGAAATAGGCTGCGCATCTCCACCCGGCAAATTATTAGTACTCAAACCAAAATTATTGTTCAAAGCTGCACCATCCACAGTTATTGTATTATAACGTCCATCACGTCCGGCAAAAGAATTACTGCCACCCGCATAAGGAGAAAGTTTAGTAAAGTCAGTAATACTACGATTAATAGTAGGCAATGTCGTTAACTGACGCTCACTCACATTCGTTACAGTCCCCATCTTCTCTACTGTTTTCTGTGCTGTTACTATAACTTCATCCAATAATTCAGAACTTTCCTTTAAAACTACATTTAAAGTGTATACTTCTCCTAACGATAAATTTACACCTTTATAAATAGCAGTCTGATAACCAACATAAGAAACTTCAACTTTGTAAGGACCACCGGTACGCATACCTTGCAAATTAAATTGACCACTGATATTAGTCACTGTACCATAACGTGTACCTGACGGCTCGTGGATTGCAACCACAGTCGCTCCAATGATAGGTTCATCTTGTGCTGTAACCTTACCACTCATACTAGAAGTGGTAACCTGCGCACTAACGGTAGCAATGACCATGAGCATCGCCGCTACTAAAAAAGATCGCATTCTCTTTAACATAAATGTAGTTGATTAGTTAATATAAATTGTTTGCTTTTAAAAACTGTGCACAAATATAATTAATAATATTTAGAACTACATTACGATTATACTACAATTTTTTAAGAGAGATAAACGTTTTCCCTTGTTATAAAACGATAAAGGCTCTACAATATTTGCAGAGCCTTTTATTTTGAAACAGAAAGCATTATAAATGCTTCAATCTATTACTTTATACTAGTCAGTCATTAACTTTCTATAACGAACGCGTTTTGGTTCTTCATTTCCCAAACGTTTCATTTTGTTTTCTTCATATTCTGAATATGAACCTTCGAAGTAGAATACATTGGAGTCTCCTTCAAAAGCAAGGATATGTGTACAGATACGGTCGAGGAACCAACGGTCGTGCGAGATAACTACTGCACAGCCGGCGAAATCTTCCAAACCTTCTTCCAAAGCACGCAGAGTGTTTACGTCGATATCATTGGTAGGCTCATCGAGCAACAGTACATTACCTTCTTCTTTCAAAGCCATCGCCAAGTGTAAACGGTTTCTTTCACCACCGGACAATACACCGCAGAGTTTTTCCTGATCGCCTCCGGAGAAATTGAAACGGGAAAGGTATGCACGCGCATTCACGTCACGTCCACCCATGCGGATCAACTCATTACCACCGGAAATTACCTGATATACGCTCTTATTCGGATCAATATCTCTGTGTTGCTGGTCTACATACGCCACCTTTACAGTCTCTCCTACTTCAAATTCTCCTTTATCCACTGTTTCCAATCCCATAATCAGGCGGAACAATGTCGTCTTTCCCGCACCATTAGGGCCAATCACACCGACAATACCATTAGGAGGAAGCATAAAGTTCAAATCGTCAAACAACAATTTATCACCGTATGCTTTAGCCACATGTTTGGCTTCAATGACCTTATTACCCAGACGGGGACCATTCGGAATAAAGATTTCAAGTTTCTCTTCTTTCTCCTTCACGTCCTCATTCAGCAATTTGTCATAAGAGTTAAGACGTGCCTTACCTTTCGCCTGACGGGCTTTCGGAGCCATGCGTACCCATTCCAACTCACGTTCCAGTGTTTTACGACGTTTGCTGGCGGTCTTTTCTTCCATTTCCATACGTTTGGTCTTTTGTTCCAACCAGGAAGAGTAGTTACCTTTCCAGGGGATACCTTCACCACGATCCA
>OGRC01001313.1_pt1 | contig 16671 bp, 10 predicted proteins | sample 1553431 | NCBI WGS metagenome assembly OGRC01 (sample SAMEA2580064, study PRJEB22360) | human gut metagenome | biome: human gut; feature: human-associated habitat; material: faeces | place: Denmark | collected 2008/2010
GGGCGTCACCATATAGACGTCGTAACCGGCTTCGACACCCTTCTGCGAAAGGGTTCCGATCACGTCGTCGGCCTCGTAACCCGCCACTTCGAGAATCGGAATGCACATCGCGTCGAGCACCCGTTTCACGTAGGGTATCGAAAGCAGGATGTCCTCGGGGGTTTCGGAACGGTTGGCCTTGTATTCCGGAAAAATGTCGCGGCGGAAGCTGCCGCCCTTGGGATCGAACGCCACGCCCAACAGATCGGGCCTTTCGCGTTTCTGGATGTCGCGCAGGAACTTCACGAAGCCGAACACCACGGAGGTGTTCATCCCCTCGCGGTTACGCATCGGACGGCCCAAAAAGGCATAGTAATACTTGAAGATCAACGCATAGGCGTCGACGAGAAAAAGTTTTTTCATATATAAGAAGTCGCGTCAATAATAATTTCGCATGGATGACGCCGCATCCTCCGCCCCTCCGGAACGGGGCGAAGCGCATACGGCATGTGTTCCGAATGACGCACCTTACCGGTTATCTTCGGCAAACCACTCGGCGAACGAAGTCGCGGTTTCATGCAGGCGGAGCGAATGCAGCTCCACGCCCTCCGGCAGTCGGCGCGAAATGCGGCGGGCGAAATCGCCGAGCATATTCTCGCAGGTCGGCTGGTAGTCCACCGTGACGATGTTGCCGAAACGTTCGGCGAGCATGGCCCGCAGCGACGCGTTGCACGGCGTCTGACGCAGGACGAGGGAGTGGTCGAAGTGCGACACGATCTCTTCGTTGACGATGCGCTTCAACACCCCGAAATCCATCACCATCCCGCATTTAGGGTCTCCTTCGCCGGCCGCCGGACATCCCTTGACGGTCACGAAAAGCCGGTAGGAGTGGCCGTGAATCTCACGGCATGGCCCGTCGTATCCGTCCAGAGCGTGCGCCGCTTCGAAGGAGAACTCTTTTGTCAATCTGATCACTGTCATATGCGCAAAGATATTCATTAAATGCGAAAGGCGGAAAGGATTTCTGATTTTTCAGCGTCCCGCGTCCGCTTCTCCGGCCCGGACGGGCGAAATTGCAGCGGCAGAAGGGGATTTCCGGCGTCCGCCGGACCCGCCGCATAGGGGTGTGCCGGTCCGGTCCGATTCAGGCCGAAACATGCGGTAACAAATTTGCACTTTCAGATATTATTATTACATTGCAGCAATAAAATACTAACAACGAGAAAGATACATTACAGCCTATACAAACGATTACACACTATTTATCCGGTAAAAGTACAATATTTTTACCAAATCCGGATTTTGAATAACAAATCGTAAGTATATCGTCCTTCGGGCACTACGGCACCGCAAACACCATCAACAATATTTTATTCCTATTTTTTTTAACTAAAACCCCTTCTGCTATGAAATTTTGGAAATCCGCGCTCCTCTACGCAGCGACGGTATGCACGCTGACAGCCGTCTCTTGCTCCGATGAGACGAAAGAGCCGAATCTGTACACGACAGCCGTAACCGACGACGGCAACGGTACGGCCAAAGCCGCACCCGCGTCGGCTCGCCCGGGGGGAAACAGAAGAAGTTTTCGCGGGTGAAACGATAACCCTGACGGCGACGCCCAAGGAAAACTTCTCGTTCGCGAAATGGACGGTCGTCAGCGGCGACGCCGAACTGAAAAGCGCGACGGCCAACCCGACGACATTCACCATGCCGGCCGCAAACGTCGAAATCAAAGCCGAATTCGCTGCCGTCCCGAACCAGATTACCGTAACTGACGACGGCAACGGCACGGCCGAAGCCGATCCCGCATCGGCGATTCCGGGCGAAACGGTAACCCTGACGGCAACGCCCGCCGAAAACTTCTTCTTCCTGAAATGGACGGTCCTCAGCGGCGGTATAGAGCTGGAAAATCCGACGGAAAACCCGACGACATTCACCATGCCGGAGGGGGGGGGGAAATGTCGAAATAAGAGCCGAATTCACCGACCTGCTTTCGCTTGCAGCCTCCGAAATCATCGCGTATGACGCAGAGAAAGCGGCCACGGTAACCAGACTGTCCGTCGGCGGCGACCTGACGGACGAGGTAACCGCCGCGATCTTCGACAAATTCCAGAATCTTCTCTTCCTCGAACTCACCGACGCCAAAGCAATTCCCGACAATTTCATGTACGATGCCGGCTCACGCGCACCGAAACAGACCAAACTCGAAGAGCTGAATGCGCCGGAGGCAACGTCGGTCGGCGTGAATGCGTTTCGCAACAGCGTCCTCACCGCCGTCAACAATTCATCGCTCCGCACCGTCCATCTTCCCAAGGTGCAGACCATCGGCGAACGGGCGTTCAGCGACCTGTGGACGCTCGAAGAGGCAATCTTCCCCGAACTGACCGAAGTGGGCGAATCGGCCTTCTCGCAGAACAAAGCGCTGGCCAAGGCGGAGATGCCCAAACTCACCTATGCTCCCAACTCGTTATTCTACAGCTGCACCGCCCTCACGGAGATCTCGATGCCGAATCTCGAAGAGGCCGGCAGCGCCTTCTTCTACTGCGGCGGTCTGACGAGCATCTCGCTGCCCAAACTCAAGACGGCCGGAGAGTCGTGCTTCGCCTATTCGACCAAACTGACGCAAATCGACATCCCCAACGTGGAAAAGCTGGAGAAGATGGCCATGTACGCCTGCAACGGCCTGCTGAGCTTCAGCGGCGAAAAAGTCGAGTCCGTAGGCGCCCAGTGCTTCGAAAGATGCTATGCCCTCAAGGAGGTTTCGTTCCCCGCGGCCACGGCTTTCGGAAGCGGCTGCTTCATCGACTGCGAATCGCTGACAAAGGTCGATTTCCCCTTATGCACCGCCATCAGCGACAAGATGTTCTTCATCGCTCAGACCGCCGTCTGCACCTCGACGCTCAAGACGATCGACCTGTCCAATATCACGACCATCGGTACGAGCGCATTCGAAGGGTGCAAGGCGCTCGAAGACGTGGTGGACTTTTCCAAAGTCACGACTGTCGGCGAACGCGCCTTCCGCGAGTGCATCACGCTCAAAAACGTGGATCTCTCCAACGTCACGGCCACGGGCGAATACGCCTTCTTCAGGTGCTGGGGTTTCACGGGCGAGCTGAACATGCCGAAACTGACCGCCCCCGGCAAATACCTCTTCCGCGAATGCAAGAACATCACCAAGGTGAGCGCTCCGGTATTGGAGAACATGTCCTTATATATGTTCGCCGAATGTACCGCTCTTGCGGACATAGATATGCCCGTACTCAAGAAGGTGGAAAACTTCTCTTTCAACAAATGCGAAGGTTTGACGAAAGTGGATATGCCCACGGTCGAGACCATAATTGCCGGAGGATTCAGCGGTTGTGTAAATATCAAAACCATAAACCTTCCGAACGTCAAAAGTATCGGCGGAACCGTCTTCAACGGCTGCGCCCTCGTTACCACCATTTCACTCCCCGCATTGGAGACCTTTATCAATAACGGCGGAGCATTCAGCGGAATGACCGGCCTGACGAGTTATGACGTTCCTCTTTTGGCCACGCTCGAAACGGTCCCCTCGTCGCTGTTCCAGAACTGCAGGAGCCTGACGGCAACCGCCCTGCCCGCCGCAAAAGATCTGGGTATGAACGCCATTCGCGGGTGCGACGCTCTGGAGAGCATCTCGCTGCCCAATGTCGAGAAGGTAGGCAACTTCTGTTTCGCCGAAAACCCGAAGCTCAAGGAGGTCGATCTTCCCAAAGCCACTTCGCTCGGAACCAAGGCTTTCGACAAATGCACCGCCCTGACGACCCTGAAGCTGGGTGCGACGACGGCCATCACGCTGGCTGCCGACACATTCACCTCGCCCGACGTTCCCGCCGCCTGCAACCTGTTCCTCAACGCGGCGGGCGTGGAATACCCGACCGCTGCCGGGCAGCAATGGAAAAACCTCACTTGGAAATCCATCGCCTCCTACGTTCCCTGAGCAGGGGCGGCGTCAGCACGCCGGACCGCTGTTCCCATGTCTTAGAAAACAGCCGCTGCGCGTACCGACGAACGATTTCCAGATGATCCGCAACGAACCCGTCTCCGAACATGGAGACGGGTTCGTCGTATTTTATTTTCGCCTTCCGGAAGATTAAATCACACGGGGTTTGCGTTTTATATCCGATTAATTCGTATATTTGTTAAAAGTCCCGACATATGAAATATGTTTTAAAAGACCTTGCGCCACGGCCTGAAAAAGACTTGTTCATCACGCAGTACTGGTCCGACAAACAGTCGGATCCGCCCTTGCATTTCCACGAGGACTACATGCTGAGCCTGACCCTGAACGTCAGGGGTACGCGCATCACGGGCCGTACGGCCGACGACTTCACCGAAAAGGACCTGATCATCATTTTTCCGGGCGTTCCGCACTGCTACACGCGCGACGAAGCCTATGCCGACATCGACTGCGAAGCCGTGGCGGTACAGTTCAGCCGCGACATGCCCAACTGGCAGCTTTTGGAAACCGAGTACCTGCAGCCCATTCAGAAGATGCTGAGCCTGCCCGTCGCAGGTCTCCATTTCTCCGAAAAGGTGGTGGACCGCGTCCGCGACCGGCTGCTGCAGCTGCCCGGACTGCGGGGATTCGAGTCGGTGGTGCTCTTTCTGGACATCCTCAACGACCTCGCCACGGCGGGACCGGACGAAATGCACATTATCGGAACGACGGATTACAAGACGCAGGCCGACGGCAACGAACGCATCAAGAAAATCCTGCAGTTCGTGGAAAACAACTACCACAACAAAATCACGCTCGAAGACATCGGCGCCGAAGTGGGCATGTCCCCCTCGTCGGTATGCCGCTATTTCAAGAAGAACACCTGCCAGAATCTCTGGACCTATATCAACGGGTTCCGCATCGTGCGCGCCGCGCAGATGATTGTGGAGACCGACGCTCCGATTTCGGAAATCAGCACCCGGTGCGGATTCCACAACATCTCGAATTTCAACCACGCCTTCCGCGAGCGCATCGGCTCGGCGCCGGGCGAATACCGGCGCAAATTCGGCTCGACGGTGATTTCGCCCGACCGGCAGCAGGTCGAGGAGATCGGCCGCAAACTCGACGATTTACGCAACGGAGCCAGTTTGTCCGAGGGGGGGGGAAATCCGTCCTCCGGAACCTCTTCGGAAAGCGGAGAGAGGTAGTTTGAACCCGCTTCCCCGGAAAAAATAGAAATCGGCCCCGAATCCGGGGCCGATTTTCGTATCGGTTTGCGGAACAGCGTCCGCGCAGGTTCAGTTCACCGGTTTGCGGTGCGGTCTCAACGCAGTTCCAGCTTATAGGGGTAGTACATGACGACTCCCTGCTGTTTGGTCGCCTCCTGCACCTGTTTGTACTCCTTCATCAGCAGTCCCAGTTCCGAACGGGTCATGGCCTCGCGGACGCTGACGTTGAGCGACGCGATGAAGGCGGCGAATCCCGTCGGTTCCTCGATCACCTCGGTCACCCGGTAGCTGTCGCCCAGACCGGCCTTGTCCACGGCGATGGCGATGGCCGTTTTCAGACCTCCGTAGGTGTCGATCAGACCGATGCCCAGCGCATCTTCGCCCGACCAGACGCGGCCCCCGGCGATGTCGAGCACCTTTTCGACCGGCAGGTTGCGCCCTTCGGCCACATGGGTCGTGAAGGTCGTGTAGACCTTGTCCACGCCGCGCATGATCGAAGCCCGCTCGGCGGCGGTCAGCGGCGAGGTCGCCCCCATTCCGGCCGAGGTGTTGCTCTTCACGGCGTCGAACGTGATTCCCAGCTTGTTTTTAAAGGCGTCGATGGTGTTGAGGTACATGCCGAAGACGCCGATCGAACCCGTAAGGGTCAGTTTGTCGGCCACGATGACGTCGGCGGGACACGAAATGTAATAGCCTCCGCTGGCGGCATAGGAGCCCATCGAAACGACCACCGGTTTCTCGGCTTTCAGCAGTTCCATTTCGCGCCAGATGACGTCCGAAGCCAGTGCGCTGCCGCCGGGGGAGTTCACGCGCAGCACCACGGCCTTGACCTTCTCGTCGTCACGCACGCCGGCCAGCGTCGCAGCCAGCGTATTGCCGTAAATCTCCTTTCCGAAGCCTTCGCCGTCGACGATCGCGCCGTCGGCATAGACGACGGCCACCTGATCGGCCGAGATGTTTTTGAGGTCGGCGCCTACCTGCGAAGCGTATTCGCCCAGCGTGATGAAATTATACTCTCCGTCGGAATCGGACGCTACGCCCAGTTCGGCGAATATGTCCTTCATCTGGTCCTCGTAGATCAGGCTGTCCACGAAGCCGTGTTCGAGGGCATCCTCAGGCAGCGAAACCTCCAGTTTGTCGGTGATGCGGTTCAGCTCCTTCAGGTCGATGCCGCGGGCCTCGGCGACCGAGCCGGCGATGGTGTTCCACATCGAATTCACGAGCGCCTGCATCTGCTCGCGGTTGGCGTCCGACATTTTGGGAAGGATATACGGCTCGACGGCGCTCTTGTATTTGCAGGCCGTAGGGCGGAACACTTCGGCCTTGATGTCGAGTTTGTCGAGCAGGCCCTTGTAGAACATCAGGTTGAACGCGAGACCCGACCAGTCCATGGCGCCTTCGGGCTGCATGTAGATTTTGTCGGCCGCCGAAGCGAGGTAATATTTCCCCTGCGAATAGGTCTCGTCGTAAGCGACGACGAATTTGCCGCTCTGCTTGAAATCGACGACCGCTTCACGAAGCTCTTCCAGCAGGGCCGCGCCCATCACGCCGCCGTTGCCGTTCATCCGCAGGTAAATGCCCTTGATGCGGCTGTCGTCCTTGGCGGCTTCGAGCGCGCGCAGAGCCTTCATCAGCGGAAGCTGGCGCGTGGAGCGCAACGTGGCGAAGTCGATCCCGGCGAAGGGATCGCTCGACGGAGCGTCGGTCAGCACATCCGAAAAGTCGATCTTGAGGATCGACTCCGCATGCACGGCCACCGTCTTCTCCATCGAGCCGGCTATGCCCAGCAGAATGAATATCCAGAGAAAAAACACCAGAAACGACCCCACGACGAAGGCGAGGATCGCAGCCAGAAAAGTCTTGATAAAATTCATAACGTATCGTTTATTGTTTGTCCTGTTTCGTTCCGAGTCCGGATTTCCTTTGCAAATATAAGGAAATTTTACGAAAAACAAATAAAATTTATCGTTTTTCGATAAAATAATAGGCCCTGCTATATTTATTCTGCAAAATATACGTTATCTTTGCGATTGTAGTCACAACACGAATCATGGAAGAAAAAATCAGACATCTGCTGACGTCCGTCGTCCATCCCGAAACGGGACAGGACATCGTCGGCAGCGGCTTTATCGAGCATATCGCCTCCGGAGCCGGCAAGATCACCGTCGTACTCCGTTTCGCCAAGGCCCGCGACCCGTTCGCGGTGAAAATCAAAAACCAAGCCGAGGAGATTCTCCGGCGTGAATTCCCGCAGCAAAACGTCATGGTCGTCATCAAGGAGGGCGGCGCGGCGCCGCGGCCCGAACCCAAGCTCAAGACGACCACCGGCGGCATCGCCAAAGTGATCGCCGTGGCATCGGGCAAAGGCGGGGTAGGCAAGTCCACCGTGACGGCCAACCTCGCCGTCGCACTGCGCAACATGGGTTACCGCGTCGGAATTCTCGACGCCGATATTTACGGTCCCTCGCAGCCCAAGATGTTCGGCGTGGAGGGGTACCTGCCCGATGCGGTGCAGGAGGAGGGAACGGACCGCATCGTTCCGGCCGAGTCGATGGACATACGCCTCATGTCGATCGGATTCTTCATCAAACCGACCGACGCCCTTTTGTGGCGCGGCGCCATGGCGGTCAGCGCCCTCAAGCAGATGATCCACCAGACCAAATGGGGAACGCTCGATTTCCTGCTCGCGGACCTGCCCCCCGGAACGGGCGACGTACACCTCTCTATTATAGGCGAACTGAAAATCGACGCCGCGGTGATCGTCTCGACGCCCCAGCAGGTGGCGGTCGCCGACGTGGTGCGCGGTGTGGAGATGTTCCGCAACGAAAACGTAAACATCCCGGTAGCGGGCGTGATAGAAAACATGGCGTGGTTCACGCCCGAAGAACTGCCCGAAAACCGGTACTATATCTTCGGGAAAGGCGGCGCGCGCCGTTACGCCGAAGAGAACGGCGTGGATTTTCTGGGCGAAATACCCATCGTACAGTCCATCATGGAGGGTTCCGACGAGGGACGCCCTGCGGCGGGCATCGATCCGAGGGTCGAAAAATGGTACCGCGAAATCGCCGAAAAGACTGTCGAAAAGGTGATGAAATCGTGTTAGAAACCCTGTTGATAACCGACGATAAATAATGAAAACTTCCGGCCCCGAAGAGTTGCAAATCCCGAAACAGGGAGGGTATATACAAGTTTTCGCCGAAACCAAAAAAAGTTTTGCCGAATTATAGTCAGCGGCCGACTCCCAAAAGAGCAACAGAATGTTCACAAAAAAGGGCTGTCGAAATGTTGAAAACAGTTGTGAACAATTGTCGATTATTATTTTTATAGATTGACTATCAAATAATTGAAATAAAAACAGAAGAAAAAGAAGAGGAGAAAATGTTGAGAGAAAAATCGCGGGGAAACTTGTGAACAGTATCAACAGCTATTATTTCTATTCTTATATCTTTATTTAAAATTAATAAATAATAAAAATAAAAAATGAAGGTCAATAACTCCGCGGAGATCCGCCGCCGGATCGATGAACTCAAGCGCCGCAAGCGCGCCGTCATACTGGCCCATTATTACACCACGCCCGAAGTGCAGGAGGCGGCCGACTTTCTGGGCGACTCGCTGGCCCTCTCGGTCAAGGCGCAGTCGGTAGACGCCGACATCATCCTGTTCGCCGGCGTGCACTTCATGGCCGAGACCGCCAAGGTGCTCTGCCCCGACAAGAAGGTGCTGATTCCCTGCCCCGAAGCGGGATGTTCGCTGGCCGAGTCGTGCGATGAGAAGGATTTTGCGGCCTTCAAGGCGAAATATCCCGGCCATACGGTCGTTTCGTACGTCAATACCACGGTCGGCGTCAAGGCCCTGACCGATATCTGCTGCACTTCGTCCAATGCGCTGAAGGTCGTGCAGTCGATTCCGGCCGACCGACCGATCATCTTCGCGCCCGACCGCAATCTGGGAGGTTATATCAAAAAGCTGACGGGACGCGAGAATATCGTGTTGTGGGACGGCGCATGTCATGTGCACGAGGAATTTTCGCTGGAGAAGTTGCTGCAGCTCAAAAAGGAGCATCCGGCCGCCAAGGTCGTCGTGCATCCCGAATGCCGGGCCTATATCGTCGAAGTGGCCGACTTCGTAGGGTCCACGGCGGCGATCCTCGACTACTGCGGCCGCAGCGGCGCCGACGAGTTCATCGTGGTGACCGAATCGGGCATCCTCGCCGAGATGAAGAAGCGTTACCCCGGCAAGACGTTTATTCCGGCACCCCCCGACGACGAGACCTGCGGATGCAACAACTGCAAGTACATGAAGATGGTGACGCTCGAAAACATCTGCGCGTGTCTCGAAAACGAATCGCCCGAAATCGTGCTCGACGAAGAGGTGCGGCGCAGGGCCGAGCGTTCGATCCTGAACATGATAAATATCAAATAAGAATCCTGTATGAAGAAACTCTTTTTACTGATCGCCGCGGCGTGCGCCTCTTTGACCGCTGCGGCCGACGAGGGAATGTGGCTGCTGCCCTACCTTCAGAAAATGAATATCAAGGAGATGAAGGCCCGCGGGTGCAAACTTTCGGCCGAGGAGATTTACAGCGTCAATAAATCCTCGCTCAAGGACGCCATCGTGATCTTCGGTCCCGGATGTACGGGCGAGATCGTTTCGGCCGACGGCCTGCTGTTTACCAACCACCACTGCGGCTACGGTTCGATTCAGGCGCTGTCGTCCGTCGAACACGACTACCTGAAAAACGGTTTCTGGGCCATGTCGCGCGAAGAGGAGATCCCCGCTCCGGGACTCAAGGTGCGTTTTATCCGCAAGATTTCGGACGTCACTTCCGACATTCTGGGATATGTGCCCGACGTGGCTTCGGGCGAAGAGCGGGCGCGCATCGTGGCCGAACATGCTGCGGCCGTGCGCAGCCGCATTGCGCAGGACAATCCCGGCATGGAGGTGCTGGTGAAGGATTTCTTCGGCGGAAACCAGTTTTTCGCCTTCGTGATCGAGGTTTTCAGCGACGTGCGTCTGGTGGGAACTCCCCCCACTTCGATCGGCAAGTTCGGCGGAGACACCGACAACTGGATGTGGCCGCGTCATACGGGCGATTTCTCGGTCTTTCGCGTCTATGCCGGACCCGACAACAAGCCGGCCGATTACGCGCCCGAAAACCGCCCTTACAAGGCCGACAAGTTTCTGAAGGTTTCGGTGGACGGATACAAGGAGGGAGACTTTGCGATGATCATGGGTTTCCCCGGTTCGACGTCGCGTTACATGACTTCGTTCGAGATCGACCGCATGCTGGATATCGAGAATCCGCAGCGCATCTTCATCCGCGGCGAGCGTCAGGCCATTCTCAAGGAGGATATGGCCGCAAGCGACAAGGTACGGATTCAGTACGCTTCGAAATACGCCCAGTCGTCGAACTACTGGAAGAATTCGATCGGCATGTCGCGCGGTATCCGCAAACTGAACGTCAAGGCGCAGAAAGAGGCGCAGGAGGCGGCTTTCCGGAAATGGGCCGAAGCCAATACGCTGCCGACCGAAGGCTATATGGATGCGCTGGACCGCATCCGCGAAGCGGTGGAAGGCAACGCTTCCGCTTTTGCGGCCGAGCAGGTGCTCAGGGAGGCGCTTTACCGGGCCGTGGAGATCCTGACGCCGGCGCGTTCGTTCCTCGCCGTGGAGAAGATCACCGATCCGGCGCGTTCGAAGGAGGCCATGAGGGCTTTCTACAAGGATTACAACCCGGCGACGGACCGACGTGTAGCCAAGCGCATGATGCAGATCGTCAAGGAGAAATGCGGAGACCTTCCGACGGTGTTCACCGAAGTGATCGACAAGCGGTTCGGCGGCGATACGGATGCTTATGTCGATTATCTGTACGATAACTCGGTTTTCTCCACCGAAGAAGGCACGCTGGCTTTCGTGGATGATTTTTCGGTGGGAAAACGCGATGCCGATCCGGCGGTCGTATTCGTGCGTTCGCTCGATGCGAAACTGCTCGAACTGGCGGATGCCCAGCGGGAGAATAACCGCAGGTTCAAGGACGGGCACCGTCTCTACATCGCCGGTCTGATGCGTATGCAGCCCGACAAGGCGTGGGCTTCGGATGCGAACTTTACGATCCGCCTGACTTACGGCCGCGTTCTGCCCTACGATCCGGCGGACGGTATTCGCTACAACTATTATACGACGCTTAAGGGCGTGATGGAGAAGGAAGATCCCAAGAATCCTACGGAGTTTACGGTTCCAGACAAGCTCAAGGAGCTGTACGCCGCGAAGGATTTCGGACGTTATGCCAACGCCGAGGGCGAACTTCCGGTGGCCTTTTTGGCCGACTGCGATATTACGGGCGGCAATTCGGGTTCGCCGGTGATGAACGCCAAAGGCGAGCTGATCGGTCTGGCGTTCGACGGCAACTGGGAAGCGATGTCGGGCGACGTGGCTTTCGAGCCGCAGCTGCAGCGCACGATCGCCGTGGATGTCCGCTACGTGCTCTTCGTCATCGACAAGTTCGCCGGCGCGAAATGGCTGATCGACGAGTTGTCGATCGACTGACCGAAGCGGAATCGATCGTTGAACCGGGGCCTGATTTCAGGTTCCGGTTTTTGTTTATTACCATCTGTAAACAAATAATGGCGCTTTGCTTTTTTTTAGCCTAAAAATTACTAATTTTGACAGAAATTAGTAATACTGTATCTGTTTTTATGGCAAAAGAATTCAAGCGTTATCTCGTTACCTCGGCTCTTCCCTATGCCAACGGTCCGGTGCATATCGGCCATCTGGCGGGAGTTTACATACCTTCGGACATTTATACCCGTTACCTGCGGCTCAGGGGCTGCGACGTGATTTCGGTCTGCGGAAGCGACGAACACGGCGTGCCCATCACCATCAAGGCCCGCAAGGAGGGGGTGACGCCGCAGCAGATCGTGGACCGTTATCACAATATGATCAAAAAGTCGTTCGAGGGGCTGGGAATGTCGTTCGACATCTATTCGCGGACTTCGTCGGCGACGCATGCCAAGACCGCTTCGGAATTTTTCCGCAAGTTGTACGACGAGGGGAAGTTCATCGAGCAGACTTCGATGCAGTATTACGACGAGGAGACGCAGACGTTCCTCGCAGACCGTTATATCGTCGGCACCTGTCCCAAATGCGGCAACGACCGCGCTTACGGCGACCAGTGCGAGAAGTGCGGCTCTACCCTCTCGCCCGACGAGTTGATCGATCCGCACAGCGCCGTGTCGGGTTCCGTGCCCGTGAAGCGTGAGACGAAGCACTGGTATCTGCCGCTGGATCAGTACGAAGGATTCCTGCGCGAGTGGATTCTCGAAGGGCACAAAGAGTGGAAAAGCAATGTTTACGGACAGTGCAAGAGCTGGCTGGACGGAGGTTTGCAGCCCCGTGCCGTGAGCCGTGACCTCGATTGGGGCATTCCCGTGCCGGTGGAGGGAGCCGAAGGGAAGGTGCTTTATGTCTGGTTCGACGCTCCGATCGGTTATATATCTGCTACAAAGGACCTTACACCCGATTGGGAGACCTATTGGAAGTCGGAGGACACCAAGATGGTTCATTTTATCGGCAAAGACAATATCGTTTTCCACTGCATCGTCTTCCCGTCGATGCTCAAGGCGCACGGCGGCTATATCCTGCCCGAAAACGTGCCGGCGAATGAGTTCCTGAATCTCGAAGGCGACAAGATTTCGACCTCGCGCAACTGGGCCGTGTGGCTGCACGAATACCTCGAAGAGTTTCCGGGCAAGGAGGATGTGCTTCGTTACGTACTCTGCGCCAATGCGCCCGAAACCAAGGACAACGACTTTACGTGGAAGGATTTTCAGGCCCGCAACAACAACGAGCTGGTTGCTGTTCTGGGCAATTTCGTGAATCGCGCGCTGGTGCTGACCCGGAAATATTACGACGGGGAGGTTCCGGCCTGCGGCGAACTGAATGACTATGACCGCCAGACTGTCGGCGAGGTGGCTGCGGTGAAGGCGTCGCTGGAGTCCAATATCGAACATTACCATTTCCGCGAAGCGCTGAAAGACGCCATGAATATCGCCCGCATCGGTAACAAGTACCTTGCGGATACCGAGCCGTGGAAAGTCGTCAAGACCGATCCCCAACGTGTCGGGACGATTCTCAACATCGCGTTGCAGATCACGGCCAATACGGCCATTGCGATCGAACCTTTCATGCCCTTCTCCGCCGCGAAGATACTGAAGATGCTCTCTGTCGAGAAATTCGGATGGGAACAGTTGGGGACGATGGATCTGATTGCCGCCGGGCATAAGATCGGGGAACCGGTTTTGCTGTTCGAGAAAATCGAAGACGACGTGATTCAGCGCCAGCTGGACAAACTTGCGGCGACCAAAGAGGCCAATGCAGCGGCTGAGTCGGCGCAACAGGTTGAACCTCAGAAAGATGCGATAAGTTTCGACGATTTTCAGAAAATGGATATCCGGGTTTCGACGATTCTTGCGGCCGAAAAGGTGGCGAAAACGAAGAAACTGTTGAAATTGACGGTCGATACGGGTATAGATCAGCGTGAAATAGTATCGGGAATCGCCGAATACTTCACGCCTGAGGAGTTGGTCGGACGTCAGGTGCTCGTGCTGGTCAATCTGCAACCCCGCGAATTGAAGGGGATTTTGTCGCGCGGTATGATTCTGATGGCCGAGGATGCCTCCGGAAAACTGCGTCTGCTGAGTCCGAATGAGGCGACGAACAGCGGCGCTGTCGTGGGATAATGTTGTAAAACCTTTAAAACTTATTATAATGGAAAATATGGATTGGGGTGCCTTGGGATTCGATTATCGCAAGACCGACGCAAACGTTCGCTATTATTATACGGACGGCAAATGGAGTGAGATGGAGGTCACGGGCGACGAGTATATCAAGATACACATGTCGGCGTCGTGCCTGCATTACGGTATCGAGTTGTTCGAAGGGCTGAAAGCCTTTCGGGGCGTCGATGGGAAAGTCCGTCTTTTCCGTGTAGAGGAGAACGCCAAGCGGTTGCAGTCTTCAGCGGAACGTCTTTGCCTTCCCGTCCCGACGATCGAAATGATCGTCAAGGCCTGCGTCGAAGTGGTTAAACGCAACGAAAAATATATTCCTCCCTATGGTACCGGCGCATCGCTCTATCTGCGTCCCGTCATGTTCGGTACGACTGCCGGATTGGGGGTCAAACCTGCCAAGGATGCTTTGCTGATCGTTTATTGCTCTCCCGTGGGTGCTTATTTCAAAGACGGCATCAAGCCTATCTCCGTTGCCATAGACCGTGAACAGGACCGCGCTGCTCCACGTGGAACAGGCGACGTGAAGGTCGGCGGCAACTATGCTTCCAGCCTGCTGTCGGGTGAAAACGGCCATAAATTGGGCTATTCGAATATCATGTATCTCGATGCCGCAGAGCATAAGTATATCGAAGAGTGCGGAGCCTGCAATTTCTTCGGTATTAAGGAGGGTAAATATATTACGCCGAAATCCTCTTCTGTATTGCCTTCCATCACCAACAAGAGTCTGCGGCAGTTGGCGCGAGATATGGGGCTTGAGGTCGAAGACCGTCTGATTCCTGTAGAGGAGCTTCCTACCTTCGAGGAGTGCGGCGGCTGCGGAACGGCGGCTGTTATCTCCCCTATCGGGAAGATTTTCGATATGCAGACAAATGATATTTATGAATATGGGACAGAAGTGGGTAAGGTTTGTATGGAACTTTACACACGTCTTCAGGATATTCAATACGGTCGTGCCGAAGATAAGTATAATTGGTGTGCGATTGTAGAGTGATATTCTCTTTATTTGAATCAAAAAGGCCGCTCATTCGAGCGGCCTTTTAAGTTTGTTCCACGTGGAACTATGTGTTGTGGTTTGTGATCATATAGGGGTTTGTGTTCACTAATTTGCTCCACGTGGAACGGCTTGTTGAACACGCCTGAATTTTATCTTCCGAATTTTACCAGCAATACATTGACGTCGGCCGGGGAAACTCCCGGAATCCGGGACGCCTGCCCTATTGTTGCCGGGCGTATCCGGGTCAGTTTCTGACGGGCTTCTATCGTCAGCGAGTTCATCGAGTGGAAATCGAAATCTTCAGGAATGCGAATGTTTTCGAGTCTGTGGATTTTTTCTGCGATGAATTTTTCACGTTCTATATAGCCTTTGTATTTGATTTGAATTTCGGCTTCTTCGATTGCTTCGGCTGAAATGTTGTTGTCCGAGATGAATTTCCGGAGTTTTGGGAGTGCTTCCGAGAGCGATTCGAACGTAACATTATTGCGCATCAGGATGTCGTAAAGCTTCCTTCCCTGAGTCAAAGGTTCCGAATTTACCGATTTTAAATAGTCGTTAATTTCGGCTGCTTTGATGCTCTGCCGGCGGGCGAAGGAAATAAGCAATTCTACGGATGCTTTTTTTTCGGTGAAATGGGCGTATCTTTTTTGTGAAATCAGCCCTATTTTATATCCGATCGGAGTAAGTCTGAGATCCGCATTGTCCTGCCGGAGCAAAATACGGTATTCGGCACGCGAGGTAAACATGCGGTAGGGTTCGTCCACGCCTTTGGTAACGAGGTCGTCGATCAGTACTCCGATGTAGGCTTCGTCGCGCTGCAATACCACGGCTTCTTCCCCTTTCAGCGCCCGGTGTGCGTTGATTCCGGCTATGAGTCCCTGCGCCGCGGCCTCTTCGTATCCGGTCGTTCCGTTGACCTGACCTGCGAAATACAAGCCGGAAACGAGTTTCGTTTCGAGCGAATGGTGCAGTTGCGTAGGCGGAAAATAGTCGTATTCGATGGCGTAACCGGGGCGGAATATGTGCAAATCTTCGAATCCCCGGATTTTGTGCAGCGCTTCCCACTGTATGTCCCAAGGCAGCGACGATGAAAATCCGTTGAGATAATATTCGTTGGTCGACTCGCCTTCGGGCTCCAGAAAGAGCTGGTGCTGATCCTTGTCGGCAAAAGTCCGGAGCTTGTCTTCGATGCTGGGACAGTAGCGGGGACCTATTCCTTTGATCGTTCCGTTGAACAGAGGCGAACGGTCGAAACCGGTGCGCAGCAGGTCGTGCACCTCGGCCGAAGTGTAGACCAGAAAACAAGGCAGTTGATGCTTAACAGGTTGTGTATCAGGTGAAAAAGAGAACTTGGCCGGATTTTCGTCGCCGTATTGCGGTTCGAGCGCTTCGAAGTCGATCGTGCGTGCGTCGAGACGTGCCGGAGTGCCTGTTTTCATGCGTCCCGTTTCAAATCCTACGGCGCGCAGGGATTCCGTAATTCCGTGCGAAGCGGCATCCCCCGCCCTGCCTCCTTCGGCGTGCGAAGTGCCGCAGTGCATCATTCCTTCGAGAAAGGTTCCCGAAGTCAGCACGACGGCGCGGCAGGCGAACTCGATGCCCATTTGGGTCCTTACGCCCTTTATGCGAGGTTTGGCCCCGGCGGTGTCGAAGAGAAGCTCCGTCGCCGCATCTTGCCAAATGTAGAGGTTCACGGTGTTTTCGAGCGTGTGCCGCCAC
>OGRC01001319.1_pt1 | contig 16643 bp, 8 predicted proteins | sample 1553431 | NCBI WGS metagenome assembly OGRC01 (sample SAMEA2580064, study PRJEB22360) | human gut metagenome | biome: human gut; feature: human-associated habitat; material: faeces | place: Denmark | collected 2008/2010
CCGCCGTTGGCCGATCCCGTGGCCAGCTGGAGCTGGTCGCGCGGACGGTCGGCATCGCCGATACGCACGAGGAAGTTGCCTTCGATACCGAATACCGAGCTGAGGGCGTCGCCGCGGCCGTCGGTCCAGTCGGCGCTGCGCAGCAGGGCCTCGATAGTGACCTGCTTCATGCCGCTGACGAGCGGTTTGGCGTCGGCCGACCAGCTGACCGGGAAGTTCATCCACGCGATGTTGGCCACCACGTTGATCATCGCACCCTGACGGGCCACGAAGTAGACCGTACTGCGGCTGTCGAGCAGATCCACGCCATTGCACGAAGTTACCGTCACGGGCAGCACGTAACGACGGCTGCCGTCGAGGGTGTTGATATCCTTGAACACGATCTCTATCGCGTCGCCGCTCACCTGACCGGCCGCAATGTCGATCCGGTTGGAAGAGAGTTCGTAGCATTCGGCGGGAAGCGCCACGGCATTGTCGCCGTAGATCATGTTGTAGGCGGCGACCTGCGACGGATCGGCCTCGATCGTCACGGCGACCTGCTGTCCGGCAGGCTTGGCCAGACGCGATTCGATCGTCTTGGTATAACCCGGCGTATCGCTCTTGATCAGCAGATCGTCGGAGAGGATGGCCGAAGTGATATAGAACTTGTTGTCGAAACGATGCTTCTCGACATCCTCGTTCTTACAGCCGGTGAAAACGACTGCGGCGAGTGCCGAGAGAACCAATAAACATTTATTGTATTTCATGGCTGTCAGTTTTTAGATGGAGGGGTTCATAATGCCGATCGCCTCGCGGGTCTTGGCCCACACCTTGGCGGGGTTGTAATAGTCGTACTGGACATCCTCGATCAGCAGCCCCGCACGGGTATGGCCCGGCGAGGGGAGCGTCACCCATCCGGCCCAAGCCTCGATCGCCTCGACCGTATCGCCGAAGGCATCGACCATGCCGGTATAACCGAACTCCTTCTTGTCGTCGCCGGGACGGGTGGTCTGGGCCGTCACGATCAGACGGTCGGCCGGCACGCCGGCAACGCTGACTGCGGTAAGAGCCGAGAACGACATTTCGTCGAGCGTCTTCACGTCATTGGTCGGCAGGATGATGTAGGCGCACTCGTCCAGCAACGGCATATTCGCCTCCGTAACGGCTCCGGTGAAGCCGCGGAAGACGAGCGCATGCGAGGGATGAGCCTCGTGCCAAGCGCGGATCGGCGCGAAGAGCGCTTCCTGACGGGCCGTATAGACGGCCAGCGCTTCGTCCTGCATGCTGCCTACGGCCTTTCCCGTGTAGGTGAAGATGAAGCCGTCATAGCCCCAGCGGTCGACCAGCGCGATCTGCTCGCCGACACGGCCGCCGAGATAAGCCAGCGCATCTTCCTCGCTGAGCGTGGGGTCCTCCTTCAGCACCTGCGTCCAGTCGTTTTCGAATGTCTGCAGGTCGATATTGAAGAGGATGCGGGTTCCCTTCTCATGCACTTTCCGGATTTCATCGACAAGCGTCTGGCAGAGCACGGCCGGAACCGGGTTCACCACGATGAAGTCGACGCTGTCGGGTATCGCCGTAAAATGCTGCGTACGATGGGTCGTCGCGGCGCCGTTTTCGGGAACGGTCATCGTAACGAACACCGCCTTGTGCGAACCGGCCTTGTACTCCCGGAGCGCCTGCATGTACCGGGCATACAATTCGGGATTCGTCTCCTCGAATGACGAATAGTTCACGTCGATCGCCTCAGGCTCGACGGCCTCGTGGCAGCCGGCCATGAAAAGCACGGCTGCAAGGGGCAGAAAATATCTTTTGATGTTGATTTTCATAGTTTGACGGTTTTATAGGTTAGCGAATCCGGGGATTGCAATCCCACCACAGACGGGTGGACATTTTGTCCTGACCGCCCAGCCACTGATCCACGGCGGCCCGGATCGTTTCGCCGTTCGCCTCGTACTCCTCCAGCGGATAGGTCATACGGCGGGCGCCCAGCTGCAGATTCGTGATGTCGGGATTGTTATTGACCACCACCGGGAACAGACGCGGATAGCCTGTACGGCGGTAATCGGCCCACGCTTCGGTACCCAGCGGGAAATTGGCGATCCACTTCTGGGTGATGATGCGTTCGAGGTTCTCTTCGAAAGCCGCCCCGTCGTTCCAAGGGATCGTGACCGTCGACTGGTTCGAACAGCTGTAACCGAATGCCGGGTCGTCATAGCCGCCGGGAAGCGCCGTCGAAGCCATATAGGCCGTCAACTGATCCGCGACGCCGCAACGCTCGAACGAGAGCCGGATACCCTCCTCGTAGAAGGTCCGGGCGTTGCCGCCCATCGCCCAGCCGCGCAAAGCGCCCTCGGCGCGCAGGAAGGCCACCTCCGAAGCGTTCATCCACATCAGCGACGTCGATGCCGTCACGTTATACCGCGAGAAGTTGTTGATACGATCATCGTCGGGAATCTGGATGCCGTTGCGAAGACCGGCATAGCCGCCTCCGCTGAAAGCCGACTCGTTGAAATAGCTCGCACGACGGGGATCGTCGTAACCGTTCATGAACGACGCGATATCGGCGGCGACGCGGTGGTCGCCCGCACCGGACTTATAGCTGAAGAAGCAGACGTAGAAAGGATTGCCGTCCTTGCCGAAGCCCGTATACATGGCATTGCCGGAGTTGTCCTCGATCACGCCCAGCTCCGAGCTGACGGCCTCCTCGGCCAGCTGCTGCGGAGTACGACCGTCATCGGTGGTGAAATCCGTATAGACGATACGCATCGCAAGACGCAACTTGAGCGAGTTGGCCAGACGGCCCCAGCGCTCCAGACTGCCGCCGTAAAGCCGGTCGGCATCGGTGGTGATCATGCCTGCACGGTTGCGCGTAAGCACCTCGACGGCAGCATCCAGATCAGCGAACATGGCCTTGAAGACCTCTTTCTCCGAGTCCAGCGGCACCGGATCGGCGCCCGTACCCACCTGCGTATAGGGAATCGGTCCGTAGGTGTCGGCGACGCGGTGTACGCCGGCGACCTTCACCACCTTCGCCACGGCGATGGCATTCTCGTCTTCGGTCACCTTGCACAACTCCGTGAAGTTCGACATTTCATTGGTGTAGATAACCCGGTAAAATACCGGCGACCAGTTCGACTGCGGGTCGTAGGTCGAGAATTTTCCGGTGTTGAATCCGCTGTTCGCATCGGCGATATAACCGCCGTAAGGCCCGCCCAGCAGCAGATCGGTGAACTGGCACTGATTGACGTCGGCCGGAATGACCCAGCTCTGCATGGTGGTCATGAACGACCGCATGGCGTAACCGTCCCGCTCCATATCCTCTGCGGTAACCTCATAGGGATTCCGGTTGATATCTTCGTAGTTGGCCGTGCAGGATGCCGCGCCGAGCGCTGCCGCCGCAAGGGCCACCGTCATATTCGATATATTGAATTTCATGGCGTTTTAGCTTGATTAGAATTTGACACGCACGTTGAAGCCGATGCTGCGCAACGAAGGCATCATGAAATAGTCGATGCCCTGATAGTAGTTGCTGGTGGTAGCGACCGCCTCAGGATCAAAGGGCGCCTTGTTGTAGAGCATCCACAAGTTGCGGCCTACGATCGAGAGGGTGATGTCGCAAACGTCTCCCAGCTTCTTGCGCGGAATCGTGTAGCCGATCGAAGCCTCCTGCAACCGCACATTCGTAGCCGAATAGGTGTAGTACTGCGGAGTCGTATCGCCGTTGGCGACGGTCTGGTACCATTTCTGCGCATCGATCAGGTCGTTGCCGTTGATGACAATGCCGCCCGCATCGCGCGCATCGGCCGACGAGGCCGATACGCCGTAGTAATCCATTACGGCCTGCGTGCGCGAGTAGACTACGCCGCCCAGACGGGCCGTGAGCAGGAACCCGAAATTGAAGTTGCGCCAGCGGAAGTCGTTGCGCCATGCCAGATTGGCGTCGGGGAATACGGAACCCAGCTTGATGAAATCCTTGGTCTGCGTCTTGTTGTCCACGAAGATGTTGCCGTCCATATCCTGATAGATATCGCCGTTCGAGTCGCGGCGCAGGTCGGCGCGCGAATAGATGTCGCCCAGCGAGCCGCCCTCGCGCAGAATGAAGCGGACGTTACCCATGCCTCCCACGTTCAGGTCGCCGATCGGAGTGACCTTGCCCGTGTTGGGGTCGATCACCTCTTTGCCCAGCTTCATGATCTTGTTGCGGTTGACGCTGGCAGTGAAGTTGCTGTCCCATGAGAAGCGGTTCCACGTATTCTTGTAGCCCAGCGACATTTCGAAACCGCGGTTGCGCACGTCGCCGTCCTGCTTGTAGACCTTGCTGTACATCGAACTTGCGGGGATGCCCGTGTTGAACGTCTGGTTGATCGTACGGGTGTTATAGTACGAAATGTCGAAATTGAAATGTCTGAGGAAGCGCATCGTAAGACCGACTTCGAACGATTTGGTGCGTTCGGGCTTCAGGTCGTAGAGCGGACTTTGGGACGAGAGGTTCCAGCTGTTGGTCGAAGAGTTCCACGAGCGGGTCGGATTGGCGTAGAAACGCGAGAAAGCCAGACCCACCGATGCGTACGACGCACGCAGCTTGACGTAGGAGAGGTTCTTGGGCATGTTCGGAATGATTTCCGAGAGCACGACCGAAGCGCCGACCGACGGATAGAAGAACGAGGAGTTCACCGAGTTGGGACCCGCCAGCTGCGAGGGCCAGTCGTTGCGGCCCGTCACGGTCAGGTAATACGCCCCCTTGAAGCCCACCTCGGCCGAGAAGAAGACCGACTGCGACTGCTCGCGCCAGCCGATCTGCTCGCGGACGGTCTTCGAATTGGAGAGGTTGTAGACGTTGAACACGTTGGGAATGTTATTCGGCTCGTAGATGGCGTTGCCGTCCTTGTCGTAACCGGTCTGCTCTCCGTAGGCGATCGGGCCGCGGACTTTCGAGGCGTCGGAGCGCATGTCCGAGATCGAAGCGCCGACGTTGGCCTGCAGACTCCAGTTCTCGCCGAAGGTCTTGTTGATATTGACCATCACGTCGCCGTAGGTCTGGCGGTCGTTGGTCTTGGTGATGCCGTAGAGACCGTTGGGCGACCCCTCGGTGCGCAGGTTGTTGGTCGATGCGTAGAGCTTCTCGGTATAGTCGCTGTTCGAGTTGTCCACCCGGATGCGGCCCGCAACCGAGAGCCAGTCGAGGATGTCGTAGGTCAGCGAGGCGTTGATCATGTAGCGATCCTTGCGGGTCTCGCGCAGGTTGCGGTAGCTGATCCAATAGGGGTTCTGCATCTGATAGGTATCGGCGCCCATCGTCGGCCAGTACTGTTCGTAGATGCCGCGCGAGGAGTTGTAGCGTTCGTACATCTCTACATCCGCCCAGTCGTCGCCGCGCGGGAAGAGGTAAGCCGAGACCAGCGGGTTGGAATAGACGCCCTGATTGACCATGTTGCGGTCTTTCTGGATAATGTAACTGGCGCCCAGATCGAGCTGCATCTTGTCCTTGAGGAACGACGAGGTGTTGCGGAAAGTGAAGTTGTAGCGGTCGTAACCGTTGTTGGGAATGATACCGCGCGAATTGACGGCGCCGGCCGACGCGTAGGTCTGACTGCGCTCGTTGCCCGTCGAGAACGAGACTGTCTCGGTGCCCACGACGCCCGTCTGGAAATAGTCGTCGGCAGGGTCGTAGCCCCTGTAATTGAACGCATTCAGACGTTCGCCCCACGAGTAGATGCCGTTGGAGGCTCCCGCCAGCTTGTCGCCCGTGCCGTAACGGGTCTGGAACATCGGCATCACGAAAGGCGTGAGGACTTCGGTGTTGCTCGTCACCGTCACGGTCGTCTGACCGGCCTTGCCGCGCTTGGTCGTGATGAGGATGGCGCCGTTGGCGGCATCCGAACCATAGAGTGCCGCGGCGGCTGCGCCCGACAGGACGGTCATCGACTCGATATCCTCAGGATTGAGGTCGGCGATGGCCTCCGAAGAGCCCTGCGAATCGAACTCCTCGCTGCCGTCGCTGCGGAAGTTGCACATCGGAATGCCGTCGATCACATAGAGGGCGTTCGACGACTGCTCGATGGATTTCGAACCGCGCATCACGACCTTCGTTTCGCCGCCGACGCCTGCGGCGCTGGCGTTGATGGTTACACCGGCGATCTTGCCCGCGAGGCTGTTGACCATATTGGCGTCGCGCGTCAGGAATACTTCGTCCGATATGTTCTGCACGTTGTAGGATACGGCGCGCTCCTGCCGTTTGATGCCCAGCGCCGTCACTACGACCGCTTCGATCTGCTGGTCGTCCTCTTCGAGCGTGACGGAGAGCGACGTGCGGTTGTTCACCGAGATGCGCTGCGGCTTGTAGCCGATGAACGAAACGTCGAGGATCATGCCGGCCGGCGAGACGTTGGACTGGAGTGCGAACGTTCCGTCGACGCCGGAGGTCGTGCCCTGCGTGGTGCCCGAAATCATGATCGTGGCGCCGATGACGGGCACGCCGTTCTTATCGACGATCCTGCCGGTGATCTGGCTGGCCTGCTGCGGCTGCGCGCCCCCGCGGGCCGAGAGGATGATGCTCTTGTTGTCGATCGAATAGCTGACGTTGGTGTTGCGGAACAGTTCGTCGAGTGCGGCGCGGATGTCCTTGTTCGCGACCGAAAGGGTGACGTTCCGGTCGAGCGGAATATCCTTGGTGTTGTAGAAGAAGGTGTAGCCGCTCTGCTCCTCGATCTGCTGCATCACCGTCGAAACGGGGGTGTTCGAAGCCTTGAGCGTGATGTTTTTTACCTGAGCCTGTACGGGGACGGCGGCGATTGCGAACGCCATGCACAACGCCAGTGCATACGACCGGACCGAGCGGCTGACTCCGGCTGCCGGGGTACGGTGTAAATTTCCCCCCCCCCATAATTTGGGTGGAAAAGATTTTTTTCATAAGTTTGTAAGAATTGAGTTTTAGGTTAGTCCGGCCGTTTCATGCGGCCGGGTGATCTTAACGATTCGGCATACGGGAGGACGTGCAGGTCTTTCCGTATGTTTTTTTGTGTCAGGTCGGTGTCATGGTGTCATTCGGTTTTTTGGTTTATGGTTGTAGGCAAATCGGTTCGTGCGGTTTTTCAGTAGACTTCGAATACGGCCCGGCCCGCCGAGGCTTTGTCGCCGGCCGTCTGGTCGATCCGTCGGAATTTGATCTTCGACGAAATGGAGAAGTGTTTGAGGATCAGGTCGAGACTCTGGTTCGAGAACGTACCCGTGAAGGTGTTTCCGAGCAGTTCGTCGTTGCGGATGTTGAACGAGACGTTGTATTTGTTGCCGATCATGCGCAGGGCGTCCTTGAGCGGGGTGTTGCTGAGGACGATCTTGCCCTCTTTCCACGAGGTGTTGCATGGAATGTTGGCCGTGTTGAGGTAGATTACCCCCGTGCGGGCGTTGTAGGTTATCTGCTGGTCGGGCATCATCTGCACCAATTGGCTGCGGTGGTTGGCGTCGTCGTACTTCATGCCGATGCGCCCCGACACGAGTGTCGCGCGGATGTATTCGTCGTCATAGGCTTCCACGTTGAACTCCGTGCCGTATACCTCTATCTCGGTCGATTGCGCTTCGACCACGAATTTGCGTTCGGGGTCTTTGGTCACGTCGAAGTAGCCTTCGCCGTAGAGCACCACGCGGCGCTCCTTGCCGGTGAATTTGGCGGGGTAGCGCAGGTAGGAGTTGGAGTTGAGCCATACGCGCGTGTCGTCGGGAAGGGTGACGGAGCTGACCATACCCGTTGTGGAGCGGATTTCGACCATGCTGTTGTATTTGTATCCCACCTGCATCAGCAGATAGGCCGACAGGCCGACCAAGGGCAGCAGCATGACGGCGGCCGCGCGCTCGACCTGCCGGAGTGTCCGGCGCCATTTTTCGGCCCGGATGCGGCCTTTGACCTTCCGCAGTGCGCCGGCGGTGTCGAGGGCGGCTTTCGCCTCCTGCGTTTCGGCGGCGAAACAGATGTAATAGACTTGTTCGGCGATTTTGCGGTTCTCCTCGCTGGCGGCGATCCACGCCGCGACGCGGGCCGTCTGGTCGAACGGCAGTTCGTCGTTGTAATATCTGACAAGGAGTTTTTCTATGTTCGGGGTGTTCATGTTTTTTCTGCTTTTTATATTACAGACTATTCAAAAACAAAAGTTCCTAAACGAAAACCACAAAATTTCAATTTTTTTTATTCCGGGGAATCTAAATCCGAATTTTTATTAATTTCGCATCATGCCCGAACGGAAAAAGATATCCGACACCTGCTTGCTGAACCGGTTGGTCGACGGTGAGATGAAGGCGTATGAAGAGATTTTCGTACGTTATTATCCGACGCTCTGCACCTATGCCCGCATGTATGTCAAGCGGGAGGAGACCGCCGAGAATATCGTGCAGGACCTGATGCTGTGGCTGTGGGAAAACCGCACGGTATTGTGTATCAGCACTTCGCTCCCAAAATATCTGTTCGGCGCCGTGCGCAATAACTGCCTGACCTATCTGGGGCACGAGTCCATCGAGCGGCGCGTGCTGGGCAATATCCGCAATAAGATGTGCGAGCAGTTCGAAGTCCCCGACTTCGACGTCGTCGAGGAACTGCGCGAAAATATCCGGGCGGCCGTGGCCGACCTCCCGGCTTCCTACCGTGAAGCGTTCGAAATGAGCCGTTTCCAGCGCAAAACCTATGAAGAAATCGCCGCCGTGCTGGAAATATCGCCCAAAACGGTGGATTACCGCATCCAGCAGTGTCTGAAAATCCTTCGTGTCAAACTCAAGGATTACCTGCCTTTGCTGACGATGCTGCTGGTCGTGAACGAATAGGCGGTTTTACGGTCTCACCTTGGCTGAAAAAAACTTGTCGGACTATTTCGATCTCACCCGGCGCGATCAATTCGGACCGGATGCTTGTGTCTGACGCGGAAAATTGCTAATTTTGAAGATTGGAGCGCAAAACGGCTCCCGGCTGTTTTTATGATTAGAACTTTTCTGCTGATTGCTTGTCTATTGACCTCCGTTGCCTGCCGGCAGCGGGGTGGAACTCCGGCCGATGTCAATATCGTTGCCAATGCCGGAAATCACTCCGCGGAGACGATCCGGCCCGATACGGCGGCACGTCCGCCTTTGGCGTTCGGCCATGAAACGTGGGATTTCGGGACGATTCCCGAAACGGGCGGTCCTGTCGTGCATGTGTTCCGCTTCACGAACAGCGGTACGAAACCCGTCGTCGTCGAGCGTGTCGGCGTGACCTGCGGATGTATGAAACCGACCTTTTCGCAGGCGCCGGTCCTTCCCGGCGGCAGCGGCGAAATCGGGATCGCTTACGATCCGGCGGACCGTCCGGGAGCTTTCGACAAGGCGGTATACGTCTATACCGACGGCAGCCGCATGATGCCGCTCCGTATCCGCGGCAGTGTGGCGGCGCGTCCCGAAACGGCTGCCGACCGCTTTCCCGTGGAGTTTGGCGGCGGAATCCGCCTTAGCGTTAAGGAGGTCAACTTCCGCATGGTGGAGCAGCGGCATGACCGGCGTCTGACGTTGCGCTGTCTCAATACGTCGCCGTACGAGGTGCGGCTGAGGGTGGAATTCGCTGAACCGCTTCCCTTTCTGCGGGCCGAAGCACCTGCCGTACTGGCGCCCGGTGCGGAGGGTGAGATCGCTTTCATCTGTGACTTGTCTGCTGCCGAGGTGTGGGGAACGTTTGTTGATTCGTGTTATCTGACCGTTTCCGGACGGCGGCTCGAAGGGGCGGTCGTGGTGCGCGGAACCGGTATCGGTGACTTGGCCGAATTGCGCGAAATGCCGCGCGGGAAACGTCCGCAGGCGGAAATTGCCGAATCGTTGCTGGATTTCGGAACGTGCGCCGCCGACGGCACGGCCGAGTGCCGGTTTACGTTGGAAAACAAGGGCGGTTCGCCGCTGCGGATCCATGCGGTGAAATATCCCGCAGGGGTGACGGGGCAGATTACGGCGGGCGAAGAGATTGCGGCGGGTGGCTCGAAAACCTTTGTGCTGCGCGTGGACGGCCGCACGGCCGGGTGTGGGAATTACTTCGCGCACGTCGAATTATTGGTGAGCGATGCGCTCAGTCCGTTGTGCGACCTCCGGGTGCGCGGCCGCTTCGAGTAATCCGAAGCCGGAAATCGGAAAAATAAACAAGCTGCCTTTTCGGGCAGCTTGTTTGTTGTTCATATTACGTCGGTCGTCATTCGGGACAGCGGACGTTGTCCACCCATTTCATGGCCGAGCTGGAGTAGGTCGCCTTGTATCCGTGTCCGGTCAGGTCGTCTTCCACCTTTTTGCCGTCGGCTTTTTCGTTGAAGCGCCAGTATGCCAGCAGGCCGTCCGTCGCCGGGTCTACATAGCACATGTTGTTCTTCAGGTCGTTGCCGTTGAGAGCCTTGGCCCATACGCGGGCTTCGCTGATGTAACCCTTCAGCTGGCGGCCGTCGTTGCACGAATTGGCGATGCGGAACGAGTCGTCCTGATATACCTGCGTGAGGTCCAGCGAAGTCTTGTTGGTGTCGGCCGAGCAGGCGAGTACGCCGTCGATGTAGATGCTCACCTTCTTGTTCGGACCGTCGAATACGGCCGCCACATGCGTCCACTTGTTGAGGCTCACGGCGATTCCGCCCGTAGGAACCATCAGTGTGCCGCCCCATCCGGAGAGCTGCAGCTGACCTTTGAAGTCGTCCTGTACGAAACGCAGGCAGAAGTTCTCTTCGAGGCCCATCACCGTATTGCACCAGCCGCCCCAGCGCTGCAGGTTGATGCGGGCTTCGTAAGTGACTTCGCCCAAGTTGTAGATGTCGTATTTGTCCTGCTCGCCCTCGGCGAAATCGACCTTGAAATAGGTGCTGCCCGAACAGTCGGCAGCCGGGCCGATGATGATACGGCCGATTTCGACGAATACCGTCCGGAATCCCTCCTTGACTTTCAGATCGCCGTCCACGCTCTCGATGCTCAGCGGAATGACATAGCTGACGCCCTCCTTAAGCCCTTCGTCTTTGGTTACGCTCACTACGAGCGGTTCGGCTGCGGAAAACGAACCTGCTGGAATGGTCAGTTCGGTGTTCTTGAGCACGAAGTTCGTTTCGGGGAGCATTACGCCCTTCTTACCGTACTGCGTGTTGTACTCTTCGATTTTCGAAGGGTCGGTTACGAGCCGGACTTTGGTATCGTGTCCGACGACGATCGACGACGAGACCTTTACGCTCAGCTCTTTGGGAAACTGGTCGTCGAGTGTGAGCGACAGGGTGGGGACTTCGCCTTCGGCTCCGGCGATGTAGACCACATCGTCGTAAACCGGGGCTTTCTGGCAGCCTGCGACCGCCAATGCGATCAGTGCGAATAAACTATATTTCAGTTTCATGGCAATTTCTTTTTTTGTCCGTTAAACGATTACTTCCGGGCGGGGTTCTGAATCTGTATGGCCTCGATCAGGAACTTGTAAGGTTCGGGATTGCGGTATTCGTACTCCATATGATAGGTTCCGCAGCCGCCTTTCATCACCTTTTCTCCGTCTATGATCGGCTGCCACTGCGCCATGCCGGCCACCGATTTCATCGACTCGCCGTCGCGGGTTCTGTAGTTGGCGCCGCCGTTGGTGCGGTAGGTGATATTCTCGAAATTTTCGGTGACGATGAACCTGCGGGCAACGTCCTTGAACGGAACCTCCGAGAAATAGTTGGCACAGCTCTGCAGACGTCCGTCGAGATTCGAATCGCCGCTGCATCCGTACGCCTGCGAGATGAAGTAGTCGAAACACTTGCCGAATTCGCGGGGCATGTTGGCGTTCAGCTCGCCGTCGATGGCCAGTATGCGTCCCGTGCCCGAAGTGCGGCCGAAATAGGTGACCACGACATCCATGAAGACTTTGTAGCGGTTGGGGAAGCCCGATATGCCGTAGGGTTTCTTGCCGGTGCCGATGTTCGGTTCGTTGTCGATATCCAGTCCGTCGTATCCGTTGTCGATGATGCGTTGGCAGAAAGCATGCGCAAAACGCTGGATAGCTGCGATATTGCCTTCCGTGAGGTTGTCGTTGCCGTATGAGCGGTAGGGACCTTCCCAGCCCCAGTAGGCCAGCATCTCCTCTTCGGTGGCCGCCGTCGCGCCGTCGGGCGCCACGCCCATTTCGAATCCGTCGAAAAGCGAAGTGGCGATCACTTTCAGACCGCGCTTGTGCTGGGAATCCTCCATATCCTTGCGCTGGGCTTCGGTGATTGTCTGCCAGCCGCCCCACAGACCGACCATGTCGATGCTGTCGGGGAGGGATTTCATGTAGTTGGACGCCGAGGCTCCCGTGGCGCTCCAGTTTCCGAACCAGCCGAAGACGATTTCGTGGTCGCTGTTCTTATAGTCGCGCAGATCTGCATAGTATTGATCCGACTTGGGGTAGGGCTTGACAATCTCCAGTTTTTCGGGATCGGTCTCACACGAGAACAACAGGGTGCCTGCCAATGCGATACATCCTAATTTTATGAGTTTGTTCATGGTTTTCAGACTTTTTGAGGTTCGTAATTTATTTGGCATCCCACCAGAGTTTCTGCGCGCAGTTGTCGCTGCCGCCGAGGAATTCATTTACGGCTTTGGCCACCTGCTCGGCATTGCCGTCGTACTCCTGCTGCGGCAGGGGCACGCGGCGGATCGTCGCGCCGGAGGGCAGTACGCCGCCGCTGCGGTTGGTCTGCGAGGGGAATACCTTCGGGTAACCCGTACGGCGGATTTCGCTCCACGCCTCCTGTCCGTCGGGGTAGAGTGCGATCCATTTCTGCACCATGATGCGTTCGAGTTCACGGCCGTCGGCGGCCCACTTGACGGTGACGCTGCTCGGACTCTCGATCGAGCCGACCTGTCCCAAGCCGGGATATTTCACCGGAGTGCTTTTGCTGTCGGACAGATATTTGTCGGCGTTCGGCGCGCCCCACTGGGAGAACGACGTGCGGATACCTTCGTTGTAGAGGTTTTCGGCCGTGCCGCCCATGTTCCAGCCGAGGAGTGCACCCTCGGCCCGCAGGAAGCAGACTTCGGCGGCGCACATCCATGTCAGCGGCGAGGTGAAGCCCACTTTGGGACAGCTGGCCAGCGACTGGTAGTCCTTGGGGTTGGAGATGATGCCGTTGGGGATTCCGTGGTAGGCGCCGTCCTTTTCGGCGGGCGAGAAGTAGCTTTCCAGACGCGGATCGCCGTATCCCGACAGGTAGCTCTCCATGGTTGCGCCCATGCGGCATTCGTTATATTCGCCCCATAGGTATTCGAGCGGGTGTTTGTACGAGAAGCCGATGCCCGTGCGGGTGAGCAGCTGGGCCGAGTGGGTATTGTCGGTCATCACGCCGATGTTGTAGGCTCCGAACTGGAAATTTACGGCCTCCTCGGCCCATGTCTGGGCATCGCCGGGAGCGGCGAAGCGTGCGCGCATGGCCAGACGCAGCTTGAGCGAGTTGGCGAAGCGGATCCACTTTTCCAGATCCGAATCGAACACCACGTCGAAGTCGGCGATGGGCTTCGCGCCCGAATCGGCTTCGTATGCGGCCTTGAGCGTTTTCAGCGCATGGTCCAGTTCCTTGATGAAGGTGCGGTAGACGGTCTCCTGCGAGTCGTAGGGCAGGCCGCTCGACATTTTGCCGAAGGCGGTGTAGGGCAGCGGACCGTAGATGTCGGTCACACGGTGCATGGCCTGCACCTTGACCACCTCTCCCAGCGCGAAGACCACCGATGCGGAATCGACCTTCTGGCGCAGGATGTTCCACGAACTCATCACGTTATTGTAGGCCTGCTTGTAGGGTTCGTCCTTCCATTTGGCCGTGGGAAAGGCGTAGCAGGTCGAGTTGCTGCCGCTGTCCCAGTCCTGCGCCTGCCCGAAATATCCGGCATAGCTGTCGCCCAGCAGGTTGTCGGCCAGCTGGTAGGCGTTGGCGCCCTCGGCGAAGACATTACGCTGCATGGTTTGGATGAACGCCGCCCATGCGTTGTCGCGGTCCACGTCTTCGGGGGTGGGTTTGTCTTTGCTGGTATTGATATTGTCGAAGTCGCCCGTACACGAAGTCAGGCCCGTTGCCAAGAGTGCGAGTGCCGCAACTCCGCAAGCGATCGTATTGCGTAATTTTTTCATAACCTGTCTCTCCTGATTTAGAAATTAACTTTTACGCCGAAACCCCATGAACGCAGCGACGGCGGCATGAAATAGTCGAAGCCCTGATAGTACGTCCCGGTGTTTGAGGTCAGTTCTGGATCGAACGGCGCCTCGTTGTGGAGCATCAGCACGTTGTTGGCAATGAGCGAAAGGGTGATGCGCAGGCGTTCGCGGGCCAGTGCCGGGAGCGTGTAGCTCAGCGACAGTTCGCGCAGGCGGACGTTGGTCGCGCTGTAGACGTAGTTCGAAAGTACGCCCGTGGTGCCGCTGGCGGCTACCGAATAGAACGTCTTGGCGTCCATGCGTCCGCCGTTGACGATCGCGCCGCCGTTGTCGCGGTCGCGGGCCGTCGATTTCGATACGCCGTACTGGTCCATCATCGCCTCGGTGCCCGACACGACCACGCCGCCGACGCGGGCGTCGATCAAAAATCCGAGGTTCAAGCCCTTCCATGAGAAGGAGTTGTGCCATCCCAGCGTGTATTTGGGGTCTATCGAACCGACCTTGACATAGGAGTTAGGCTCGATTTCGATGCCGTTGGTCATCGGGTTCACATAGATGTAGCCGTTGGGGTCCTGCTTGAGGTGTGTGGCGTAGATGTCGCCCATCGTGCCGCCTTTGGTCAGCACCATGCGGTACGACTCGGCCGTCGAAACGATGAATTCCTGCGGCGCCTTGACCGTGGTGCCCGTTACGGGGTCGGTCACATATTCGTCGAGCAGTTCCTTGATCTCGTTGCGGTTGCGCGTGTAGGTCAGCGTCGTCTCCCATTTTACGGGACCGATGTTCTGGTTGAAGCCCGCTTTCAGCTCGATACCGCGGTTATTGACCTTGCCGGCGTTGGCGTAGGCATAGGAGTAACCCGACGACGAGGGAATCTCGTACTTGAAGAGCTGGTTGTGGGTGTTGGTGTTGTAGTAGGTGAATTCGAGACTCAGCTTGTTGTTGAACATGCGCAGCTCCGTACCGATCTCGAACGATTTGGTAAGCTCCGGCTTGAGGTGCGAAGCGGCAGCGAAACCGTCGGTGCTGATGTTTTGGTCCTCCAGCGGAATGTAGGTGTAGGTCAGGTAGGGCGACGGGGGATTGCCCACGCCAGCGTACGAGCCGCGGATTTTCCAATAGTTGAGGATCTTGTTCTGCGGAATCAGCTCCGAGAGGATCAGCGATGCACCGACCGAAGGATAGACCGACGACATGGAGGGCGTGCCGGCCAGCGTCGAGAACCAGTCCGAGCGGACCGACGCATCGACGTAAACGAAATTCCGGAAGCCTACCTGCACCGATCCATAGACGGCCTGCGTCTGCTGGCGGATGTGTTCACGGGTCATTTCGGTCGTCGGGTCCGACATGTTGATGTTGCTGACGTGGAAGAAGTTGGCAAGACGCAGCAGGTTGCCGCTCTGTCCCATCATGTCGTATTTTTCGTCGTAGAGGCTGGCGCCGATGTTGGCCGTCAGGCGGAAATCGTCGCTGAGCTGCTTGTCGATGTTGAGCAGTACGTCGGCGTAGAGCGCGTTATTGGTCATCTTCTGCTCGCGGTAGTGGCCTTTCGACTGGCAGAACAGTCCCGGCGTCGATGCGTAGAGTTTACGCTCGTAGTCGGTGTCGGCATGGTCCATGCGGATACGGCCCGAAAGGTTGATCCAGTCGGTGATCTTCCACTTGAGCGAGCCGCTGACGATATAGCGGTTCTGCGTGGTGTTGAACATGTTGCGGTTGGTGATCCAATAGGGGTTCTGGCTCAGGGCGTCGAGTCCCGTATTGCTGTAGGGCCAATACATCGTGGCGAAGTTGCGGCCTGAGTCGTAGATTTCGTAGGTCTTCAGACGCTCGAAATTCTCCGAAGGCGGGAAGAGGTAAACGGGCAGCAGCGGATTGTAGTAGAGTCCCTGCGCCACGCCGTTCTGCGACTCGCTCTTGGTGAAGAAGAAGTCGGTGTCGAGTTCGAGTTTGTCCTTGACCAGCTCGCGTCCGTGGCGGATCGTGAAGTTGTAACGCGAATATTCGTTGTTGGGAATGATGCCGCGCGAATTGACCGAACCGGCCGAAACGAACGACTGGCTGCGCTCCGAACTCGATGCCACGCTGACGGTGTTCTGCGTGTTGTAACCCGTCTGGAAGAAATCGTTGGGGTCGTACGACGAGGGCTTGCCGAGCTTCTCGCCCCAGCTTTTGAAATCGCCCGACTGACGGCCGTAGGTGTTCTGGAACTGATGGGTGACGAACGGATTCGAAAAGGTCGTGTTGTTGGAGTAGGAGACGTGCGTCGAGTGGTCCGCACTGCCTTTCTTGGTAGTGATGAGGATCACGCCGTTGGCGCCGCGGTTGCCGTAGAGCGCTGCGGCCGAAGCACCCGTCAGCACCGACAGCGACTCGATGTCGTCGGGATTGATGCTCGAAATGCCGTCGCTGTCGCCGACGCCCGCACCTTCGTAATAGTTGTCTGACTGGGTCGAGCGGAGCGACATCATCGGAATGCCGTTGAGTACGTAGAGCACGTTGTTGTCGCCGAAGAGCGATTTGGCGCCGCGCATTACCACGC
>OGRC01001320.1_pt1 | contig 16639 bp, 13 predicted proteins | sample 1553431 | NCBI WGS metagenome assembly OGRC01 (sample SAMEA2580064, study PRJEB22360) | human gut metagenome | biome: human gut; feature: human-associated habitat; material: faeces | place: Denmark | collected 2008/2010
AGGAGACAATGCAGTCAGAAGCGGCGAATGTTATGGCAGGGGAACAGGAACTTCTTGCCGCTCTTATTTACTGCGAGGCGGGAAATCAGCCTTACGAAGGTCAGGTTGCAGTTGGCGCTGTTGTAATGAATCGCGTAAGAAGCGGTTCTTATCCGAATACGATCAGTGAAGTAATCTATCAGTCAGGACAGTTTGGACCGGCGATGACAGGATGGCTTGATTCTGTTCTTGCATCAGGCGGATATACGCAGACAGCGATGCAGGCTGCGGCAGATGCTCTTGCAGGAAGCAATCCGGTTGGCGACTGTCTTTCGTTTGGGAACGGAAACTGGGGATTGCAGATTGGAGATCATTTCTTTCACTAATCGCAGGGCGCGGCAAAAGATAAAGAAAATACAAAGTGTAGATACGAAAGAAGGAAAAAAGGTGAACATCAAGATCAGACAGTATGAAACGAAGGATGTAAAAGAAACGATTGCAATTTGGAACGAAGTCGTAAAAGACGGGAAGGCGTTTCCGCAGAAGGAAATGCTTACGGAAGAATCAGGAGATGCCTTTTTTAAAGAGCAGACATTTACCGGAGTTGCTTATGACGAGCAGAGCAGAAACATTGTCGGAATGTATATTCTGCATCCGAATAATATCGGCAGATGCGGTCATATATGTAATGCAAGTTTTGCAGTTCAAAAGCAGATGCGGGGAATGCATGTAGGAGAGCTGCTTGTAAAGCACTGTATGAAGATGGGAAAAGAAGCTGGATTTCGTATTCTGCAGTTTAATGCGGTTGTGAAAAGCAACGAGAGTGCATTGAAACTTTATGAAAAGCTCGGGTTTGTCCGTCTGGGAATAATTCCCGGAGGCTTTGAAATGAATGATGGGAATTATGAAGATATTATTCCACATTATCACGAGTTGTAAATCTATCGCTATATTATGAGCGGTCAGTCGTCGGCAGAAGCAGAGACTGACCGCTGTTTTATACACTGTGGAAGCCTTTTCCGATGATCTCGCTTGTATTTGAGATAAGGATGAAGGCTTCTTTGTCATTTTCGCGGATAAAGTTGCGCAGATGGACTGCCTGCATCCGGTTTAAGGCTGTCAGGATGATATATTTATCTTTGCCGGAATACGCGCCTTTTGCGAGGCATACGCTTGCGCTTCGTCCCAGCGTATGTACGATATAATCGCAGATTGGCTCGGGATTGTCGCATACGACGTTAAAATATTTGGACAAGTTAAAGCTTTCGATGAACGTATCGATCATAAAAGAGCGGATAGAAAGACCGAGCAGGGAAAACAGTCCGGTTTCTATGTCGAAAATGAAAAAACCTGCGGCTGTGATCAATGCATCTGAAATGAGTAATGCCTTTCCGATATCGAAGCTGGAATATTTCTTAAGGATCATGGCAATGATGTCTGTTCCGCCGCTGGAAGACCCAATGTTAAACAAAATTGCCGATCCGAGAGCAGGCAGCGCGATGGCAAAGCATAATTCCAGCATCGGTTCATCGGTAAAAGGAGCGTTCATAGGGAAAAGCCTTTCTAATACCGAGAGCGAAACGGAAAGAAGAATACTGCAGTAAGCAGTAGTTGCGGCGAATTTTTTCCCGAGGATAAACATTCCGATGATGAGCAGGAGCATGCTTGCGATAAAGTTGAAATCTCCGGCTGAAATGAGTCCGGTTTTAGCAACAAGAACGGCGAGACCGGTGATTCCGCCAAAAGTGAAATTGTTTGTAAATTTAAAAAAGTACGTTCCGCATGCGATAAGAAGCGTACTGAATGTAAGCATAAAGAAGTGTTTCAATCTGTTCATTTTTGAATTCTCCCGAAGTAAAAATTTGACCTGTTCGAGATGGAAGCGACTCTTTTGGTAAGTCGATCAACTCTAAACGAATTGTAATATTCTAAATGTGAAAAGTCAACGCATTAAGTAGGAAAATGCGGAAATAATGTACTAATAAAAGAGTTGCAAGAAAGAAAACAGGTAAGGAGACAGAAAATGGATAAAGAGATGTTGATTCGGGATATATTTGCAAGGGAAATATTAGATTCACGGGGAAATCCTACGATTGAAGCAGAAGTGCTTGCAGGGGAAAATGTCATCGGACGCGCTGCCGTTCCGTCAGGCGCTTCTACAGGAAAATATGAGGCGGCAGAGCTTCGCGATCAGGGAGAGCGTTATGGAGGGAAAGGCGTAGAGCAGGCAGTCGAAAATGTGAACAGTTGTCTTGCAAGAGCTGTGATCGGAATGAATGTATTCGATCAAAAAGCAATAGATTGTGCCCTTTGTAAAGCTGATGGAACAGAGAATAAAAGTAATCTCGGTGCAAACGCGATCTTAGGAGTGTCTATGGCATCGGCGAGAGCGGCGGCAAAAGGACTGAATCTTCCGCTGTATCGTTATTTGGGCGGGGTTCAGGCGAAAAAAATGCCGATTCCGATGATGAACATTTTAAATGGAGGCGTACATGCCGATAATCCGTTGGATATACAGGAGTTTATGATTGTACCGGTCAGGGAAACTTCTTTTCGGGAGAGGCTGCGTATCTGTGCGGAAATTTATCATATGCTGCGGGCAGTACTGAAAGGAAAGGGGCTTCAGACAGGCGTTGGAGACGAGGGTGGTTTTGCGCCTGAACTTGCAGATACGAAAGAAGCGCTCAGAACGATAAGAGATGCAGCAGAGCGAGCAGGATACCGCATGGGACGGGATATTATGATTGCGCTTGATGTGGCGGCGTCAGAACTTTATATCGAAGAAAAAGGCGGATACGTTTTTGCAGGGGAAGGAAAGAAAGGAGAACCCGTCGTGCGGACAACGAAAGAAATGATCTCCTATTATGAGGAACTTGTTGAAGAATTTCCGATTTTTTCAATCGAAGATCCTCTTGACGAAGAAGATTGGGAAGGATGGCAGAAGCTTACGAAGAAGATCGGAGACAGAGTCCAGCTTGTAGGGGATGATCTCTTTGTTACAAATGCTAAGAGACTTCGGAAAGGGATCGAACTTGGAGCGGCAAATGCAATCCTTATTAAAGTAAATCAGATCGGTACTTTAACTGAGACGTTTGAGACGATCAAAACGGCGCAGGAAGCAGGTTATAATGTGATTGTGTCGCATCGTTCAGGGGAGACAGAAGATACGATTATCGCAGACATTGCTGTGGCGTTTAATACCGGGCAGATTAAGACAGGAGCTCCGTGTCGGTCTGAAAGGGTTGCAAAATATAACAGGCTTTTGCGCATCGAGGAGCAGATCGGAGAGAAGGAGAAACTGTAGGAACGGCAGAAAAAAAGGCATACAGAGAGGCGAAACAGTGAAAGCTATACAGGTGAAGACGCAGGAATGGTTGCATATCTTTTCTTCACCTGTTATACTTTTACGCGAAAGTAATTCGGCGAGACGCTGTCTGTACCGTGATTAAGAGAGTATAGATGGCGGTAGCCGTGGCAATATGCAGACTGAAAGTCGGAAACAGTATGATAGAATCAGATGAAAAGGAGTAAAAAATGAGTACAGAAATGAAGGAAATGCAAGAAATGAATGAAAGAGCAAAAAAAGCTTTAGAGTATCATAAGAAAGGATATAATTGCGCTCAGGCTGTGGCGTGTTCTTTCTGCGAAGAGTTTGGAGTAGATGAAGAGACGATGTTTCGGATCTCGGAAGGGTTCGGTTTCGGTATGGGGATGATGGATATATGCGGTGCAGTTACCGGTATGTTTATGGTAATGGGATTGGATAACAGTGTTGGAAATCCTGATAACGGAAAACTTACGAAAGCGGATACATATAAGAAAGTAAAAGAATATGCAAATAAATTTAAAGAGAAAAACGGAACGTATTATTGCCGCGAATTGAAAGGCGTCGCAGACGGAAAACCTAGAGTAAGCTGCGATCAGTGTATCTTGGATGCAGTAGCATTGACGGAAACTTATCTGGCAAACAAGCAATAGTCTGTCAGAAAAATAATAGAAAAATGAACAAAAATGAATAAAATAAGTACAAAACATTCAAAAAAATAACATTGAAAACTTATTCTGCCGATTGTATAATAGCAAAGTAATAGTTTGAAAATCGTGAGTTGTCACGGGAAGGACTATGCGAAAATATTCAAAAAGGAGAGTGCAGACAATGAGTATTCGAGTTGGTATTTTAGGATATGGTAACTTAGGCAGAGGCGTAGAATGTGCAGTAAAACAAAATGATGATATGGAACTTGCGGCAGTATTTACAAGAAGAGATCCTTCAGGCGTGACAATTTTGACAGAAGGAGTTCCGGTATGCAGTGTAGATGACGCCGCAGACTGGAAAGATAAGATCGACGTCTTGATCCTTTGCGGAGGAAGTGCGACGGATCTTCCGAAACAGACGCCGGAGTTTGCAAAGCTGTTCAATGTTGTTGACAGTTTTGATACACACGCCCGTATTCCGGAGCATTTTGCGAATGTAGACGAGGCGGCAAAAGAGAGCGGAAAAGTCGGAATTATTTCCGTAGGCTGGGATCCGGGTATGTTCTCTTTGAACAGATTGTATGCAAACGCAATCCTTCCTGACGGAAAAGATTATACGTTCTGGGGAAAAGGAGTAAGCCAGGGTCATTCCGATGCGATCAGAAGAGTAGAAGGCGTAAAAGACGGAAAACAGTATACGATTCCGTCAGAAGCAGCTCTTGAGGCAGTGCGAAACGGAGAAAACCCGGATCTTACGACACGGCAGAAACATACAAGAGAGTGCTTTGTTGTCCTTGAAGAAGGCGCAGATGCGGCAAAAGTAGAAGCAGAGATCAAATCAATGCCGAACTATTTTGCCGATTATGATACTACAGTTCATTTTATAAGCGAAGAAGAGTTGAAACGCGATCACAGCGGAATCCCGCACGGCGGTTTCGTACTCAGAAGCGGAAAGACAGGCTGGGATGGAGAAAACAGTCATTTGATCGAGTACAGCTTGAAATTAGACTCCAATCCTGAGTTTACGTCTTCCGTGATCATTGCATATGCCCGCGCAGCCTACAGACTTGCTGCGGAAGGTCAGAGCGGATGCAAGACAGTATTCGATATCGCACCGGCATATTTAAGCGCAAAAAGCGGAGAAGAATTAAGAAAAGAGATGCTGTAAAAAGCAATCGCCGTCACAAAAAAGAGACATCAGATGATCTTACGGTTTCTAATCGAATGAAAACTGTGCGATCGATGGATGTCTCTTTTAAAATGCTACTTTTTATCTTTCCAATACCTTTTAAGTTCCAAACAAACGTCGATAAATATAATAATTAAATCCCCAATAAAGAAAAACAGAAAAAGTTTATCTATTTTATTGTCCATCAAAGAAAATATAATAAGAGATATAAGTGATATGAATAAGGCGATAAGCTGCTTCTTTTCTTTTTTTATTAGTTTTTTAATCATAAACTTCCCTCGCTTTTTTCTCTTAAAGATCGTGAAATTCTAAAGGATATGTAACAAAATTCAGATGATTTTCAACTTACCATTAAAACTTAGGATCTTTTCAAAGGTTACAATAATTGTTCAAATGTATCATAAAAGGCAGGATACGATACGTCCACACATTTGCTGTCAAGAATTTTTGTTGTTCCGTCAGCGACAAGAGCCGCGATGCTGAACGCCATTGCGATTCTGTGATCGAGAAGAGTATGGATCGATGCCCCGTGAAGTGTTCCGCCTGTGATGATCATTCCGTCTTCTGTAGGGGTGACGCTGCATCCCATTGCTTTTAAATTATCTGTCACAGTTTCAATGCGGTCAGTTTCTTTTACTTTCAGTTCGGCGGCATCTTTAATGACAGTCGTTCCGTCTGCGACGGCAGCCATGACTGCGATGATCGGAATTTCATCGATCAATGTCGGGATGATATCGCCCTCGATCGTGATTCCATGCAGACTGCTTGTGCGGACGAGGATATCGGCAATTTTTTCGCCGCCTTCGCAGCGTTCGTTAAGAAGAGTGATATCTCCGCCCATATCTTCGCATACTTTTAAGATGCCGGAGCGGGTCGGATTGATTCCTGCATTTTCGATCAAGATTTCTGAGTCGGGAACGATCAGACCTGCTGCGATAAAATATGCTGCGGAGGAAATATCTCCCGGAACAGTAATTTTCTGCCCGTATAATTCGGGGCATGGTTTTATATATGCAGTTGCTTCTGTACCCGATAAGGAGTGGAGTGTTCGGATATCGGCTCCAAATTCTCTGAGCATTAATTCAGTATGGTTTCTGGAAAGGGACGGCTCTGTAACTGAAGTTTCTCCGTCTGCGTACAATCCGGCAAGAAGAACACATGATTTTACCTGTGCGGAAGAGACAGGAGAGTTATAGTGTATTCCGTGCAGATCTCCAGGAGTGATGTACAGCGGAGCGCAGCCGTTTCTGAGAACACTTGAGATGTTTGCCCCCATCATTGTAAGCGGTTCAATGATCCGTTTCATAGGACGGGAGTTCAAAGACTCGTCGCCTGATAACTTTGATTCAAACTTCTGTCCTGCGAGAATGCCTGATAAAAGGCGGGTCGTAGTGCCGCTGTTTCCGACATCAAGAATGTTGGACGGAGCAGATAATCCGTGCAGTCCGTTTCCGTGAACTGTAATTGTGTGATCTGTTTCTTCTATATTAATGCCCATTGCCTGAAAGCAGCGGATCGTGGCGAGACAGTCTGCTCCTTTCAGAAAATTGTGGATCTCAGTCGTTCCGTTTGCGATCGATCCGAACATGATGCATCGATGGGAGATTGATTTATCTCCGGGGACGGAGACCTTTCCTTTTAATCCTTGAATACTGGCTAATTCCATTTTTCTTTTCCTCCTGTTTGACTTTTCCTCTCTGTTAGATCTCATATACGATATATCGGTATTTTTTCAGCAGCGCAGAAGCTTTGGAAGAGGAAGATTCATCATAAAATTCAATTCGGAGCACCCCTTCTTCGAATTCCCGATTGTGGATAATGCCGATGTTTTTGATGCTGATATTGTTGCTTGCCAGTATGGTTGCGATTGTTGCGATTCCTCCGGCTTCGTCAATGATATCACAGTATACGGCGAATTGTTTCTTGATCGGGCCTGCCGAAGTGTTCGGCATGGAATTGCGGTAGTCGCGGGAAGATTCAAACAAAGTATAAAGCGCGTTTTCGTCTTCTGCATCTACGGAAGCTTTGGCTTGTGTGAGCGCTTCGATATATTGCCCTAAAATGTGAGATATATTTCCTTTGTTTTTCAGGCAGATCTGCTGCCACATAACAGGAGAGGAAGATGCAATCCTTGTAATGTCTTTAAATCCGCCTGCGGCAAGCGCTTTCATTAGTTCGTCTTTTGTATCCGTATCGCGCACGAAGTTCACAAGTGTAGACGCAATGATATGCGGCAGATGACTGATCGTTCCGGTTATACAGTCGTGCTGCCTGTAGTCCAGGACGATAGGGAGCGCTTTTAAAGAAGAAATAAAATCGCGGTAGGCATCGACCTTTTCGGCGGAAACCTTAGCGGAAGGTGTAAGGATATAGTAAGCGTTTTCAATCAAATGTGCTTTTGAATTAGCAAATCCGTTTTTCTCTGAACCTGCCATCGGATGACCGCCTATAAAGTTTGCTTCCAGACCAAGAGAGATTACTTCTTCGTGGATTGAAGTTTTGACACTTCCAACATCTGTTAAAATGCAGTTGGGATTAAGTAAACTTTTCAGTTGGGTAAGATAGGCTGTGTTGTATGAAACAGGAGCGCATAAGAAAATATAGCTGCATCCCTTAAAATTGTCGTCAATCGCAGAGCAGGAGATATCAATGATGCCTTCCTGAACTGCCAGTGCAAGTGTTTCTTTATTTTTGTCAAATGCAATCAGCTCATAGTCTGGATAGTATGTCCGGATCGCCTTTGCGACAGATCCGCCGATGAGTCCGAGTCCGATAAAGCCGATTTTTGCAGGAGTGCTGTCTAAAATCATAAAAGTAAAATCCTTTCCTTATAATAATATAGGTGTATTTTAACACGTTGACTCGAAAGAGTAAACAAACAAAGTGATCGTAATAGGTTGTCTATACACAAAGTTGAAAAAAACGGAGCATAAACTTGTCTATAAAGAAGGAATTTTATAATTTTGCATATGATGTTCTGCTATAAGAGAGAATTTGGGTGCAATAATATGGAAAAAGACTGTGAAACAGTTAATGCTGTATGTTATGGCTGAATTGTTACAAGTTATATGTGAAAAATACATAAAATAGTTGTAATTTATGAAAAATTTTAGTACAATATACCTATGATGTGCATGACAAGAGAAAATATTTACATGCAAAATAACTACATATCAAGGAGGCAGCAGCATGAAAGTTTACAGAACGGACGAAATTAGAAATGTGGTATTGCTCGGACATGGCGGAAGCGGAAAGACCAGTCTTGTTGAGGCAATGCTGTATGTATCAGGCGCTACGAACCGAATGGGGAAAGTGACAGAATCTAACACGGTTAGTGATTTTGATAAAGAAGAGCAGAAACGTGGTTTTTCCATCAGCACAAGTCTTGTTCCGATCGAGTGGGAAAAGGCGAAGATCAATATTCTTGACACGCCGGGATATTTTGATTTCGTAGGAGAAGTGGAAGAGGCGGTAAGCGCGGCAGATGCGGCGGTCATCGTTGTTTCCGGTAAGGCAGGAGTTCAGGTAGGTACAGAGAAAGCGTGGGAGCTGTGTGATAAGTATAACCTTCCGAGAATGATCTATGTGACAGAGATGGATGTTGACGATGCAAGTTTTCGTCAGGTAGTTGAGGATCTGACTGCACGTTACGGCAAAAAGATTGCGCCTCATTTCCAGCCGATCCGCGAGAATGAAAAGCTTGTAGGTTATATTAACGTCATTAAGAACGCAGGAAGAAGATATACGGAGATCGGACAGAGAGAAGAGTGTGAGATTCCTGATTATTGTAAACCGAACCTTGAGATCTTGAGAGATTCCCTTATGGAAGCTGTTGCCGAGACAAGTGAAGAGTTTATGGAGCGCTATTTTAACGGCGAGGAATTCTCTGTAGAAGAGATTCGTGCGGCGATGCGTACGGAAGTAATGGATGGAGATATTGTTCCGGTTGCTATGGGATCGAACGTGCAGGCGCAGGGTGTTGCAAACCTGCTTTCTGATATCGTAAGATTCTTCCCGAGCCCGGATAAGAGAAACTGTGCGGGCATCAACCGCAGGACAAATGAGATTTTTGAAGGAAATTATGAATTCTCAAAGGCAAAGACGGCATATGTGTTTAAGACAATGGTCGATCCGTTTATCGGAAAGTATTCTTTCATTAAAGTGTGCTCCGGAGTGCTCAAAGGTGACGATGTGCTGTACAACGCAGATACAGATGTAGAGGAGAAACCCGGAAAACTTTATACAATGTGCGGAAATAAACCGGCGGAAGTATCCGAACTTTTTGCAGGAGATATCGGCGCGATTGCAAAACTGGGCAATACACGCACAGGCGATACATTATCTACAAAGGCAAATCCGGTGTCCTATGCGAAGACAGATTACTCTGTTCCGTATACTTATATGAAATATACGGTGAAAACAAAAGGCGATGAAGATAAGGTTTCACAGGCGCTTGCGAAGATGACGGCAGAAGATGTTACTCTGAAATCAGTAAATGACAGTGAGAATCGACAGACGCTTCTTTACGGAATGGGAGATCAGCATCTTGAGATTGCGGCAAGCAAGCTTGCAGCAAGATATAAAGTAGAGATTACACTTGAGACTCCGAAAGTTGCGTTCCGTGAGACGATCCGTAAGAATTCGGATGTGGATATGAAATATAAGAAACAGACCGGAGGTCACGGACAGTACGGACACGTTAAAATGAAATTTGAACCTTCACATGATCTTGATACACCGTATGTATTTGAAGAGTGCGTAGTCGGCGGAGCAGTTCCGAAGAACTATTTCCCGGCTGTGGAAAAAGGTCTGCAGGAGTCTGTTCTCAAAGGACCTTTGGCAGGATATCCGGTAGTCGGTGTGAAGGCTACATTATATGACGGATCTTATCATCCGGTGGATTCATCGGAGATGGCATTTAAGACTGCTACAGTACAGGCGTTTAAGAAAGGTTTCCTTGAAGCGTCCCCGGTACTTCTTGAGCCGATTGCTTCTTTGAAAGTAACTGTTCCAGATGATTATACAGGCGATGTAATGGGTGATCTGAATAAGAGACGCGGACGCGTACTCGGAATGAATCCGATTGCAGGCGGCAAGCAGGTGATCGAGGCAGATATTCCGATGACAGGATTATTCGGATATTGTACAGTCCTTCGTTCTATGACAGGTGGAAGAGGAACTTATGCGTATGAATTTGCAAGATATGAGCAGGCTCCGTCTGATGTGCAGGAAAGAGAGATTGCGGCAAGAGCGGAAGAGTAAGATAGAAAAGAAAAGAAAATGAAGATCAGATACCGCACACTTCTTAAAGTGTGCGGTATTGCTCTGTTTATGCTAAGAATTCACAAAGGTCATTGTACTTTATGTGTAAAGGTGCTATAATTGCTCTGCTGTTAAGAAAGGTAAAGATAAAAAACCTGAAAATCAAGAATGTTTAAAAAATTATTTAGAGGGAAAGAGAATGAAAATTGTGATTATAGGCGACGGGAAAGTTGGTTATAAACTGGCTCGTCAGCTTTCGGCGGATGATTATGACATAGTGATGATCGACAGCAATGAGAAGAAACTTCGGTTTGCCATCGACCGGCTTGATATTATCTGTGTTCAGGGCAACGGAGTGGATGCAGATGTACAGATTGCGGCAGATGTGCCGCATGCGGATCTTGTAATAGCCTGTACATCAGCAGATGAATGTAATATGCTGAGCTGCCTCATCGCAAGAAAACTTGGAGCGCGTCACACGATCGCGCGTGTGCGTAATCCGATCTATTATAAGCAGATTGGTTTTTTAAAAGAAGAACTCCATCTTAGTATGGCTGTTAATCCGGAATTGATCGTGGCAAACGACATTAGCCGTCTGCTGCTGTTCCCGGCCGCAAGTAAGATTGAAACATTTGTAAAAGGCAGGGTAGAATTGGTAGAGTTTACCGTTGCAGAGGACAACCGTCTTGTAGGAATGTCTCTTGCCGCAATCTATAGAAAATTTCAGATTAAGACTCTTGTCTGTGCTGTTGAGCACGAGGAACAGGTGTTTATTCCTGACGGAGATTATGTGCTGCGGGCAGGAGACCGGCTTCATGTGACAGGTTCTCATGAGGCAACAGAAGTATTTTTCAAAATGCATGGAAATCGTCAGATGCAGACGAAGATTAAAAAAGTTCTCATTTGCGGCGGCGGTCGTGTTGCATATTATCTTGCGGCAAAACTTTGCAAAATGGGAATGAATGTAAAGATTATCGAGAAAGATGAGAATCGCTGTGAAGAGTTATGCGACTGTCTCCCGAAAGTGACTGTGATTCATGGGGATGCGACTGACCATGATCTTCTGAATGAAGAAGGAGTGGAGAACGTAGATGCCTTTGTCGCGCTGACCGGAATCGATGAAGAGAATATTATTCTTGCTCTTTATGCCAAAAGTCAGGGCGCAGGAAAGATTATTGCAAAAGTGAATGAAGACAGACGGGCGAGAATGGTAGATGATTTTGGAATCGACAGTATCGTTTCGGCGAAAACGGCGACGGCAGATGCGATCTTAAGCTATGTCAGGGCGAGAAAAAATTCGCAGAAGAGCGCTAATGTTGAAACAATGTACCAGCTTGTGGACGAGAAAGTGGAAGCGTTGGAATTTATCGTGAAAAATGAAACGAATTATACAGGCATTACACTGAAAGATCTGCAGGTAAAACCGAATAATCTGATCGCGTGTATTGTAAGAAAACGTCAGATCATTATACCGAACGGTGATGACAGTATACAAGTCGGAGACAGCGTGATTGTTGTAACGATGGAAAAACATCTGGAAGATCTTTCGGATATTATAAAGCGGGTGTAGTGCCATGAATAAAAAAATGATCTTATATATTCTCGGGAAAATGCTCGGGACAGAAGGCCTTTTGCTGCTCATACCTGCGATCGTTTCATTGCTTTATAAGGAAAAGACGTTTATCTATTTTCTGATAGTGGCGGCGGTGCTTATGGCGTTCTATCTTTGCTTTGGGCGGAAAAAGCCGGAAAACAAGCGGATCTATGGAAAAGAAGGATTCGTGATTGTCGGTCTTGCGTGGGTTTTATGGTCGCTTTTCGGGGCGCTTCCGTTTTTCCTTTCGGATTGCATTCCGAATTATATTGACGCTGTTTTTGAGACGGTATCAGGTTTTACAACGACCGGTTCTACAATTTTGCAGAACATAGAAGCGCTGCCGAAAGGAATTAATTTTTGGCGGTGCTTTACACACTGGATCGGCGGAATGGGAGTGCTTGTATTCGTTATGATGATCACTTCGCTTGATACGGATAATTCCATGTCTCTTATGCGTGCCGAAGTACCGGGACCGGAGACGGATAAACTTGTACCGAAGGTGCGTCATACTGCAAAACTGCTGTATCAGATGTACTTTGTTTTGACGATTGCAGAAGTGATCTTCCTGATGTTTGGCGGAATGAACTTGTACGATGCGATTGTCCATTCGTTCAGTACGGCGGGAACAGGAGGATTCTCGAATAGAAATGCAAGCGTTGCATTTTATGACAGCGCCTATATTGACGGTGTGATCACGGTGTTCATGATCTTGTTCGGAATTAATTTCAATCTTTATTTCCTTCTATTACTTAAAGATTGGAAGAGCGTATTGAAAAATGAAGAACTCAGAGTATATCTTGGAGTAATTGCGGCTGCGATTGTGACGATTACGATCAATATATTGAATATGTATGAAACGGTTGCCCATGCGTTCCGTTATGCTTCCTTCCAGGTGGCGGCAATCATCACGACAACGGGATTTTGTACGGCAGATTTTGAATATTGGCCCGAACTTTCTAAGACGATCCTATTGATGCTTATGGTGATTGGGGCATGCGGCGGATCGACAGGAGGCGGTATCAAAGTAAGCCGTTTTATGATCCTTTGCAAATCAATCCGTCAGGAAGTCCACAAGATGCTTCATCCGAATGCGGTGACGATGGTGCGGATGAACGGCAAAAAAGTGGGCGCAGATACGATGAGAAGTATTAATATTTATTTTTCGGCATATATATTTATTCTGATTGTTTCGGTATTGATCGTTTCACTTGATAATTTTGATTTTGCTACATCATTCAGCGGAGTTTTGACAACAATAAATAATGTAGGACCCGGAATTTCTCAAGTCGGTCCGACGGATAACTTCCATGCATTTTCTGCGTTGTCAAAGATTGTATTTAGTTTCGATATGTTGTTCGGAAGGTTGGAAATATTCCCGTATCTTCTGATCTTATCACCGGATCTTTGGAGAAAAAGATTTTAGAAAGGTAATAAAAATATGAAGAAAGTAAGCAAAAAGATCTTGGCTGTGCTGGCAGTAATCGTGCTGCTTGGCATTTATTACTATGCGGCGCTTCCGGCAATTAATATTCATTCAACAGAATTTTGGATCTTTTTAGTGATCCTTGCAGCAGCGGCGGCGTTGATCTACATCAGAAAGAAAAAATTAAACCGATATGAAATGAAGGAATCAAAAGGGCTGAAGTCGATCCTTGGGGTTCTTGTGCTGATTATTGTTGTTTATCTGTTGGGCTCTCTTTTGTCATCCCCGATCGTAAATGCAAAGAAATATCAGCAGCTTATGAATGTGGAGACAGGGGAGTTTACGAAGGATATTGAGGAACTTTCCTTTGATCAGATTCCGCTTCTTGATCGGGATTCGGCAACACTTCTCGGAAACAGGAAGATGGGAAGTATGGTTGATATGGTTTCACAGTTTGAAGTGGATGAACTTTATTCTCAGATCAATTATCAGGATCGCCCGGTGCGTGTTTCTCCTTTGAAGTACGCCAGCGTTATCAAGTGGTTTACGAATCAGGATGAGGGAATTCCGGCGTATATCAAAATCGATATGGCAACACAGAATACAGAACTTGTGAAACTCGAAAAAGGAATGAAGTATACGACAAGCGACCACTTTAACAGAAATATTTATCGTCACCTGAGGTTTAAATATCCGACGTATATTTTTGACAATCTTAGTTTTGAGGTGGATGAAGAAGGTACTCCTTATTGGGTATGTCCTGTAAAGAAATATAATATCGGGCTGTTCGGCGGCGTGACGGTAGACAGAGTCGTGCTCTGTAACGCGGTGACCGGAGAAACGATCGATTATAAAGTGAAAGATGTTCCTCAGTGGGTTGACCGGGTATATTCGGCAGATTTGCTCGTTCAGTTGTATGATTATTATGGAACACTGAAACATGGATATTTTAACAGTGTGCTCGGACAGAAAGATTGTCTGGCAACAACAGACGGATACAATTATTTGGCAATCAACGACGACGTATGGGTTTATACAGGAGTTACATCGATCACAGGCGACCAGTCGAACGTTGGATTTGTGCTGATGAACCAGCGGACGATGGAGACCAAGTTTTACGGAGTTGAGGGAGCGACCGAGGCATCGGCGATGTCTTCTGCGGAAGGTCAGGTGCAGAACCTGAAGTACGTCGCTACATTCCCGCTCTTGCTCAATATTTCAGGGGAGCCGACTTATTTTATTGCGTTGAAAGATGATGCCGGACTTGTGAAAAAATATGCGATGGTTAATGTTCAGAAATATCAGATCGTTGCCATCGGAGATACGGTAAGTGAGTGTGAAAGCGTTTATACAGACTTAATGTATGAAAACGGCATCAAGGAAAAAGAGAAAGATACGAGGGAAGTGCAGACGATCACAGCTCCGATCACAAAGATCGCACAAGGTGTTGTAGACGGAAATTCCCATTATTATGTTATGGTGGAAGGTTCAGATGCTATTTTCGATGTATCTGTTGTCGATTTCATAGACATTATTCGTTATAACGTAGGAGATGAAGTGACGATCGAATATAAAGAAGGCGAAAAGAGCAATACAGTTATGTCGTTGAACGGAGTGAAAAATAAAGCAGATCTGCAAAATAGCGATACGGCGAATGAATAATCTTAAAAAACGAGTGAGATCCGAAAAGCGGACTTCACTCGTTTTTTGCAATGGCGACCACTTGCAATCCCCAAATGTGCCTTTTGGCACTTCCGGTGCTTAGCGGTATCGGTACAAATTAAGTTTTATAAGTTAGCTGACAACTGTACAATCAGAGGAATCAATCCCCGGAATATCTTTCTTATCTGCGCTGATGCTGAGATAAAAATCAATATTATTTTCTGTTGAAATCTTGTTTAATTTGTGAAGGAAAGCGGCAAGACTTTCAAGAGTGATGTTTGCCTGTTTTAAAACGCTGTCAATAAAGACTGCTTCGATATCGTGGTTTCCGGCTGCCATGCCATAGAGAAAACCTACGAATTCTTCGAGTGTCAGAATGTCCGGATAATCTGCCATACGGATTACACGGATGTTGAAGTCAACCGTGTAAGTATCTTTATGACTTTTTTTGATAAATACTACATTACCGTTGGATGTTTTTACTTTCTCGTTAGCAAGATCGATCATCTGCTGGGTTTTTCCGCTGCCTCTTGGGCCTGTTACTAAATATACCATGGCGAATCTCTCCTTTATGTAAGTATTGTTTGAGAATCTCACCTCTCAAATGTGATAAATCCATTATACACTAATTCTATGTGTGAAACAACTAAAAAAAGGATAAAAAACTAAAAAAAATTAAACAATATTACCATAAAAGAAAAATGATGAAAGGGATAATGAGAATTGATATCAAATTTCTTGAAATATAAAATGATGTGTGTTATGATCCGGTATATAAAGTGAGCAGATTCCTGGCAGATGCATATGATAAAGTATCGGTGAAATTTTATAACTAAAGGCTGCGGAAAAGGGAAGAGAAAAAAGGATGTCTGCAGTATAGAAATCGGAGGGATGAAAATGAACAGTAATATTTTATTCGGAATCATGATTCCGTTTCTTGGAACAGCACTTGGTTCTGCGATGGTGCTTTGCATGAAAAAAGAGATGAACGTTCGGCTTCAGAAGATGCTTCTTGGATTTGCGTCAGGAGTGATGATTGCAGCATCTGTTTGGTCGCTTTTGATTCCGGCAATCGATATGTCCGAACAATCGGGCCGGATCTCATGGCTGCCTCCGGCGGTCGGATTTTTATTTGGAATGGGTTTCCTTCTTCTTTTGGATACATTAATTCCGCATCTTCATTTTACAGAAGAAAAGCCGGAAGGTGTTCCGGCACAGTTAAAAAAAACGACGATGCTTGTCCTGGCGGTGACGCTTCATAATATTCCGGAAGGAATGGCGGTCGGAGTGACATTTGCAGGCGTGATGACTGAAAACACTGTAATCTCTCTTGCCGGAGCGCTGGCGCTTTCAATCGGGATTGCAATCCAGAATTTCCCGGAAGGGGCGATCATATCGATGCCTTTGAAAGGGCAGGGACTGTCAAAAGGAAAGGCATTTTTCTATGGGGCAATGTCCGGTATTGTAGAGCCGGTTGCGGCGATAATAACAATCTTCCTGACGGGGATTGCAGTGCCTCTCCTTCCTTATCTTTTGTCTTTTGCGGCAGGGG
>OGRC01001345.1_pt1 | contig 16416 bp, 9 predicted proteins | sample 1553431 | NCBI WGS metagenome assembly OGRC01 (sample SAMEA2580064, study PRJEB22360) | human gut metagenome | biome: human gut; feature: human-associated habitat; material: faeces | place: Denmark | collected 2008/2010
GAGCCACGCCCGCAGATGCTCCGGGCGGCCTTCGTGCTCGAAATTGATCTCCACATACCCCTCTTTCCATTTCTTGAGGTTGCCCACGATGCACGACCATTCGCACCGCCCGACGACGGCGAAGGCCCGTTCGTAATCGGCCGGATCGTGCGGTTCGAGACAGAACACCTCGATGCGGGCACCCGAAGGCTTGTGCATGATGATCCGCGCGCGAATTACCTTCGTATTGTTGAACACCAGCAGCTGGCCTTCGGGCAGCACGTCGCCGATGTCGGCGAAATGCGCTTCGCCGATCTCCCCGCCGCGATAAACCAGCAGTTTCGAGGCGCTGCGCTCGGCCAGCGGGAACTTGGCGATCCGCCCGTCGGGCAGGTCGTAATCGAATTCGTTTATGTCTATATGCCGTTCATTCATGGCCACAAATGTACGTTTTTTTTCGCATCCGTCGCACACGCTCCGGCCGATAATCGCCCCGAATGATTTGCATTCGACACTTTAAATTCGTATCTTATAACGACCCAATCACATCCAATTACTAACCTAAAATCGTTTCATCATGAAAAAATTTCCGCAATGGAGTGTCATCTCATGGATTCCGGGTATTTTATTCGTCGCGGTCTCACTGACATCCTGCCAAAAAGCCGATCCGCAAATGAACAACTCATCAGAACAGATGTCCGAACAAATGAAGCAGGACATCGCCCTCATCTCATCGCTGGGCTACGATATCGCCGATATCGAAAAGACAGACGACGGCTATCTGGTCGAAGGAGATATCTGGCTGACCGACGAATGGCTCGAAGAGGCCGGACAACAGCCGCAGACCCGCCTGACACAACACAATAAGGGCTACCTGATAAGTCAGCAATACCAGAACAAGCTACATATGAACGTCGGCAATCTCACCTCTTCCTCTGCGCTCTGGACCAATCCAGCCACGAATGCCATAGCCCAATGGAACGCCGTGGCAAAATGTTACATATCCATTTCCAACACATCGGGCAGCAACCTTCAGGAGATCAAAATCAAGTTCGAAAACAAAAGCAGTTTCGGCAACAGCACCGCAAAACTTATGAAAGTGACCCCTCCGTCGTCGGACGGCAAGCCGGGCAGCGTAACCCTCAATGCGGACTGCACATTCCTGCCCGATGTCAATAACCTGTTCGACAGCAAGGTGCAGAACAACGCCATGTATTTAATCATGCACGCCATCGGGCATTCTCTGGGACTGGGCCATAGTCTACGCAACGGACAGCTTATCGGAGATGACGAAGACTGGGGAACTCCGAGCAACGGAACCTCCCAATACGACAATAAATCCATCATGACAAAGGAGACGAGTCCCATTTCATGGACAGGATTCAGCACCCAAGACAAAAGAGAACTCTCCTTGATTTTCCCGATACCCGGTTTTACTGCAGGTTCCATCGAAGAGACCAAAACCATCAGCCAGACAACCGGGGTTTTCTCCATCAATTCCGTCAAGGACGCCTCCGGAGGTACGGGAACGATAATTTATGCGTGGGAAAAGAAGTCGGACGGCAAATGGACGTCCATAAGCGGCCAGACCGGTAAAAACCTCACGAACGCCCCTGTCACCACAGAACTTACGAGCGAATACCGCCGCAAGGCCGTAAACGGAACAAAGACGCTGTATTCCAACATCTGCACCGTTACAAACAGCAGGTATGAACCGCTGAAAGCAGGCAGCATCGCAGACACGCTGCTTATCGACACCGCGAATCCGAACGAACAACTGCGAATAAACTCCACTCAGGCCGCCGTCTGTCCGCGCAGTGCCATACGCTATACATGGGAAACCAAAACCGGCGACTCATGGACAACCATCCCGTCGGCCGTCGGCGAATCGCTCGTCACACCAGCACCGATGACCTTCACTGCCATGTACCGCCGCAAAGCCGCCTGCGACCATGAAAACCGATATTCGAACATATGCACGGTATACAACAAGTCTTTTCTCAGCGGCGGCACCATCCCCGAACTCATAGAACTCAACAAAACCGGATTCAACCGTTTCTACTTCGACATTCCCTACCTGACCGAACCATCCCTGACCGCCTCGAAATCCACATGGGAAGTATATAAAAACGGCTTTTGGACACCATTCGGCTCCGATGAAAAACACATTCGCCTGCCGATACCCGAACAGCGTATCACAAAATACCGGGCATCTATATCGACTCCGTTCGGCCCAGCCTATTCAAACGAATGCACCATTGTCAACTGCGCCTATCTGGAAGATCCCCGGCAAGGGACCGATATGGGCAGCAACATGATAAAACTGGGTCCATACAGCGCTAATTTCATAAAAATCATGGCGGTAGATACCAGCGGAGAATATTTCTGGGACATCGACCGATTGAGAGGATGCGGAAACGATCTTATTTTCGAATTGGAAATAACCCGAACAATGTATGTCGATATTATAACCGCTTCCGTGCCTGTAAGTGTCTGGCTCGATGTATGGGGTGCAACCGATCCCTATTCAAACATTTCGTCCGAACCCCTTGCCGACATATGGAACGGAGCTGAATACATCCCGTTCCCAACATTCCCCGCATCCGACGAAGAAGATCCAGACCCGACAATGCTAACGTTTTATCTTTCTCCCGGAAAATACAAAATTCAGCTACAAGGCTGTCCAAAATATAATTATGCAGATATTTCATCTGCAAACCAAATCATCTGTCTCAGCCTGCGGGGAACTTGCATGGATTACAACTAAACAACACTGGCTCTCGTTTCCTCTGCCAATCAACGATGCGCTATTAATTGGTGTACCGTTGTCGCTCTTTATAAATAGCTGTTGCAATCACAAATTCACACACGACCTCGGCAGACAAGATTACCCACAATTCCACAAAAAAAGCCGCCCGGTCTCGGACCGGACGGCTTCCCCTCAAAAACTATTCAAAGCCCACCTCTATTTGGAATAAACATAAATCTCGGAGCTGAGAGGCGCCGACCCATACATATGCCAAATTATATAACGAGCGGTTATCGGCGCGATAAACGAAACATACTGCGTTCCGGCAGGCGTCATCGACAAGCCCTCTTCAGGCGTTACGAGTTTCCACCCGGCCCCGTCATCGCTGGTATAAACAGCACAAGAACTCATCGCATAAGCCGCACCGTAAGCACTGAACGTCTCCAATCCGGTAACAGTCTTTGTAGCACCCATGTCGATCTTTACACCGAGATGGGGAGTATTGAACCATATATAATCTCCGGTATTCCCATTGATCAATTTAGGTTGATGGGCTCCCCAGTCTGCATTATTATCATCCACATTGGTAGCATAAACCGCCCAACCGCTGTAATCCGCAATCCGGCTGCCCGAAGGTTTCACGCCGGCCTGTATATCCATGGATTTGGCTTTGTTTATCTGAACGGACAGCTCCTTCTGTTTCGAAGAAATACGCAATTGTCCGGAAACAGGCTGCACCGATCCGATCCCGACCGTCACTTTGTAGGTAGCAGCCTCCTGCGGAACAAAACTCCAATCCGTCCTGAGATCCATCGTATCTCTGGCTGCCAACTCCCCGGCAGGAATCACGACGGCACCGCCTTCGCGGAAAGTAACGATCTCCTCCGGCATATCGCCTTCGATCGTATAAGCGAACTTCACGGCGACATCCGACTTCCATGGTTTGGCAAGACAAACCGCAAACGGCATCGAGACCTCCGTATCGCCTGCAATTCCTAGAGACGAATGCGTCTGATTGAACTCCAAAGAGCCGATTCCGAGCTTCAGACGTTCCAAATAAACATAGTCGGCCGTCCATTCGTCTGTTGCAGACTCATCGTCGTCGCATGCGACAAAACAACCCGCAACAGCAGAAACGAGAACTCCGGCCAAAAGATATTTCAATTTTTTCATCATAATGTAATCGTATTTAACAAACAATTTCAATGAACCGCATGGCGGCAGGCACGCACCGGGCGCGCCTGCGCCATAATTACGGGATTAAGGCCACGGCGTTTCCGTATCGGTGGACTTGATGCCGGCAACCCACATCGGGGTCTTGGACGTCTTCAGCGTATGCCCGTTGCCCGTGCAATCCTCGAACGTATTGCCCTCGCCTTCGTTGAAGCGCCAGTAAGCCTCCAAGCCCTGCGATTTGGCGCTGGTCGTGGTCATGTTATTCTGCACCTGCGCTTCCGTACGGCATACCGACCAGATACGCGCCTCGGACATCAGTATCTTACATCCGCTCCACCACGAATCGCCGGTTCCGTGTCCGCCGCCGGCATCGCCGCCGAACCAGTTGGCCGATCCGAAGTTGGGATCGCACACGCCCTCCTTGCTTCCGGCAAAAGTGCCGTTGACATAGAGGATCACCTTGGTTCCGTCATAGGTCAGCGCCAGATGCTGCCATTTGTTGGGCGTGAACGACAACGACGGATTGAGATACCAGCCGTCGCCTTGGAACTGCACCAGCGAATGGGCCTTATGGTCCGAAGTGTCGTTCTGCGGGTCCTCGAAGCGCAGCAGCACCGAACCGCCGTTGGTAAATACGGCACGGTTGCGGTTGGCCGTATTGCTCACTTGGAAACGCACCTCGACCGTAAACTGCGGAAGCGTCAAGGGGAAACCGTCGGCGGCAAGTCCCGCGCCGCCGACGAACATCGGGAGCGACGAGACGACGATCGCTTCGGTCGTAATCACATAGGTCGAGGTCACCGAGGTCACCGGAACCGACCCGTCGGCGCTGACAAGACGCAGCGGCAGGGCATAGCTCTCGCCGACATACTCCTTGGGCAGCGGCTTGATATGGATCTTGGTTGCAGGAGCGCTGAATTCTCCGGCCTTGATCGTCACTTCGGAGTCCATCTCGTAAACCTCTTCGGGCAGTACGAGAAAACTCGAAGCCTGCTTCTGGTTGTAACGGTCCAGCACCTCGGAATCGACCACGAATTTCAGCTTTACGTCTTTCGTTGCGGCCTCGCTCAGGCAGGCCGTGATTTCGGCGTCGGCGCCCAGTTCGGTAATGGTCACTTTCGTGCTTTTATTCGACGCGCTCTCGCTGACGAAGGCGTGCACTCCGAGCGTATCGTAATCGGCATCGTTGCAGGCCGTGAATCCCGAAACGAGCGCCGCGAGACCGAGAACTGCTGTTTTAATGCTGTTTTTCATCTTTTTCTTGCTTTTGGTTGTTCGGACTAATTGACTGCGGGGTTCTGCGCCTGAATTCCGGTTCGCATCCATTTGTAGGAGGGTTTGTTCACCGCCTCGTTGCTGAACCGGTAACCGCCGAAACCGCCTTTGCGGAAGCCGTTGACGGGCTGCCATCTGGCCATTCCCAGCAACGACGGGCACTCGGCCTTGTCGAGTCTGGTTCCGTTGCGAAGCGTCCAGTAATAACCGCCGTTCAATGCGTCGATGGCGCTCTCCATGTTTTCCGTGACGATGAAGCGCTTGGTGATCTCCTCCTCGGACATGTATTCGCCGAAGTTATTGATTATCTGCCTCAGGCGAGAGTCCATATTCGATTCGCTCTGTCCTGCAGTGGGTGACGGAGTGCCGCCGGAAACCGAATAGGCCTGTCCGATGAAATAATCGAAGTAAGTAGCGGTCTTCGACGGAACCTCCCAAAGTTCGCCGTCGATAACGAGCATTTTACCCGAATTGGACTGAGGGCCGAGGTGCTTGCACAAAATATCGAGGAACACTTCCACACGATCGGGATGCTCATCGAGCTTCGCATTGGGATATCCGTCCACATTCGGCTCGAAGTCGATATCCAGACCGTCGTAACCGTATTTGTAGATCGTATCCGCGATCGCCTGCGCATATTTTTCCAACGATGCTTTCATGGCGTTCTCCTCAGGCACCATGATGGGATTTCCCTGCTTGTCGAACATCGGATTACCCTCTTCGTCGAGCTTCTGCACCTCTTTCCAGCCCCAGAACGCTTCGCGGGTCGCTTCGTCGACATCATATTCGGCAGGAGTGAACCCCTTGCCGACATACTGGATAAAGGTACACATCAGCACTTTGGTCCCCTTCTTCTGCTGCACCATGCGGAGATCTTCGATCTTGCCCTGCGAAAGGTTGCTCGAATTGTCCCACAACGAGACCATATCCATACTGTCGGGAAGTCCCATCAGCATACTGGCCGTCAGAACGGCAGGATCGCCCCAGCCTCAGCATCGCGAAAACAGACTTTATTGATAGACTGAACCACCCGAACGAAATCGAATGATCCGTCTTTTTCCACTCGCGCAGAGCTTGGTAGTAGGATTCGGGGCGCGAGGTCTCGGTATTGCCGTATTCGACCTTCTTTTCGGCTTCGACCTCCGTCCAGTCGCTGCAGTTGGTAAACGCAGTTGCGAAAAGCAGCGCCGCCGCCAATGCCCATATATTTTTCTTTATGTTCATAATGTATGCTTTCGTTTAGGTTTCGACACTATTTTTTCTTCGTCCAGAAAAGATCGACCGACTCGTTGTCCGTACCGCCCAGCAATGCCACCGCCTTGTCGTAATTGCTCTTGTTGAGGTTACGCTCGGTATAGGGATAGCGCAGCCGGCGCAGGCCGCGGAAATTGTCGGAGATAACGCCGCCGCTGAGGTTGTCGATGGCCGGCGCCAGTTCGGGATAGCCCGTACGGCGGAATTCGGCCCACGCTTCGAGTCCCATCGGGAAGTTTGCGATCCATTTCTGGGTGATGACGCGCTCCAGATTCTTCTCCGTGCCGTCCGCGTCGTTCCACTTGATCTTGACGTCCGTCTGACGGTCGTAGTTGTACTTCGCGCCGCGCGGATCGTTCAGATGTCCGGCGGGAACGAGCGTTTCATCGGCCAGATAGGCGTCGATGTCCTCGCCCGCCACACCGTTCTGCTCCATCGACAGACGCACGCCGGCTTCGTAATAGGACTGCGCCGTACCGCCTACGGTCCACCCTTTGAGCGCCATCTCGGCGCGCAGGAAATTGGTCTCGGCGGCCACGAAAATCGGCAGCGACGAGCCGGACTGCACGTTGGGCAGCGAATAACCGCTTACGGCCGATTTCTCGAATCCGGCCGTACCGGCGCGCATGCCGATATAGCGGGTGGTGTCGAAGGTCGATTTCTGGAAATAGGCTTCGCAGCGGGGATCGTCGTACCCGGTCATGTAATCGACGATCGAGGCGTTGACCCGCAGGTCGCCCCACGACGCCGAAGCCAGCTGATAGGGATTTCCCTGCACGCCGGGACTCATCATGGCGTTCTGGGCGTTGGTCTCGATCAGGCCGGCGGCATGGCCGCAGGCGCTCTCGGCGGCCTCGCGGTCGTTCGAGCGGATCGCCGCACGCAGGCAGAGCGAGTTGGCCAGACGTGCCCAAGCCGTATAGTCGCCTGCGAAAATCGGATCGTTGTTAGCCAGCGGTTTCGACGCCGGATACTCCTGCGCATAGGCGTAGAGCGTGGTCGCCGCGCCCGCGAGGTCCTCGATGATATGCTTGTAGACATCCTCCGCCGAGTCGTACTCGACATAGAACGAGCCGTCGGCTACCTTGCTGTAGGGGATCGGGCCGTAGCAGTCGGCGACGCGCATCATCACTGCGGCGCGCACCAGACGGGCCATCGCGTAGTAGTGGCCCGACTTGCTGGTCGATTTCTCGATGTCGAAGAAGTTGGCGTAAATATCCTCGAACATCGTGTTGTACGGCGTGGCGTTCCATGCGTCGGACGCATTGAACGTATCGAAGTTCTGACCGCCCCAGCGGTTCGACAGCGTGAAATATCCGCCCAGCGAGCCGACCATCTGATCGACCATCTGCGAGTCGTTCTGCTGCACGTACATCATGGCGTCGAGCATGGTGGGAATCAGCACGGCGGGGTCTCCCTTGTAAAGGGCATAGGGATCGGTGTTGTACTCGTCGAAATTGCCCGTACAACCCGCAAAACCGCATACCGTCAATAAGAGGCAGGTAAGTTTAATGATATTTTTCATAGCTTTGGTTCGGTTAGAATTGCAGTTTCACGTTAAAGCCGAAATTGCGCGTGCTCGGCTGCATGAAGTAGTCCACGCCCTGATAGTAGGCGTTGTCCGTCGCCGCCGAGATTTCGGGGTCGAACGGCGCCTTGCAGTAGATCATCCAGAGGTTCTTGGCGACGAATCCGACCGTCAATCTGGCTTTGTTGCGGAACCACCGCGCCGGCAGCGTATACTGCAGGCTCAGCTCCTGCAGGCGTACGTTGGTGGCGCTGTAGAGGTAATAGGCTCCGTAACCGCCCTCGGCCGTCGAAATCGCCGAATAGTACTTCTGGGGATCGACGGTGCCGTAGTTGATCGGAATGCCGCCGCGGTCGCGCGCGTCGGCCGTGGCCTGCGACGCGCCGTAGTAGTCCAGCACGCCCTGCGTGGCCGAGTAGGTCAGGCCGCCGATTCGGGCCGTGAGGACCGCGCCGAGTTCGATGCCCTTGTAGCCGAAGCTGTTACTCCAGCCCATCGTGTAGCGGGGCGAGAGCTGGCCCACCTTGCGGAAGTCGGTTTCGGCGATCGAGAGATTGCCCGTCGAAGGATCGATCTCGATGTTGCCGTTCAGGTCGCGCTTAAGCTCGTGATTGACGTAAATATCGCTCATCGAACCGCCCGGACGCAGGATGACCTGCGGCGCCACGTTGCTCGCGCCCAGCCAGTCCTTCTGAATCTCGTTGTCGGTGATGGTCTCGCCCGTCACGGGGTTCACTTCGCCGGCCGCCAGCCGCTTGATCTCGTTGCGGTTGAGCGTAAAGGTGTACGAACTGCTCCATGTGAAGTCGTTCCACTTGTTGTTGTAGCCCAGCGCCAGCTCGACGCCTTGGTTCTGCACGTCGCCGGCCTGCACGACCACTTGGTTGTAACCCGACGAAGAGGGCAGCGGCGCATAGATCGTCTGGTGGTAGGTGTTCGAACGGTAGTAGGTCACGTCGAGGTTGATGTGGTTGAGGAAACGGGCGTTCAGGCCGATCTCCCACGACTTGGTGTCCTCAGGCTTGAGGTTGTAGGCCGGATAGGTCGAAGGCTTGCTCCAGTTGTGGGTCTGGTTGTTGAACGAGTAGGCCGGATTGGAGAGGTAGCGGGCGAAAGCCGACGCCACCTTCGAATACGACCCGCGCACCTTGAGGAAGGTGAACCATTCGGGCATGTTCACCATGTTGGAAACCACGGCCGACAGACCCACCGAAGGATAGAAGAACGACGAGTTTTTGGAATAGGCCAGCTGCGAAGCCCAGTCGTTGCGGCCCGTCACCGTCAGGTAGAGCATCGAGCGCCACCCCACCTCGACCGAAGCGAAGATCGCCTGCGTCTGGTCGTGCCACCCCTCCTGCAGGGGTTTGAACTTCTCCTGATAGTTGAGGTTGTTCATGGCGAAATGGTTGGTCAGCAGCAGGTCGCCCGCCACGCCGGCCTGCTCGTAGCGCTGGTCGTTGATCGAAGCGCCGATGTTGGCGTTGAGCGTCCAGTCGTCACCGAAGGTCTTGTCGATGTTGAGCATCACGTCGCCGTAGAAACTGCGGTCGTGCTGCGTCTGGTCCTCGTAACCGCCGTTCGTTCCGCAGAAGGTGGTCAGCGTCGAGGCGTAGAGCTTCTGCTTGATGCGGTATTCCGAATTATCGACCCGCACGCGGCCCGAAACGTTCATCCAGTCGGTGATGTTCCACCGCAGCGAGGCGTTGAGCATGTAGCGCCGCTTGCTCGTCTCGCGGTTCATGCGGTTCTGAATCCAATAGGGGTTCTGCAGCGAATGCGCGCCCTCGCCGTAAGGCCAGTACTGCACCATATAGCCGCGCACGAGGTCCCAGCGCTCGAAAAGGCGGATTTCGTCGAAGTCGTCGCTGCGCGGGAAGAGGTAGAGCGCGGGCAGCGGGTTGTAATACTTGCCCTGCGTCACCATGTTTTCGTCGTGCTGGATGATAAAGCTGGCGCCCAAGTCCAGTACGAGCTTGTCCTTGGCGAACGAGGTGGTATTGCGGGCCGTGAAGTTGTAGCGGTCGTACGTATTTTCGGGAATGATGCCCGCCGTATTGGTCGCGCATTCGGTTTGTTCGTTTTTGGGGAAAGGATGCCCGCCGTATTGGTCGTCGAAGCCGAGATATAGGTCTGGTTCTTCTCGTTGCCCGTCGATACCGACACCGAGTTGATGATGTTGGTTCCCGTGTTGAAGAACTTCTTGGCGTCGAACGTGCTGGCATACTTCTCACCCCAGTTCATCAGCCCCGAACTGGTTCCGTAGCTGTTCTGCATGTCGGGCAGCCGGTAGACCTTCGAAAAGGTCGTGCTGTTGCTGACGGTCACCACCGTACGGTCCTTGACGCCGCGCTTGGTGTTGATGACCACCACGCCGTTGGCGGCGTCGCTGCCGTAAAGGGCCGCAGCCGAAGGGCCGGTCAGCATGTTGATCGACTCGATGTCTTCGGGGTTGATATCCGCGGCGCTCTCCGAACCGGCCTGCTTGGCATAGGTGCCGCCGTCGCCGCCGAAGCTGTGGTTATACATCGGAATACCGTCGATCACATAGAGGACGTTGTTGCCCTTCTCGATCGACTTCTCGCCGCGCATCACCACGCGCGCGCTGGCGCCGGGGCCGCTCGCACCGCTGTTGATCTGCACGCCGGCCACCTTGCCGACCAGCGAATTCATGAAGTTGGCGTCCTTGACCGAGGTGACGATGTCGCCGGCTACCTCCTGCACGTTGTAGGTCAGCGATTTCTCGGCGCGCTTGATACCGAGGGCGGTCACCACGACGGCGTCGAGCACCTCGTTGTCTTCGAGCATTACCACCTGAAGGGGCGCGGAGCCCGTTACGGGAAGGGTTTGCTTGGCATAGCCGATCAGCGAAATTTCGAGCGTGTCGCCGACCTTGGCCTGCGGCAGCGAGAAGTTGCCGTCCAAATCGACGGCGACGCCGGTCGTCGTGCCCTGAATCAGCACCGTGGCGCCGATCAGCGGCATGCCCTGAGCGTCCTTAACGGTTCCGCTTACTCCGCCCTGAGCGTTGTGGGGGGGGGAATTTTTAGTTTTCTTCGAAAGGACGATGTGCTTGTCGCGAAGCGTGTAGGCGATGTCGGAACCTGCGAAAAGTTTGTCGAGCAGAGCTGTCAGCGGCTCGTCCTGCGCGGAAACGGTCACTTTGCGGTCGGTGTCGATGTCCGACGTGTTGTAGACGAACGAGCAGCCGGTCTGCTGCTGAATGGTTTGGAAAACGGTGACGATAGCGGCGTCCCGGACGTCGAGGCTGACGCGCGAAACGGCCTGCTGCGTCTGTGCTGCGGCATGAGCGCCGAAGCATCCCAATACGAAAATCGGGATGAGAAGCAGACAACGGAAACATGCGGAGACGGCATGCACTCCCCTGCCCGCTGCAAGGTAAGTTTTTTTCATGGATCTGGATTTAGGTAAGATTTTGAAAGTAGTTTGTCAAGAGCCGCCGCTGCGTACAGCGGCCTGCGAAAACAGACGTATTATTCTTCCATAGGCTGTCAGACGGTTTTTAGGTTCGTATTAGGTTATCGTTTAGGATTCGGGTAGATTTCGATGTCGTTGCCGACGACCTTGTAGGTGAACTTATAGGTAAGTTGCAGCACCGACATGATGTGGTAGATGCCGTCCTCGACGCGGAAGTCGCCGGAGAAGCGTTCGCTGCGCAGGGCATCGTCCATGAAGCGAATGTCGACGTTGTAGTAGCGTTTGAGTTCGGCGACGATCTCGGCGAAGGTGTCGTGCTCGAAGCAGAAGCGGCCGTCGATCCAGTTGATCGACCGGTCGGCCGAAGGTTCGTCGGTCAGACGCATGGCGCCGGTCCGGGTGTCGAAGACCAGCTGCTGCGAGGGACGCAGGCGTACGGCGGCCTTCTCGTCGCCCGAAGCGTAGGCCTTGACGGCACCTTCGAGCAGGACGGTGGTGATGCGGTGGTCGTTGTCGTCGTTGCGGATGTTGAAGCGGGTGCCGAGCACCTTGATGTCGAGTCCGTTGGTCGAGACGACGAAGGGCGCCTGAGCGTCGTGCTGCACCTCGAAATAGGCTTCGCCGTCCATCTTCACGCGGCGTTCGCGCGAAAAGAACGGAGCGACGTACTCGACGCTGCTGGCGGAGTTGAGCCAGACCTTGGTGCCGTCGGGCAGCACCACCTGCGAACGTTCGCCCAGATGGGTGATGACGGTCAGGGGCTGCGCAAGGCGTTTGGAAAGCGACACGGTGGTAACGCCCCCGGCCAGCAGAATCACCGCCACGGCGGCGGCAGCGGCGGCGCGGAGCGGGATGCGGCGCAGGGAGATGCGGCGTCCGGCGTGCATGCGGCGCTTGAACTGCCGGAGCGAACGCTCGACGTCGATGCCGGCCGTATCGTTGATGCGGTCGTTGACATACAATATGTAATAAATCTCCCCCAGCAGTCTGCGGTTGGCGGCCGACGCGTCGTACCACGCTTCGACGGCCGCGGCTTCCGCAGCATTCAGCTCGCCTCTCAGGTAGGCTGTCAATACTTCTTCGTTGATCTGTAAATCGGTCATCTGTTCGCTTGTCTACATAGTAATACAATCCGTCGGCAGAGGATGCTAAACGGAATTCAAAAAAATATGGAATTTTCGGTATTTTTTCAGTGCAGGTCCGGCCACAACAGCAAAACGATGAGCGGCCAGTAGTCCTTAAGCTCCTCGCGCAGCAGGCGCACGGTCTGGCCGATCCGGTAATTGACCGCCTGCGGCGACACGCCGAGCGCGGCGGCGATCTCCTTGTGGGTCTTGCCTTCGAGCCGGTGCATGCGGAAAGTCTGCTGGAATTCGGGCGGCATCTTGCGCAGCGCGGCCGTGAGACGTTCCACCAGTTCGCCTTCGAGGTAAAAATCGGGATCGTCGAACTCCTCCTCGTAGTATTCGGCGAGCTGGCGGATCACGCGGTTTTTGATCGTATCGCGCGACATATGGTTGATCGACTTGTTCTTGATGATGGTGAACAACAGCGACTTGAGGGGCATTTCGGGCAGCAGCGACGTGCGGTTTTCCCAGACCCACATCAGCGTATCCTGCACCAGCTCCTCGGCGCGGGCCGGAGCGACGAAACGGGTGGCGTAGGTGCAGAGGGGTTTATAATAGCGGCGGAAGAGCGCGTCGAAACATTTTTCGTCCCCGGCACGCAGCAGGCCGACAACCGTACGGTTGTCTTGCATGTTGATTGTTTGCACGTTATCAGTCATAAGCCGGGTTATTCGCACGATTCGGCTGCCGCCGGAGACGGAATCAGCCTTTTAGCAAAAGTACTATTTAATCCGATATTTCCAAAAAAGTTCGCCCGCGCCGCATCGGGACGGCCCGCACGGAGGACGGAAACGCATTTTCCGAATATCACGCCCCCAAAGCGGGAATACCGCCGAATTTTATTACCTTTGCGGTGCAGGTCCGCTCTGTCGCTGCCGGCCGTGGCCGGGAGAGGAAAGTCCGGGCAACGCAGAGCGCCGCGCAAGCTAATGACTTGATATCCGTGAGGGTATAGGAGCGTAACAGAAAAGAACCGCCCACAAGGGATTTCCCGGCGGGTAAGGGTGAAAAGGCGGGGTAAAAGCCCACCGCGGGGGGCAGCGATGTCGCCCGGCAGTACGTCTCGCGGGTTGCAAGACCGTGTATACCGGCAATTAAGGGTTGCTCGCCCGATGCCGGGGGGTAGGTTGCTTGAGACGGCAGGAGACTGCCGCCCTAGATAAATGACAGAGGTCCGGGGTTCGCCCCGGAAACAGAACCCGGCTTACAGGACCTGCACGTACGGAACGTTCTCTCTTCGAGAACGTTCCTTCTTTTTCAGACGCTGCCTTATCCGCATCTGCGGGTTTTGCCGCCCGGACGCCCTGCGTTGCGATTCCCCGGACACGGGTCGTACAGATTGCTCTGCGGCGGCTGTTCAGGCCGCCGGTTTTCCCCGCCCTTCGGTCCGCCGCCGCAGTGGTGGCATTTTTTTTGACGCATTGCCGCGCAATGGCGAATCTGCGCGAACACATACGGCAAAGCAGCGGCTACAAATGGTGGATTCTGGGCATGATCATGCTCGGAACGTTCATGGCCGTGCTGGACGTGACGGTAGTGAACGTCGGACTGCCGGCGATCATGTCGGCCTTCGGCATCGGCATCTCGTCGGCCGAATGGGTCATCACGGCCTACATGATTACGATGACGATCATGCTTCCGTCGGCCGGGTGGTTTGCGGACCGGTTCGGCAACAAACGCGTCTACATTCTCGGACTGGTGCTGTTCACGCTCGGCTCGTGGCTCTGCGGCAAGGCTTCGAGCGACCCGTTCCTGATCGGGTCGCGGGCCTTGCAGGGCGTAGGCAGCGGCATCATCCAAGCGCTGGGACTGGCGATCGTGACGCGCGAGTTCAAGCCCGCGGAGCGCGGTCTGGCGCTGGGTCTGTGGTCGATGGCCGCGGCGGCTTCGATCTCGTTCGGGCCGCTGCTGGGCGGCTATCTGGTCGATGCGTACAGCTGGCACAAGATATTCGACGTAAACGTGCCGGTAGGACTGCTGGCCGTCCTGCTCGCGGCATTCGTCCAGAAGGAGTGGAAGGACCAGACGCGCAGCCCGTTCGACTGGCAGGGGTTTGCGGCCATCGTGCTCTTCATGCCGCTGGCGATCTATGCGCTGGCGCGGGGCAATTCGCCGTCGAATCCCGGCGGGTGGAGCGCACCCGAAGTGATCGGCTGTTTCATCGTCGCGGGGGCGGCGCTGGCGTGGTTCATCGCCGCGGAGCTGCGCAATCCCGCGCCGCTGCTGCAGATCCGGCTGCTCGCGGAGCGCAACTTCGGAATTTCGATGGCCGTGCTGACGCTCTTCGCCATAGGCATGCTCGGCGGCACCTACCTGCTGCCGCTCTACATGCAGCGGGGACTGGGATACACGGCGCTGGCGGCGGGAAGCATGTTTCTGCCCGTAGGCGTGATTCAGGGCGTGCTCTCGGCCGTTTCGGGTTATCTGACCCGCTATGTCAGGCCGCTGCTGCTGAGCGCAGCGGGCATTCTGGTCATGGCGCTGAGTTTCTGGCTCGCCAGCCGTTTCACGCTCCACACCACGCACGGACATATTCTCTTCATACTCTATCTGCGCGGCTTCGGCATGGGACTTACGTTCGCGCCGCTCAACCTCTTCTCGCTCAAGAACCTCACCCAGCAGGACATGGCCGCGGCGGCCGGCATTTCGAACAGCATCAAACAGCTGGCCGGAAGCATCGGAATCGCCCTCCTGACGGTGATCCTCTCGGCGCGGACCTCCTACCACGCCGCACACGAGACCATCTCCGCGGCGCAGACCTACGTCGAAGGGGTCACGGACGCCCTGCGCGTGGTGGCGGTCATCACGCGGGCGGCGCTGCTTCCGCTGCTGTGGGTCTTCCGGAAAAAACGGCCGGAAAAGAGCGGAGTGAAAGGTGCGGCAACCCCCTCGCCGGGAGAGGCCGTCTCCGGCAAAACCGACAAGACAACCATTTACCGGACAAAACCCGAATAGGGCGGCATCCGCCGGACACAAATAAAACGCCTGCACCCGGAGAATGATGCAGGCGTATTCGTATGCCGGGCAGGGTCATTCCAGCCCCATGCGTTTGCGGGCGAAGGGCATGACCCACGCCGGAGCCTGCTGTTTAGACAGCAGATCGCGCATGTATTCCATGTACGGCTCCACGTGGCGGAAGTAGATTTTCAAACCTTCGCAGAGCGAGTTTTTCGGGCTTCCGTCGGCGCCGCGGTCGAAGCGGTGCTTGGGGCACTCGCCACGGCAGGCGAAGTAGAATTTGCAGCGCAGGCATTCCGAGGGCAGCGTGTTGCGTTTGTTCAGACCGAATTCGCGGCGTTTGGCCGTGCGGTAGATTTCGTCGAGCGGGGTCTGGGCGATGTTGCCCAGTTTGTATTCGGGGTAGACGAAGTGGTCGCAGGAGTAGACGTCGCCGTTGTGCTCGACGACCAGCGCGTCGCCGCACGTCTCGCCCATCGAGCAGACGCCCGGCTGCACGCCGCACCACTGAGCCAGCGAGGCGTCGAACATCTGGACGTAATAGCGGCCCACGTCGCCCACGACCCACTGGTCGAAAACGTCGCACAGAAAACGCCCGTAGCCTTCGGCCGTGACGGACCACTCGGCCACCCGCGCGCCTTCGCGGTCGGGGGAGACGATCAGCGGACGGTGGAAGCCCGGCTTGTCGACGACATGCTCCACGGCGGGCAGGAACTGCATGTATTTGCTGTGGACCGTGTCGCGGAAGAAGCGGTAGATCTCCGCGCCGCGGCCTTCGCAGCGGCGGTTCACGACGCTCAGCGTATTGAATTCCACGCCGCTGCGTTCGAACATCCGCACGGTCTCCATGACGCGCGCGAAGGTCGGCTTGCCGCCTTTGGTAAGGCGGAAAGCGTCGTGAATGTCTTCGGGACCGTCGAGCGAGACGCCCACCA
>OGRC01001349.1_pt1 | contig 16379 bp, 7 predicted proteins | sample 1553431 | NCBI WGS metagenome assembly OGRC01 (sample SAMEA2580064, study PRJEB22360) | human gut metagenome | biome: human gut; feature: human-associated habitat; material: faeces | place: Denmark | collected 2008/2010
TGTTAGGATTATCAGCTGCATTATGTATGCCGGCTGCTTTTTCGTATGCAAATGTTGACAATGGAATGGATCGTGAATCTGTTCTATCTGTTATGCAAGGAAAAACAATCAAAGGACAAATCTTGGATGAAACAGGGGAGTCTATGATTGGAGTTTCTGTGTTGGTAAAGGGTACGACTATAGGAACCGTTACTGATTTTGATGGTAATTATACACTTGAAGTGCCTAGTGGAAAGAATATATTGGAGATTTCCTATATAGGTTATAAGACTAAAGAAATTACTATTGGTAATAATAGTCTGATAAATATAAAAATGGAACCTGATACACAGGCTTTGGATGAAGTTGTGGTAATAGGTTATGGTACTGTGAAGAAACGTGATTTGACTGGTGCGGTAGCTTCCATGAAGAATGAAGATGTGACAGTTGCCCCTACTAGTAATGTGATGGAGGCTTTACAAGGAAAAATTGCAGGTATGGATATTGTGAAGTCTAGCGGGCAGGTTGGTGAAGATGTTTCTATTTTGTTGCGTGGCTCTCGTTCTATTTATGGTAGTAATGAACCGTTATTCATTATTGATGGTATTCCTGGGAGTTATAGCCAGGTGAACCCTTCTGATATTGAGAGTGTGGATGTATTAAAAGATGCCTCTTCTACTGCTATTTATGGTTCAGCAGGAGCTAATGGCGTAGTCATTATAACAACAAAACGTGGGAAGGAAGGAAAAGCTACTGTAAACTTTGATGCATATTATGGTTTCAGTGGTTCACCTAATTATAAGCATGGTATGGTTGGAGATGAATGGGTGAATTATCAAAGAGAAGCTTATAAGTATAAGAATGGAGATTACCCTTCTGATATGTCTGCTTTATTTGGTAATCAAGATTATACGGATGCCTATAATGCTGGAAAGTGGATTGATTGGATTGATGAAGCCTCAGGTAATACAGCTACAACCCAAAAATATAGTCTTTCTGTTTCAGGGGGTAGTGAGAAGACTAAGATATTTGCTTCAACTTCTTATAATAGAGAAGAGGGTTTATTGAGTAATGACAATCTTAATAAATATTCATTGCGATTGAATATTGATCAAGAAATTTTCTCTTGGGCTAAAATGGGCTTTACTTCTAATCTAACTTATCAAGATAGAAATCAAGGAGTGAAAAATACCTTTACAAAAGGTCTTTCATCATTTCCTTTGGGAGATGCTTATGATCAAAATGGGAAAATAAATCATGAATATATTACAGGACAATATTCTCCATTAGGTGATTTTATTGAAGATCAATATGTGAATAATACTCGTTCCACTTATTTGAATGTTAGTGGTTATTTGGAACTGAGTCCAATAAAAGATTTTACTTTTACAAGCCGTATTAATGGTACGCTCAGTGATTCTCGTCAAGGACAATATTGGGGAGATCAATGTAATGCTAATAGACCTAGTTATGCAGGTTCACCTCATGCTGCTATTACTAATAAGAACGCATGGAATTATACATGGGAGAATATTCTTTCTTATAATACTACTATTGCAAAAGATCATAATATAGGTGGTTCTGTTATTACTTCTTGGAATAAGAATCAAAATGATAGTAGCTTAGCAGCAGCTAGTGGTCAGATGGTAGATCGTTGGTCATTTTGGCGATTAGCATCCGGCGCATCGCAGCATGTTGAGTCTGATTTTGCTCAAACACAGAAAATGTCATTTGCTGTTCGTTTCAATTATTCTTATAAAGGTAAGTATTTGTTTACATTCTCAAATCGTTGGGATGGTGTGTCTCAGTTCTCAGCAGGGCATAAGTGGGATAGTTTCCCTGCTGGAGCAATTGCATGGCGTATCTCTGACGAACCTTTTATGAATGTGGCAAAAAATTGGTTGAATAATTTAAAATTGCGTGTAGGATATGGTATTACAGGTAATTCGGGCGGGGTGGATGCTTATGGTACAACTACACAAGCCTATGTTTATACCGGTAATGGATTGACTTTAAATGGTCAAAACTCTTCTTTTACTCAGTATACAGGTACTTATGGTAGCAAGGATTTGGGTTGGGAAAAGTCTTATAACTGGAATGTTGGTTTGGACTATGGCATATTAAACAATCGTGTTGATGGTTCTATCGAATGGTTTAAAACAACAACAAAAGGTTTGCTCTTTAAACGTACTTTGCCTATTACTAGTGGTTTGACTGGTTGGGGATCCCCATTATCTATTTGGCAGAATATTGCTGAAACTAGTAATCAAGGTGTGGAAGTCACCATTAATTCACATAATATAAAAACCAAAGATTTTAGTTGGAATACCACACTATCTGTAACATGGAGTAAAGAGAAAATAGAAAAATTACCTGATGGTGATTTAATTTCTGAAAATTTGTTTGTAGGGCATTCTATAAAGTCCATCTATGGCTATAAATATACCGGAATTTGGGGTACAAATACTCCTCAGGATATTTTGGATGCTTATGGTGTTAAACCCGGTTTTATTCAGATTGAAACTTTGGAAAAAGATGGTGATGGTGGAGTACACAAATATAGTACAAATGACCGTCAAGTGTTGGGACATACTAATCCGGATTGGATTGTTGGCTTGAATAATACATTTACTTATAAAAATTTTGATTTGTCTGTATTTGCAATGGCTCGTTATGGTCAAACTATTAATAGTGATTTGTTGGGTTATTATACGGCAGAACAAAGTGTAACAACAAATCAGTTGGCTGGAGCGGATTATTGGACGGAAAATAACCAGGGAGCTTATTATCCTGCTCCAGGTACAGGCTCGGAACAAAGTACGGTCATCTCAGCTTTAAGAGTGCGTGATGGTTCATTCATAAAAGTGAAAAATATCACTTTAGGATATACTTTTCCAGTTAATATCTCACGTAAGGCTTTGATGGAAAAATGTCGTATCTATGCAACTGCATACAATCCGTTTATTTATGTAAAGGATAAACAGTTGAAGGGTACAGATCCAGAGACAAACGGTTCGGATGCATTCCCTACTTTTAGACAGTTTGTGTTCGGAGTTAATTTAACTTTCTAACTTTATATAGGAGATATTTAAAATGAAAAATATATTCAGAAAACTTACTTTATATTCAGTGGCTTTAGCTGCTGTATCTTTCAGCTCTTGTTCGTTGGAAGAAAATAATCCGGCAGGCTTTACCAAGGAAAATCTTGCTACTTCTATTGAAGGGTATGAAACGTTGGTTAACCAGTGTTATTTTGCTATGGAAAGATATTTCTATGGTACGGATAGTTGGATGAGTTTGACCGAAGGTGATTCAGACCTTTGGACCTATCAGGCTAATCAATCAACTTCATACACCCAATGGTTTTGGTTCTTTGCAGGAGCATCTCCTAATACCACTTATACAAATAATTGGTGGAATGGTACTTATGATGGAGTAGGCTCTTGTAATGAAGCAATTGCATTGGCCGGTTATGCACCATATAAAACGGAAGCGGAACGAAATGCTAAAGTTGCAGAAGCCCGTTTTTTGCGTGCAATCTATTATTTTAATGCGGTAGAGCAATTTGGTGGGGTCACTATGTTGACTGAACCTGAAACAACTTTGAATTATGCTCCGGAACGTACAGATCCGCTGACTATTTATAAGGAAGTTATTATTCCTGATTTAGAATATGCTGTAGAATGGTTGGCAGTTGGTACACATGCCACTACTACGGTTCCAACCAAAAAGGCAGCTTTGGGATTTTTGGCAAAGGCCTGTTTGCAGACTTATGAATATGGTTCGACAGAATATTTGCAAAAGGCTTTGGATTCGGCTAAAGAATTGATTGCTGATTGTGAATCAGGTGGTGCAAAATATAATGCTTATATGTATCCGACCTATGAAGAAGTTTTTAAAGAATCGAATAATTGGGAAAATAAAGAAGCTTTGTGGAAGCATCGTTGGTATGCTGGTTCTGATGGTCATGGTTCTAGTAACGGTAACTATAAATTAAATCGTAATGATGAATATTTCTTGTGTAATGTGAATAAATTCGGAGCACGTGAAGATAATCAAGAAACTCGTTTAACTTGGGAGGGATGTATTTCTGGCATTTTTATGCCTACTCAACATCTTTTAAATCTTTATGTGCAGGAGGACGGAACACTTGACCCTCGATTCCATGAGTCATTTACTACTGAATGGAATGCGAATAAGAATTATATTTGGGATACTAGTGCGGCTAATATGTATGATAAAGATGAATCTATAGTTGGTACTGAATTAAAGAAGGGAGATTTGGCGATTAAATTCGTAATGCCTCAGGATGAGGATTATGCTGAGGAAAAAGCAAATAGACATACCTCGAATTATTTAATGATTGCTTATGATGATGTGTACAATGATCAAAAACATAATGTAAATATGCAATATAATGGTATGGAAAATCAGTTCCGTTATTTTTATCCATCATTGAATAAGCATAATAGTAGCAATTACTATGTGGCCAATGCTTCTAAAAAACGCAATGGCAATTTAAATGCGACTTTTATGATGCGTATGGCAGAAGTTTACCTGATAGCTGCAGAAGCTGATATTTTAATCAATGGTGGTGCGAATGCAATGGGATACATTAATAAGGTACGTGCTCGTGCAGGGGCAAAGGCATTGACAGGTACAGCTACAGTTCGTACTGTTTTAGATGAGAGAGGACGTGAGCTTTGTGGCGAATATTGTAGATTTTATGATTTGAAACGTACCGGCATGTTTAAGAGTTCAAATTATTTGGAGGAAACACATCCGGACTTGGCTCAGTTCTTTAATCCTAATTATGCATTACGACCTATCTCTACAACATTTACTGCAACTATATCTAATGGTGCTGAATATCAAAATCCTGGATATTGATAATTTAAAACTTTTATAGTAGAATAATTGTCTTGTCTCTATTTGTAAAGAGGCAAGACAATTTTTTTTCATTCCATTGGATTGGTAGTCGTATATCGATTTGTTACTACCTATTATAATTACTGTGATGAAATTGATTATATTCTATTTATATTGATTTGTATAGAGTTATTTGTATGGTTCCTTTTAATTTATGAAACCTTAAATAACCGATTGAGATTGCTTATAATCAGTAGATCTTATAAATAATCGGAACATGGCTTTGAATTGAAGCCTCATAGTAACACTACAGTAAGTATAAATTGTGCACGAATGGAAGTTGGGGGAGATAATTCATGGGGCTTGCCTATATTAGAATCTTATCGGCTAAAATCAGGCATTTATAAATTTAGATTTGTGATTCGGTTAAAAAGAAATACTAAATGAAAGAAAATATACTTTTTATTTAACGTATTTTTATAATTAATCTTGAGTACAGGAGTTTTTTATATGCGTCATTTGAATAGATATGATAAAATAAATCTTGTTAACTATTATAACAGAAATGAAAAGCATGAAAAAAAGTCCGAAACAAAATTGGGAAAGTAATATCAGACGTACTCCCATTATTTTAGGGTTATCGGCAGCATTATGTATGCCGTCTGCATTTTCTTATGCAAATGCAAGTGATCCTGTTGCCGGTGAATTGGTTCAGTCTGTCCAGCAAGGACGTACTGTTACAGGTAAAATCATAGATGACACAGGGGAGCCGTTAATTGGTGTATCCGTACTGGTGAAAGGTACAACGGTGGGTACGATTACCGACTTTGACGGTAATTATTCTCTGGAAGTTCCTTCAGGTAAGCATATTCTCGTCATATCTTATATAGGATATAAAACGCAGGATATAACGGTAGGAAAAAGCAATCAGCTGAACATTAAAATGGAGGCCGATACGCAGGCTTTGGATGAAGTAGTCGTTGTAGGTTATGGCGTGATGAAGAAACGTGACCTTACAGGTTCTATTGCTTCAGTGAAGGCGGCTGATATTGTAAAATCACCGGCATCTAATGCCATGGAAGCATTGCAGGGGCAGGTTCCGGGTTTGGATATTGTACGTAATTCAGGTAAGGCTACTTCGGGTGTAACCATTAATATTCGCGGCCAGCGTTCACTGTCCGATGTGAAAGATGAGTTTGGTAACAATGTTGCCAATGCTCCGCTGTTTATCATTGATGGTATGCAGGGAGGTGATTTCTCGGATATTGCTCCGGCTGATATTGAGTCTATTGAGGTGTTGAAGGATGCTTCTTCTACGGCAATTTATGGTTCACAAGGTGCTAATGGGGTAATCATTATAACAACCAAGAAAGGTGCGCAAGGCAAAACAAAGTTTTCTTATAATGGTTATTTTGGTGTAAACGGGTGGGCGCAATATCCTGATATGCTGAGTGGGGAAGACTATATGCAGGTGCATACCATCACTGCGCGTCCGGGCGGTCGGGGGAATTCTCCCGCCGATGACCAGAAACTTTTCACTGTGGAGGAATGGCAGGCCATTCAGAACGGTGAGTGGACTGACTGGATAGATGAGGTGCTTCATACAGGGCTTGTTCAAAGCCATCAGGTTACAGCGTCAGGAGGTACGGAAAAGACCACCGCGATGTTGTCTGCCGGATATTATCAGGAAAAGGGTTCTTTCAAAAATGATAAAATGGATAAGTACAACTTGCGTATGAACATTGAGCACAAGTTAGGCAAGACCGTAAAAGTAGGAGCTACTACACAGGTCACTCATTATGCACAAGATGAGCGTGCCGAGAATGTGCTATGGCGCGCTGCTACTAATGCGCCTCTTGGTAAAGCATACGATGAAGACGGTAAAGTGGTAGAATATCCATTAGGAAAGAATGGACAGGTGAGTCCGTTGGTGGATGAGGCATCTGAAGTGGCTGCAAGACATCATGTGCTGAAAACAAATTTGATAGCTAATGGGTATTTGGATTTTACTCCTGTTGAAGGATTGACTTTCCGTTCTAATTTAGGAACCAATTATGCTTTTTATCGTAAGCAGGATTTTGAAGGGGCCAGTTCTATTGACCGTTTGGGACAGAATTCAACGTCACTGTCCAAAATCAAATCTTCCGAAAAGAGTTTTGTGAATTGGGATAATATTATCAGTTATAACAAAACCGTCAAAGATCATACTTTTGGTGCCACTGCATTGACTTCGTGGACACAATCCAAATATACATCAGTGAATGCGCAAGGAGAGGGCCAGTTGGTTGATTCATACTTATGGCATAATCTGGGTGCCAATGACAAAAGCTCTTATGTCATTGGATCGGATTATATACAGCACCAGACTTTCTCGTATGCTTTGCGCTTCAACTATAGTTATAAAGGCCGTTATATGTTGACGGTTTCTAATCGTTGGGATGGTGACTCACGTTTGTCTAAAGGTAATAAATGGGCAAGTTTCCCTTCTGTAGCTGCTGCATGGCGCATTAGTGATGAAGCGTTCATGAAGAATGTGGAAGCTCTGAGCAACTTGAAGTTGCGCTTAAGTTGGGGTAAGACAGGTAACTCGGGTATCATGGCCTACGGAACTCAGTCGGGCTTGACTCCGAAAACCAACTCTGCTTTCCAGGATAATGGCTATACCTATTATATATACAATGAATATGTAGGTAATGAGAATGTAGGCTGGGAGATGTCCAATACCTGGGATCTAGGTTTTGATATCGGTTTGTTCAATAACCGTATTTCGGCTGTTGTCGATTTATACCAGACAAAGACTACTGATATCCTGTTGCCCCGTACTTTGCCTACTTCTATGGGTGGTAGTAACGCAACTCCGTTCAAGATGTATCAAAATATCGGTGCAACCATGAACCGTGGTATAGAAATATCGGTAAATACCGTCAATGTGGATAACAAAAACTTTAAATGGAACTCCACTCTTACTTTTGCTGCCAATCATGAAGAGATTACCGATCTGATTGATGGCAAAGACATCATTGGATCAGATTCGCATATTACGACTAGTTTGTTGATTGGACGTCCTTTGAAATCATTCTATCATTTTATTAATGAGGGAATCTGGCAGGAAAATGAGGCTGAAGAAGCAGCTAAATATTTTAAAGATTCAAAGAAGACACAACCCTTCAAACCGGGTGATATCAAACTGAGAGACTTGAATGGTGACTATATTATTGATGATAAGGATGAAACTTACCTGGGTAGCCAGTCACCGAAATGGACAGGTGGATTCAACAACAACTTTAGTTATAAGGACTTTGATTTGAACGTATATATTATCGCTCGTTGGGGGCAGATGATTGATTATGAGCTGACCGGTTCTTATGATCCTCAGGGAAAAGGTAACTTCCCTGCTTACTTGAACTATTGGACGCCGGAGAATCCGTCCAATGATTTTCCGCGACCGGCTCAGACCAATTTCTATAACTATCTGGGTTATCAGACTTTGAATTACATTGATGGTTCGTATTGGAAGATCAAGACTGTATCACTGGGGTATACATTCCCCAAATCGTTGACTTCAAAATTGGGCGTGTCCAAACTTCGTGCATATGTCACCGCCAATAATCTCTTCTCTTTTGCCAAGAATCATTTGATTCAGGATTACGATGCAGAACGCGGAGGGTCAGCAAAAGCTCCGTTGCAGCGTCAGTTTATATTTGGTTTGAATCTTGATTTCTAACAGATAAAAAAGAAATAACTATTATGAAATACGGTAAAAAATATATGTTTGTAGCATGTGCTGCTCTGTTATTGGGCATGCAATCATGTGATTTGGAGGAATACAATCCTGCCGGAAGTACCCCGGATAACGTGTACAAAGAACAGGCCGGTTTTGAGGCCCTTGTCAATTCGGCTTATGCTTTTTGGGGCGGTCAGTTTTATGGACGTGAAGATTTTGTGTTATTGCTGAACGGTGGTGGCGATCTTTGGATCAATATTGCCAATTGCGGTTATGGTCGTCAGATGTCTAAATATGAAGAATTGACGGCTTCGGTTGGTCAGATTAAGAACACGTGGAATCGTCTGTATGAAATTATAAACGACTGTAATGCCGGTTTGGAACGGATTGACCAAGTGGAATTCAAAGACAAGAAACTGAGAGATATCCGTTTTGGTGAATTAAGTTTCATGCGTGCTTACGCTTATTGGCATTTGGTTGAAATTTACGGTAACGTGGATCTTAGGACCAAAGAAACTTCTGCCGAAAGTCTTTCAATGAATTGTTATCGCAGCAGCTATGAAGATTTATATGATTTAATGCTGACTGATGCGCAAAATGCGGTGGATAATCTGCCCGTTGATCCTTATCCTGTTAAAGATGTAGGTCGTGCGACCTCAAAAGCAGCATATGGCTTGTTAGCGCGCATCGCACTGACACGGGTTTCCTATTGTGACAGTCAGGCAGACAAAGATAAATATTATAAAATCGCTGAGGATGCGGCTCAATATGTGATTGATAACCAGAGCGCATTGAAGGTGTCTTTGTATAATACACCTGCCGAAGTTTTTGATCCGGATAATAATAAAACGAATAAAGAGGCTATGTTCGTTGTGACCCACTCTACTGAGTCATCATTGAATATGCAGGCTAAAAACCCGAACCGTATGCATATGTATTTCCATGCCAGTTATTCGGCAAGAGCAGGTATGGTACAGGATTATGAATATGGAAATGATAAGAATGCCAAGTCGGGTAGTATGGCGATGATGCCTACCCGTTATTTATTGGAATTGTATAATGAGGATATAGATGCTCGTTATAATGCTTGGTTCCGTGAAGAGTATAAACTGAATACACCCCAAGCTTATGCCTGGACTAAGGATCAGTTGGACTATTTTGAAAAACCGTCATCTATGATTGGTCAGGTTATTCAGCCGGGAGAAACAGCGCTACTTTTCACCAAGAAGAAGATTGCTGGCAAACGTAACTTGCCATATGCTGTCGTCGATATTGATGATACCTATGCAGCCGATGGAAGTGTCAGCAAGAGTGCCAACTTTAACATTCACTTCCCGACATTGCTAAAGTACGAAGATGCGAATTTTGAAAACAAAGGCTTGCCTACCAATTCGCAGGTAGGTGCAAATGATGTGATTACCATGCGTTTGCCCGAAATGTATTTCATTGTTGCCGAATGTGAGATAATGAAGTCCGGAGGAAATAAGGAGATAGCTAAAGCACGTATCAATGATATACGCAGACGTGCGGCTGTACCGGGCAAGGAAGCTGAAATGGAGGTAGGAGTGGACAAGATGACGATCGACTTTATTTTGGAAGAAAGAGCACGTGAGTATTGCGGCGAATTCATGCGCTGGTTTGATTTGAAAAGAACCGGAAAATTAGTAGAATATGTGAAAGCTCATAATCCGGACATTCCATTGATTCAACCGCATCATGCATGGCGTCCTATTCCTCAGATGTTTCTGGATTCTATCTTGAATCCGGATGAATTTGGTCAGAACGAGGGATATAATTAATAAGCATGAAAACGATGGCGCTTTTTAAATATATTGTCCTGTCTGTCTGTTTGTGTGGAATTCATCTGAATGGTTTTGCTCAGTCCACCCGTGAGGCTATATTGGAAGATATAGCCCGGACGGGAGGAGTGTACTATGCTTATCCCGTAAAGGAAGCTATCGCGACTCCTCCGCCTAAAGGGTATAAACCGTTTTATATCAGTCATTATGCACGACACGGTTCAAGGTGGATTCAATCGGAACAGGATTATAAAACAGTGGTTGATATTTTCGAGAAGGCACATCAAGCTGGAGTTTTGACCGCTTTGGGAGAAGATGTTCGCAAAAGAATGGCGTTGGTGTGGGAAGATGCCGAGGGACATGGGGGAGATTTGACCCCTTTGGGTGTGAGGCAACACCGGGGGATAGCCGAAAGAATGTTTCAGAACTATCCCGAGGTATTCAAGGGATCTCCTGCTCTGTCTGCACGCTCTACCGTGGTGTTGCGATGTGTATTGAGTATGGATGCCTTTTGTGAACGGTTGAAAGAACTCAATCCGGCATTGCAGATCCGGCGCGAAGCTTGTGCCAAGTATATGAAATATATGAATTATCATACGCCGGAAGCTGTGAAATTTGTTTCTCATCAGGGACCTTGGTATGAGGAATATAGAAAGTTTAAAGAAAGCCATACTCGTCCCGATCGTTTGGTCACTTCTTTATTTAATAGTCCTGACTATATCCGTAAGAATGTGAATCCTGATGAATTGATGTGGGGACTTTATTGGATTGCTTCAGATTTGCAGAATGTAGAGATAGAGGTGAGTCTTTATGATGTATTTCAGGAAGATGAATTATTTGATCTTTGGCAAGTTTGCAATTATCATAATTATGTATGTGACGGACCTGCACCTGCCAATGGTGGAATAATGACGGCCAGTGCCCGGTCATTGCTTGAAAATATATTGGATTCGGCCGATGAGGCAATCAGATCCGGGACCCATACGGCGACATTACGTTTTGGGCACGATGGAAATATCATTCCCTTGGTAGCGTTGCTCCAATTGGGCGATATGTGGAAAGCCGAAACGGATCCCGATAAATTTTATCAGGCATGGTGTAATTTCAAGATCACTCCGATGGCGGCAAACGTTCAGTTGGTTTTCTTCAGAAAAAAAGCTTCTGACGATATACTGGTGAAGTTCATGCATTGCGAGAAAGAAGTTACCATCCCTGTAGAAACGGATATTGCTCCTTTCTACCATTGGAAAGATGTTGAAACATATTATCGTCATCTTTTGCATAAATTGCCATAAGTCTATAAGATGAAAAACGGTGTAAATTCCTGTAGTATTGTAACGGGATTTATACCGTTTTTTTGAATGAGAAAGAGCAAAGGGAACAGCAGATTATCAAAGAAAAGACTTACTTTTGCAATAACAGAATAAATAAAGAATAAAAGACCATGAGTAAACTGAATATGAAAGAGTGGATAAACGAAATTATCCAAAAGAAAGAAGTGGTGGCTATGCCCATCATGACCCATCCGGGCATAGAGATGATAGGGAAAACGGTACGCGATGCCGTCACTGACGGACAAGTGCATTACAACGCCATCAAGGCATTGAGTGAGAAATATCCCACAGCCGCCGCAACCGTGATTATGGATTTGACGGTAGAAGCCGAGGCTTTCGGAGCGGAGATTGTCTTCCCCGAAAATGAGGTTCCCAGTGTGGTGGGGCGTCTTCTCAATGATGAAGAAGCTATTGACAAACTGGAAATCCCTGCCTTGAATAAAGGAAGAATCCCCCAGTATCTGAAAGCAAATATGCTGGCAGCCAAGACCATTACGGACCGGCCCGTCTTTGCCGGTTGCATCGGCCCTTACTCATTGGCAGGACGTTTGTATGACATGTCTGAAATCATGATGCTTATTTATATCAATCCGGAAGCGGCCAATTCGCTGTTGAAGAAATGTTCGGATTTCATTCTCCGTTACTGTATGGCATTGAAGGCCACAGGAGTGAATGGGGTAGTGATGGCCGAGCCGGCTGCCGGACTCTTGTCTGATGAGGACTGCACGCAATACTCGTCTGTTTTCATTAAGGAGATAGTAGAGAAAGTGCAGGACGATCACTTCACGGTCATTCTGCATAATTGTGGAAATACCGGTCATTGTACCAAGGCAATGGTAGCTACAGGAGCTGCCGCTTATCATTTTGGAAATAAAATAGATATGGTCGAAGCTCTGAAAGAAGTACCTGCCGATGCCCTTGCAATGGGAAATCTTGATCCGGTGAGCTTGTTCAAGGCGGCTACTCCGGAGGTGATGAAGAAAGCCACACTCGATTTGTTGGAAGCTACCCGGTCCTATCCCAACTTCGTGCTCTCCAGCGGATGTGATACACCGCCTCATACGCCATCTGAAAATATTGATGCATTCTTTGCCGCATTAAATGAATTCAATAATGCTTGAAAAAGAACTTTCTTTTGCTGATCTGTCTATCTCATTGTCCGAACTCTATGAGGCAATGGGGTATGCAGATGCTGTGCCCGACGAAGCGGTAGAAAAAGAAGTCCGTGGGGTGCTTGGACGGGTGGAGGCAGTAACTTCTCCCCGTTTTTGTTTTTTCATATCCGGTGGAGAGTTGGATGAATCGAAAGACTCGCTTTCTGTCGGCGATACGTGTTTCAGTATAGGTAAAATAATCACCCGGCAGCTGCGTGGTTCGGAATCCTTCGCTTTCTTTGCCGCGACTGCCGGAACCGGTTTTGAAAGGTTCCAGCATACGTTGCAGCAAGAGGGGGATATGGTAAAGGTTTATATAGCGGATGCCATAGGAAGTGTCATAGCCGAGAAGACTGCGGATTGTATGGAAATTGCGTTGGATGAATACATCCGCGACAGAGGGTGGAGGCATACCAACCGTTTCAGTCCCGGATATTGCGGCTGGCATGTGTCGGAGCAAAAAAAATTATTCCCTTTATTTCCTTCAGCGGAACCTTGCGGCATCCGGTTGACAGATTCCGGTTTGATGCTTCCTATAAAATCGGTCAGTGGAGTAATAGGCCTGGGGGATGGTGTCCGTAAACTGGAATATACTTGCGGTCTCTGTACGTACGATAGATGTTACAGGCGGAAGCAGCGAGGATAATAGGATGACTACAAAAATCAGAGTTCCCAAATGGCTAGATGTTGTTATTAATCTCATTGATTTTGCAATTTGTTGCAACCTTAATGAATCTCCTGTCCTATCAGACAGGGTATAACAGCCGTTCCCATCTGTTATAACAACCACTTTCATCTGATATTCCACCCCGGTGAGACTCCAGTTCCACCGGGGTGAAGCTGCAATCTCACCGGGGTGGGACTGCCTCACCACCCAAGTGGGATATCAAATGCAGGCATATAAAAATACAATCTTTTCAGCCTTCTGCTCCTTCTTTTAATGCCCATTGAAGAATAGATAAAGCCCGACCATGACAATAGCCAGTAACGCCCATGCAAGGATAACGGATTTAGCCGGCTTCTCCATGACTTTCTTCATATTTAATGTACATTCTTGTCGATGTTTATCCCATAAGGATACCAAGATCATGCCTGCGCTGATGATAACGAACAGGTAGAAAGACAGCATCATGAAGTGAGGCCATGCTGTATATTTTTCCGCAGGAAATACCCATAAATAGAGAATACCCACTCCCATGCTGAACGCCGTGCCAAGCGTCAATGCCATGTTGGCAGCCATCGTGGTAGTTCGTTTCCAGAAGATGCCGAACAGGAAAACAGCCGCCATAGGCGGTGCGATAAATCCCAGTACCGATTGGAATACATTGAACAGATTCAATCCTTTGATACTGTCTATGGCAATGGTGATGATCACCGAAATCAGTGCTCCCGCCACTGTAACCACGTGTCCCGTACGGATGATCTCTTTCTGGCTGGCAAGTGGCCTGAATTTCTTGACATAAATATCCATCGTGAAGACGGTACTCAGCGCATTCAGGGCAGAGCCGACAGTGCTGATCAGTGCGGCGGTCAATACGGCCAGTACTAATCCCAATGCCTACAGGAAATAAGTTAGTGACCATAGTCATGTAGGCCTCATCGGGGTTCTTCAAGCCCGGGTAGAGTGCCAGACAGATGATACCCGGAAGGATATAGAGAGGAACATCCAGTATCTTCAACCAGCCGGTGAAGTTGGCACCCATTTGGCCTTCTTTCAGATTCTTGGCAGCCAATACAGGCTGTACCATGGATTGGTCTGTGCACCAGAACCAGACTCCCATGATGGGATAACCCAGAATGATGGGCAGCCACGGGAAGGCAGGATCGTCATTCGGGCGGAACAGGTTCCAGTAATCGGCCGGAACCGCTTCGGCCAATGCGCTGACTCCACCCACCTTGTAAAGCCCTGCTATAGTAAGCGTGGCCGATACGAAAATAAGCAGAAGCATCTGGAATACATTGGTATAGGCTACCGCTTTCAGCCCTCCGGCCATGGTGAAGAATGCGGAGATAACGAGCAGGATCAATGCCGATTGCCACATGGGAATATCGAAAACCTGACGGATAAGGATACCTCCGGCGAATAAGGTCAGGGCAAGCCACGAGATAAGGATCGTCACAATGGTGTACCAGGCAAGAATGTTGCGGGTGGACTGTCCGAAACGCCGCCCCATGAACTCCGGCAAGGTGGTGATACGCGCTCCCAAATAACGGGGGGCAAAGACAAAAGCCAGCAAGCAGATGAAAACAAACGCATACCAGGCATAATTGCCCGAAACGATGCCGGTGGTGAATCCGGCACTGGCTGAGGCTATCAGCATGGAGGGGCCCACATTGGTTCCCCACATGGAGAAACCGATGTGATGCCACTTCAGGGAACGCTCGGCGAGAAAAAGGCTGCTGCCTTTTTTGCGTTTCAGACTGGCCCATATACCGATGCCTATAAGAATCAGAAAGTAGGCAATAAGAATGCCCCAATCTAACGTATCTAAATAATTAGCGTGCATAATTCATGTATCAGATTAAGATGAATATTCCGTTTATTTATGAAGCCCCATCAGTTCCTTGGCTACCGCTACGGCCGTATTGGCATTGTCGCTATACCCGTCTGCACCTATTTCATCGGCAAATCCCTGGCTTACCGGAGCGCCGCCTATCATCACTTTTACCTGATGACGGATACCGGCTGCTTCCAAAGCGTTGATCACCTCCTGCATATAAGTCATGGTTGTTGTCAGCAAGGCGCTCATGCACAGGATGTCTGCCTTGTTTTTCTTGACCTCTTCCACAAATTTGTCGCAAGATACATCTATGCCTATGTTGATCACCTCAAAGCCGCAGCCTTCCAGCATGGAAGCTACTAGGTTCTTGCCGATATCATGCAAGTCGCCTTTCACGGTCCCGATGACCACCTTGCCTATGGTGGTCGAGGCACTCCCTTGCAATAAAGGCTTCAGAAGTTCCAAAGCTCCCTTCATGGCGCGTCCTGCCATCAGCAGTTGGGGCACGAACGCTTTTCCGTCCTGGAAGCGTTGTCCCACTTCGCCCATAGCCTTTATCATGTAGTTGTTGATAATTTCCTGGGGCTGTACTCCTTCGGCGATGGCTTTCTTGGTTACTTCTATGGCCGGTTCCAGCTTTCCGTCCACAATGGCATTGAACAAAGGTTTCAAGGCCTCATTCCCGGCTGCCGCAGAGTCTTTGACGACGATTGTTTCTTGTTTTGTTGCAGCGGCTTCTTCTTTCAAAAGGTCTTCTTTGGATACGTCAGAGGAGGAAGAGGAGTATTCCTCAACAATGCGCATCGCTTGTTCCACTTCTCTCTCGTTATGGAAGTCCATTTCCAGATGCACACCGTCCGCACCGATATTGTCCAGCAAGGGTTTCAGTTCGTCCAAGGTTACCCAACAAGCCATGATACTTTTGCCTCCGGCAAGGATCTTCTTGTAAAGGTCGTACCATTTGGGTGATCCTCCTTGTGGCTCACCTACGCCCGGAGTCCATTGAATGGCATTCAGTT
>OGRC01001356.1_pt1 | contig 16317 bp, 12 predicted proteins | sample 1553431 | NCBI WGS metagenome assembly OGRC01 (sample SAMEA2580064, study PRJEB22360) | human gut metagenome | biome: human gut; feature: human-associated habitat; material: faeces | place: Denmark | collected 2008/2010
CCACTATCCGCTCAACGGGGATCTGACGAACCGGCAGGAGGTGACCGAGACGCTGAAAAGCGTGGGCGTCACGGCATCGCTGTACGGCCATTACCACCAGCTGCAGCTGCGCAACTTCGACGGGATTGCGGGGATTCCGGGCCGCGCGCTCGCGGGCAAAAGGGGCGAAGCGCCGGGGTATACGCTGCTCGACTTTTTCGCCGACTCGGTGCGCATACGCGAGAAGCCGCTCGGCATGCCCCCGGTCACCCGGTATACGGTCTGCCTGAAAGACGATCCGCAGATATTGGCGCTCCCCTGCGACCCGCTGCCGCCGGCGCCCGACGCCGAAGGCCGCATGCGGCTGGTCGTGCAGGACAGCGCCATGGTGCTGACGGGAGCGGCATTCTGCGGCGAGGTGCTCTGTTACGGCAATTCGCAGGGCGCACTGCGCGCTTACGACACGCGCAAGGGACGCGAATTGTGGCGGCACGTCTTTCCGGACGGGCTTTACACCACCCCGCTCTGCACCGGCGGACTCGTGATCGCGGGAGCCGCATCGGGCGGCATATGGGCCTTCGACGCCCGGACGGGGCGCGAGAAATGGCACCTTCCGACGCAGAGCGCTGTCGTGGGCGACGGAATTACGGACGACGGGGCATTATATATAGGTCTGGGAACCGGTTCCATAGGCAAGATCGACCTGCGCAGCGGCAGGCTGTTGTGGCGGCACGATTACGGCTGCGGGCAGGCGCAGGGGCGTCCGGCGCTGGCCGACGGACGGCTCGTATTCGGCGCATGGGACCGCCATCTCTATTGTCTCGACGCCGGCACCGGCGAACTGCTCTGGAAGTGGAACAACGGCAGCGGCAGTCTCTTCTTCTCGCCGGGGCACGTCGTACCCCGCATCGCCTGCGGCAAGGTCTTCATCGTCGCCCCGGACCGCGTCGTGACCTGTCTGGATCTCGCCACCGGGAAGCAGCTATGGCGCGACAACAGCCGCAAATCGCGCGAAACGACCGGACTGAGCGGCGACGGACGGAGGTTCTACTACAAGACGATGGACGGCGAGCTGGCGGCCATAGACACCTCGGCGGAGCGGTACCGCGAACTATGGTGCACCGACCTCGGCTGGGGGTATGAGTACAACTCTTGCCCGGCATTCGTGCGCGACGGCGTGGTCTATGTCGCGGGCCGTCACGGCACCGTTGCCGCCGTAGGCGAAGACGGCACGCTGTTGTGGAGCGTCAAATGCTGCAATTCGGGCGGAAATGATTTCGCGCAGGCTCCCGACGGCTCCCTCTGGGCGACCTTCGCCGAAGGCAAGATCTTCCGAATACCATAAAAGGGTCTATAAATCTTATTTTTAATAATTTCCTGCAATTTTTCGTGCGTCGGCGTACAACGTACGTTTTTTTTGCATACTTTTGTGGCATAATATACACTTTCGCTCAAAATATACACAAAACAGAGTAGGTGCAATTGACAACGATAATGAAAAGCGTCACTATCCTAACGATTGCGGCCATGGCGATGGCCGCTGCGGCGGGTTGTTCCCACGACAACCCCACCCCGTCGCCCGAACCGCCCGCAAAGGGCGGGGAATTCAATGAATTCGGCTTCACGACAACCGTCCCGGTCACGCTCTGCGTCGATTACGGCGACATGGACGGCATGCCGTCCAACGTCTATTTCGAGGTATACGACACCTGCCCCGTCAAAGAGACTGAAACGGCCTATGCCAGAATCGCAGGAACCGAGCCGCTCTATGCCGGCTATACCGACGGGCAGGGGCGTTTCGAAGGGACGATCGAACTGCCCTCGTATATCCGGAAGGCTTATGTATTGACCCCCGCCTTCTATGCGCGCACCCTGCTCGAAGCGACCCGCAGCGGCGATATGCTGACCGCATCGGCCGAATCGGGAGCACCCGCGAACGCGGCCCCCGCATCGACGCGCGCCAAGGAGTATCATTCGACGGCCGTCGAGCGGGACGGTTGGAAAACATGGCTGGGCAGCTACGACACGACCTACGGCAGCATCGGCTACGAATACAAGGGCGACCTGAAAGTCAAGAATTACGGAGCGCTCCTCAAGGCGCACGCAAGCGTGTTCGACACGACCAAAAAGTGTCCGGAGGAGTACCGCTCCTCGCGCGACCTCTATCTCGAAAAATCGGCCGAAGTAGTCATCACCCTGCTGGGCAGCAACACCTGCTGGAACAGCTCGATGGGTTATTATTACTACAAGACCGGCAACAAACCCAAGTCGCTCGCCGACGCCGACGTGGTGATGATCTTCCCCAATACGCAGGACGGCCGGTGGAGCAACTCGCCGTGGGAATCACGGCTCTATCAGGGCGTGGAGCGCGGCACAGCCGTACAGCTGATCTATTATCCCGAAATCGCCGACGGCAGCAAGGCCGGAGCTACGACCGTATTCCCGGCCGATTACCGCATCGGATTCGTACTGGCCACCAACGCATGGACCAACCGGCTGAGAGCCGGAGACAAAAAGTACCGCGCCGCGACTTCCGACGGTCTGAGCGTCAATAACAACGGTGTCGCCTATCAGACGCCCCGCACAGCCGTATTCCGCTATACGGACAAGAAAAGCGGCATCAACTCGGTGCTCTTCTCGTTCGAGGACCACAACAACGACGAAAATTTCAGCGACGTGGTATTCACGATGACCTCCAATCCCGTGGACGCCGTGACGGACATTCCGTCGGTCGATGTCAACGACGGCAAGAAGACGGCCAACGTACTGCGCGGCATCTATGCTTTCGAGGACCTCTGGCCCAGCCGCGGCGACTACGACATGAACGACGTGATGGTCCGCAGCGATTACGAGAAGGTGTTCAACGAAAAGGGCATTTTCGAGGAGTCGTTCATGCTGAAGACCTTCGCCAACTTCGCAGGCAACGCCAACGGACTCGCCGTGACCCTTACGGGAGCGGCGGCGGACGCAAAACTCGAATTCAGCGTCCGCAAGCCCGGTGCCGAGACGTTCGAAGCTGCGGATTTCGAGCGCGACGGCAAGGTCGTGCTGCTGACGCCCGACGTTAAGGAGACGATGGGTGCGACCTACCGGATTACGGCGAAATACGACGCGCCGGTCGCCGAGGCGCAGGCCGGAACGATCAAGCCGTTCATCTACCGCACCGACCGCGACGGGCTGACCGCCGGCAAACGCTGGGAGGTGCATATCCCCTACGAAGCGCCGACGGCACGGGCTGAAATGTCGTTCTTCGGCACGAACGACGACAAGTCTGTTCCCGAAAAAGGCATCTACTACGTACGCGCCGAGAATTATCCGTTCGCTTTCTTCCTTTCGGGTGCGAACGACGGGGACGTGGCCAAACTGCTCGACCAGACAAATGAAAAGTCCCCGATCGATCAGGTCTACCCCGCTTATGCGGAATGGGCCGCTACGAACGGCGAAAAGAATAAAGACTGGTACAAGAAATAATACTCCGCTCTTCAGACAAATACGACCTGCCGTCACTGCGGCAGGTCGTATTTTTTGTTGCGGTGTGGAGGTGGCGGGAGCATAAATGCAAATCCATTCTCCGACTATTCTTGACATACGTCCCCACAAGGCCATAGATGTAAGAAATTTGTAGAATTTATCAAACTGTTTTTAATACAACTAATACAACGGTCAATACAACAAAAAACGCCCCAGAAGAATCCGGGACGTACCGTTGGTCATTAACTTGTGATAATTAAACAAACCGAACGGATTCTATCTCTTTGGCAAACTCCTTGATCTTTTCTTCAATCTTTCGGGCGGTCTTTTCACTCGGTTTTCGGAAGCCGCTGATATAATGCCCAAGCTGCTTTTGATTGACTCCGGTTATGCGTTCCAGCCCAGCCAGCGTAAAGGCGTAAGCGTAGTATTGCAGGAACGACGGAACGTCGTACTTGAATTCGAATTCCAGTTGCGGACACTCCTTGCCCTCGGCTTTATACATAGCTTGTATTTCACCATAGGAATTATAAAAATCAGCGATCGTATCGGCCACATTTTTCCCTTGCCCCAAAAGTCCGAACGGGACTGTTTTAACAAATTCCATATTTGCATCGAAAGTGCCGTCGGCACCGCGTTCGATAATAACATGAACTTTCATATGATGATTCATTTTGGTCTTATTTGGTTCAGCAATTGCCGGGGTTATAACTCAACACCGGACTGCTCTTTAATACTTTTCAATGTTCCCGGTTTTGCTTCCTCGCTTTTATGTCGCGGGATAAGAAAACGACGGCCGGTAATTGGGCTATACCACCAATCATGGTTAGCACCATGAGAATCGAACCGGCACCCAGCCTTTCTCAACTTCTTTTCTACTTCCGAATATTTCATTTGTCGGGTCTTGTTTAATTATCACAACACAAAGATAGTAATTTTGCTATCAATAAACAAATATTTTGCCAATAATTTGTAATAATTATCCATTCTGCCCATATTACAACATCACCTTACCACATAAGGAACAGAAGAAAATTCAATACGAGGATTTTTCCCTTCAGAATCTGCAACTTTCTTATTAATAAAATTTTGCAATGAAAATTTGTGTAGTTCCATATCCAAACATGGCCCTAAGACAATTTCTTTAAGAAATTTAAAAGGAATTTGAATTCGCAAATATGGAACAACTACCCCCTTCACCTCGCGATATTCGCAGTGTCGAAGATTAGCAAATCTCACAATCCTCCATTCATTTTCTACCGAATAGCAACTATGCTTACCAAATATCCTCATGTGCTGCAAACATTTTGCATCTTGGCTTTGACATTCGACAGAGTTTCCAAATAAATTTTTACTTATTTTATAATAATTTTCACCTACTCCGTTTTCAACAAACATCTCTATTAAAGATTCTTCATCAAAATAGTCGCAATTATTGAATATCTTAGATGTATTAGCAATGTTTGCAGCATTAATACCGATTGCTACTCCCCGACCATTGTCACCATACATTCGCCACATAGCTAAATCATCTTTGGCGGCAGATAATGAAACTACAAATGGATTTTCTGAATTTGAATCCAATTCCAAAGAATATTTTTTGTAAGCTTCAGATGCTACATTGTCTGCATATTTTTGAACTGCCCTACTTACGCAATTATCCACAAATTTATATTCGGTGGGATCATTGATGAATCGATAATGAGTAGCGAAAAGTTCAAAATAATAATGATTATTCCTTTCCTTAATGCCGTCAATTATTTTAAATAATGCTCCCATTGTCGTATAATGGTACAACACGGGCGGAAGAGAACTGTTAGCTGCCATAACAATAAGAGTTAGATAATTTTATGCAAGGTATAAAAAAAAGCGTACCGAAGTACGCTTAATCACATAAAGACAGCCTGTTTGTCAAAATCGCCACAATATCACTCCCGCCCCTACTCCGACATAGGGCTGAAATCCCTGCGGGGTGTACGCGGCCCCGACTCCAGCGGTCAGGGCGAAGCGGCTGCGACGGGTGATTGTCTGTTGTCGGGTGACCGTGTGGTTGTAGGTTTCGATCCAGTCGAGCGACGGACCGAGGGTGCCGATCCGCGGGCCGCTGACCTGCGCCCGGTAGGTGCTGTCACCGTACTCTTTGTGCTCGACCGTTACCGGGATTTCGATGCTGTCCGGACCGTCGGCGATCACAGTCCTGAAAACCGTGTCGCGCGGTGCGAACAGCAGGCGCGGAACCTTGACCGACGCGAAGGTCGGCGGCAGCACGCGGACCGGCTCCGGCTTCGGATAGAACACCGTGTCGATGCGCGTCGTCTCCGTAGTTTCCGTCTCTACCGACTGGCGGCCGAAGCGGTAGCCGAGGAAAAAGAACGTCGCAATAAGGGCTATTTCGAGGATTCGTTTCATCACGCTTCGAACTTGATAGCATTGATCCTGTTCTTCCAGCCTTTGAGGAAGCGAACCTGCGTGGGGTTCTTTTGGACGATGTTTTCGACGAACTTCAGCCGGGCGGCATGAATCTTGGCGAACAGCGTTTGCTGGTCGGCCGAGTTGATGGCCGCGAGGGTCTTGGGGCCGACGACGCCATCATCAACAACTCCGAGAATCCGCTGAACCTGTTTGATGGCGGTTACCGGCCCTGAAGCCCACGCCCAATCGACCACGATATTGGCGATGGATTGATTTTTGATCTGGTCAGCCTTCCACGGGTTCCAATACCCCTCTTTGAAGATACGAAGCCACTGATCGTCCGTAATCTGTTTCAGCTGCTCCACGGAAGCTTCCTTTCCGTAGAACCGGCGGAATGTACCGATGGTAATCCCCTTGTTGGTCGCGCCGCCTCGATCCAGCGGATCGTTCACGAATCCGCCTTCCCAGCGCAGAATGAATGGCTGGAGTAGTTTTGCGTTTGCCATAGTTATTTGGTTTTATCGTTGTCTGACAGCAGCGTCGCTATCTGGACGCCGCATTTGCGGATGATCTTGCCCACGCGTTGCGAATCCATCTGCTTGTCCCCGCAGAAGCTCACGCCCAGTGCTCCGAGCGGCTTTTCCCCGGAGTAGAGCGCCAGCAAAGCGATTTCGTTCACATCGTTCGACTTGAATTTAAAATACATCCGTTCGTCTACGGTCCGCACCGAGTCGATCACTCCCCAGTAGTAACCGTCCTCGAAGACCTTTCCGACAAACGGGTATTTCGACAGCTGAAAATCCGTATACTCGTCATCCACATTGCCGATCCCCTCGGCGACCTCCTCGATGCGCATGTCGCCGTAGAGAAACGGAAGCCCGGACGAAAGGTTTTTACTGCCGTTATGCAGCTCGATAAGCCATGCCCGGTCAGCATCGAGCGTATGCAGCAGGCGATGCAGGATTAGTCGTATTTCGGCGTCGGCGTTGATGCGGCGTGTCACGGCATCGGCATGTCTTTCTGTCTGAAGGGCTTCCATTCGTTCGAACAGATACCGAGGGTTGAAGGTAAACAGAAGCACGATCGAGGTCAGAGCCATCAGTAGCAGCGCGCGGATGATCCGAAAGAATCCGAAAGTCTTCTCCATATTGAGTAGCTTTTCCAGCCACCCCAGCCCTTTATCCATCTTGTCCTGCATGCCGCACTACCCCTTTAGAAATTCGACGAAAATAAGCGCCAGCACGGTGATCCACACCACTCCGCCGCCGAGCACCGCCGTTACGATGTCGCGCGGTTCGGGCGTCGCGTCGTGCCAGTACTCCTTCCAGAAGGCGGCGAGATTCACGGCGATCGCCGAAATGATGAGCGCGGCCCACACCGGGGCGTTGCAGAAAATCGCCGCCATCAGCACGAGACAGGCGATAAGCACGCCCGCCGTGAAGTAGACGTAGCGTTTGTAGGGAATTCTGTCAGCCAGCTCCAGCACGGGCCGGGCCAGATAGTCGAGTAGTTTTTTCATAGCTGTTCGGTTTTAAATCTCTGTTCTTCTTCCGCGGCCAGCTCTTCGGCCCGCTTGGCTTTGAACCGGGCAAGCGTCTGTTCGTTCTTGTTGTACTCCGCATTGGCCGTCTCATACCGGGCATAGTCTTCCGGGTAGGTCTCCTTGAACGATATGCCGTTCTTGAAGCATTTGACTGCCCGGTCGTCGGACTGGGCCATAATCGCCCGCAGCTCCAGCTGCCGCGATTCGAGGGTGTTGATTTGCTGTTGTGTTTCCATGATTCTAAATTTCCGATACGGGGCGGACATGCGCCTTAGATGCTTTGTACTGCGAACCTATATAACCCGCCAAGCCTTCGTATATGAAAGATGAATTAGCGCTATACTCGCATGAGGTTTTAATATAATACCCACCTCCATAGCAGGTTGCCTTACCGAGCCGGGTTAGTGAGAGGTTAACGGGGTCTTTTGCGACATCCGCAGCTGTCAACACACGGTCCCGCATCAACAAATACGCTTCCCCGGCCGAGGGCAGCCACCATGCCCCGGCCTCCAGTGAGGTAGTAGCCCCCTCGACCGTGACGCCGTAGCCGAGCGCGGCCGCTGCGGCCGGATAACGGAGGACGCTTTCGCCGTGAATGTTAACGAACCGTAGCCCGCCGATCTTCGCAGTATTCATCCTGCCATCGCGCAGCATTGTACCATAGGCCGATGGATATTCGGCCAAGTGCTCCCCGAACAAATAATCTCGGTATGTCGCATAGGCGGCGACCAATTCCGGGTTGGCCTCTTCCGTAAAGGCACTTTCCCGGATAATTATCGAACTGCCCGGAACGATGTTTGTCGCGTCGCGGCCATTTATAGAGTAATATTGCAGGAATCTTTCGGGATTGCAGCCCGCAAACGATACATTGACGCCGTTTTTGCATCGTATATAATCGTTGGTTCCCTCTATTAGTACCCCTGTCAACGTTGTTTGATAGTCCACGTCTTCCGGCGGCCTTGTGATTTGGCAACCGCTTACGACGCCAATAGTCGAAAAGACGGGCGACCACGTATTCGAAGACATGATGATACGCGAATTTGCCTCGTCAACACTCGATGTCCAGCCGTAATCCTTGATTTGCCCGGTCACGAATGAGTTGATTTGAGCATGAATATCCGAAAGTTTCGCACCCGCGCCCCATGTCAAAGGCAAATCGACTTTATAAATTCCGGTTCCAAATGTAAGAACGGCGGTTCCGCCCGCTGCAAGATCGAAACCCGACAAGGCTACTTCGTATGAATTCGCCCAACGCATCTCATCCGATCCGTTGAAGGTCGCATTTTCCAGCGACACGATCCGCACCTTATCGCCGTGTCGGCCGTACACCACGCCCGCGGGAACCAATTCGGCGGGCATCTTATCTGCGACGAGCGTAGCGCCTTTGATGAATTTCAACACTCCCACCGTCTTGTCGAACACGACAAGGTCCCCGACACCGGCGGCGGATTTCGGGACCACAGCATTCACACCGTCGTAAAGCAGCACGCCGTCGTTCTCGATGTAGGATTCCGACGAGAGGGTTATAAGCCGCGCAGTGTCCGATTCGTAGGCGGCCTTATCCGCATATTTGTTTATTTGTGACATAATCAGCTATGGTTTTTCATATCTCCGATACCGGGCGTACAATGCAGGATGATGGTTTCGGCTGGTTGTCGATCGCCCAGCTTGTATTTCCGTATTTGTTGACTTTATAATAATAGAGATTGCTCCGCTCGGAGGACGAGGACATGTAATCCGCCTTGGCGATCACTTTCCCCGACACGGACAATGTCCGATTAACCGGATCGTAAGGCTGCACGAATAAGAGACCTTTGGCCATCAGCCACAGCTCCTCGGCCGAGGGCAGCCACCATGCCCCGGCTTCCAGCCCCGTAGTCATCCCCGCGACTTGCATCCCATAGGCCGCAGCTGCGGCAGCGGCCGGATAGCACGGAACAGTCTTGCCGTAGAAGTCGGTCCTTGTTTTCCGGGCGAGAATGGCCGTATTGCTTTTGCCGTCCTGCAGGAACGCCCCGTAAGCCGACGGATATTGGGCCAAGTGCTCCCCGAAAAGATAGTCCCGGTAGGTCGCATAGGCCGCAACCAGTGCCGGGTTGTCGGCCTCGGTGAAAACGCTCTCCCGGATGATCGTCGAGCTGCCCGGCAGGATGTCGGTTCCCGTCGTGCCGTTCTCTCTGTAGTACTCCAGAAACACTTCGTTGTCGCATCCGGCCAGTTGTGAGTCAGCGCCATTTCTGCGGCGTACGTTGACCGTCGTGTTTTGGGGGATAATGGCAGTGGTGGTCTGGTAATCGACATCTTCCGCATGCTTGGTAAGCGTGCAGCCCGAAGCGGATATTTTTTTATGGCCTTCGGTTGTGGACCACGCATTGCACTCCATGACAATGGCATTCAGTTCGTCCGACGCCGTGGCTTTCCATGAATAGGTATTCGTAATATCGGAGTTCGCATTGATCTGCGCCGCGATACTTGCGAGAGTTGCCCCGGCGGGATAGGTGAACTCGAAATCCGAGGTGTAGATATGCAGCGTAAAACTGCCGCCCGAAGAGAGATCGAAGCCCGAAAGCTTCACTTCATACGCCACTGCCCACTTGTAAAAATCCAGATGGCGCAGGGCAACGATGCGCACCTTGTCGCCCCGGCGACCGTAGACCACAGCCATCGGAACGAGTTCCGGCGGCAACTGGTCGTAAAGCAGCGTCGCCCCCTTGACGAACTTCAGCGTACTGTCCGTTTTGTCGAAGACCGCCAGATCGCCGGCGTCCGCGGCATCCCGGCCGACAACGACATTCACGCCGTCGTAGATCACCTCGCCGTCGTTTTCGACGTATGATACCGCCGACCGGGTTTTAAGTCGGGAAGCATCTGCTTCGTAGGCGGCTCTGTTCGGGTATTTATTGATTTGTGACATAGGGAGAGTGTTTAGTTATTTTTCCAGTCCGAAACGGCGTTATTCCCGACCGAATGGTAGACTGCATTGTTCTTCGTATCGACATAGAACTGCCCCGCCCGGTCGGGAGCCTTCGCCGGAGCGCCCTCGCCCGTAACGACGATGTTGTTGCCGCCCCAGACGCCCAATCTCTTGACCTGCAGTTCCGGGATCAGGACATCGCCCGAAAGCATCCTTACAAGCAGCGATTCGAGCTGCGCGACGCGCTCCTCCAGCGTGCAGTCCGAATGGGCGATAACTGAAATTTCACTGAACGAAGCATCCGACCACGGCGTGACCTTGTGTTTGGCCAAGAAGTCGGCATCGGTGATCTCCGCCCCCGTAGTATAGTAGATGTTGTCCTGCAGCGTGACGTCGATCTGCGTGAAGGGAACGCCGCCCGCCACATCGGGCATATAGAGTGCTTTGGTTCCGTCGAGCGACATCAGGCGGCAGTCGTTGATCTCGACGGCCATATTCTTCGCCGCAGCATCGGTGCTTGAGTGGATTGTGACCGCGCCCGTCGAAGTGCCTACATGCGTGTCGCTGACGCACTCGCAGCCGTCTAACCGAATTGTCTGGTTGTTGGCAAGGCCCGCGCCGACGGGTGAATGGCACGTGCTGAAGAGTTTGCAGTTCCGTACCGTCGTGAAATATCGCTGAGATGCGGCAAAGGCCGAATCGATATGTATGCAATAGCAGTTCTGATGCCCTCCGGCGCTCGTATCCGTATAACTCTCGTCGTTCAGGCTGTTGACGGTCATGTTGGCGATGGTGCATTCGCCGCCTACCTCGATGATCTTGGCGCGGTTCGCCGAATTGTTTTCATACGAGACGATGACACCGTCGCGGCTCTCGCCGATAAGTGATATACGGTTTGCGCCTTTGTTTATGACCGCATTCGGATAACCCATAGCCACATTCTTCGGAGCCTCGTGATCGTAAAGACCGTTGCGTATAAACAGCGTGAGGGGGTTATTCACGACATCGAAGGCATCCCGTGCGAAGTCGCACGCCTGCGAGATCGAGAAGAAGTGTCCCGTTCCGCCCTCGTCAACGGTGAAGTAGTCCGTGTCGAAGTTCTTCAGCGTGGCCCGGCTCTCGGCATCGCACCATGCGTCATAGTTGTTGAGCGTGACGATCAAATCCTCGATGGTGACGCTTTGCCCGATATTGTTGGCCGCGGGGATGCTGATACCCACATTCAGATGCCCGCCCATCGATGCCGCGGTGCCGCGGTAATAGATTTCATAGGTACGGCCGGCCTTGAAGACGAACCATCGGCCCCGCTGGTCGAGAGCGTCCGAATAGGTAATAATCCTCAAAGAGCACTCTTTGTCCACGCGCAGCTTCATGCGCACGAAGATAAAGTCCGAAGCGGCGACCGGGATACGGCTGTTCAGGTTGAAGTTCGCGGTCACGCCTGACTGCGTAGTCTCAACTACCATACTTCGGTCCGTAATGTTCGAGCCTGCATTATTATGATAGCTCTTCGTGAAGTCCTTGAGAATGTAGGCCGTGTGGTCCTTGTAGCCAAGCGCCGCGTCCAGCGTCGTGCCGTCGGGCATCTTCACGCCCGCGGCCGCCGGGACCGGGGAGAATGTCTTGCCCGACCGGTCCGTGACTTCACGGATCGGAGTGTCGCCCCCGCCTGCCGATTTGCCCTGCAGGACCGGATTCGAGAGGTCCGCAAGGACGTGCGCGCTGACGGTCGTAACCTCCCCGCCGGCCAGCTTAAGCGTTACGGCGTAACGGCGGCCGTTGTATTTCGAGTCGAAAACGAGGTCGATGCCGCCGGTCTGCGTCACCGGTTCCACCTCCGCGACCTCGACGAACGCGCCGCCCGACGCCTGCGTGACGACAAGCATCCAGCGGTACCGGCTCCGGTTCGCGGCGTAGAGCTTATACATTTCATTGACCTCAGAAAGCGCCGTAGTGACGACCAGCGGGAAGCCCTGCGCCTCGGCCCCCAGCGTCGCGGCGAGCGGGAGATCGACCGTGGCGCGCTCGGCGCGCTCCAAATCTTTGTCTACCCGCTCGCCGGGGTATTGCAGTGTGTACGTGTCTGCCATTTCAATGCTGTTTTTTCAAGTTCTTCACTCTGTAAATTTACTCCAATGTTTGAGGTACATCGCCTATCCCTCCTGCGTGACATCGACGTTGTAGGCCACCGTCTCGCCCGTCTCCGTGTTGTGGTACTCCATCGCCATCGTACCCGTCCGGGCCGATCCCGTCTCGTTCTTCCTGACGGCAAAAGCCTGTCCGCGTCCGATCGGCATGCTCAACGGCGGTTCTGCAGTGCCTTGGCACCATTCGGGCATCGACAACAGCACCAAATCAACGCTGCCCGTGTTCTTGATAGCGACCAAGTGGGCCGCAGATGTCCACGGAAGGGCTGTTGTAAAACTTACGCCCGGCTGATTTAAACTATGCAGTACTACATTTTTATCATACGTGTAATCCTCGCTGCCATCCGGAATCTGAATGATATTTTCATAGACATCATACCCATCTCTTGCGGCCACTATGCCCAGTTGGAACGCTTCTGTAGTCACACCCGGTATCGTAGCCTGAATTCGCCCCTGCTTCGTACTGTAGTAGGTTTCATCACCCGCATCGGTCGTGTAGAGCAACGCCACCTCGGCATCCTCGATAAGCGTATCGTTTTCATTCACGACCGAGAAGTCCAGAACGAGGTTGCGGCGCGAATTACGGAGCGTAACGCTGCCCTCCCACGAATATTCCTCCGTACCCGCGGGGATCGGGATTTCGGTCGTGAAGGTCTTGAAGCCCGGTTCGGAAGCCGTGACTTCGAGATTGAAGGCAAGCACCGAAGCGCCATCCAGAACGGTTTCGATGACATCGTAGTCGGCGAAGCCGATATGTCGCTTCGTACCGTCGGCACCCTGCCAGTAGATATGCGTCTGGTCCGCGGAGACAGGGGCGCCCTGCTCATCGAGGATCGAGAGGCGGAAGTTAATAGGACGCGAGACCAGCGCGGTGCCGTCCTGATGAACCGCCACAGAGCAGCGGCCCAGACAGCCGTAGGCGTCGGGACCGAACTCCGCGGCCGTGTCGCGCTCGGTCTCCGTGGCTTCGGCTGAAAGCGCGATCCCGCTATACCCCTGCATCGTGCTGACGAGCCATTCCGCGCCGTTCCAACGCTTGATCGGGAACAGACCCGGACTGACCGTGAGTTCTCGACGGCCCCCGATGACGGGAAGTTCCACTGTCGTAGGAGTCAGTACGAAATCCGATTTCTTGATGAGCCTAAGGGTGATGTCATAACCCTCTTCGACCGAAGGGAGATAACGCACCAGCTCCGCATATACCTCGCCGTCGAAATAGTCGTCCTGACCGCTCGAAACGCGCAGAGCGCGGCCCAGCGAATCGTAAAGGATGCGACCTTCCGAATCCAGAAGCGCGGCTGTGTCCGGCGTTTTCTTGTAGATGCGCATCCGACCGCCGGCATAGTCTCGATTCCACGCATCCGCCGTCTGATCGTAATTCCACACCACACGGCCCGACGAGTCGGAATAGAGGCTCGCCAGTTCGCTGCCGTTGAAATCCATGCCGATATCCGCACCGGGGATGCTGGCTCCCGTTACTGCATCTACGACCTTAATCCGGAACTGAATCGGCAGGCCGGCAAGGGGCGTCAGGCCGACGCCTATTTTTTTCAGAACCGTGTCCGCCTCGATCTCGCATTCCACCATCGCATAGTGGCCGTCCTCCTGCCAGTTCGGATCGGACAGGAAGTGCATCACTTCATACTGCTGTCCGTTGGCCGTCATGCGCACGTAATCCGAGAGCCACACGACCCGAAGCGCATCGACAAGGTATTCGGGCGCCTTGCATTCGAAGCGAAAGGTTTTCTTGCTGATCTGCTTCTCGACGAACGGAAAGCCGTCGCGCGGTTCAGCCTCCTCCTCGTACTCGTAATCGGGCTTCCCCAGCTCCGAGCAGATATAGAGCACGTTACGGTAGCCGTTCGAGTAGACTATATCCCCGCCGTCATACTCCTGATTGTCGGCCGACCAGTATTCCAGCCGGATGTAACGCGAAAGATCATCCACGACGTTGAACACCTCGGAATACCATGTTTCGACACCGTCCGACAATTCGGCATAGTACCGGCCCGGAGTCAGCGGCCGGGCAAACTGGTTCGCCAATCCGGTGTTGCAGTACTGGATAACGTCGAAATCGGTACCGCTGACAACATGAAGATCGGCAGCGGTATCCGCAGAGATATTCCGGTATAATGTGCCGTCATCATACAGCACGCGGAGCGTAAAGGCCGCGGAGGCGCGGTGCGCGCGTCGAATTTGGAACGGCAGCAACGACCGGTCCGGCGCGATGAGCTGGAAAACGTTGCCGTACGCATAGGACTTACGAAAATCCTGATACTTCACGGATTTATACCACGGAAGCGGGAAAAGATTGTTATTCGGGGTCATTTCAATTCGTATTTTAATTGGACTTCTGCTTTATCGCTCGACAAATTCAGCGAGATTTTTTCTACCATGCCGTTGCCGAGCGCCGTTCGGACGAGCTGATAGGGATTGATTCGGGGTGCAAGCGGCGACGGAATGTCGATCTGCTGCTTCAAAGCCTTCGAGATCGACTGTACGGCGATAGGGGCCGCCGGCCCGAAAGTCTCCTCGCCGTTGTTGATGACACAATCGTCCGACGGAAGGTCGTAGACGTAGAATTTCGGAGCGATATACAGAAACGACGCCCAGAAATTCTGCACATTGGCATTACGGCCCTGATAGTAGAAGTGATCGGGCACCCAGTTGCTGCCGTTCCACACACACGCCAGCGGATTGGATTGCGTCTGGTAGAGACTCGACAAGCGGGAAGTGGTAATCGGTCCAGTCATGCCCATTCTGTTGGCGTAGTTCAGGACAATATATTTCGTGTCGGCCGGAATCAAGACCTGCTTGTTTTGCATGAAGCTCATCTCGGATGTCGTGTTCAGGTAGCATTGCAGGACATTTCTGTCTGCATCGAGACATACGCAGCCCGGATAGGTACTGCTGCCCCAGCATCGAATCTTCACCGTCTGTCCGGCGATGTTCTGGGCTGAAGCGTCATAGGTTCGGTGGACGCTTCCGCTGTAAGATTCATCGACCGTACCGTCGTTCTTCATCCAGCCGGAGGTCTGCGCGGTTTCACCGAAAAACTTATCATTGGCCGCCAGCAGTACGAATCCGTCGGAAGATACGCTTCCGGAGTTATACAGCATCGTATCGATGTCCGACATGAACGAACCTACCGTAATCTGCTCCTTCTTGCCGTCGGTGACGAACGGCGCTTTCACCTCGATCGGATAGCCGTTGAACACCGCCCCCGCATCCTCCGGCCACTCGAATTCAAAACGATCGGGAAGCTGGCCCTTGTCGTAGTTCCACTTGGCCGTGCCGAAACTCCATGCCTTGCGGGTCCGCGGGTCGAACAGCTTGGTCAAGTCCACCGATACGGAACCGGTTCCCGCGTAACTGCCGCCATTGAGAAACCATTGCAAGTGCTCGATATGCAGGCGCTTGTCGTCGTCGATATACCAGTATAGCTGGTAGACGTCGCGCAGCATATTGAAGATGCTTTGCAGGCTCGTTTTGGCGATCTGCGCCGGCTTGTCGTAGTTCACCGAAAGCAGGTTGCTTTTGGGACAGATCATCAGCCGGAAATTGGGAACAGAGGTCGGCTTTTTTGGAAACAGTTTATAAAGGTCACTATGTGTCGCATCCCCGGCAAAATACAGGAATTCGCTGTACTCCGGCAGCGGTTCATGCTTGATCTCCGGGGCAAACTTCTGAAGCAGGACTTTGATGACATTTCCTATGTCGTAGCAGTCGTTGATGACCCATTCCCGGCGGTTGCTGTCATTTTCGGTCAGCGTCAGTTTCATCCAGTACGAGATCGTCGCCCACCGAGACTGGAAGACCGGAAAGAAACTTTGGTCGGCATTGGCAGGTCG
>OGRC01001385.1_pt1 | contig 16048 bp, 12 predicted proteins | sample 1553431 | NCBI WGS metagenome assembly OGRC01 (sample SAMEA2580064, study PRJEB22360) | human gut metagenome | biome: human gut; feature: human-associated habitat; material: faeces | place: Denmark | collected 2008/2010
ATATATTCAATACGATTCGTGATGTTTATCATCTTTATGGTTTCCAGCAGATAGAAACTCCTTCCATGGAAATGCTTTCCACTTTGATGGGGAAGTATGGTGAAGAAGGCGATAAGCTGTTGTTCAAGATACAGAATTCCGGTGATTATTTTTCAGGCCTGACGGACGAAGAACTGCTGAGCCGCAACGCTCCGCGACTGGCCTGCAAGTTTTGTGAAAAAGGTTTGCGCTATGACCTTACCGTACCTTTCGCCCGTTATGTCGTGATGCACAGGGATGAAATAACTTTCCCTTTCAAGCGTTATCAGATTCAACCGGTGTGGCGTGCAGACCGCCCGCAGAAGGGACGTTATCGCGAGTTCTATCAGTGTGATGCCGATGTAGTGGGTAGCGACTCTTTGTTGAACGAGGTAGAGCTGATGCAGATTGTCGATACCGTATTTACACGTTTCGGTATTCGTGTCTGTATTAAAATCAACAACCGCAAGATTTTGAGCGGCATTGCCGAGATTATCGGTGAGGCCGACAAGATAGTGGATATTACCGTAGCTATTGATAAACTGGACAAAATAGGATTGGACAATGTCAATGCAGAATTGAAGGAGAAAGGCATCGGTGATGAGGCTATTGCCAAATTGCAGCCCATCATCTTGTTGAGCGGCAGCAATGAAGAAAAACTTGCTACTTTGAAACAGGTATTGTCTGCCAGCGAAACCGGATTGAGAGGTGTGGAAGAGAGCGAATTTATCTTGAAGACGTTGTCAACGCTCGGACTGAAGAATGAAATCGAGCTTGACCTGACTTTGGCTCGTGGCTTGAATTATTATACGGGCGCTATTTTTGAAGTAAAGGCGCTGGATGTACAAATCGGAAGTATTACCGGTGGCGGTCGCTATGACAACTTGACCGGAGTATTCGGTATGGCAGGTGTTTCGGGAGTAGGCATTTCGTTCGGTGCAGACCGTATATTCGATGTGTTGAATCAACTTGAACTCTATCCGAAAGAAGCGGTGAACGGTACGCAACTTCTGTTTATCAACTTTGGCGAGAAAGAGGCGGCTTTCTCTATGAATGTACTTGCCCAAGTACGCGCGGCAGGTATCCGTGCCGAAATCTTCCCCGATTCCAGTAAGATGAAGAAACAGATGAGTTATGCCAATTCAAAGATGATACCGTTTGTTGCTTTGGTTGGAGAAAATGAAATGAACGAAGGCAAAGTAACCCTGAAGAATATGGAAACCGGCGAACAGAAGTCGGTTACTCCCGAAGAATTGGTAAGCGAACTGAGTTAATAAAAACTGAAATACTATTAAAAAGGAGCGCATTTGTGCTCCTTTTTTTGTATATTTGTAAAGAAGGTGTTGCAGAAATGTAATATCGGGCTTTTACCTTTGCAGTGACAATAAAATAGGAGGTTTGTATGGTTTCCGTTCAATTTAAACAAGAAAAGCACAATGCTCTCGTCAGTTTTTTGATGATTGTCATAGCGGTGTTGTTTTTGCTTTATATGGGAAGTTCGCTGGTGCACTCTACCAGGACTTTTTGGGAAAACTATTCCATTGAGAATTTATTGGAATGATACTTCATCGATAAGTCTTATAGGAAGTTAACTTGATTGTACCGATGATGTTAACCAAGTGCGATGTGACAAGTTAACATCATGATATGTATGATGTTAATATCGTATGGGTTATGATATTAACTTATAGTTTTGTTGAGACGTTATTACCTTTTTGCGGTATTTACCCATATTGAGAGTAAATAAAGGCAGCTAATCCCATTGCGGTTGGTTGTCTTTTTGTATATTTGTGAATTAATGTCTCAAAATTTCAGCACGAACGGAGTTTGTTAACCATATCATAAATTAAAAAACAACCAAAATCATGAATCAAGATTTCTCAATGCATGCCAATCCGTTGGTGGCTAAACTTCAAAAGCCGGCTTCCGAATTTACAAAAGCCGACATAGTATCTTATATAAAGGAGAATGAAATCACAATGGTGAACTTCATGTATCCTGCTGCCGACGGACGGCTGAAAACTCTGAATTTTGTTATTAATGATGCCGCTTATCTCGATGCGATACTTACGTGCGGGGAACGTGTAGACGGTTCCAGTTTGTTTCCTTTCATTGAAGCAGGCAGCAGTGATTTATATGTGGTACCCCGTTTCTGTACGGCGTTTGCGGATCCTTTTGCCGAGCAACCTACGCTTTCCATGCTTTGTTCGTTCTTCAATAAAGACGGCGAGCCGTTGGAGAGCTCACCGGAACATACCTTGCGCAAGGCTTGCCGGGCATTTACGGAAGTAACGGGCATGGAATTTCAGGCTATGGGTGAGTTGGAATATTATGTTATTTCGGAAGACAGCGGGATGTTCCCGGCTACCGACCAACGTGGTTATCACGAGTCGGCTCCTTATGCCAAATTCAACGAATTCCGTACCGAATGCATGGCTTATATCGCACAAGCCGGCGGACAGATTAAGTACGGGCATTCCGAAGTGGGTAATTTCACCCTTGACGGTAAGATATACGAGCAGAACGAAATCGAATTTCTGCCGGTACGTGCCGATCAGGCGGCCGATCAACTGATGATTGCGAAATGGATTATCCGTAACCTTGCTTATCAATATGGATTCGATCTTACTTTTGCTCCGAAAATAACGGCCGGAAAGGCCGGTTCCGGATTACATATCCACATGCGTATCATGAAAGACGGAAAGAACCAGATGTTGGAAGACGGCGTACTTTCCGAAACGGCTCGCAAGGCTATTGCAGGCATGATGGAATTGGCTCCTTCCATTACTGCATTCGGTAATACGAACCCTACTTCCTATTTCCGTCTTGTACCTCATCAGGAAGCGCCTACCAATATTTGCTGGGGCGACCGCAACCGTTCCGTATTGGTGCGTGTCCCATTGGGCTGGTCGGCTAAGACTGATATGTGCATGCTTGCCAATCCGCTGGAAGCGCCGAGTAATTATGATACCACCCAAAAACAGACGGTGGAGATGCGTTCACCGGACGGCTCAGCCGATTTGTATCAACTGATTGCAGGCTTGGCGGTAGCTTGCCGTCGCGGTTTTGAAATGCCGGATGCTTTGGAAGTTGCGGATAGGACTTATGTGAATGTAAATATACACAAGAAAGAAAATGAAGATAAACTGAAGCAACTGGCTCAGTTACCCGATAGTTGCGCCGCTTCTGCCGACTGTCTGGAAAAACAGCGTGCGGCTTTCGAGAAATACAATGTTTTCAGTCCTGCCATGATTGATGGAATCATTACTAAGTTACGCTCTTATGAGGACAAGACTTTGCGTAGTGAAGTTCAGAATAGTCCGGAAGAGATGCTGAAGCTGGTGGAGAAATATTTCCATTGCGGATAATGGATAAAATGGCTGAATGATTGATTATAATTATAGGGGTAGTAACTCGGAACAACCGCTATTTCCGCTTTACTATCCCTACATATCCCAGTAAAATAACATTCATCATCAATGCGTAAATAATGGCTGGTATGGCTATTATGCCGTTATTGAAAACAAAAGGGCTGCTTGCTACGGCAATAGCTTGGGCAGCATTCTGCATGCCTATTTCGATGATGAGGGTGCGTTGTTCTTTTTGGTTCAGGCGCATGGATTTAGACAGTAAAACGCCGCCACCCATTGCAAGCAAAATGAGCGCCGAGATGCACAATCCCAATTTACCGAATTGGGTAATGATAGTGGCGTGATGTTGTATGAAGAAAATCGTAGCCAGCAGGATTAATGCGGGAAAGGCGGTTTTAGAAAGAACTTTATGAATGCTTTCGGCTTTTTGCGGACAATATCTTTTTACCAAAACACCTGTAATAATAGGGAGAAGCATCAACAGAAGGTTTTGCACGATGAGGCTTCCGACCGGTAAGTTTATATCGATATTCAGATGGTTTCCGATGAGGTGAGTGGAAAATTCCATGACGACGGGAATTGTAAACAGCGTAATAATGCTGCTGAGCGCAGTCAGCGATACGGATAAGGCTACATCTCCTTTAGCTATCATTGAAAATATATTGGATGAGCTTCCGCCGGGAGAACAGGCAATCAGCATAATTCCTATGAAGAATAAAGGTTCCAACCGGAATGCGTATCCCAACATGAATGCCAGTACCGGTAAGAACAGTATTTGCCCTATCAGTCCGGCGATGATGGGGCGGGGACGTTGGCGGAACAGCTTAAAGTCTTCTATGCGTAATGTAAGCCCCAATTCGAACATTAATAGTGTCAGAATGGGCAGGACAATCCATATTGCGTTCATAAGGAATTATTTCTTTTTGAGGCTGCAAATATAGCAATTCCTGCTTTATTCTTTGCCATTTTGTCAGCCTTAATCTGCCAAACGAACAGCTTTGCCTTTTGGCACGGTTTTCGTAAGTCCTTTATCGCTTATATAAAGCAATATTACTATTATAATAAATGTATAACATATAAAACAAAAGAACTATGAACATTAAACCATTAGCAGACAGAGTGCTGATACTCCCTGCACCTGCAGAAGAAAAGACAATTGGCGGTATCATTATTCCTGATACGGCAAAAGAAAAACCTTTGAAAGGTGAAGTTATAGCAGTAGGCAACGGAACAAAGGACGAAGAAATGGTGTTGAAGGTTGGTGATACAGTGCTGTATGGCAAGTATGCCGGTACGGAACTGGAAGTTGAAGGAACCAAATACCTCATCATGCGTCAAAGTGACGTACTCGCTGTATTGGGATAATAAATTTATAAAATAGTAAACCTGAAAAAAGTAAAGACATTATGGCAAAAGAAATATTATTCAATATCGATGCCCGTGACCAATTAAAGAAAGGTATCGATACACTGGCAAATGCGGTAAAAGTAACTCTCGGCCCCAAAGGTCGTAATGTAATCATCGAAAAGAAATTCGGTGCTCCCCACATCACAAAAGACGGTGTAACGGTTGCCAAAGAAGTGGAATTGGCTGATGCTTATCAGAATACCGGTGCGCAATTGGTTAAGGAAGTCGCTTCTAAGACAGGTGATGACGCAGGTGACGGTACGACTACTGCTACTGTGTTGGCTCAGGCCATTGTAGCCGAAGGCTTGAAGAACGTAACTGCCGGTGCAAGCCCGATGGATATTAAACGCGGTATCGACAAGGCTGTTGCCAAAGTGGTAGAATCTATCAAGAGTCAGTCAGAGAAAGTCGGTGACAACTATGATAAAATCGAACAAGTCGCTTCTGTATCTGCCAACAATGACCCGGTTATCGGTAAATTGATCGCAGATGCTATGCGCAAGGTTTCTAAAGATGGTGTTATCACTATCGAAGAGGCTAAGGGTACGGATACTACTATCGGTGTAGTAGAAGGTATGCAGTTCGATCGCGGTTATCTTTCTGCTTATTTCGTTACCAATACTGAAAAGATGGAATGCGAAATGGAAAAACCGTACATCCTGATTTATGATAAGAAGATTTCTAACCTGAAAGATTTCTTACCTATCCTTGAACCTGCTGTACAAACTGGCCGTCCGCTGTTGGTAATTGCAGAAGATGTAGATAGCGAAGCGTTGACTACACTGGTTGTTAACCGTCTGCGTTCTCAGTTGAAGATATGCGCCGTGAAGGCTCCGGGCTTCGGTGACCGTCGCAAGGAAATGTTGGAAGACATTGCCGTATTGACGGGTGGTGTTGTAATCAGCGAAGAAAAAGGTTTGAAGCTGGAACAGGCTACTATCGAAATGTTGGGTACTGCCGACAAGGTGACTGTTTCTAAAGATAATACGACTATCGTAAACGGTGCCGGTGCAAAAGAAAACATCCAAGAACGTTGTGAGCAGATCAAAGCTCAGATTGCCTCTACTAAGTCAGACTATGACAAAGAAAAATTGCAGGAACGTCTGGCTAAGTTGTCTGGCGGTGTAGCTGTTCTTTACGTAGGCGCTGCTTCCGAAGTGGAAATGAAAGAGAAGAAAGACCGTGTAGATGATGCTCTTCGTGCTACTCGTGCCGCTATCGAAGAAGGTATCGTTGCCGGTGGCGGTGTAGCTTATATCCGTGCTTTGGACGCTTTGGAAGGTCTGCAAGGAGATAATGCTGACGAAACAACAGGTATCGACATCATCAAGCGTGCTATCGAAGAGCCTTTGCGTCAGATTGTTGCCAATGCAGGTAAGGAAGGCGCCGTTGTGGTACAGAAAGTTCGCGAGGGTAAAGCTGACTTCGGTTACAATGCACGTACAGATGTTTACGAAAACCTGCATGCTGCCGGTGTGGTAGACCCCGCTAAGGTAACTCGTGTAGCTCTTGAAAACGCAGCTTCTATCGCAGGTATGTTCCTGACCACCGAATGTGTAATCGTTGAAAAGAAAGAAGATAAGCCTGAAATGCCGATGGGCGCTCCCGGAATGGGCGGTATGGGCGGAATGATGTAATATCGTTTTCCCTTGATTTCTTAATCATATAGATTGACCGTGATGTCTTTTTGATAGACATTGCGGTCTTTTTTTACCCGCTTGTTTTTACTTATATCGACAAAAAACGTGTAAAATTACGAAACTGTTACAAAAGTGATTAATTTCCATATCTTTTGTTTGTTTTCTGTGTTGTTTTAATTGAAAATAATATCTTTATACCCGATAAAGATAACCCAACAACAAACTATTAACCTCTTTAATTGAAAAAGTAAAATGAACAAAAGTGAAATTGGACTGAATGCCGGTAGAGTTTGGCAGCTGTTAAGTGATTACGCTAAATGGAGTTATGGCGCGCTGAAAAGAAAGTCCGGATTGAAAGACAAGGAATTGGGGGCGGCTATCGGTTGGCTTGCCCGTGAAGACAAGATTGTACTTTCCCAAGAAGAAGATGAGCTCTACATTTCATTGGGAGTAAACGTGTATATCGGATAAATAGAAAGCCGATTGAATCAAGCTTTTTTGAGGTGCGGTTTCGCAAAACGGAAAGATTACCGTGGATTGTGAAATCTGCACCTCTTTGTTTTTTCATGTTGGGGAAATATTGTTTCCTTTGCATATTCTTTTAATACTGATAATAGAAACGGCTATGAGAAGTTTTGCTTCAGATAATAATTCGGGTGTGCATCCTTTGGTGATGGAAGCCTTGAACCAGGCTAATCAAGACCACGCAGTAGGTTATGGTGATGATGCCTGGACAGAAGAAGCTGTTCGGAAAATCAGAGAGGCCTTTACTCCCGATTGCGAACCGCTGTTTGTATTCAATGGAACCGGTAGTAATGCTGTTGCCCTGCAGTTGTGTACACGTTCCTATAATTCGATTATATGTGCGGAAACTGCGCATATTTATGTAGACGAGTGTGGTTCTCCGGCCCGCATGACAGGCTGTCAGATACGTCCGGTCGCCACTCCCGACGGAAAGCTGACTCCGGAGTTGGTACGTCCTTATCTTTGTCATTTTGGCGAGCAGCATCATTCGCAGCCGGGAGCTTTCTATATCTCACAATGTACGGAACTGGGTACTGTCTATCAACCCGATGAGATCCGTGCGTTAACGGAGTTGGCGCATCGGTACGGTATGTACGTTCATATGGATGGCGCTCGTTTGGCAAATGCGTGTGCGGCTCTTAATCTTAGCTTTAAGGAACTGACGGTGGATTGTGGTATCGATATTCTGAGCTTTGGTGGAACGAAGAACGGGCTGATGCTTGGAGAAAGCGTAATTATCTTCAATCCGGCTTTGAAGAAAGAAGCTTATTTTGTACGTAAGCAGTCGGCGCAGCTTGCATCGAAACTCCGTTATTTGTCTTGCCAGTTTACTGCTTACCTGACCGATGACCTTTGGCTGAAGAATGCTTCACATGCCAATCGAATGGCGGAGCTTTTATATACCGGATTGAAAGAGTTGCCTGAAGTGCGTTTTACGCAGAAAATGGAAAGTAACCAATTGTTTTTGACAATGCCTCGTTCGGTAATTGATAGTTTGTTGAAGGACTATTTTTTCTATTTCTGGAATGAAGAAGAGAATGAGATACGTTTCGTCACTTCTTTTGATACTACGGAACAGGATATAGAAGAATTGTTGCGAGCCATTAGAAGTTATTGCCATTAACCGGTATTCATTTTTTGTCATGTAAAAAGCCCCTGAGCCTTCTCAGGCAAGGGGCTTGACTTGAAACTTTCTCTCTCTTGGGGGCGAGGAGAAAGTTTGCTGAAAACAATGCGATTAGACTTTACCTTAAATACCTTTGTTTGATAACCTTTTAACTAACCTTTTTTTATAATGTTGAATCTGTTTTAGTGCCAATTGCCTCGAGTACAGGCGCAAAAGTATAACCTTTACGTTTCAGCGTTTTTATCAGTTTATCCAAATAACCATTGTAGAATTTATCGGTACGACGGTCGTCTGTTCCGAAATGTATCAGCATTAAATGTCCGTTCAGCCCTTCTTTCTTTTCTACTTCCATTATTTTGTTGTAGATGAATTTGCTGCTCCGGTACTTCTGCCCCATGTCCGGGGTAGTATAATCTGCATTACTCATAGTACCGGGAGTATAGTTAATAACCTGTATTCCCATGCTTTTTGCCCAAGCGGCTATTTCCTTGTTGTAATATTCATAAGGCGGGATATATATAGGGGCATCTTTATATTCGATACCTGCCTTACGCATGGTTTCATAGCTTTGCATCATATCTTTTTCAAATTCCTCACGGGTCACCAATAGGGAATCTCGCTTTTCCCAGGGCATATAGAGCAAATGTCCGTAACTATGGCTGCCCACCAGATGCCCTTCGTTGAGCAGGCGTTTTACAACTTCGGGGTAAAGCTTGTAAAATTCACCGGTAAAGAAGAAACCGCCTTTGATGCCGTGTCTTTTCAAAGTGCTGATAATGGCGTCGGCGCCGTCTGCCTTGTCGGCTGCTGTGAATACGAGGCTGATTTGTTTTTTAGACGGGTCGGTACGCACGATACCGCCATTGACGTATACATTCTTGTCTGCCGATATATTGGCTTGCTTCATTCCTTCTTTCTGCATGGCGGAGAGATAATAGGTGAGGCAGGCGGTTCCGTCCATGGTAGGTTCGTTGGTGGAATAATCATGGATTGCATCGTGATATACCATCAAGTCCGGTTGAAAGCGTTCGTAATCTTGGCCGGGCGTACCGGGAATGCCGGTCATGTTAACTCCCCGCAGGCTCTCGAATATACTGCGGTATACAGGGCCGTCTACCAGTCCGCCTGTCGTATTGCCTACGCCTGCATTGAGCAGAGAAGAGTGGGGCTGTGAAGGATAATCACCGTAAAGCGGTAATTCTACAATCATACTTGTTCCCCACGGATTACACCCGAAAAGCCAGTCGCGGAGAGCGGCTTCCATTTCGGCATAAGTCTCGTCACCGGTTGTCTCACGATACAGACGGCATTGTGTCAACATGGCGGTAGTCAGGTTGTTGGAACACCAGATGTAGGGAATGCCGTGCAGGAAAGGGTTCTCAACAGCTTTTTCGTATGTACGCTCAATGCCGGTACGCATATTGCGGGTGAATTCTTTGCTGATACGCTGATTATCCACGGTAGCCAGATGGTAGTGTCCCATATTCATAAACGGATACCATTGATAATGGCGGGCGCTGTCGGCGCCCATCCACGGAGTGACAGGCTCGCGGCGTCCGTATTCGAGGGCTTGCGACAGATATTTGGGATTACCGGTAGCTTTGTATAGCTCCATGGCTCCGAGTTCCATGTCGTCTACCCAGTTGTCTTCTTCGTAGATGTAGGGTGATTTTACGGAAGCGGTCTGACATGCTCCGGGCTTCTTTACGCCTTCTTGATAAGCAGCGTCGGCTTTTCCACCGATTTCGGCGGCAAATTCAGGATAGAAGTCTTTCAGTATCTTGGCTCCCAGGGCAAAGCAAGAAGCAAATTTACCGGCTGTGCTGGCTACGCCTGTGGTGGCATTTATAAATTGTCCGCGCACTTGAGGCTCGCCGCTGCAGAAATAAACAGGACGGCCTTTGCCCGGTCCGTATCCATAGTCTACCTCGTCTTTATTGGGTAGGCGCATACCGGCATGGTCGCGGTCGTCGGCTATTTGGTTGTACAGTTCACCCGGAGCAGGATTCATGCGATTCAGCCAGTCCAGCCCCCATTTTATCTCATCCACTATATCGGGAATACCATTTGCACCCGGCAGTCCGTCTGCATTGTAGGCGTCGCCAAATGCTTCGGGGTTTTCTTGATAGGCAAACATCATTTGGTATATGGCGTTGGCAGAGGTTGTAGTATATTGCAGATAATCGGTTGCGTCATGCCAGCCGCCGCGGACATCAATGTGTTGTCCGGTTTTTGTGGGATGGTACACTATATAACCGTCGTGCACGTGGCAACTGTCTTTTAGGAACGGATTGTAACCGCAGCGTTGTTGGCGCATGTAATTCAGCAGGAAGTCGGCCGTACCGTTATATACTTGCGCATTGATAGGAAAGCGTGGAGAAACGGCTTTTCCCGCTTTCAGATAGTAGGTACCCGGTTCTTGAAAATTGCTGAAATCCAATCGGTAGGTACTGTTCATGCCACCTAATTTTCCGGTAGCTTTGGGTGAAGTAAAAGTACGTACTGTCTTTCCGGTAAAAGCGTCAATCAATGCGTATTCTTTTACGTCGGTATCCGCTTCACTCATAAATACCGCTACTTTAATAGATTGCGGCAGATAGCCAAGTTGGTTAATCCTGATCCACTCGTCTGCCTTGCACGGAAGTGCGGCAATTGCAAAAATTAGTGTTAAGAGCCAATAATAAGTTTTCATAAGGGGTTTTATTTTATTTAAGGTTGGGGGAATTGTGTAAAAACAGATTTTATCCCAATACAAATAAAGCAGTTTCTATCAATTTTAGGAAGATTTAGAATAAATAATTAGATGATATTATGCGTCATTTACAAAATTTTAGAATAAATAAAGTGTGAAGGGAGTATATAAGCAATAATAAATTATTGTTTATCATTTACTTATATGTGTATGAAATGATTTTTAATTTTCGTTTACGCATTTTAGTTTCTAAAAAACAATGTTGGTGTGTTATTTGTTCTATCCATTTTAGAATACAAAACTTATAAACTATGGCTTACATTGATTATTATCAAGTCCTTGGAGTAGACAAAACGGCATCTCAGGATGACATCAAGAAGGCGTTCCGTAAGTTGGCGCGCAAGTATCATCCCGACTTGAATCCGAATGACGCTACTGCCAAAGACAAGTTCCAGGCTATCAACGAGGCCAATGAAGTGCTTAGTGATCCTGAGAAAAGAAAGAAATATGATGAATATGGTGAACATTGGAAGCACGCCGATGAATTTGAAGCTCAGAAGCGGGCACGGCAGCAGGCCGGTGCAGGAGGTTTCGGTGGTACGGGCTTCGGTGGTCAAGGCGGTGCCGGTTTCGGTACGGACGGGGGCGGTACATACTGGTACTCTTCCGATGGGCAGGAGTTTTCCGGGAGTAGTGCAGACGGCTTTTCAGACTTCTTTGAACAGATGTTCGGACACCGTACACGTGGTGGAGGCGGAGCAAATGCCGGCTTTCGCGGGCAGGACTTCCATGCCGATTTAAATCTGTCGCTTCGGGATGCCGCCCAAACCCATAAGCAGATATTGACGGTGAACGGCAAGAATGTCCGTATCACCATTCCTGCCGGTGTGGCGAACGGACAAGTTATTAAACTGAAAGGCTATGGCGGTGAGGGCATCAACGGTGGACCGGCGGGCGACCTGTACATTACTTTCGTGATAGCGGACGACCCTGCATTCAAACGCTTGGGTGATGACTTGTATGTAGATGTGGATATCGACCTCTATACGGCGCTCCTGGGTGGTGAAAAGTTGGTAGATACATTGGAAGGTCAGGTGAAACTGAAAGTCAAGCCCGAAACGCAGAACGGAACGAAAGTCCGTCTGAAAGGAAAGGGCTTTCCGGTATACAAGAAAGAAGGTCAGTTCGGTGACTTGATTGTGACTTATTCCGTAAAGTTACCGACGAATCTGACGGAGCAGCAGAAAGAAATGTTCCGTAAAATTCAAAGTATGAACTAAAAAGGAGAACGAGTTATGCAGAACGAATTAATTATAATCAGTGAGTATTGCGACAAGTGTCACATAGAACCCTCGTTCATTGAGATGTTGCAGGAAGGCGGTTTGATAGATATTTTGACGGAAGGCGGGGAACGTTGTCTGCAGTTTTCCCAACTGCCTGATGTAGAGCGTTACAGCCGTATGTATTACGACTTGTCTATCAACATCGAAGGTATTGATGCCATTCATCATTTGTTGGAACGTATGGAAAGTATGCAGCAGGAGATTTATTCATTGCACAATAAGCTGAGGCTGTTGGGAGGTTTGGACTGACGCCTGCGGCAGCGGTACAAAAAAACGTTCCATCCTGTATCAACGGGGTGGAACGTTCTTTATATAAGGGTTAAGACGCTTACTTGCGATAGCTTTCCAACTCTTCAGCCTTAAACTTGCGGATAAAGTTGAAATGCTTCTCTATTTCAGACTCAGCATAGTTTACGTATACCAGTGCCGACTTGGCGAACAATTCGGGAGCTTTTGTAGCATCCTGAATCAGCAAGTGGGACATTACGCATACGGCAGCCATTTCGTAAAGACGACGGGCCACGAAATCAAGCAATTCCTGGTCGCCGCTTTCCTTAACGGCATTGGTACAAGCCTCGAGTTTGTTCGTCATTTCTTTAACGCGATCCAACAGCGGTTGCATGCCTTCGCTACACGGAATCAGTTCATAGTCGCGCAGGGTGGCGGCATAAGAACCGTTGGTGACGTAGCGGATAGCGGCTACCGTCTGCAACTGCGTAGTACCTTCGTAGATGCTGGTGATACGTGCGTCACGATAAATGCGCTGACAAGCATATTCCAGCATGAAACCGGAACCGCCGTGAATCTGGATGCTGTCGTAAGCGTTCTGGTTGGCATATTCGGAGTTCATACCTTTGGCCAGCGGAGTGAAAGAATCGGCCAATTTGGCATATTTCTTTTGTTCCTGGCGTTCTTCCGGAGTTAGTTTGCGTTCGCGGGCGATATCGTCCAATGCCTTGTAGATGTCTACGTAGCGTGAAGTTTGGTACAACAAAGCGCGGCCTGCATCCAATTTGGCTTTCATGATAGCCAGCATATCGTATACGGCGGGGAACTCGATGATAGCTTTACCGAATTGTTTACGGTCTTTGGCATAAGCCAGACCTTCGTTGTAGGCGGCTTGTGACAAACCTACGGACTGGGCGGCGATACCCAGGCGGGCGCCGTTCATCAATGCCATTACGTATTTAATCAAACCGAGTTTGCGGTCGCCGCAGAGTTCGCACTTCGCATTCTTATAGACCAGTTCGCAGGTAGGAGAACCGTGAATACCCAACTTGTTTTCGATGCGGCGAACGTTTACGCCGCCGTCGCGCTTGTCGTAGATGAACATGGACAGGCCGCGGCCGTCTTTTGTTCCCTCTTCCGAACGTGCCAGCACGAGGTGCAGGTCGGCATCACCGTTAGTGATGAAACGCTTCACGCCGTTCAGACGCCAGCAGTTGTTTGCTTCGTCATAAGTAGCTTTCAGCATTACGCTTTGGAGGTCGGAACCGGCATCCGGTTCGGTCAGGTCCATCGCACAGGTCTCGCCGGCACATACGCGGGGCAGGTATTTGGCTTTTTGTTCGTCACTGGCAAATTCGTTGATCGTTTCGGCACAATCCTGTAATCCCCAGATGTTAGCAAAACCGCCATCTCCACGGGAAACCAGCTCTGCCGCCATCACGTAAGGTACCATCGGGAAGTTCAACCCGTCATACTCACGCGGTAATGACATACCGTACAATCCGGCCTGAGCCAGCATATCATGATTTTGTTGAGTTCCGGCAGCATATTTTACCCGACCGTCAATTACTTCCGGTCCCTCGTGATCCACGCCCTCTGCATTTTCAGCCAGCACGTTACCACAAATATCTCCCACGATCTCCAACACTCTATCATAATTATCCATTGCATCCTCGAAATCACGCGGTGCGATCTCGCATTTTCCTGCATCCTCGAAATTGCGCTCTTTCAAAGCAACAATTTTCTTCATCAAGGGATGTCCCAAGTGGAACTTTAAATCCTCGTTATCTGTATAGAAATTTGCCATACCTTTTTTAATTTTAGATTTAGTGATTCTGTGATTTAATGATCTGCGATTCTGTGATTAAAAAATCACTCAATCGTCAATCTCTTAATCACTCAATATTATTTGCTGTTCTTCTTATAATACTGGATCATCTTGGGGATAACCACGTTCAAGTCACCCGTAATCACGTAATCGGCAAATTTATTAATCGGAGCGTTTGCATCCGTGTTAATAGCAATTACCATAGAAGACTCTTCCATTCCGGCTGTATGCTGAATCTGCCCGGAAATACCGCAAGCAATATATAATTTAGGACGAACCGTTGTTCCTGTCTGTCCGATCTGACGTTCATGTTCGCAGAACCCGGCATCAACAGCGGCACGAGAAGCACCCACTTCCCCGCCTAAAACAGCGGCCAGCTCGTATAATAAGTTAAAGTTCTCCTTGGAACCTACTCCGTACCCACCGGCAACAATGATCGGAGCAGCCTTAATATTCACTTTGGATTTCTCCATGTGACGCTCGATCACCTTTACCACCAAGTCGGTATCATCCAGATACTCGTCCACGTTCAATTTCTTCACTTCTCCCTGATATTGAAGATTGAAGATTTCTTTCTTCATCACACCCTCGCGAACCGTGGCCATCTGCGGACGACATTCCGGGTTCACGATCGTGGCCACGATGTTTCCTCCAAAGGCCGGACGAATCTGGTATAACAAATTCTCGTATTTTTTCCCGCTCTTGGCGTCGGTATATTCACCAATTTCAAGACTCGTACAGTCTGCCGTCAAACCGCTATGTAACGCAGAAGACACGCGAGGTCCTAAATCACGTCCCACGCTGGTAGCTCCCATCAAAGCCACCTGTGGTTTCTCGGCGTCAAACAAACGTACCAACATCTTCGTGTGAGGTAACGTCGTGTAAGGAGCCAGGCGAGCATCGTCACCAACCCAAAGCACGTCTACACCATAAGGGAATACTTGTTTTTCAATATTTTTCAATCCTTCGCCCAAAGCGATAGCTTCCAACTTCACGCCAAGTTTTGTTGCAAGGGCACGTCCTTTGGTCAATAATTCGAGACTCACGTCGGCAACCGTTCCCTCTTCTATTTCGCAATATACAAATACACTGTTCATTCTGTAATTTTTTATAATTTATGATTTATGATTTCATGATTTACGATTAGGTTCATCTAATCTAAAATCGTAAATCTAAAATCGTAAATTACCCGATTGTATGGTTCGTTATCAACTCTTTCATCATGGCATCCAATTCAGCATCCGTGCCGGTAAGTACTTTGGCCTCTTTAGCTTGGAATACCACACTCTCGATATTCTTCACCTTGGTTGGTGATCCGCTCAAACCGAGATCTTCCGGGTTACTCTGAATATCGTTCACGCTCCATTCGGTCAATTTCAAATACGGGCGTTCGTTCACCAGTGCAAAATAATCCTCGTTAGCATCCTGAGCCTCTTGAGTTCCTTTCGCATTTTTGTATTTCATCACGAAACGTGCATTTCTCGGACGACAAGCTGCGGCAGAACCGTTCACGGTTACCACGCAAGGCATCGGGCAAGTCACCACTTCAATACCTCTTTCCAAACGGCGTTTGATCGTCACGATCTTCCCGTCACAGCCTTGAATTTCTTCTGCATAAGTGACCTGCGGTAAAGCCAATTTCTCTGCTACCTGCGGCCCCACCTGAGCGGTATCCCCGTCAATAGCCTGACGACCGCAAATGATCAGATCATATTCCAAATTACGTAATGCACAAGACAAAGCGTAAGAAGTTGCCAACGTATCCGAACCGGCAAAAGCACGATCAGACAATAAATAACCTCCATCTGCACCCCGGTACATAGCCTCACGGATGATCTCGGCAGCACGGCCGGGTCCCATCGTCAGCACA
>OGRC01001388.1_pt1 | contig 16032 bp, 15 predicted proteins | sample 1553431 | NCBI WGS metagenome assembly OGRC01 (sample SAMEA2580064, study PRJEB22360) | human gut metagenome | biome: human gut; feature: human-associated habitat; material: faeces | place: Denmark | collected 2008/2010
GAGGTCACAAATAGGGATGCTTTATCTTTCAAAGAGCTGACTGTGGCTCCATTATGTTGAATCAAATCAGTTGGGAGTAATTTGGGGATGAGAGACTTCCGATTTCAACCTCAAATCTTTCCCATGCACTATTTAATTTAAAAATCCAGCCAAAGACAGCCCTCAAAGAGAAAAGCGCCTCTATATTTGTGGCCTCGGAGCAAGGTTTGGATGCGAGCGCATAAGCGAACATCCAAACCGCCGCGACTAAAGTCACAAATATAGAGGCGCTTTTCTCTTCGGGGGCGTCTGTTTTGCCTAATAAATTAAATAGTCCATCTTTTTATCATGTGGTTCGGACGGTACTTTTTCTACGATTTGAAAGTCATACCCCAATGCCGCTGTTATAATCTCCTCATGGGATGCGAGATATTTATCGTAGAATCCACCGCCGTATCCAAGACGATTTCCGTTTTTATCAAAGGCAAGTCCTGGGACAAGCATAAAGCCTGGAGTTGTGATTCTGTCTTTTTTTTCTCCTGCTGGCTCAAGGATACCAAATGCTCCGGGAACACAGTCAGATAGCACAGTGATTTCGTAAAAATGCATGATTTCTCCTTGTACTTTTGGAACGGCAACATGCTTTCCATAAGAAAGACACCAGCTAATGATGTCTGCGGTTTCTAATTCATTCCGGCAGGCGATATAGGCATATATCCAGTCTGCATTCATAAATTCCGGCAGTTCTTTTAATTTTGACAGGCAGTTTGCTGCGGCGTGTTTTTTTTCTTCATCTGTCAATGCATTTCGTCTTGCTTTCATATCACACCGCAGATTCTTTTTTAATTCTAAAGCATCTTCTGGCATTTTAGTTTTTATCCAGCTTCTTTCCATATTTCTCACCAAGATTTTCGATACTTCCGTCTTTATTCTGAATGTCAATTCGGTTCAAAGAACCACGCAAGTTTTTGCGGATGGCAGCAAGGTAAGCTTTGCGGAGTTTTTTCTGCTCTGCTTCTTCTGCTTTGGTAAGTCCTACAGATTTGGATTTATGGTATAGTTCATTAATTCTATCAATATCAATATTATTCATAAAATTTCCTCCTTTTTAATCCGATATACTCTCGGAATCTTCTCACAAAACCAAGTACAAGAAAGACTCCGAGAGTACATTCCGTTGTATTATACACAATGGTCCTACGTTTGTAAACACAGAAATATCTTTGTAAGTAAATGCAGTCAAGCTTTGTCTCGTTGCTGGCTGTACTTAATTCTGTGTGAGAATCTTCTCTGCAATAGCTTCTGCAGTTTTAATACCATCCATAGCTGCAGAAGTGATTCCTCCCGCATAACCTGCTCCTTCTCCACATGGAAAAAGACCTTGTATGTTACTTTCAAACTGTTTATTTCTTTCCATACGAAGTGGTGAAGATGTTCTTGTCTCTACTCCGGAAAAAACCGTATCTTCTGCATCGTAGCCTTTGATTTTATGCCCGAAGGCTCTCATTCCTTCTTCGAGGGATGCACAGACATAATCTGGCAGGCACTCATGAAGATTTGCAAACTGCCAATCTCCCTTTATTGATGGGGTGACTGTTCCGATCTTTGTGGATACCTGTTTTTTCATGAAATCTCCAAAAAGCTGTACCGGAATCTTTCCATTTCCGATTTTATAAGCAAGTTCCTCATATTTACGCTGAAATTCCAATCCTGCTAATGGACTATCTGATGGGAAATCATCTGGCGTCACTGTAGTAATCAATGCAGTATTAGAATTATGTCCTGCCCGGTCATGGTAACTCATTCCATTGACGCAAAGCCGACCTTTTTCTGAAGAAGAATTTACAACATAACCGCCAGGACACATGCAGAACGAATAAATTCCTCTGCCAGTGCCTTTGCACTGATGCGTCAGTTTATAGCTTGCTGTTGGAACTTCCTCTGGATATCCCTCTCCATACTGACTTTCATTAATCAAATGTGCCAGATGTTCCACACGCACACCAATCGCAAATGCTTTTGGATTCATAGAAAGTTCCCTTTCATGAAGCATATAAAAAGTATCTCTTGCACTGTGACCGATTGCAAAAATAACATTGCGGCAAGGGTATTCCGCTTGCACTCCTTCTTTTTCAAGAATAAGTCCTGTTAGCTGTTTGTCCTGCATCAAAAGATTTTTTTCTGCTTCAGCTCTCTCTCTTTCTGCCACAGAACCACTGATTTTTTCACATAAGATATCACAGACTTTCGTGCGGAAATGTACCTCCCCGCCAAGACTTTCTATTTCTTTTCGAATTGATGCCACCACATCTTTTAAAATATCTGTACCAATATGTGGTTTAGCTTCATAAAGGATTTCTTCTGGTGCACCATGTTTGACAAATTCTTTTAAAACAAAATGGTTACGTCCAAATTTATCCTTGACTAAGGTATTTAACTTGCCGTCAGAAAATGTTCCTGCACCGCCCTCGCCAAACTGTACATTAGACTCTTCATCAAGTTCTCCACTTTCAAAGAAATGCTCGACAAGCTCCGAACGTTTTTCCACGCAGTCTCCCCGCTCAAATACAATGGGGGCAAATCCTGCTCTTGCAAGAACTAAGGCTGCAAAAAGTCCTGCTGGTCCCATACCGACAATAACTGCCCTGTCTATTGTCGAAACTTCTGTCGAGCTTGCTCCTGATCCATCTTTCTTATTATATGGAAATCTATACTTCACTACAGTAGAACGTGTCCATTTACTTTTTTTGGCTGAAAGAAGCTTTTTTTCATTTTCAAACTCTGCATCAATTGTATACACATAAAAAAGCTGTGGCTTCTTTCTTGCATCCACAGACTTTCTTACAATCCGCCATGAGACAGGTCTTTTCCCATGCGCCTGATGAATAATCTCTTCAAAAAGTTCTTCTCTGGTATGTCCCACCTTTAATTTCAACTGTGAAATTCGTATCATCTTCTTCGGTTCCTTTCTGAAATACCATCGTTTTCTTCCATCGTATGCCGGTCATCCTTAAAAAGCTCCTGATTTCTCTTGACAATCGCTCTTCCTGCTACTGTACCACTCGAAAATGCCCATTGAAGATTATAGCCTCCACAGGTGCCGTCAACATCCGCTACTTCTCCTGCAAAAAATAGTCCGGGCTGAAAATCTGACTCTAAATTACCGGTTAATTCTGTAAGAGAAATACCGCCTCTTGTTACCTGCGCTTTTTCATATCCCATATAACCATTAATCCGCAAAGGAAAATGACTTACCGCCATGACAAGGGCATTCCATTCTTCTTCCTTCAATGTTCCAGCTAAAGTTTCTTCTCTTAATCCTGCCTCTCTTAAAATAACCGGGCAAAGTTTTGCAGGAAATAGTCCTTTTACAAAAGAAAGCATGTCTCTTTTTTTATGATTTTGTGCAAGCATCAAAAACAGGCGAAGCTTCTCCTTGGAAGAAAGTTCCGGCATAAAGTCAAAGTATAAAGCTACCTTCTTTTTCTCCTCTAAAGCGGTGATCGCAAAACGGCTTAACTGGAAAATAGCCACACCAGAAATACCATAGTCTGTCCATTGAAGTTCTCCAGTTTCTTTTTTTACCGGCTCTCCATCAATTTCTAATGTGATTTCTGCCTGATTCCGAACCCCGCTTACCTTTTTTAAAAACGGAGCAGATGACTTCAATGCTGTAAGTGCGGGCAATGGTTTTATAATCTCATGTCCAAATACTTTAGCAAATGCATATCCGCTGCCATCACAGCCAAACTTCGGCCCCGCAAATCCCCCGGTTGTGATAAGGAGACTCTGACAGCGATAAACCTTTTCTATTTTCTCACCATTCCCCTGCTTCCCTGTACTCTGTTCTGACTGACCGAGCGGTTCTTTTGCCTTTATCAAAAAAACATCCTCTTTCTTTTGAACATTGTATACCTCCGAAAAAGGAACAAATGTAATAGACGGATTTGATAATATTTCTGTCTCAAAAGCTTCCCTCACACTTGCCGCCTGCTCACTGTATGGGTACACATAGCCATTCTTATCTTTTGTATAGATTCCAAGACTCTGAAACAACTCCATTGCCTCTTTTTGTCCAAACACAGACAATACGTTCTGTACCTTCTCTGGACAGTCACTTCGATAATATTTTAGCTTTTGTGCAAAGTTTGTGAGATTACATTTGCCATTTCCAGTGACCAGAATCTTTCTTCCCATCTGGTTTTGACGATCAAGAAGGAGTACTTTTTGTTTTTCTTTTCCGCAGGCAAGTGCGGCTGTCATTCCGGCTGCTCCAGCTCCGACAATGATGGTATCCCACACTGTGGAATCCTCCTGAATTAATTTTTCTGGTAATATCCTGTTCTTTTCTACAGTACTTTTTTGTATTTGTTTCACTATCCTCTGATTGTGCCTTTTCTCTGTTTTTATTCTGTTCTTTGACAGACTGGTATTGTTCTGTGTTTTTGCTTTATTATTTAACTGGCCGACACTTTCCTGCTCTCTGATTCTGCCTTTTCCCTCTTTAGCATTTGTGAAACTTTTTCTGCTATTCCCCTGAGTTTTTCCCCTGCCTTTTATTTGTCTCAAGCTTCCATCTCCCGAATATAACCACAGTTTTTAAGAATCTCTTCCTGCTTTGCTTCCATCACTTTTCGTTCCTCATCAACCATATGGTCATATCCCATAAGGTGAAGCATACTGTGTGCAACTAAAAATGCCAGCTCTCTTGTATTGGAATGACCGTAAGCTTTCGCCTGTTCCTTTACTTTATCCATGGAAATAATAATATCTCCAAGAATCAGCTCGCCAGTCTCAGGATGAAAAGCATCCGGATCTCTTTCTTCTATATCAGAGAAATCTCCCGGCACCGGATAATCTGCCATCGGAAAAGAAAGAACATCTGTCGGACGGTCAATCTGGCGATGTTCCTTATTAATCTCATGAATCTCCTCATTATCTGTTAAGAGCACATATACCTGTGCTTCATACGGACATTTTTCATAATCTAAGGCTGCCTCTATCACATTTTTAATAACGGTTTCATAATCCGGTAAAATCACTTCCGGATATACATTCTCTATTTCAAATGTCATTTTTTCTCCTGCTTTCCTGTTGTTCTCTGCTTTCTCTTTTGTCTTGTTTCTTTCTTTTTGTCATATTCATCGTATGCGGTAACAATTTTCTGAACAAGCGGATGACGCACAACATCCTTACTCGTCAGATTACACACGCCAATTTCATCAATATTTTTAAGCACATGAAGCGCATCATCAAGACCCGAACGAGTACCTGACGGCAGGTCTTTCTGCGTAAGGTCACCGGTAATAATTGCCTTTGACCCAAAACCAATACGGGTGAGAAACATCTTCATCTGTGCCGGTGTCGTATTCTGCGCTTCATCTAACACAACAAATGCATTATCTAACGTTCTTCCTCTCATATAGGCAAGAGGTGCCACTTCTATTAATCCCTTTTCCATGTTTTTAGCAAAAGTATCCGCACCCATAATTTCGTAAAGCGCATCGTAAAGAGGCCGTAAGTACGGATCCACTTTACTTTGAAGGTCACCCGGAAGAAATCCCAGCTTCTCCCCGGCTTCAATCGCCGGACGAGTCAGGATAATACGATTCACTTCATTTGCCTTAAATGCCGTAATTGCCTTTGCCATTGCCAGATAGGTCTTTCCAGTTCCGGCAGGACCGACACCAAATACGATCATCTTATCCGTGATCATATCAACATATTTCTTCTGTCCCATCGTTTTAGGCTTAATCGGTTTCCCCATGATCGTATGACAAATTACATCACTATCTAACTGGGTAACTGCAGATTCCTCATTCGTCATAGAAAGAGAAAGTGTATAATTAATATTCTGCTCTGTAATATCATTCCCCCTCTGCGATAATAAAAGGAGCTGCTCTATCACATGTTTTGCTCTATCGCAATCCTTCTCTCCTCCAATTAACTTCAACTTGTCATCTCTAAAAATAATCGTTACATGCAATGTCTTCTCAATCTTTTTCATGTTGGCATCAAACTGACCAAAAACATTACTTGCATGTTCCGCTGGAAAAGGGAATTCCTGTTCTGCTATATTCATTCTTTGTCTGATTTTCCTTTCTTGTCAATATATTTTCAAAATCCCACTATATGATTTGTAATTGAACTTACTGCTAAAATTATCTGTTTAAAACGGCAGGCTCTTGTTTTATATCCTTTTCCCCGTCTAATGTTGAGGGAATCTCCTGAACTTTACCTACACGTTCTTTTATTTTGATAATTCCCTTTGCAGTACACTCATTTTTATCACTGTCTATTCTAACATTATTTTTCAGGATTACCACCCCTTTTCTCTCATATTCTTTCAAAAAGAGAAAAAGACGCTTCCTTGCCTCCTTCTTTGCCTGGGACACACTATAACTTTCTTTTGAAATCTGACACTGCGCCTTTGTTATAACAAAAAGAGAAACCGGCAGATAAAACTGTGGTCCGATATGCAGCAAAATTTCTCTGGACTGTTCATCATACTCTGCATATGCTGTTTTACGTTCCGGCATTTTAATCGTATAACCATTTATCAAAAAGCGATAACTTTTTTCTGTCTTTCCAGTATAATTTTTTTTATAATAAATTAATGGAAAACAATCTTCATATTTTATTTTTGAAATTGCATAAACATCTCCCTGTGCCCTTACCAATGTTTCCTCTGCAATTTCTCCCGCATCATCTTTAATCTCTACAATCCCTGAAATAAGTACATCCCCCGGCTTTACTTTATCGCCCTTTTTCACCTTTGCACTTCCGCTTCTTACAAGAATACTAGCAATTCTTCCTTTCTTTGAAGCAATAAGATTACATGGTGATTCCTGCATTTCTCCCTCCTTTTGATCACATTTATCTAAAGTTTCTTTCACTCTGACTCTTAAAAGTGTTCCCTTTCTTTCACAGGAAACCCATGCTATGTCTTCAAAATCCTTTCGAATCTGCTCCTCTAATCGTGCACACGAAAACCCTGAAATCTTTGTCCCACTATGAACTCCTTTTTTCTCAAGATAATCAAGAAGCTCTTCCTCTGAATGTCCATAACTTCCTGTCACCTGCACCTGCCATATAAAACAGGACATAACAATAAAAATAGCTGTACAAAACAAAAGTGCCAACGCAAAGCACTTTCTTTTTTTATATCTGCAGAACAAATACGGGATTCCTTTTTTCTGTATACACCGAAATGTACTTCCCGTTTTTTCTGATATTTCCTGAAGTTCTTTATATCCCCCTCTGCTTATGTAAAAAATATAATGCTTTCCCTCTCTTTTAATATTCCACAAAAGAATCTGCTTTGCTGCGCAGAGATTTAAAAAACGTTCCTGATTCATCCCACTTAAAACAATCCGGCAATATCCCGACAGAAAATGAAATAACGAAAAGAGCATCTTCTTCTCCCTTCAAAAATGAATTGAATGAATATGACCTGTAATCTTCATATCGACATCAGTAAAATATTCAATTAAAAGACCTTCTCCCTCAATAATCATCTTACATTTATAGCAGTTCAACACAATCTTTTTATCACTGAAATCACCCAGACTCCCATAATTTTCTATACTGATTTCTTTGGCTCCATTTACAGAACAGACAAAAGGACTCTTCCTTTCCAGCATAAAATCACACCATGTATTTTTTATATCCCTATGAGAGGGAAGAAAAAAATAGAACTCCTGATTTGTAGATTTGGTGTAGACGAAAAAAGAAAAACTACCCTATCCCATCTGCTCTGTAGTCGCTGTGTTTAAAATGCTTATCTGCATCTTAAACACGCTCCGAAGCCGCATCTGAGATATGGTATTATTTTTTCTTTAGAAGACTCCATACAATTCAGCTCAATATCTTCTACTAAAGCGGCGTCTGTGTCTCCAGCAAATTAGTAGTTGTTAATTTCTTCCTGGAGATACTGAAAGAATAATCCTACATGATAACCATCTGCTACTGCATGAGCAATTGTGATATTAACAGGCATCAGTATTTTTTTGCCATGCTGCTTATACTTTCCCATCAATACAATTGGGAAAAAAGAAGGTTCACCATTAGAGACCCTACTGCTATAACCGGTAAAGGTTGTCCATGGCGTGCAGGATATGCAGTAAAAATTAGCAGGTTGTCCTTCTTTTGCTTTAATTCCTTTTTTCGTTGCGGCAGTAGCCATATCTTTTAGGATATCTTGATAAAATATATTAAAATCTTCGGAAAAATCTGTCCAGCAATCAGAAAAAGTATGGTCATCATTATGAAAAATAGTATAATTTGGAATGATTTTGTCCCAGGCACAAAGGTATCCATATTTATCTTTAAACATTTTAAAATTATCGATGCGGTTTAATGTCTTAGTAACAAGATAGATCATAGCAGGGTAAAATTTGTAACCTTTTGAATGACAAAAATCCAATACATTTTTTACATCAACATTAGCGGTAATATTATATTCAACTTTTAACTGTTTAGTATAGTATTCGTAATGTTCCCTGCGTGCCCAGGTATCCATATCAATTTTTTTGCAGCCCGTCATATGTAACCCTCCTCCATGTGTTATATTTTCTGGTTGATAAACTAAAAAATATTATACAATACTTACTCCTAAGATATATTTATTATACAATGTTTTTTCTTTTTTGACTATTAATTATATAGCAGGAATTCTTTCCCTATATTATATGGATATGTATGATTTTTTCTGTTTTGAGTAGTTTGGTAATTATTGAGCCACTCATTATATTTCGAAAATTTTTTACAGGATTTTTTCGCAGAACAAACGGTTATACAAAATGCACATCTTCGTATTATGTGTATTCTCTTTTTTGAACCACTATGCAGTTTTTATGAGATTCCGGCAGGCGTATTAAGAGGTACTGGACATTCCTTATCCCCGGCTATTGCCGCAATTATAGGAACCTGTTGTTTTCGTATTATTTGGATATATACTATTTTCGGGGAATATTGCCAATTAAGTGTTCTGTATTATGCCTTTCCTATCTCATGGATACTAACGATTGTTCTTATTATGATCGACTTTGCTATTGTTATTAAAAACAGACAGCCGTTGAAATAAAATTTTATGCTGAATTGTAAGGAAACTATGGTAAAGAAAAAAAGAATTGTTATTCATATTGCATTTTGTGACTTTGCGCTATGGAATTCTGACCATAGGAACTTGGGACTCGTTTTTCCCAAGTTCCTGTTTTTCTGGGCAGAATGGAATGCTTAGCGCAACGGAACAAAATCAAACGTATAACAATTCTTTTTTCTTAGAAGACCGACTACAATTCAGCTCAATATCTTCTGCTAAAGCGGCGTCTATGTCCCCAGCAAATTATTATTTATTTTTCGTCTCCTAATAACTTGTGTTTCAGATCGAACAGTTTCTGTGAAAGGTCCACATATACGGTCTGAGGATTTATCAGTCTTCTGTTCTCATCCCACAGTGTATTCAGTTCCTGCTGGCAGTATGCTTTGATGTCCATAACAGCAGGAGAGGAGTATACGCACTGTCCGTTTAAGAATATTGGAACGAGCATTTCGCGGATCTGATAGCTGCCGGCTGGAAGAATGGACTTTTTCCAGGTAGAGATCGGATCAAAAATCTTTAAATCTTCTGAAGGGTCAAATGTTTCCCCAACGAGGCAGATTAAGTCAGCCTTAATCTTGCTGCTTTCTTTATCATAAATACGATAAACTGTTTTGTTACCTGGGTTTGTAATCTTTTCCGGGTTCTCGGAAATCTTAATTTTAGCGGTGAATTCTTTATCGCCAGGTTTTTTGATGGCTGCAAGTTTGTATACCCCACCGAATGCTGGGTTATCAGAAGATGTGATAAGATTTGTACCGACACCCCAGGAAGTTACGGTACAGCCCTGTGTTTTTAAACTGTTGATCAGGTATTCATCAAGGTCGCTGGAAGCGGAAATAATCGCATTTGTAAATCCTGCTTCATCTAACATCTTGCGGGCCTTTTTAGACAGGTAGGCAATGTCACCGCTGTCTAAACGGATTCCCATAAGCTTAGAAGTGATTCCGGCATCACGCATCTCTTTAAATACCTGAATGGCATGTGGAACACCAGACTTTAAGGTGTCGTAAGTATCTACCAAAAGGATGCAGGCATCGGGATACATTTTCGCGTAGGTACGGAAAGCAGTAAGTTCGTCTGGGAAGCTCATAATCCAGCTGTGGGCATGTGTTCCCTGTACAGGAATGCCGTAAAGTTCTCCGGCGAGTACGTTGGAAGTCCCGGTACATCCACCGATAACGGCAGCTCTTGCGCCGAGTGTTCCGGCATCTGGTCCCTGTGCGCGGCGAAGACCGAATTCCATGATTCCGTCACCACGGGCTGCATAGCATACTCTGGCTGCTTTTGTGGCAATCAGACTCTGATGGTTAATAATATTCAAGATTGCAGTCTCGACAAGCTGTGCTTCCATGATCGGCGCGATCACTTTAACAAGAGGTTCGCGTGGGAAGACAACTGTTCCTTCCGGGATTGCATAAATATCGCCGGTAAAATGAAATGATCTCAGATATTCCAGGAAGTCATCTTCAAAAATATGAAGGCTGCGGAGATATTCAATATCTTTATCACTGAAATGAAGGTTTTCAATATATTCAATCATCTGCTCCAGACCTGCTGTAATAGCAAAACTGCCGCCACAAGGATTCACACGATAGAACATATCGAAAATTACAGTCTGATTGGTCGGGTTCTTAAAATAGCCCTGCATCATGGTTAATTCATATAAATCGGTGAGCAGGGTCAGATTCATTGCTCTCATCTGTTATCTCCTTTTCTTTAAGGTTAATCTATTATACCATTATTCCCACAGAACGGCACGAAATATTTTTTTGAAAAAAATTATTCTGTTTTGTCACTTTTATGTGACTATGACAATCTGATTGTTGTAAGAGCCTTTACCAAGCTTTTTGCTATTCCGGGAGTAAGGCTTGGATATATGCTCAGTAAAAATGAGGCAGTAAGACAAAAGGTTCAAAGGAATCTGCCGGAGTGGAACGTGTCTGTTCTGGCACAGATGGCAGGAGAGGCATGCATTAGGGAATCAGAGTATATTAAAGAAACGGCATCGTATGTGAGCAGACAAAGAAGGCTGCTGTCAGATGGACTAAAAAAGCTTGGCTTTAAGGTATATAAAAGTGATGCTGATTTCATACTGTTTTACTGCAAGCTTCCATTATATGATATACTGCTTAATAAGGGAATACTGATACGGGACTGCTCCAACTATGTGGGGCTTTCGGAAGGGTATTTTCGAGTGGCGGTAAAGACATTTAATGAAAATGTAAGATTATTGAAAGTGATAGGTGAGTGTATTGAAAAAAATTAAACAGTTAGAGCCGATGGAGATTGAAAAGAGAAGCTTTGAGATAATTTCACATGAGCTGTCTGAAATGCAGATTACGCTGCCTGCTGATCAGGAGATGATAACAAAAAGAGTCATACACACGAGTGCTGATTTTGATTATATACAGACGCTTAAATACTCTAAGGACGCCGTTGCTATCGCAAAAAGGCTGATATCAGAGGGCGCTGATATAGTGACCGATACCAACATGGCTCTTTCAGGCATAAATAAAAAATACCTGGCAAAATTCGGCGGACAGGCGCACTGCTTTATGGCTGATGATGAGGTCGCTCTTATTGCAAAGGAGAAAAAGACAACGCGCGCGGCAGTAAGCATGGAGTTTGCATCAAGGATAGATAAGCCTGTGATTTTTGCGATAGGAAATGCACCGACAGCGCTTATAGAGCTGTACGATATGATAGAAAAAGGAATATATAAGCCTGCATTTGTAATCGGTGTGCCGGTGGGCTTTGTCAATGTGGAGGCAGCCAAGGAGCTTATTATGGAGACCGGAGTGCCATACATAGTAAATGTCGGACGAAAGGGTGGAAGTAATATTGCGGCTGCCATATGCAATGCGCTGATTTACAGTCTGGTTGATAGAGGCTGATGCATGAGGAAATTTAGTGATTATGAGATACGGAGTTACAACAGGACGCAGTGCTGCGGCAGCCTCAAAGGCGGCGGCATATATGCTTTTAACCGGAAAGGCTAAAAACAAAATAACGATTCAGACACCTAAGGGAATAGCTTACACGGCTGATATCACCGACATAAAAAGAAGTGAAAACGAGGTAAGCTGTGCTGTGATAAAGGATGGAGGGGATGACCCGGATGTGACCACCGGAGCCTATATATATGCTTCTGTACGGATTTTGCATTCAGATACATCTGCTTTGTGCAAAAAAAGGCAGGATTTGGTTATCATAAATATAGACGGTGGTGACGGAGTGGGAAGAGTCACCAAACCCGGATTAGACCAGCCTGTCGGAAATGCGGCTATCAATCATGTGCCGCGTGAGATGATTGAAAAAGAGGTAAGGGAGGTCTGTGAGCTTTTGGATTTTAAGGGGACACTTGACATCACAATCTCGGTTCCAAAGGGAAAGGCGCTTGCAGAAAAGACCTTTAATCCGAGGCTTGGGATAGTTGGTGGTATATCAATTCTCGGCACAAGCGGTATTGTTGAGCCCATGAGCTCACAGGCTCTTATTGATACGATAAGGGTGGAGCTTAGGCAGAGATATTCGTTTGGGTATGATTATGTGGCGGTTGCGCCGGGAAATTACGGTCTTGACTTTATGAAGGAAAGTTATGGCTATGATCTGGACAGGAGTGTCAAATGCTCCAACTTTATCGGTGAAACAATTGATATGGCAGCCGATATGGGCTTTAAGAGGATGCTTTTGACAGGACATATAGGAAAGCTCATAAAGGTAGCAGGAGGCATCATGAACACTCATTCGAGGGAGGCAGACTGCAGGATAGAGCTTTTGACGGCATTTGCGTTTAGCGGTGTAGCGCCCGAATACATAAAGCGCATTATGGACAGCCTTACGACAGAGGAGGCCCTGGCGGCACTTAAGGAAAGCGGCAGGCTGTATGAGGTAATGGATTATGCGATGGAGCGCATATGCTTTTATCTGGATAAGAGAGCAAAGGGCAGACTTGAGATAGACTGTATCATGTATTCAAACGAATTTGGTGAGCTTGCAAAAAGCAGAAAGGCAGAAAAATGGTTTACTTTGTTGGCGCAGGAACAGGCGCAGCAGATTTAATAACAGTACGCGGAATGCGTCTTTTACAAAAGGCAGATGTGATAATTTATGCGGGCTCGCTTGTTAATCCACAGCTTTTGGACTATGCAGGGGAGAGCTGTGAAATATATAACAGTGCAAAAATGACACTGGATGAGGTCATCGCAGTCATGAAAGCTGCTGAGGCAGACGGAAAAATGACTGTGCGCCTGCACACGGGAGAGCCAAGCATATACGGCGCAGTGCGCGAGCAGATGGATGAGCTTGATACTCTTTTAATACCATATGAGAGCTGTCCGGGCGTGAGCGCGTGCTTTGGCGCTGCTGCATCACTCAACATTGAGTACACGCTCCCCGGTATTTCCCAGTCGCTCATCATCACACGCATGGAGGGGCGCACGAAGGTGCCGCCTAAGGAGAGCATAGCAAGCTTTGCCTCACACCACGCTTCCATGGCGATTTACTTAAGCACCGGGCTTTTAGAGAAGCTTACGGAAAGTCTTATTGAGGGAGGATACGCGGCAGATACACCTGCTGCAATTGTATACAAGGCAACCTGGCCACAGGAGGAGGCATACGTGTGCACTGTCGCTACACTGGAGCAGACTGCGAGGAAGCACAATATCACAAAGACAGCGATAGTGCTTGTGGGTGATGTAATAGCTCACAGTCATTACGAGAAATCAAGACTTTACGCACCGGATTTTTCGACAGAGTATCGCAAGGCTTCTGTAGAGTCGCAGGATAACGATTAAAAAAGGCGTGAATATATAAATATGGGAAATATATGGGAACTGAAAATATGAAAATTTGCATTGTAAGCTTCACAAAAAAGGGCTATGAGCTGTCATGTGACATAGCTCATAAGCTTGAAAAAAGTGAATATGAGGTGGAGGTTTTTACCAAGTGCTCGAGATTATCGGATGAGAATATTAAAAATTTCACCGATGAAAATTATAGAAATACCGGCTACATATCACAAAATATATCAGACTGGACAGCTGCACAGATGAGTGAAAAAAAGGCTCTGATTTTTATCGGGGCATGCGGTATTGCAGTGAGGGCTATAGCTTCTTCTGTAAATAACAAGCTTAAAGACAGTCCTGTTATTGTGATAGATGAGCTGGGGAAGTTTGTTATTCCGATTCTTTCAGGGCATGTGGGAGGTGCCAATGAGCTTGCTGTATTATTAGCAGCACTGATGAATGCCACACCTGTTATAACAACCGCTACTGATATCAATAATAAATTTGCAGTTGATGTTTTTGCAAAGAAATGCAGGCTTGCAATAGTCAATAAAGATGGCATCGCCAGAGTGTCATCAAAGGTATTGGCGGGGGAAGTGGTTGCTATGTCGGTCGACTGGGAGCACATTCCGGCTAAGCATAGGCAGCTTATAAAGGCATTTTTAGATGAAGCTGATATGAGTGCTGATGTAATAAAAACAGTGGATTTCCCACCTGCTTACGGAGCTGATATTGTAGTATCATGCGAAAAAGCAAAGGACCCTAAAAATGGCAGTATTTACTTAAAACCCACACAATTTGTACTTGGTATTGGGTGCAGAAGGGATACAGCGTTTGAAAATATTGACAGGGCAATCAGACAAAGTCTTTTAAAGCTACAAATAGATATTTCGGATATAGACATGATTGCATCAATAGATGTGAAAAAAGATGAACCGGGAATAAAGCAATTTTGCGATAGAAACAGGATAGAATTTGTCACTTATACCGCGGATGAGCTCATGGCGGTGCAGGGAGAATTCAGTGCCTCGCAGTTTGTCAGGGAGCATGTTGGAGTGGACAACGTGTGCGAGCGTGCAGCAGTGCTTGCATGCAGCAGGGAATGCAATAAAGCAGGAGAACTTATTTATAAAAAACATAAATATGACAGGGTAACGGTTGCGGCAGCAAAGTATCCTGATTAATCATAAATGAGGGGCAAAATACCTTTTGACCCTCATATCATTAAAAAATTGCAAATAGCTGCATGGTTATATAAAATTAGTAGAGATGGAGATTAACATGAATAAAATTTACATAGTAGGTATGGGGCCGGGCTTTGAAAGCATGATGACAAAGCAGGCGATTGACGCCCTGGAAGCGAGTGATGTCATAGTGGGATACACCGTATATATAAAGCTGCTTGGAGAAAAATTCCAGACAAAAGAGCTTTTGACCACTCCGATGCGTCAGGAAAAAGAAAGATGTCATCTGTGCTTTAAAAAGGCACTTGAGGGCAAAACAGTCTCCCTTGTATGTAGTGGCGATGCCGGAATATACGGACTTGCCTCTCTTATGTATGAGATTGGACAGGAATACGATAACGTAGAGCTTTCGGTAATACCCGGCATTACAGCGGCAAACAGTGGTGCGGCAGTGCTTGGAGCACCATTAAACCATGATTTCTGCGTAATCAGCTTAAGTGACTTACTGACGCCGTGGGAAAAAATAGAAAAACGTTTAAGAGCGGCGGCGGATGGGGATTTTGCGATTGCGATCTACAACCCGTCCAGCAGAAAACGTGCGGACTATCTGATGCGTGCCTGTGATATTCTGTTAGAGACAGTTGAGGAGACACGCCCGTGCGGATATGTGGAAAATATCGGAAGAGATGAGTCAAAAATGGAACTTTGCACGTTAAAAGAATTGCGGGATCGTCAGGTCAACATGTTTACGACCGTGTTTATCGGTAATTCAGAGACAAAGATCATAGACGGACATCTCGTCACCAAAAGAGGATATCATATATGAAACGGATATTGATTTTTTCCGGCACCACAGAGGGCAGACAGTTAGCGGATATCTTAGATGCATCCGGGATCTGCGCGGATGTCTGTGTCGCCACGGGATATGGGCATGAGGTCATGACCGAGGGGCAGTACCGGAATATTTACACCGGAAGAC
>OGRC01001391.1_pt1 | contig 16011 bp, 16 predicted proteins | sample 1553431 | NCBI WGS metagenome assembly OGRC01 (sample SAMEA2580064, study PRJEB22360) | human gut metagenome | biome: human gut; feature: human-associated habitat; material: faeces | place: Denmark | collected 2008/2010
AGTATGTAAAAGAAGCGGGAACATGGTATCTGCGCGCATATATCGACAAACCGGGCGGGATCACCGTGGACGACTGTGAGGCGGTCAGCCGGAAGTTCTCGGATGTTTTGGATGAAAAGGATTATATTGAAGATACTTACATCTTTGAGGTGAGTTCTCCGGGACTGGGAAGACCGCTGAAGAAAGACAAAGATTTTCAGAGAAGTCTCGGTGAGGAAGTGGAAATCCGGACATACCGCCCGATCGACCGGCAGAAAGAATTTGTCGGGGAACTCAAGGCGTATGATAAGGAAAGCGTGACGATCGTTTATGAGGATGACACGGAACAGACTTTCCAAAGACAGGAGATCGCATTGATCCGGCTGGCGTTGGATTTTTAGCAGTATAAGGAGGAAAGAAAGATGAATACAGAGTTATTAGAAGCGTTGACAATTCTTGAAGAAGAAAAAAATATCAGCAAAGATACAATGATGGATGCAATTGAAAATTCTTTGATCAGTGCATGTAAGAACCATTTTGGGACTTCCGACAACATCAAGGTGATTATGGATCGCGAGACTTGCGATTATTCCGTGTTTGCGGAGAAAGAAGTGGTGGAAGAAGTATTTGATCCGGCATTGGAGATCAGTCTGGAAGATGCAGAGAAGCTGGACTCCTCTCTTCACCTCGGAGACATCGCGCAGATCCCGGTGGAGTCCAAATCATTCGGACGGATCGCAACGCAGAATGCAAAGAACCTGATCCTGCAGAAGATCCGCGACTGCACCGAAGCGGGAAAGATCATGGATGGCCATGCACCGCTCTTGAGCGATAAGGACCTGAATGCTTATATTGCGGCAGGCGTTCAGTCCGATCACGAGTGCTCCAACATCGAGGAAGCCATGGAAAAACTCCGGCGCGGACAATACATCATGATCCGGGAAGGAACGGCTGCCAAAAATATGGAGGCCCTGATGCCGCTGTTCCGGGAGCCCTATTGCAGCCGCTGTATGCTGGTGACGGATGATAAGCACCCCGGTGACCTGCTGGACAGCGGCCACATCGATTCCAACATCCGTAAAGCGATCCGGCTGGGCGCAGACCCAGCAGTGGCCGTCAAAATGGCAACGCTGGTCCCGGCACAGTATTTTGGGTTCAAGCAGCACGGTGCCGTAGCACCGGGATATCGGGCAGATCTGGTTGTGGTTTCTGATCTGGAATCCTTTACGGTCGAACAGGTTTACAAGAATGGCACGCTGGTGGCCGAGCACGGAAAAATGCTGAAACCCGCACCGCTTGACATCGACCGTGTGAGATTTTCCCACGTTATGGATTCCTTTGATCTGGATGAGATCACACTGCAGGACCTGGAACTTCGGGAAAGCGGGGAGCAGGAGCGTGTCATCTGCCTGAACCGGGGCGAGCTGCTTACGGAGGAAAAAATCATCCCGTTCCAACGGCATCTGGGCAAAGCTCCCGGTGTGGACCCGGAACACAACATCGTAAAACTGGCCGTTTTTGAGCGGCATCATCACTCCGGCCATGTGGGCATTGGCTTTTTAGGAAACTTCAGCCTGAAATGCGGAGCCGTTGCATCGAGCATCGCACATGATTCCCATAACCTGATCGTGGCAGGGGACAACAATGCCGACATGATGTTGGCCGGCAACACTGTGCGGAAAAACAAAGGCGGACTTGCGTTTGTGGCAGATGGACAGGTCGTGGCAGAACTTGCGCTTCCGGTGGCCGGATTGATGAGCACCGAAAGCGCAGAGAGCGTTGCGGCGAAAATGCAGGCGCTGAACGATGCCCTCAAGGCACATGGTGTAGCGGAAGATATCGGCATCTTTATGACCCTCGCCTTCGTCAGCCTTCCGGTCATTCCAAAACTCAGACTGAATACATACGGCATCATCGATGTAGTGCAGCAGAAAGTCGTTCCGGCTGTTTTTTAATAGGCGATAACAAAATACTGCCGGAGATCGACCTGAATGGTCCGTCTCCGGCAACAGAACAGTTCGTTCCTACTCTTAGAAGCGAGCCACATCAAGAGAAAAATTGACGGAAATTCTTATTTGATAAATCGGAATTTGCTACGTTGGTTCATCAAGTACTCATCGTCCAACTTTTTTGCATAGGAGGTTCACCATGCTGGAACGATTCTTCAAGTCACAGGTAGCAACGGTTTCGGATTCAACCTATTGCCACCGTATTACAGATGCTTTGACAGCGGCTGGAATCAAATGCTATTGCAAAACCAAAGATGTGAATCAGCGAAGTGTTTTTGACGCAACACGGATGCGAGCACAAATCGGGACTTTTGGAATAAAGCCTCAGTATATTACAGAGATTTTTGTAGACAAAGAAAATGCAGAACTTGCTTCTCATATCATTCATACCCTGTAAAATTCGCGTTTATCAAGGTGAACATTTAAGTATTAAAAACGGGAGTGAAACAAATGATGACCATTGCACAGATCATGGAAAAGATGATCGCCTTTTCCGAAGGGAATATCCATGACATCACGCACCTGAGCTGCGTGTGGACCTATGCCAAAACCATTGGTGAGCTGGAGGGGCTGGACGCAGACACGCAGTTTATTCTGGAGGTGGCGGCCATCACCCACGATATCGCCTGCCCGCTCTGCCGCAAAAAGTACGGCAACACCAATGGTAAATATCAGGAGCAGGAGGGTGCCCCGCTGGTGCGGGAGTTCTTGGCGGATACCGGCATGACAGCAGAACAGATCGACCGGGTGGCCTATCTGGTAGGGCACCACCATAGTCCGGCGCAGATCGACGGCATTGACTATCAGATTCTGATTGAGGCAGATTATATCGTCAATGCGTCCGAAAGCGGGTACGACCAGCAGGCAATCCGAACCTTTATGGAACATACGATGAAGACGGCAGCAGGTATCCGGCTGACGAAAACAGTGTTTGGAGTGTAAAAATGATTCAGAAGCATTGCTTTGAATGCGGTACGGCATTGATTGAAAAAGAACTGGAAGAAGAGGGCATTGTGCCTTACTGCCCGAAATGCCAGCAATACCGTTTCCCGATGTACAATGTGGCGGTCAGCATGATTGTTGTGGATGAGGAAACCGGGAAAATTCTGCTCATCCAGCAGTACGGCAAGCCCTCTTATATTCTGGTGGCTGGATATGTGAACCGCGGTGAGGCAGAAGAACACGCCGTGGTGCGGGAAGTCCGGGAAGAAACCGGGTTGGAAGTAGAGCACCTCCGGTTCAACCGTACCAAGTTTTTTGAGCCGTCTAACACGCTGATGTGCAACTTTACGGCTTTCGTCAGAACCGCAAAGGCGCTGCATATCAACCACGAAGTGGACCGCTGCAAGTGGTTCACCCCGCAGAAAGCCAGAGAAAACATCCGTCCCAACAGCCTTGCAGCGGAATTTTTGAATGCGTATCTGGACGAAGTGGGGAATAAGCCGATGGAGATGTGATCCGTGACGGAACCACGAGAATTTTGACGGAGAGTATGGAAAAAAGTTGGTTCGGCCTGTTTCGGTTGACTCTTTTATAAAGAATCGGTATATTGATACTATATAGTATCAATAAGTATCAACTGCGAGGTGGACAGAATGGATGGGGCACAGTTTGCCAAAATGCTTTCAGATAAGCATTTGTTTGAACTCAATCGGATGGAATACAAGTACTCGACTGTCAGCGTCAAAGAATTTGCCGAATTGCTGCGGCAAAACTTTGCGCAGCCTCTGCCGTTGACTGATTTTTCTGGAAATAAGCTGTTTTACCTGCCGAACCTCGCGCAAATTTCAACAAATGGTATGAAGCAGTTGCTCTCTGTCCCTGTCAGTGGACAAAACTTCGGTTTGTCGGCGATGACCGAGGAAATTTATGCTACTTTTCAAATTGAAAGTATCCGCTCGACCCGCAGCAGTATCCGTTATATCCTCGATGGTTATGCCCCTCGTGATGAACAAGAAGCCCGCATCTATGGTATGAAGCGCGGACTGGAGTTTATCGCGAATCGTCAGAATACGATCACCGAGGAGAATCTGCATCACCTATATCAGATCAGCACAGGGGATTATCTCCCGGATGAAGATCGATTACTGCCAAACCACTTTTATCGGCATGGCGAGGTTTTTATTGTGGGCGGTGAAGAACCCAGACCGGGACTTCCGGCAGAGCGGCTTCCCGGTGCCATGAAATGTCTTGTCGATTTTGCGAATGCCAATGACGGCATCAATGAGCTGCATAAGGCTGCCATTCTGCACTTTGCCTTTGCGTACTACCACCCCTATTTTGACGGAAATGGACGCACTGCACGGCTATTCCACCTCTGGTATCTTGTTCAGCAGGGCTATCCTGCGGCACTGTTCACGCCGTTTTCCCGATACATCGCTGAAAACAAGGACGCATATTACAAAGCCTACGAACGCGTGGAGAGAAATGCTCTGATTTCCGGCTATACGGATGTGACTCCCTTTCTGTTCTACTTCTGCAATGAGGTCTATAACCGCCTGCAGGTGGATGCAGTCCCGCCGAAAACTGATCTTGAGGTATATCAAACTGCTCTTGCGGAAGGAAAAATCACAGAAAAAGAACGGCTGCTCTGGGAGTATGTTCTGTCTGCTTATGGTGCAGAGGAGTTTACCACAAAGCAGCTGGAAAAGGATTTCCGAAACGCTGCGTATGCAACCATTCGGACGTTTGTGATGAAATTCCATGAGATGGGGCTGCTTACTGCAAGAAAAGCAGGAAACAGGGTGTTCTATCGTGTCGGTGGGACTTCTGACGGTCGGCCATTATAATGAATCCAAAAGGAGAACATTATGAAAACGATTCGTGTTGTGGCCGCTGTGATCTGCGACTCCATGCAGGAAAAGTACAAAATCTATGCTACCGCCCGCGGCGGGCACTGCCTGCCCAAGGACACTAAACAGCTGCTCGCAAATTATGCCGATGTACCGGAAAATTTGATCGAAGCAATCGTTGAGAGCAACCGCACTCGTAAGGATTTTATTGCGGATCGGGTGCTTGAAATTGCTGGTGCTTATGAAACAAATGATAGCTGGGATACTTTGCATGACAAAATGAGGCACCCGATTCTGAGTTGGGTGCCTCTTGTCTTTCTGGGGACGTGCTCTCGCTGGGCGGTTACGTTTGGATTGCGTTCCCCTCCCACTTTAGTCTACACAGTCAGTAAAAAATAAGGCCGCTCATGGATTGAGGAGAATCTTCCCCTTTCCATAAGCGACCTTTCTTTTTTACTTATGTAGCAGCCTCTGTTGCTGCTTCCAGCTCTTCTACATGAAGAATCGGCCTAACATTTCCATCTGCATCAAAGAATCTTGTTTCTGTTCCCGGAAAAATATCGAACAACATATTTTTTATCTCCGGTTCATCCTTGAATACTTCCAGCCAAACCGAAAAGAATCCCTTGCTTCTTATGCGGCTCTCTAAATATGGCAGTGCATCCCTATACTCCTGAATGGGCGTATACGGAGAAGTACCTTTATTTACCGGCCTCATTGTCTTTCACTTCCTGCTTTTTCACTAGATTTTCTTGTTCAATCAATGCTAAATATGCAGGGTTTTCGCTATACATCGCCTCCAAGCGGTCCATCTCATTCCGTAACGCATCCAAATCTTCCTGAGACTCCGCTCGTTCCAAAGCTTTCAGATGCGCCTGTTGCAGTACAGGAAGATGTCTGTAGAGCAGCAGCAAAAGATTTATCTTCCTATTTAAATGACGGAAGTATTATCGGAACTGCCTGGGGGCGTACCATGAAAAGCTTTGCAAATTATGTTTCTGATTTGGGCGTGCATAACGTGAAAGTGGTGCAGATTAATGGAAAAACGAATGAGACATCTGTTCCTGTCGGTGCAGATGATTTGTCACAGGCAATTGCCAGAGCAGGACACGGGGAAGCTTATGTCATTCCAGCACCAGTCGCAGTAGATTCTGCCGAGATTGCAGAGATGCTAAAAAAAGAAAGAAATATCTCTGCCGCACTCACATTAGCACGAGAATGCCAGATTGCTCTCTTTGGAGTAGGTAATCTGAGTCGGAATACCATTCTATATCGTTCCGGTTCTTTAAAAGAAGAAGACTTTATTGAACTAGAAGAAAAAGGAGCGGTAGGAGATGTCTGCACCTGCTTCTTTGATGCACGGGGAGAAGCGGTAAGCAGTTCTTTTGCAAAAAGACGTATTAGCATTACATTAGAAGAACTGAAAAAAATTCCATGTAAAATTGGAGTTGCTTCTGGACTTGAGAAAAAAGAAGCACTTCATGCTGCATTACTGGGCGAATACATAAATATACTCTATGCCGATGAAGAATTAGGAAAAGAGTTAATTGCTATTTAATTCATTAGATACACTACAGACGAAGCCACTGCTCCCAATAAGGCATATTTGTGGCCTCGGAGCAAGGTTTAGATGCGAGCGCATAAAGCGAGCATTTAAACCGCCGCGACTAAAGTCACAAATATAGGGTATCGGTTCTCTTCCCGGGCGTCTGTCTCTTAATGAATTAAATAGTAAATTACTGGCGATAGTGATTTAAGAAGTCTGCCATACTATCTGTTGCCTTTTTTAATACCTCAATTCGCGGTAAATATACCACACGGAAGTGGTCGGGCTGCTGCCAGTTAAATCCGCCACCGTGAATGAGAAGGACTTTCTTTTCACGAAGCAGATCTAATACGAATTGTTCATCGTTCACGATGTTGAACTTTTTCGTATCAATTTTTGGGAAAATGTAAAAGGCTGCCTTTGGTTTTACGGCACTGATTCCTGGGATGTCTGTCAGCGCTTTGTAAATAAATTCACGTTGTTCATAAATTCTTCCACCTGGCATAATATAATCTTCTACGCTCTGGTGACCGCCAAGTGCCGTCTGTACGATGGACTGGCCTGGAACATTGGAGCAGAGACGCATGTTAGAGAGCATGTTTAATCCCTCAATATAGTCTTTTGCCATAGCCTTATTTCCACTTAAAATCATCCAGCCGACACGGAAACCGGCGATCATATGTGATTTGGATAATCCGCTGAATGTTACACAGAATAAATCCGGTGCGAGAGAAGCGATGGAAATATGTTTTTCACCATCCATAACAAGACGGTCATAGATTTCATCAGAAAAAATGATTAACTGATGTTCTCTTGCTACCTGTACAATCTGCTCTAATACCTCCTTTGGGTATAGCGCACCTGTTGGATTGTTTGGATTGATGATAACAATGGCCTTTGTGCGGTCATTGATTTTTTTGCGGATATCATCAATGTCTGGATACCATTCGGATTCTTCATCACAAATATAGTGAACAGGTTTTCCGCCAGCTAATGTAGCACAAGCAGTCCATAATGGGTAATCTGGAGAAGGAATCAAGATTTCGTCTCCATTATCAAGAAGTGCGGACATACAAAGATTAATCAGTTCACTAACTCCATTTCCAGTGTAGATATCATTAATATTTACATTTGGGATATGTTTTAGCTGTGCGTACTGCATGATTGCTTTTCTGGCTGAAAAGAGTCCCATTGCATTGGAATATCCTTCACAATCTGTTAACTGTTGACGCATATCATAGATGACTTCATCCGGTGTACGGAAACCAAATGGAGCAGGATTACCAATATTTAATTTTAAAACATGAGTTCCGGCTTCTTCCATACGGGTGGCTTCATCAACAACCGGTCCTCTCACATCATATAAAACATTGTCTAATTTGGATGATTTCTTAAATTCACGCATTTTTTTCCCCTCTTTATTGCTAATATTCCTGCTAATAGTTGCTGCAGAAGTTGTTTGTATATTCTTATTGATATCACTTATAATTTCTGCTTCGAAAATTGAACTTTTCTGTCTTTTAGCAGACATTGTAAGTGCTTCTGAATTTTCTTTGTTACTATTTCCTAATATGGTTTTGTTTGTATCTAATATATTTCTATTAGAGGCAGAGATTTCTGTATCAGATTCCACATTAGATACTCCAATTAACCATTCTTCCTCTACTTGTAATGTTTTCGCCAGAAACAGTAAAATATCCGTTCGTGGAACTGTTTTACCGCTTACATACTGGCTTACATGACTTTTTCCAAGTTTAATTCCCTGTACCTGTGCCGCTCGTACAAGGTCAATCTGCTTTAGGTTCTGCTTCTTCATGGCAGCTTTTAATCGTTCTGAGAAGACTTCTTTTTGAATCATGTAGCTGCTCCTTTCTATTTTTTGTAATTGAATCACAAGTTCAATTTACTTTATTCTTTTCGTAAAAGTTAGGTAGAGTATAGCATAAAGAAAAATAAAGTTCAATACAAAATAAATATTCTTGAACTTTTTTGTATTGAACTTTTATACAACTACACATAAATATTTTGATATGATGAGACCTGTTTGTAGGCAGCCTGAAATTATTCATTTAATAATTAAAGGGGAACGAAAGTATAGTTCTTTTATTGTGTAAAATAAAAAGGGGGAAAAAGAAGAGAATCGTAAAATATGGCTAGGAAAAGCTTGATATGATATACTTTTAAAGTATTAGAATAAATTCAATTACGAATACGCAATTGAAAATTTACAAGATAAGAAAGGCAGGTCTTAGAAATTGAAAATGATACATAGTTTAATAATTCTAGCAGGTACAGTTTTTTTCATATGGTTCAGCATTCCATTATTCACTCACCGAATTTTAAATATTGGGAATCTTACAGGGTTAGTGGTCAGTGGTATTTTACTGATTGGAGGCATTTTTTATAAGAATTTTCAGCAAGGAATATTTTATTTGCAAAAATACTTTTTGGGAAAATGTGTGATTGGTATTATGGCAATTGCTATTGGCATTGTAGTTATAACTGCTGTTATCGAAACCGTTCTTATCGTAAAGGCATCAGCAAAAAAGCCGCAGGAGAATGCAACACTTATTGTACTTGGATGTAAAGTATACGGCGAACATGCCAGCCGCTCTTTGCGTGAAAGGTTAGATGCCGCCCTCATTTATTTAGAGGAAAATCCCAATTCACAATGTATTGTATCTGGTGGAATGGGCGAGGGAGAAAAAATCAGTGAAGCGGAGTGCATGTACCGATACCTAACAAAGAAGGGAATTAATTCTTCAAGAATCATAAAAGAAGATAAATCAACTTCTACGAGGGAAAATCTGCGATTTTCTAAAAAGATAATGGAAGAAAAAGGATTGGGGAACAATATAGCGATTGCAACGAGTGAATATCATCAGTATCGTGCTTCACAGATAGCAAAATCACTTGGTTTTTCTGTTGGAGCAGTATCAGGACATACTGCCTGGTGGTTATTTCCAACATTTTATATGAGGGAGTTATATGGGATTTTATATCAGGCATTGTAGGTAAAAAGAGATTGTTATTTGTATAATAAAAAAATAGTCGGAAATATTAAAGAAGGTGTTTATTTATCGTAAGGAATGATTTTTCAAACACGCTCTAAAAAGGGGGAAAACATGTATGAAGGTTCTTATAATACCAGATGTTCATTTGAAACCATTTATGTTTAAACAGGCAGCAGAATTAATGGAGAGGGGAATTGCGAAAAGAGCTGTTTGTCTGATGGATATTCCTGATGACTGGAACAAGCAGTTTGACATCTCACTTTATGAGGAAACTTATGATGTAGCTATCCGTTTTGCAAAAAAATATCCCGATACCGCCTGGTGCTACGGAAATCATGATTTAAGTTATGTCTGGCATAAGTTGGAAACGGGATATAGCCCTATGGCCGCTTATACTGTACAAAAGAAATTGATTGATTTAAAGGAAGTATTGCCAGAGGGTAATCTAATAAAGTATGTGCATCGAATTGATAATGTTTTGTTTTCTCATGCAGGGATGTCGAAAGACTTTGTTAATCTGCATGTTCCTAAATCAAAATATGATGATGTAGATGATGTTTTAGATTATGTTAATCATCTTGGAGAAATGAAGATGTGGTATGATGGATCCCCAATCTGGCTCAGACCACAGTATACAGATGTGAAGATGTATAAATCACAACAATTCCTGCAGGTAGTCGGGCATACTCCGATGGAAACTATTACAAAAAAGAAAAATGTGATATCATGCGATGTATTTTCCACATATCGGGATGGCAAACCAATAGGAACAGAAGAATTCCTTTTATTAGATACTATTACATGGGATTATAGTATGGTTAATTATGGAAATTATTAAATCATTTTATCAAGAGAATACTACGTGTATTCATAAATATAAATATATGAAACCAATACAATCAGCTTTGAACAAGAACCAGCAAATATTGATGATATAATGGAAACTATTAATCATTTTCAATGTTTTGATTATATGATTGATTCTGCAAATGATATATTAGACGAGGATTTTATTAAAAATACTCATAAAATATTAAAGACAAATACATCTGATAGTAGAATTTCATGGTTTAACGTGGGCGAATATAAATCAAGGAAAAATATGGTGGGAGATTTGATTACCACACCACCTGAAAAAGTAAAAAGTACAATAGAAAAATTGCTTAACGAATACAATAAAAAACAGACGGTATCATTTGACGATATTTTAGATTTTCATGTAAAGTTCGAAAGAATACATCCGTTTCAAGATGGAAACGGTCGCGTTGGAAGAATTATTATGTTCAAAGAATGTCTGAAATATAACATTGTTCCTTTCATTATTGAGGATAATTTAAAAATGTATTATTACCGTGGTTTAAAAGAATGGGATAATGAAAAGGGGTATCTGAGAGATACTTGCCTGACAGCACAGGATAGATATAAACAGTATCTGGATTATTTTGAAATAAAATATTGAAAATTTTTGAATTTAAAGGATTTATCACTACAAAGGATAGGTCCTTTTTTATTCTAACTTGTAATAATAATTTTTTTAAATAATACTTGCAAAATACCCTAATAGGGTATATAATCCTACTTATCTGATAGAGAATAAAATTTACAGAAAGGAAAATGCTATGGGAGAGTGTTGTAATAATAAAGAAGATATTTCTTTATCTTGTCACTGTGGAGCGAATGATAGTTTTAAAAGCAATTCTTCTCAACTGAAGTGCCAAAATTGCAGTGTAAAGAAGAAAGTTCGCTCAGAAAAAGAATTTAAAGCATTACTTAATCGTTTAAGCCGTATTGAAGGACAAGTTCGAGGGGTTCGTTCTATGTTAGAGAATGATGCGTACTGTATTGATATTCTTACACAGGTATCTGCAATTAATGCAGCATTGAATAGCTTTAATAAAGTATTGATTGCAAATCATATCCGTACCTGTGTAAAAGAAAATATTCAGGCGGGAAATGATGAGGTTGTGGAAGAATTAGTATCCACATTGCAGAAGCTTATGAAGTAACAATTTTCAGTAATTTAATCATTCAGAAGAAAGTATCGTTTTTTAGGTATATCAGATGTGAGATGATTCCCACCTCGCATGACGCGCATCTCGCAGCAAGAATACCGGGGCATTCTTGAATTCATGATATAAAGATACATTTGTAAAAACATAATAATAAATTTGACAGGAGGATAAAAACAGATGGAGCAGTATAACGTAACCGGAATGACTTGTGCCGCATGTCAGGCGCGTGTAGAGAAAGTGGTCTCTAAAGTTCCTGGTGTTACAAGTGTTTCGGTGAGTCTTTTAACGAATTCTATGGGAGTAGAGGGAACAGCTCTTTCAGCAGATATAGTTGCTGCAGTAGAAAAGGCCGGTTACCATGCTTCTGTAAAAGGAGCCGAGAAAGAGAGTAGTCAGGGAGCGGAAGCTCTGGCAGATACAGAAACACCAAAGCTATTAAAGAGATTAATTATTTCTCTTATCTTTTTAATGCCACTTATGTACCTTTCCATGGGACATATGATGTGGAACTGGCCATTGCTGGGATTTTTAAATAATAATCATGTAGGCATGGGGCTTGCACAGCTTTTATTTACCGTAATTATTATGGTAATCAATCAGCGTTTCTTTATCAGTGGATTTACAAGCCTTATTCACAGTGCACCGAATATGGATACCCTGGTTGCGATGGGGGCAACGGCAGCATTTAGCTATAGTACGTATGCCTTGTTCGCAATGACGGTAGCACAGACTGCAGGTAATAATAAGCTTGTTATGAGCTATATGCATGAATTCTATTTTGAATCTGCTGCCATGATTCTTACACTGATTACTCTTGGTAAAACATTAGAGGCATATTCAAAAGGAAAGACAACAGATGCATTAAAAAGTCTTATGAATCTTGCTCCGAAGATGGCTACCGTTGTTCGTAATGGTCAGGAACAGATCATTTCCGCAGAACAAGTGAAAAAGGGCGATATTTTTCTTGTAAAACCGGGCGAGAGTATACCGGTAGATGGTATTGTTCTTGAAGGAAACAGTGCAATTGATGAGGCAGCTCTTACTGGAGAGAGTATTCCAGTAGATAAGGCAGAAGGAGACAATGTTTCTGCAGCAACAATTAACCAATCCGGATTTTTAAAATGTGAGGCTACAAGAGTAGGAGAGGATACAACCCTTTCCCAGATCATTAAGATGGTAAGTGATGCAGCAGCAACAAAAGCGCCTATTGCCAAGATTGCTGATAAAGTGTCTGGTATTTTTGTACCGGCAGTTATTACGATTGCGGTTATCACGATTATTGGCTGGCTTCTTGCCGGACAGACAGTTGGATTTGCCCTTGCAAGAGGTATTTCTGTTCTTGTGATCAGTTGTCCTTGTGCGTTAGGCCTTGCGACACCAGTAGCGATTATGGTTGGGAATGGTGTTGGTGCTAGGCATGGTATTTTATTTAAGACGGCGGTATCTTTAGAAGAAGCTGGTAAGGTTGATATTGTTGCCTTAGATAAGACCGGAACGATCACAACTGGCCAACCGAAAGTAACGGATATTCTTCCGGTTGACGGAATCAGTGAACAGGAGCTTTTAGAAACAGCATTTTCACTGGAAAAGAAGAGTGAGCATCCGTTAGCAAAGGCAATTGTAGAATATGGCGATGAGAAAAAATTCACCGTTCCTGTTGTAGAAGATTTTCAGGCTGTTCCTGGTAATGGACTTACTGGAACATTAAATAATAAAACACTTATAGGTGGTAACTTACTTTTTATAGAAAAGAGTTTATCTATCTCTGAAAAAATAAAACATAGTGCAGAGCAATTAGCGTCTGCCGGAAAAACACCACTTTTCTTTGCAAAAGATAATCATCTGCTTGGAATTATCGCCGTAGCTGACGTAATTAAGGAAGATAGCCCACAGGCAATTAAAGAGTTAAAGGCGATGGGGATTCATGTTGTAATGCTCACCGGAGATAATGAGCGTACCGCAAGGGCAATCGGAGAACAGGCAGGTGTAGATAATGTAATCGCAGGCGTTCTTCCAGATGGAAAGGAAAGCGTTATTCGTGCATTAGGCGAAAAAGGAAAAGTTGCTATGGTTGGTGATGGAATTAATGATGCTCCCGCTTTAACTCGCGCTGATGTAGGAATCGCAATCGGAGCAGGTACCGATGTAGCGATGGATGCCGCCGATGTTGTATTGATGAAGAGTAAACTCGCGGATGTTCCGGCTGCAATCCGCTTAAGCCGAGGCGTATTACGAAATATCCACGAAAACTTATTCTGGGCATTTTTCTATAACACAATTGGAATTCCTCTGGCAGCTGGTCTGTTAATCCCAGTATTAGGATGGAAATTAAATCCAATGTTTGGAGCGGCAGCAATGAGTTTATCCAGTTTCTGTGTTGTTACAAACGCATTACGTTTAAACCTGTTAAATATTCGAAGTACAAAAAAAGATAAAAAGAAGAAAAAAGCGATAGATGTTAGTTTAATTAACATAAATAATAATGAAAAGAAAGAGGTAAATGAAATGACAAAGACAATGAATATCAAAGGAATGATGTGCGGACACTGTGAAGCAGCAGTAAAGAAAGCATTAGAAGCACTTCCAGAGGTAGCTTCAGCAGAAGTAAGCCATGAGAAGGGGACGGCTGTAGTTACTTTAGAAAAAGAGATTGCAGATGATGTCTTAAAGAAAACAGTTGAAGATAAAGATTACGAAGTTGTTGAGATTAAGTAATAATTTGTCAGGCTAAGCAGCTATAAAAAAGCATTCTTAAATTCCTTAGAGGAATAGGATGCTTTTTTTATTTTCAAGAATAGATTGGAAAAGTATTGAATAAAATAAAAATATTTCTATTAGATATGGGCGTCAGTTTTGCCATAGCTGAATCAAATCAGAAGAGTTCTCTAACTATTCGCGAAATCCAACTTTAACGAATAGTTGTAAAGAAAAGAGTATCTGTAACCGCTTTATATATCTACTATTTACTATTTACTATTTACTATTTACGTTCTAGGTTTTCAACTTTATAATTTAGAAATATTTTAAATGAAAAAAGGCCAGAATTTTCTGACCTTTTTTCGCTGGTAATCTTCTAACTATTTTACTTTCAGCCCTTTAAAAATCTTCTTATAAATCTTTTTTACCTTCTTAGGTACCCGAATAACAAGCTTTTTGTGAGCATTTTTAAAAGCTTTTTTATTTGCAGTTTTTCTTGTTAAGTACACAGATTTTATGGTGACTGTTTTTAGATTCTTACAGTTAAAGAATGCATTTCTATTGATTTTTACAATATTTGTTCCTATCGTTACTTTTGTAAGATTTTTATTATTGTTAAAGGCCTTCGCTCCAATGGAAGTTACTTTGTAGGTTATTCCCTGTGCATAAATTTGTGCAGGAACGGTAACATTTTTTGTAGTTTTACTTGTTTTAACAAGAATTACCTCTGCTCCTGGTTTTGATACTTTATACTCGTTTCCAGAAATAGTATATGATGTACCTACCTTTGGATAAGCTAGTTTTTCTATGGAAATTATCCTTTTCGCTGCACACTTCCTACAGCGGTATGTAAGTTCTCCTGCTGTCTCATAAGTAGCTCTTTTTGTGACGGTACCATCATTCCACTGATGTTCTAACTTTGGAAGAATCTTTCCTTCTTCTAAAAGGGTCTTACAAGTGCGGCAATAGGTATCTCCAGTATATCCTTCCGCCTTGCAGGTTGCAGTTGCTTTATTTCTAATTCCTTTGGAATGACCCTTTGCAACAATTTCTTCTTTTTTCTTATCATTACAGACCTGACAAACAGAAATCGAATATCCATTTTCTGTGCAGGTTGCATTCTTGTGTTGTTCTTCTCTGTAATCGTGTTTTGTTTTTTTAGTGCTAACTGTTTCTGTCTCACCACAGTTTTCACATGTGTAGGTTACGCTTCCTTCTTCCTTACAGGTTGCCTTTTTTGTAACAGTACCACTATTCCAGTCATGGTCAAATTTCTTGGTTGGCTTTCCAGATGAAAGTAGTGTTCCGCAATCTTTACAATAGGTGTCTCCAGTATATCCTTCATATTTACAAGTTGGCTTTTTATAATTTCTAGTTTCTTTGTTTTTATGACCGGTTGCCTTTAAAGATTCTGTTTTTTTATAAGGACAGTTTGTATAAGCGCAACAATATTTTTTTTCTCCCGTTGTTGTACAAGTTGGTGCTACTGTTGTTGTTCCTGAATCTAAATCATGAGTATGATTCTTTCCACAACCTTCTCGGCCACATGTTGCGGTTCCATCTCCATTGTCTGTCCAATCATGTCCTAATGCTGGATTTTTGGCATCTTGCTTAGTGATCGTTTTTGAACAGCGGCTACATTTACCGTAAAGAACGCCATCACTTTCACAAGTTGGTGCATCTCTTTTTGTTAGAATATACTTATGCCCAAGTTTTTTTACAGCTTCTGTTTTTGTAGCTTTACAAATTCCATTTTCTTCATAGGTACAATGATATGTTTTTTCTCCAGGTGCTGTACATGTTGGCTCTGTAGTTATTGTTCCGGAATCCCATTCGTGAGTATGCTTTTTCCCACATCCGTTACGAGTACAGGTAGCAGTTTCGTCTCCATTATCTTTCCAGTTATGACCTAGAGCGTGTTTGAAAAACATTTTAAGTTGTTCATTTTAACCAAATTAATAT
>OGRC01001392.1_pt1 | contig 16004 bp, 9 predicted proteins | sample 1553431 | NCBI WGS metagenome assembly OGRC01 (sample SAMEA2580064, study PRJEB22360) | human gut metagenome | biome: human gut; feature: human-associated habitat; material: faeces | place: Denmark | collected 2008/2010
TTCGGACTATGCGAAGGTCAAGACCTCGATCCAGCCCTGCCACGAATACTACCCCATCCCCGACACGGAGGTGATCTATTCGGGCGGCGCTTTGGACAACAACGAATACAAGAAGTACGGATTCTAAATCAACCGACATGAAACCGAAAAACAAAATATATCCCCTGCTGCGCATGCTGGCCGTCGCACTGACCGCCGCACTGCTCGGTCCGGGCTGTCAGAAGGACTTCAAATGGAACGAGCCGCTGGCCGTCACCCAAAACGGACTCAACCTCACCTCCCCGGCCGGCTCGACGCGCGTCACGGTCTACTCCACGGGGCGCTGGAAAGCCGAAATGGCCGAAGGCGCATGGGGCGAAGTGAGCGAGGTGTCGGGCAACGGCATCGGCGACTTCCTCTTTACGTACGAGGCCAACAACGGCGTGTCGCGCCGCGCGCGCATCCTCGTCAGCGGCGAGGGCGAAGAGCAGGAGATCGTTCTCACGCAGGCCGGCGCGGTCACCGAACCGACGCTGGCGCTCGCCGAAACCGAATTCGAGTTCGTGCGTTTGCCGCGCGAACGCGTCCAGATCGGCGTTACGACCAACATGACGCAGGCGCTCGAATGCATCCTCATCACGGCAACCGACGTCACCGACGCGGAGAATCCCGCCGAAGCCGGCTGGCTGAAGGAGATCCGGCTCGAAAAAGACGCCGAGGAGAACATCGTGCTGGTCTTCGGAATCGACCGCAACGACGGCAGCAGCGACCGCAAGGCGGCGATCCGGCTCGAAATTCCCGACGCCGACGGCAAGATTCTCGCCCAAGCCGAAGCCTCCGTCGTCCAGACCACCGACAATGCGACGGTCGTTTTCAAGGACGAAGATACGATTGTCTCCGTTCCGGGCGACCAGCACAACCGCAGCGCACTGCTGACGGCCAACTTCGACGTCGATCCGGCGCACTTCGCCTTCGACATCGCATACGACCCCGCAGGCACGCAGTGGATCACGGACGTGACCTTCAGCGAATCGGCCGTATCGTTCGTCGTTGCCGAGAACACGGGCGACCAGCCCCGTTCGGCCAGTCTGAAGATCACCTACAAGGATACCGACGTGGAGTGCAGCTCGACGCTCCGGCTGACGCAGGAGGTCAAGCAGCTCTCGATCGCCGACCTGCGCGCACTGATTCCCGGCGCGGAAGGCGAAGTGGAGCTGACGGGCGAGAAGATGCTCTCGGCCGTAGTCATCAGCGACGCCGGCAACTACAACATGGAGACCAACCCCAACCTGACGGACACCTCGATCGACTTCTCGGTCAACGAGAAGACCGCCTACATCGAGAGCCTCGACGGTCAGTACGGCCTGCGCATCGTCGCCAAACTTCCGGCCGACAACATCCTGAAGCGCTACAGCTCGGTACAGCTCTCGATCAATGGACTGAAGCTGGTCAAGGAGTCGAACCCCGAACGCTATACGCTCACGGGCTTCACCAAAGAGCATGTCCTCAACCAGAACGCCGGAACGGCCGCCGACCTCCCGAAGAAGGAGAAGCACATTTCGGAGCTTACCGACGCCGACATCTACACCTATGTGACGCTCAAGGAGTGCGAATTCATGCTCAACGGCGGCGCCTACATCAACGTTCACGACGGCTACTGCTACAAGACCGACCTCAACACGCAGGGCGTACTGGATCCGCGCTTCGACTGCGCCATCCGCGGCGTGATCGACAGCCGCGGCGATAAGATCAACATGGTGCTCAACACGCAGGTGCGCTGGCGCCGCAAGGGCGACGGCGTTCCGGCCGGTTCCGGCCCCATAAGCGGCATCATCGTCCACACCAAACTGCCGCGCTACGGCGTGAAGGGCGACGTGGGCACCTACCAGATCCGCCCGGTCGAAGAGGCCGACATCGCCTTCTCGCGCGAGGAAAGCACCCGCAACTACTCGACGCTCGTACGCTGGGCATGGCCCGGCATGACCACCAACGCCGGCATCAAGCAGCACGCGGACGGCAGCATCGTTCCCTATCTGGGCGAAGGCCGCATGTTCTCGTCGGTGAGCAACAAGCTCAACACGTCGTCAACGGTGGCAGGCGTCTCCTGCACCCTCGACTACAACACCTTGGACTACGCCAAAGGCATCAAATCCCCGGCCGTGCGCTACAACGGCATCTGGTGGAACTCGTCGCGCAACGAGGGCGAATGGGTGGCCTTCAACTTCTCGACCGAGGGCGTCAGCGGCTCGTGCATGAAGATGATCCTCTCGGCCGCACTGGGCAACCTGAGCGCCGCCACGATCGTCGCTCCGCTCTACTGGGACGTCTCCTACTCGCTCGACGGCAGCACCTTCACCCGGTTCGACACCGTGCCCATCCGCACGCTCGTCTACTGGGCCGGCCCGCAGTGGTACGTTCCGGGGCTTTACGAAGTTGACTTCGACCTGCCGTCGGCCTGCTTCGGACAGAAGGACGTCACCATCCGGCTGCAGGCCGCCAGCAAGGTATGCGGCAGCACCACGGGCGAGGACAACGGCACGACGACGAAGACCTACGTCTATTTCCGCTTCGGCGACGTTTCGGTCAAATATTTCTAACCACGTAAAAAACGCAATCATGAAATACGCAAAGAGATACATGGCAAAGATCGGCTCGGCAGGCATCCTGCTCGCGGCGCTGGCCGCGACGGCCTGCATGGACCACGGCGACGATATTCCGCTGATCGAGCTGGGCGCGGTCGAGAATTCGTTCACCGTCAACGCCACGGCGGGCCACGTCGACATACAGGTCTATTCCAACCAGCCGGCCGTGCTGTCGTTCCTCGACGACGGGGCCTCGTGGGCCGACCTGAGCGACACGCGCCTGCCGCTCGACGGAAAATTCTACATCGACTACGCCGACAACGCGGGCTTTCCGCGCATGACGCGCGTACTGATACAGAGCGCCGACGCAGTACGGTCCGACACGGTCGTACTGCGCCAGCGGGGCGCCCGTGTCCCCGCAATGGCGTTCGAGGGCGGCACCTCGACCAACGTACCGGGCAGTTCGGGCGGCAAGGCGTCCGTACGGTTCGGCACCAACATCGCCCCCGACGAGCTGACCTTCACCACACAGTACGACGCCGGGGAGGAACCCGCCGAAGAGTGGCTTTCGGAAATCACGCTCCAACCCGCCGGGGAGGAGGAATACACGTTCAATTTCGACTACGCCGGCAACGACACGGACGAACTCCGCACGGCTACGGTCACCGTCTCCTACGTCAACGGCTGGGAGGAGACCGAACAGCTGACGCTCAACGTCATCCAGCGTACGAAGAACGACATGCTGGGACACGACATTTCGTTCGCCGAACTGCGCGAGAAAGCGCTCACGGTCTCGAAAGTCGATGAGTACTGGCTGCTGGAAGGCTACGTCGTCAGCGACCGGGATTCGAAGAACGCCGGCAACAACCCGATGCCGACCGACATGAGCGTCGATTACAGCGGATGCGAGAAGACCGTCTACCTCGAATCGCCCGACGGCCGTTACGGCTTCTGCGTCGAAACGGCCACTCCGGAGGACAACGCCTTCACCCGTTACGACAAGGTGAAAATCCTGCTCAAAGACGCCGAGCTGGTCTTCGAACCCGATCCGGACCGCTACATGATCAAAGGCATCCGCTCGTCGATGATCGTCGAGCGCGTGACGGGCAACGACGCCTCGGTGCTTCCGGTCAAGCAGAAATACATCTCGGAGCTGACCGACGAAGACATCTACACCTTCGTGACGCTCCGCGACTGCGAATTCGCCGTCCGCAAAGGCTCGCTCACCCCCGTGCACGAGGGCTACACGCTGGCCGACGCGCAGGGACGTCTCAACATGTACCCGCGGCTGGTGCGCGACAACAAAGGCGGCCTGATCCACCTGCTGACCAACACCACCTGCCCCTACCGCCGCAACGGCACCCGTCTGCCCTACGGTTCGGGCGAACTGGCGGGCGTGATCGTCCACGAGCGGTTCCCGCAGTACGAGTACGTCGATACGGCGGACGATCTGGCCAACGGCATCATCGGCTCCTACCAGATCCGCCACATGTCCTTCGCCGACATCCGCTTCGCCGAAGACCGCTCGCAGAGCTTCTCGGAGACGCTGACCGAATACTGTTACGTCAAGGGCAAGGCCGCGGCCGCCGACGGCTATGCCTACTGGTATCCGACGTGGGGCACCAACGGACGCTTCACGCAGACCGCCTCCAAGTCGGCCTACCCCAACGGCGTCTACAATGCGGCCTGCTGGCACTACTTGGGCTGGTGCGGCACGGCGCGCGGCACGGCTCCGTTCCGCAGCCACATCGGCAACGACGGCTATTCGGGCTTCGGCGTCATCCTCGAAGACGGCACCAATTACGCCGTGAAAAGCACGGCAGTCAATACCGACGGCAAAGGCACCGACCAAGCCAACTGGCTGGCGTGGGTGACGACCTACTGGTGGAACGCTTCGACCGACCGGCCCTATGCGTGGGTCGTGGAGTTCTCGACCGCCGGGCTTTCGTCCGACCGGGTATCGCTGATCATGAGCGTGCAGAGCGGCCGCGCGACACTCAACGCCGGTCCCTACTTCTGGAAAGTGCAGTGGTCCGCGACGGGCGATTACGAGAGCGACGAAGGGTGGTTCGACGTCGAAGCGGCGCAGACCGCGCCCGACGGCAGCGCCTACACCTTCACGCAGCCAGACTTCCCGGTATTCGCCACGCAGCGCAGCTGGCAGCTCCCGGCCTATAAACAGGTCGAAATCCCGCTGCCCGCCGAGATCATGGGCCGCGAAAAGGTCTGGCTCCGCATCCAGCCCGCCAGCCGGCTCTCGTCGGGACTCGGTTTCCTCGACGGCACGATCCCGATGGGCTACAACGCCGCCGGAGCGATGGACTACTTGGCCGTACGCTACAACAGATAACCCGAACTCCAAGATCTAAAAACCAAAACAATGAAAAGATTCCTATTTTCGATAGCTCTGTTATTCACCGCTCTGGCCGGATGCTCCAACCACGAAGGCGAATCCGCAGCCCCCAAAAGCGAACTCAACGTCATGAGCTACAACATCCGCTACGCCAATGCGAGCGACAAGGGCGACGCGGCGTGGGACGCCCGCAAGGAGGCTTCCGTCACGATGATCCGCGACGTCAAGCCCGACGTGATCGGCATGCAGGAGCCTCGCTTCTCGCAGGCGCAGTATCTGATCGGCGAATTGACCGAGTACGAGCACTACTATCTGGCCCCCGATGACAAGGACTCGCAGCACCGCAATGCGGTCTGGTGGCGCAAAGACCGCTTCGAGATGCTCGCCCAAGGGTATTTCTTCCTCAACGAAAAGGACATCACCCAGCCGATCAAGGGCTGGGGGCACAACCAGTTCCGCACGGCATTGTGGGTCAAACTGCGCGAGCGCAGCACCGGCAAGGAGTTTTTCTTCTTCAACACCCACCTCGCGCACCGCGCGTCGCCCGTCGAGGGCGGCGACATCGATCAGGTGGCGCGCACCGAGTCGGTAAAACTCATCGTCGAGCAGATGAAGCAGATCGCGGGACGCTACGCTCCGATCTTCGTCACCGGCGACATGAACGCCTCCTACGCCGCGGGCGACGGCCGCCGCACCTGCCTCGACGGCTTCTTCGAATTCATGTGGTCGGCGCGCGAAACGGCGCCCGACGGCGAAGCCGACGACGTTTACAGCTACAACAACTTCGGCGAAGGCACTCCGCGCTTTACGTGGAACATCGACCACATCTTCTACCGCAAGGTGACGCCCGTCCGGTTCCGCACCATCAACAACGACGGCTACGGCGTTCCCTACATCTCGGACCACTTCCCGATTCTCTTCACGTCGGAATTCTGATGAACACTGCATGCGGGGCGGCTCCGGCCGTCCCGCACGCATAAAATCCCGCAACATGAAAAAACTGCTGTTTACACTTCTGTTCTGCGCCGCGGCTGCCGCCGCAGCGGGCAGCGAACCCGCGGAGCTGAAACTGCTCTCCTACAACATCCGCTACATCGGCGCGCCGGGCGACGAAGGCGACTTCGCATGGGACGCCCGCAAGGAGGCTTCGATCCGCATGATCCGCGATGTGCGGCCGGACGTCATCGGCTTTCAGGAACCCCGCCGCCAACAGGTCGCCTACCTCGTCGAACAGCTGCCCGAATACGGCCACATCGAAATGGGACGCGACTTCGGCGCCAAGGACGATCCCGGCGAGCATCTGATGATCATGTATCTCAGGGAGCGATACGAACTCCTCGACCACGGCCACTACTGGCTGAGCGAAACACCGGACGAAGTGTCGCAGGGCTGGGACGGCCGCTGCCGCCGCGTGACGGTGTGGGCGCGCCTGCGCGACCGCGCCACGGGGCGCGAATTCTGCCTTTTCGATACGCACCTCGACCACATCGGCAAAACGGCCCGGCTCGAAGGTGCCCGGCTCAACGTCGAACGGATGCGAAGCATCGCCGGCAAACGCACGCCGCAGTTCATCGTCGGCGACATGAACGCCACGGCGGGCACGCCGGGCGGTGTATGCCTCGAACCCTATTTCAAATGGCTGAAATCGGCCTGCGAAGAGGCACCCCAGACCGATCCCCGGCCGACCTACCACGGCTTCGGCAAGGCCAAACCGCTCCACATCGACCACATCTTCTACCGCTGCGCCGAACCGCTGCGCTACCAGCTGCTCGACAGCACGGGATACGGCGTGCAGTATCTCTCGGACCACTACCCGATCGTCTGCACATTCCGCTTCTGACCGGGCGGCAGTGTATACACGACAAAAACCGCAGAAACCGTTTTGTCCGGTTTCTGCGGTTTTTCATTCCGGACGACGCCCGAAGAAAATTGAGCCGCTCCGTCCAATATCGCCGCGCGGCAAACACGCACACAGGACAATCCGCCGCCCGCCGTTCCAGCCAACCGACCGGCCAACCGGCCGCAATCCCGGTCAAGGGCGATCGAAAACGGTCGAAACCGGTCGGCACGACGCCGTTCGCGCCCCGCCGCTTAAAATTCGACGGTGATTCCCAGCGTCGGGATCAGCGTCCCGCTCTCCTGCCTGATGTATTTCATGCGGTAACGCTGTTCGGCGGCGGGCGCTTCGGGATTCTCCACCACGCCCGTCGACATCAGCACGTCGGGCTGGCGCAGTTTGCTCCCCGTTACGTTCTGCAGGTCGATATAAAGCCCCAGCATGCAATGCCGGAAATAGAAGGTCTTGTCGATGCGCAGGTCCAGCTGGGCGAAGGCGTCCAGCCGCCCGTCGTTATAGCGCGTATAGTCGTAATAAGGCCGCCCCTGCGCGTTCCACGCCTCGACCAGCGACGATTTTTCGACATCGTAAGGCGTATAGGGCATTCCGCCCACGGCGCTCAGGCGCGCCCCGACGCTCCAGCTGCGCGGCAGGTCGTAGGTGCCGCTGAGGTTCACGACGAAACGGCTGTCCCACGCCGAAACGATATAGGGAGCCGCTGAATCGCGGCGGTATTCGCTGCGGAACAGCGTGACCGAACCCACGAGATTGACTTTGCCGGGAATCTGCCAGCGGGCCATCGCCTCGACGCCGTAGGAGCGTCCCTCGGCCGACGAACGCAGCTCTTCGTTGCCCACTACGCCGTAATCGTTGCCCTTGCAGGAGAGCGGAATCCCGTCCGCGACCGAAAGCGGAATATCCCCGTACAATTTGTAAAAGCCCTCGACCGACACGATCAGCCGGTCGCGCAGCCGCCATCCGGCGCCTGCGCTGAAAGCCCCGACGCGCATATAGTGCAGAGATTTGTTCACCCACGCATCCGCATCCTTGAATCCGAGCGCCGTATAGGGCGGCAGCTGGTAATAAAGCCCCGCGCTTCCGCTCAGCGACCAGCCCCTGCCGAGCCGATAGCCGACCGAAGCCCGCGGCGAAAGCTGGTGCCAGAGCCGGGCCATGCGCGGCGAGTAGTCGTTCCCGTCGGCGCGCAGGCCGAGCGAAGCCGTGAAACGCTTGTCCTCCGAAGCGTAATCCGCCCCGGCGAAAAGCCCCCAGCCGACGATTCCCAGCCGGGTCCGGTAATCGGACAGCAGCGTCTCGTCGGTGAAAAGCCGCTGGAACGTGCGGTTCGTATAACTCGAATAACTCAGCTCCGCGCCTTCGCGCACCGTCCAGCGGCCCAGATAGCTGCGGTTTTCAGCCCGCAGCGTGGTTTTCTGCTCCACGGAGCGCAGCCGCAGGGTGAGGTTCTCCTCCGAAGAGTCGTCGTTGTCGCGGTATTTGAGGTTGCGGTTGTTCAGGTAAGTGTGGCTCAGCGTGACGGTCTGCACGTGACGGCCCGCATAGTGCCGCCACGACGCGCCGACGGTAAAGGTCTCCTGACGGATCCGGGGCAGGTAGCTCAGCAGGTATTCGGCGTCCTCGCCCTCCTCGTCGAGGTTGAGTTTCATGTTGTCGAAGCCCGCCAGCCCCAGCACCGTCAGTTCGTCGCGCTCCGAAAAGCGCGTCTTGACCTTGAACTGTCCGTCGATATAGTTGGGCAGGAACGGCAGGCCGATCATCTTGAACAGCAATTGCAGGTAGGACTGCCGCAGCGAGAAGAGGTAGGAGGTTTTCCCGCCGATATGCCCGCTGCCGGTCAGCCCGACTTCCGACGCTCCCAGCGTCGCCTTGAAGGTCTGCTTTTCGGGATTCCCGTCCCGCAGCCGGAAATCCAGCACGGAACTCAGCGCCCCGGAACGGTCGGCCGGGAAAGCCCCGGTGTAGAAGCTGATCTCGCGGATCAGGTCGGCATTGACGATGCTCACCGGACCGCCCGTGGCTCCCTGCGTGGCGAAATGGTTGATATTGGGGATCTCGATGCCGTCCATGTAGAATTTGTTCTCCGAAGGGCCTCCGCCGCGCACGATCAGGTCGTTGCGATAGCCCACGGGCGAGAACGACACGCCGGGATAGGAGCGCACGATGCGCGAGACGTCGCGGTTGGCGCCGGGACTCTTCTCGATCTCCCGCAGGCCGATCACCTGCAATCCAACGGGACTTTCGGCCGTGGCCCGGAACGGCGAGGGCACGACGGTCACGGCTTCGAGCTGCGTGGCGTCCTCCTCCAGCTCGATCTCGATAAAGGGCGTGGCCGCCGACACGATGTATTCCGGCGTAACGACGCTTTTGTAGCCCACCGACGAAGCCGACAGGCGGTGAATGCCGGGCCGTACGCGCCGGAGCGTAAAGCGTCCGGCGGAGTCGGTCGAGACGCCCCGCTGCTCCTGCCCGACCGGCACGACCGCCGCATAGGCCACGGGGCGCCGCGTCAGACGGTCGATGACGCGGCCGTTTACGGGATAGCCGCTCTCCGGCGTTCCGGCCGCCGCCCGCGTACAGGCAAGCAGGGCGGCAAAGGCACATATGATTCGTAATCCGAGAGACATCATATGGCAAAAGTACAAAAAAAGTACAAAACCGTTCCGGTTTTCCAGCGGCTTCGCCCGGCAAATTCCCCGGCCGGTCCGCGAAGACTCCGCGGACCGGTTCCGCCCGGCGCTCGCTCCAATAAAAAAGCCGTTTTTACCAACCAGAAGTTTCGAACATTATTAATTCGATAAGCGAACAAACCGCAGCCAAGAAAAAAATCGGCGGTTTTCTTGGCCGCTCCGCAAAACGTATTATTATATTTATATATAATAATAAAACCGCCTGCAACTTTTTCCGCCGGAAAAACACCTTGAAAAATTTCATAAAAAGCTTGTATTTCAGCATATTATCTTTTACCTTTGCAAAACCATTACGGCAGTGCCCGTCACTGCCGCACCGTGCAGCCCCGTTCTTTTCGGAGGATGTACCGGTTTTTCGACGCCACACCAGACAACCCACATTCCGAACCGGATAAACCGGTGAAATTGCAGCGCACGACACACGCTGTCATCCGGTCGGTTCCATATGCTTTCGGAGGTCTCTGGCCGAAAATGTCTCACCAGTCGATTTATATAAAAATAAAAAGTTATGAGAAAGCAACATTACACAGCCGAAATTCCAGTTTCCAATCCCTACAACATTGCCGCGTTCGAGGATCTGGTATCCAATATCCAAGCGGGATACAACGAAGGAAAACGACTGAAGAACGCGGCTTTCGAATTCATGATCGACCGGGGGATTTATCTGGAATTTCACGAATGGCTGCACGCTCCCGAACACAAGGAGCACGGCAGCGACGTCATGGGGCGCTTGCGCATGTGCATGACGGGCAGCCGACTGACGAAAATTTTCAGCCGGTAACGACCCTAAGACCGGATTCCGATACGACGCAACCGAGGCTCCGGCTCACACAGGACGAAAAAACCACTCCCAGACAGGGAGTGGTTTTTTCAAATCGGAAGGACGACCGCTTCCGGTCACTGCAGATAGACCCCGATGTTTCCGCTGATCTGCTGCAGCGATATTTCGCAGAGCTTGGTATTGTACTGCGCCGTGAGAATGCGCTCCTCGGCGTCGAGCAGGCTCTTCTGCGCCTCGCGCATCTCGATGCCGGGCAGATCGCCCAGCAGGTAACGCTCCATGGCGATCTCGTAGTTCTCGCGGGCGGCGATCAGGTTCTCGGTTTCGAGCTGGATCACTTCGAGGTTGTTGCGGTAGGCCTGCCAGAAATTAGACAGATTCGCCATGAGCGACTGCTCCAGCTGCTGACGGGTCAATTCGGTGTTTTCGATCGTGATCCGGGCGTTGCGCTGCTCGCGGCGGCGGTTGCCGTCGAAGATCGTGAACCCCAGCTTCACCCCGGCGTTCAGCCCCAGCGTACCGCGCGACTGAGTGGCGCCGTTGCCGAACCGGTTGTAGGTGTATCCGTACCCGGCGGTCAGGTTCAGATAAGGGTAGAAGCGCGAACGGATGCTTTTCAGGTCCAGTTCGGCCAGCGTGTTGTCGTGCCCGGCCAGCAGCAGCGAAGCGTTCGCAGCGCGCGTTTCAGCCTCCAGACGATCCCATTCGAGTGTGCTGTTCACCTCGATCAGCGAATCGCAGATCGAAAGCCTGCCGTTGAGATCGTCGTTGGCCAGCAGTTCGTTGATGCGGATGCGCGATGCGGTCACCAGCTCGTGCTGGGACATGTATTTCGAACTGTCTGCATTGAAATCCACACGCGCCTGCAACAGGTCGAGACGCGAGAAGCTGCCGATCTTGAACCGCTCTTCGGTAATTCGCAACCGCTCGCGCGAGAGCTGCACCGCATAACGGAAATTGCTCAGGCGCAGGGTCTGCTGCACATAATTGTAATACTCGGCCGTAAGCGTGGCGACGAAGTCCTCGATCGTGATGCGGGTCCTGAGCGCCCCCATCTGCTGCAACTCCTGCAGCCGCTTGTAGTTGGTGCGGATGCGGAATCCGTCGAAAAGCGTCCAGTTCACCGCAACGCCGGCGTCGAAGGTCTGATCGTAAATGCCGTTTTCGGTCACGGCGTCCCCCTCGCGCGGGGTCGTGCGCTCGTTGTCCAGCGCCCCGCTGTAGCCGGCCGTCAGATCGACGCTCGGCAGCATCCCGGCGTTGGCCGCCGTCGCGTCATTGTCACTAATGCGCTGCTCGTTGCGTATGATGCGGACATCGTAATTCTGCTCCAGTCCGAGTTCCAGACACCGCTGCAGGGTCATCGGCTCGCCGCACTCCTGCGCCGCGGCCGCGCCGACGGCCCCCGCGGCCAGAACCGTTAAAATCAGTCGTTTCATTTCGCGTTCTTTTTCGTTTTTCGGATCCGGTCGGTCGATACGTAACTGTAAATCGCCGGCACGATATAAAGGGTCAGCAGCGTCGAAACCACCATGCCGCCCACCACGGCGATACCCATGGCGATACGTCCCTGCGCACCCTCGCCCGAAGCCACCGTCAGCGGCAGCAGGCCCAGAATGGTCGAAGCGCTGGTCATCAGAATCGGGCGCAGGCGCTGCAGCGAAGCCTGCTCGATGGCCTCCCGCTTGTTCAGCCCCGCATCCTGCTTCTGGTTGGCGAATTCGACGATCAGGATACCGTTCTTGGCGACCAGACCGATCAGCATGATGATGCCGATCTGGCTGAATATGTTCATCGTCTGCCCGTTGGCCGCCATGAACACCAGCGCGCCGGCAATGGCCAGCGGCACGGTCAGCATGATGACCAGCGGGTCCTTGAAGCTCTCGAACTGCGCCGCCAGAATCAGGTATATCAGCACGATAGCCAGCAGGAAGGCGAATATCAGGCTCGAAGAACTCTCGCGGAACTCCTTCGAATCGCCGGCCAGCGCCGTGCGGAAGTCGTCGCCGAGCGTCTGCTCGGCGATCCGATCCATTTCGTCAAGCCCCTGCCCGATCGTCTTCCCCTTCGCCAGTCCGGCCGAAACCGTAGCCGACAGAAAACGGTTGTAGTGATAGAGCTGGGGCGGCGCGACGTTCTCTTCGAGCGTGATGAGGTTGTCGAGCTGGATCATCTCGCCCTTGTCGCTGCGCACATAGATCGACTTCAGGTCGGCGGGCTTGTTGCGCTGCTGGCGGTTGATCTCGGCAAGTATCTCGTACTGCTTGCCGTTCATGTAGAAGTAGCCCAGACGCTGGCCGCTGAGTCCGTACTGGAGCGTCTGCGCGATATTGCGCGTACTGACGCCCAACAGGTTGGCCTTGTCGCGGTTGATCGCGATGCGGGCTTCGGGCTTGCTGAATTTCAGGTCCACGTCGGCCATCTGGAATACGGGGCTTTCGTAGACTTTCCGCATGAATTCCGGCAGCACCTCCTGCAGCCGTTCGATATTGGTCGCCTGCAGCACGTACTGCACCGGCATGCTGCCGCGCCGTCCGCCGAAGGTGCTCTGCTGCTGCACGAACGCGCGCGCCTTGGTCCTCGTGCGCACGGCGGCCGACACCACCTCGGCGATCTCCATCTGCGTACGTTCGCGGGTAGCGATGTCCTTCAGGGCGATCTGCACGTTGCCGCGGCCGCTGGAGACGCGCGCCGTCACGGCACGGGCTTCGGGCACGAGCGAATCGACGAGCCGGTTGATGCCCTCGGTATAGTCGCGCAGGTATTCGTAGGTCGCGCCCTCCGATCCGCGGGTGTTGATCGTAATCTGCGAACGGTCCTCCAGCGGAGCCATCTCGGCCGGGATACTTCCCCACAGCCACCCGATCAGGCCGATCATCAGCGCCACGAGCGGCAGGGCTATCCAGCGCCGCCGCAGGAAACCGGCCAGCGTGCGGCTGTAGAAATTATTGAGCCAGACGAAAAACGGCTCGGTCTTGTTGTAGAACCAGCTCTGCTTCTCCTGCCGCACGAGCAGTTTGGTCGCCAGCATCGGAGTGATGGTCAGCGCCGCGAAGGTCGAGATGACCACGGCGCCCGAAATCACCAGACTGAACTCGCGGAACAGACGCCCGGTCATGCCCTCCATGAAGACGATCGGGAAGAAGACCGCGATCAGCGTGATGGAGGTCGAAATGACCGCGAAGAAGATCTCCTTCGCCCCCTCGATACCCGCCTCCTTGGGCGACATGCCGCGCTCGATGCGGATGTAGATGTTCTCGGTCATCACGATGGCGTCGTCCACCACCAGTCCCACCGAGAGCACCACGGCCAGCATCGACAGCACGTTGATCGAGAATCCGGCCACATACATCAGGAAGAAGGTGCCGATCAGCGACACCGGAATCACGATACACGGGATCAGCGTCACGCGCCAGTTGCGCAGGAACAGGAAAATGATGATGATCACCAGCAGGAACGCCTCGTAGACGGTCTGTTTCACCTCGTCGATCGAAGCGCGTATGAAGCGCGTATTGTCGAATCCGTAATCGGTCACCACATCTTCCGGCAGGTCCTTTTTCATCGACTCCATGCGTCTGTAGACCTCGTCCGCGATCTCGATGTGGTTGGCTCCCGGCTGCGGAATCACCACGATGCCGACCATCGGAATGCCGTTCATCTTCATATAGCTGCGCGTATCCTGCGGTCCCAGCTCCGCGCGGCCTACGTCGCTCAGACGGATGATGCGGTCGGCGTCCTCGCGCACCACCAGATCGTTGAACTCCTGCGAGGTGTGCATCAGTCCCAGCGTGCGGATGGTCAGCTCGGTGGTGTTGCCCTCGATGCTTCCCGACGGCAGCTCGACGTTCTCCCGGTCGAGCGCGCTCTTGACGTCCGCCGGCGTGATGCCGTATCCGGCCATCTTGGCCGGGTCGAGCCACAGACGCATCGAATAACGCTTCTCGCCCCATATCTGCACGCCGCTCACGTCGCTGATCGTCTGCAGCTGCTCCTTGACCGTCAGGTCGGCGATCTCGCTCAGCTCCAGCAGCGAACGCTTGTCACTCTGAATGGTCACCATCAGGATCGGCGTGGCATCGGCGTCGGCCTTGGTCACCGTCGGCGGGTCGCAGTCGCGGGGCAGATAGCGCTGCGCGCGCGACACCTTGTCGCGCACGTCGTTGGCGGCCGTTTCGAGGTCCACCGAAAGTTCGAATTCGACCGTGATGCGGCTCTGGCCCTGACTGCTGACGCTCGACATCGACCGGATGCCGGGAATGCCGTTGATATTCTGTTCGAGGGGTTCGGTGATCTGGTTCTCGATCACATCGGCGTTGGCGCCCGGATAGGAGCACGTCACCGAGATGATCGGATTGTCCACGCTCGGAAACTCCCGCACGCCCAGATAGCTGTATCCGATAAAGCCGAATAGCAGGATGATGATCGTCAGTACCGTGGACAATACGGGACGCCGGATGCTGAGTTCGGAAATATTCATACGGCGGCGGGATTATTCGACGACGTCGAGTTTGACGGGCAGATCGGTCCGCAGCTGCAGCGTGCCGGAGGTAATCAGCGTGTCGCCCACGTTCAGCCCCTCGATAATCTGAATGCTGGACTCGGTCCGCAGGCCGGTCTTCACCTCGACGGCCTGCGCCTTTCCGCCTTTGTAGAGATATACCTTGTCCACGCCCATCTCCGGCACGATGGCTTCGGTCGGCACGGCTATGGCGTCGGGAATGTCGTGCAGGCGGATTTTCACGGTCACGAAACGTCCCGGCAGCAGCGTTCCCCGCGTATTGGGATAGAGCGCCCGCACGGCCAGCGTGCGCGTGGCGATATCCACCTTCGATTCCTGCGCGTAGACCTCCGCCCGGAAGGTCTCGTTCCGGCCTTCGACCGTAAACGAAAGCGGCGTTCCCGGCCTGATCTGGCTGGCATAACGCTCCGGCACGAAGAGGTCGATCTTGAGCGGCGAAATCTTCGTCAGCTTGGCCACCACCACGCTGGGCGAGGCGTAGGCGCCCTCGCTGACGTTTCGCAGACCGATAATTCCGTCGAACGGCGCGCGCAGCTCCGTCAGCGCGATATTGGCCTTGACGATGTCGATATCGGCGTTGAGCATCGCCAGCTCCGTGCTGGCCTGCTCGTAGGCCTCCTGACTGACGGCGTCCTTTTCGAGCAGCGCGCTCTGGCGGTAAACCCGGTCCTCGGCCAGCTTGAGCTGCGCTTCGTAGCGCGACAGCTGCGCCAGCAGCGGTTTGTCATTGACCTTGGCCAGCAGTTCGCCCTTGCGGACGATCGACCCTTCCTTGAAATTGATCTCAACGATCTTGCCTGAAGTCTCGAACGAGAGGTCCACCTCTTCGTCCGGCAGCAGGTTGCCCACCGTGGTGATGCCGTCGGTGAGCCGCTGCGGACGGACGATGCGTCCGTTGACGTTGAGGGTGCTCTGTCTGCGGGGCGCGATCGGCGCTTTGGCGGCGTCATCCGATGCCGGAGCTTTGTCGTTCAATAGATTGTAGAGGCTCAGGATCAGGCAGAATACCACGAGAACGATGGCTGTGATGATCCATTTCTTTTTCTTATTCATTGCGAGAGTCCGGTTTTGCGTAGGGTATTGTATGCAAAGATACGAAAAAGGCGGATGGATACAAAACCGAATGGGCGTCCGGTTCTGGTGCCCTTTCCGACGAATAAAAGTGTCGTAACGATGCCGAAAATGCCTAAAAAGCGTGTTGACCGTCGGCTTTTGACAGCGAAACGAGCCGGTTGCTGAAATATA
>OGRC01001401.1_pt1 | contig 15953 bp, 14 predicted proteins | sample 1553431 | NCBI WGS metagenome assembly OGRC01 (sample SAMEA2580064, study PRJEB22360) | human gut metagenome | biome: human gut; feature: human-associated habitat; material: faeces | place: Denmark | collected 2008/2010
GATCGAAGAAATTTTAACGGAAGATTCGGCTCTTGCTGCACAGTTCATACTTTGAGCCGGAAGATTGGCCAAAGCTGCTATGAACATCCAAAACGCATAATCTTTTGCGAGAGGAAGGGATGCATCTGAAGCGCCAAATGCCCGCATGAGAGGTTCAATAAAGATAATGCCGCCGATACAAAGAACTGCCCCTATGAGGACAGAAACTCCGACGATCGTTGTAACAGTACAACTGGCGCCTTCGCTGTCTTTTGCTCCTAATTGACGTCCGGCTAAAACTGCTGCTCCTGCGGCGAATATATTTTCGATTGATACCATGATTAACAGCAGAGGAACCGTAACGCCTACTGCCGTGAGGGCAAGATCGGAGTGCAGCATTCCGATATAGGCGGTATCAACTAAGTTGTAGATGGCTTTTGCCAACAAGGCAAGTGTGGCTGGGATTGCTAATTTTACAATCGCTTTAGCCGGGGAAATATTTCCAAGTATAGATTGGGATTGCTGCTCATTCATTTGTATTTTCATGCTCCTTTCTTTGGATCACACCATAGAGTAAGATGCTTAATGCTTTCAGGCAGTTTTCTTCTCGCTCTTCAAAGGAATGACCGTTTAGATCTGTCATTTGGTAACGGATGTTGATAAAATCCTGAAATTGTCGAAAAGTTTCAATAACATCTTCTATTGAAATATCAGGCCGCAAAGATACGGGGGTTAACAGTTGCCTTAAAATCTGAGTGCTTAGTGTATCAAAATTCTGTTTGCATTTTTGTATTTCAGATTTTAGATGGGCGGGTGGCGCAGTTACCGCTTCGCAAAAGATTCGTTGATAGACGGGGTATGTCTGAAAAAAACGTGTGCGAAGGGTAAAATAAATTTCCAACTGTTTTTCGATGGAACTGTTTTCATAAGAGATATTCGTTTGAAGATACTCGGTTAGTTGTTGGAAGCATTCTTCTACACACGCTAAATATAAAACATCTTTTGTTTTAAAATAATGGTAGACAATACCTTTGGAAATATTTTGGGCAGTACAGATCGTATTGATAGAACTTGCACCATAACCCTGCCTGGAAAATTCAGCTAAGGCGCTGTCCATAATCTTGCGCCGCATTATTTGAGTTTTTTCATCTCGCTTCATTTTTCACCTCGAAAATTAACCATTAAATTTATTTTTGAAAAGCATACCACAAATAGACCTAGTGGTCAATATTTTAGGCTGCAATTTTTCACTAGCTCGGTTTAAAGTGTGGTTCGGGGGAGTTTTTAATGTATTTTGTTAAGAGATAATGATATAATCCATAGCATAGAAACTTGAATTAGAAAATCGAAATATAAAAATGGAATTGAAAAGAGCAAAGAAGCGGCGAGGAAGGAAAAATGTGGTATCAGAAGGATTGGTTTACCGGAAGTGATTATTATAATTTAAAAGAAAAACAAATTCATGCAGAAGAAATTGAGATTAAAAAGCCGGTTGAACAAAGATTCCATGAAATGACAGAAATATATTATGTTAAGAGTGGTGACGCCGATATTTGGATTAATGGAGAGCAATATCAAATTCAGGAAGGAAGTTTCTGCTGCCTTTACATGCATCACTTTTATCGGATCGAGCGGATCAGAAAACCTCTGCGTTGCGTAAAGGTTTCTTTTCATATCGGTTTGTTTATGTTTTTATGCTTTGAACAGCATAAGGCAAATGAGAATGAGATGCTGATGTACGGGGTTTCGCCATTGTTTTTCTTGGATCCAGAAGAAAAACAAAGAGTGCTTCGAATTTTAGACGACTTGTTGACGGAAGAACGGGAAGAAAAATTTTTGCTGAATAACATGAACATTTATCTTGCCATGCAGCTTCATGCATTGTATTGCAGGTATGCTATGGAGAGAAAGAAAAAAGAGGATTCTAAAAGTGATCGTGTGTGGGATGTTATTCACAGAGTGTTGCTGGATACAAGTAAAACAGTCCCATTGGAAGAATATGCGAAGGCAGTGGGAATGACGGCAGTAACATTAAACCGTAAAATTGTACAGCGATGCGGTTATACGTTTTTTCAGCTTCAGAAAATGGGAAAGGTATTTAATGCATGTGCACTGCTGCATTTTCCGGATTTGAATATCCAATACATTAGTGATTATCTTGGTTTTACCAGCATTGAAGATTTTTATAGAGTATTTAAGCGGTACATGAATGTAAGTGTCAGAGAGTATCAGAGACAAAATGTCGGAAATGGGGTGCAAATGCATTCAGAAGAAGAGGCGCTGCAGATTTTAATTTATCTTATACTTAATTTTCATGATCCGTTTCAGATCAAAGAAATGGAAAAAGCGCTGAAGAAGAAAGCATATTTGATTGAAAGAAGGACGAATGAGGTGTTTGGACGAAGTGTTTTGGAGCTGCTTGAGGAAATTAGAATTCAGATTGCTTGCAGTTATCTTGTTGCTACGGACCGAACGATTACACAGATCAGCAGTGATGTAGGATTTGGCAGTATTTCCTCTTTTCAGCGCAGTTTTTTTAAATATATGAACCAAACTCCAAGCCGATTCAGGTCCTGTATGAAAAGTAAATAATTGATAATGATTTTATGAAATCTGAATATCTATTTTCTGCACTTCGACTTATAATAAAATCAAAATACCGGAGGTGACAGAAACATGTTTGAACATTTATTTTCTCCAATCAAAATCCGTGATATGGAGATGAAAAACAGAATTATTTTGCCGGCTATGGGAACGAGAATGGCTGCAGAAAACGGAGCGGTGACAGATAAGCTGATCGCTTATCATGCAGCCCGGGCAAAAGGGGGATGCGCGCTGAATATTGTAGAAGTAGCTGCTGTACATACCCCCAGCGCGCCGGCGCATTTTGTATCGATCAGTGAAGATAATCTGATCGAAGGGCATAAAAAGCTGACAGATGCAATTCATGAAAACGGAGGGAAAGCAGGCGTTCAGCTCTGGCAGGGATCGATTGCCGCATGCATGGATCCGAAGGCACAGATGCTGGTTGTTTCTGATATGAACTTTGGCGCTTATACAATCAAAGCAATTACAAAAGAACAGATTCAGGAAGTGGTCGCATGCTATGGAAGGGCTGCTGCAAGAGCGGTAGAGGCAGGATATGATTGTTTGGAATTCCATCTTGCGCACAATTACCTTCCTCATTCATTCTTGAGCGGAGGATTTAACCACAGAGAAGATGAATATGGCGGAAGTTTTGAGAACAGATGCAGATTTCCGTTAGAAGTGATTGATGAAATCCGCAAAAATATGCCGGAAGGAATGCCGTTATTCATCCGAATTGATGCGCAGGATGATATGTTGGAAAACGGTCTTACGATAGAAGATGTTATTCGTTTCTGTAAGATTGCAAAAGAACATGGCGTTGATGTTTTAGACGTGTCCCGCGGAAACATTATCACGGCGGCATCTATGTATGAAGTTCCGCCTATTGATGTGCCGAACGGATTTAATATTGACAATGCGGCAAGAATCCGAAAAGAGACAGGGATGCTGACTGTCGGAGTGGGAAGAATCAATACGGCGGCATTGGCAGAGGAGATTCTATCCCGGGATAAAGTAGATATGGTTGTTATGGGAAGAGCACAGCTGGCAGATCCGGAGTTTGCAAATAAGGCGCGTGAAGGACGAATCGGTGATATTGTGCATTGCGTAGGATGTAATCAGGGTTGTTATGATGGATTTACTGATGTTGCAAACCGTCCTCATATTACTTGTATGAGAAATCCAATGATCGGTCATGAAGAAGAGTATGATCTAAGTAAAACAGAAGAGCCGAAGAAAGTATGGGTTGTCGGCGGAGGAGTTGCCGGAATGGAAGCGGCGAAGATCCTGCACGAAAGAGGACATGAAGTTACACTGTTTGAATCTTCTGATACATTGGGCGGAGAATTTCTTCTTGCAGGTGAAGCGCCCGGAAAGGCAGAGATGAAAGCGGCGGCGCTTGAGATGGCACAACAGGTAGAAAAGCTTGTGACGGTATGTAAGAATACAAAAGTGGATGCACAGATGTTAAAAGAGGCAGAGGCAGATGCTGTTATCTTGGCGATCGGTTCTTCTCCGATTACAATTAAATTAGAAGGAATGGATAAATTGCAGCATGCATCTGCACCTGAAGTTCTCAGACATGAAGTGTGCCCGAAAGGAAAAGTGGCAGTTATCGGCGGCGGACTGGTAGGACTTGAGACAGCAGATACACTTGCGACAGACGGCTGTGATGTAACAGTTTTGGAAATGAAAGACGAGATTGGCGGTGATCTGGGGAGTCTCCGTAAGATTGCTGTAATGATGAAAATGCAGCAAATGCAGGTGAAAATGCTTCCGAACAGTAAAGTGTGTAAGTTTACAGAAAAAGGGATCCTTTTGGAAGACGGAACTCTTATTCCGTGTGATTGTGCAGTATTTGCCGTTGGATTTTCAGCAAATGATTCCCATTTGCTTGTGGAAGAGTGTGAGAGAAGACAGATTCCTTGTCGTGTGATCGGAGATGCCAAATCTGCCAGACGTGCGCTGGATGCGATCGCAGAAGGATTTGAAGCAGCAAGAACATTGTAGGAGGATGAAGCGTATGAGAACGATGTTTACTCCGCTTAAAATTGCGGGAATGGAAGTGAAAAACAGAACTTTTATGGCTCCTATGTCATTGGGGTATGAAAGTCAGGATGGGGCTGTAAACGAAAAAATGGAAGCGTATTGGCTCAGGCGCGCAGAAGGCGGTGTTGGATGTATCATCGTAGATGCGACAAGTGTGGATCCGAACGTTCCATATCTTGGAAATACACTTTGTTTTCGGGATGAAGAAAGTATCAAAAAATATAAAAGTTTTACAGACAAGGTTCATGCGTACGGCTGTAAGATCATTCCGCAGATCACGCATCCGGGGCCGGAAAGTATCAGTGCATTTTTCGGAGTAGCGCCGGTAGCCAGCAGTTCCTATCCGAACTCTATGGGACAGATGACAAGAGAATTGTCAAAGGAAGAATTGCCGGGCATTGTCGCTCTTTATGCAAAAGCATCTAAGAATGCGAAAGAGGCCGGATTCGACGGAATAGAACTGCACTGTGCTCATGCATATATGCTGCTTGGATCGTTTTTGTCACCTTTGCGCAACAAACGTACAGATGAATACGGCGGAAGCTTGCTGAATCGAGCGCGTCTGCTGTTTGAAGTATTAGATGCGATCAAAGAAACATGTGGAGAAGATTTCCCGATCGTTTTGAGGATGTCCGGGAGTGAAAGAGATCCGCAGGGAAATACGTTGGAAGATATGAAACGGCTGATCCCTTATTTGGAGAAACACGGTGTTGACTGTTTTGAAATTAGTGGCGGAACACAGTATGAGCGCTGTAATAAGATCATTCCGTGTCACGGAGAAGAAGAATTTACGAACTTAAAAGAAGCGCGGGCAATCAAGCAGATAGCGGCAAAGCCGGTGATTACAGTTGGAAAGATTTTGGATGCACAGCTTGCAGAAGATGTGCTTGAAGCAAGCGAAGTGGACGGCGTTGTACTTGGTCGTGCTCTTTTGGCAGATCCGGATTTTGTAGACAAAGCAGAAGCAAAACGTTACGATGAGATTGCGCCTTGTGCGGCTTGCGGAGTCGGATGTGTAGGGGAGCAGACGAAGAGGCGACCGGCATCTTGCGTCATTAATCCATTGGCGGGAAGAGAACTGGAGTTTGAAGAAAAACCGGCGGCGGAAGAAAAGGATATTTTGGTCATCGGAGCAGGAATCGGAGGGCTTGCAGCGGCAAGAATTCTTGCAAAACGAGGACATCATGTGGTAGTTTTTGAGAAAGAGGAAAAAGCGGGAGGTCAGTTAAACCTTGCATGCCGCGCTCCGTTTAAACAAGAGATTTCGAAATGGATCGTATATCTTTTACAGGAGTGTGACAGATATGGTGTAGAGATTCGCTATGAGACAGAAGCAAACGCAGATGTGATCAAGGCAGAGAATCCGGACATCGTAATTCTTGCAACCGGAGCAAAACCGATCGTACTTCCGGTAGAAGGCATGGAAACTATGATTCAGGCAAATGACGTATTAAGCGGAAAAGTCCCGATCCTCGGTGGAAATGCAGCGATTATCGGAGGCGGAATGGTTGGAATAGAAACGGCAGAATATGTGCTTCACCATTCCAGAGGAGCGGCAAGAGTGACTCTTATTGAGATGACAGACAGCATTGGTCAGGGGATGGTTCCCAATAATCTGGTTCCGACTATGGCTCGTTTCGGACAAGAACGTGTACAGATGATCACCGGGGCAAAAGTGAAGAATGTAGATGCAGGAACGATTACCGTAGACACAAAACAAGGTGAAATGAAATATCCGGGATTTACACATGTGATATGTGCGGTCGGTTCAAAAGCATGGAATCCGTTGCATGAAGAAATCAAAGATACATATGAAACATATGTGATCGGAGATGCGAAAGAGGTGGCGCAGGCGCTGGAGGCTGTGCGCGAGGCATATGAATTGGGATATCGGTTATAATATTAAAATGGAAAACGACGATCATTTACCGTGTTAAAAACGTAAGAAACATCAGGGAAGAAAGAGGTGAAACAGATGAAAAAAGTGAATTTTGGAAGTACGGTTGAGCAAGTTCCGGCTATTGTTATGGGATGTATGCGTATGAAAGAATTGTCTGTGAAAGAGGCAGCAGAGCTGGTTGATACAGCGATGGCAGAGGGGGTTAATTTTTTTGACCACGCGGATATTTACGGAAGAGGAGTCTGTGAAGAACGTTTTAAAGAGGCGGCAGAAGAGGCGAACATAAGCCGTGAAGACATGTGGATTCAAAGCAAATGCGGAATAGTACCCGGAGTAATGTATGATTTTTCGAAAGAGCATATCATAAAATCTGTAGAAAATTCTCTGCAGAGACTCGGAACAGACCATCTGGATTCCCTGCTTCTTCACAGACCGGATGCGTTGATGGAACCGGAAGAGGTGGCAGCAGCTTTTGATGAACTGCATGCATCAGGGAAAGTGAGATATTTTGGTGTGTCTAACCAGAACACAATGCAGATGGAGCTTTTAAGCAGATATGTCAGTGAGTCGCTTATGGTGAATCAGCTTCAGTTTGGCGCTGCTCATGCATCCATGATAGCAAGCGGAGTGGAAGTAAATATGGCGACGCCGGGAAGTGTTGATCGGGACGGAAGTGTATTGGATTATTGCCGCCTGCATGACATTACGATTCAGGCATGGTCGCCATTTCAGTACGGAATGATCGAAGGAGTGTTTTTTAACAGCGAGAAGTTTGCAGATCTGAATGAAAAACTCCGTGAGATTGCGGGAAAGTATGAAGTCAGCGACACAACGATTGCCACTGCATGGATTTTAAGACATCCTGCACATATGCAGGTTCTTTCCGGTACAATGAATCCGCAGCGGTTTAGAGAGATTTGCAAGGCGTGCGAGATCGTTCTTACGCGGGAAGAGTGGTATGCGATTTATATGGCGGCAGGTCATATACTGCCATAAGAGAGAAAGAAGAAAACTTTTTTGAAAAGAGCTTCAGCCCTCTCAGGACATCGGTCTGGAATGAATGAAAAAAGGCGAAGGCAAAAATACCTGGCGCCAACTTGATAAAATGATATGCACATGATATACTTCTCCTGAAAATAATTTATTTCAGGAGGAGTATTTTTTATGGACGCAGACCCTGCGGGGAATTCTATTTTGTTTCACTTGTTGCTGCTGTTATTTTTCACCTTGCTGAATGCCTTTTTTGCCGGAGCAGAGATGGCGGTCGTGTCGGTGAATAAAAACAGGATTCGAAGTATGGCGGATGAAGGGAATAAAAAAGCGAAGGTGATCGAAGGGTTATTTGAAGATTCGACGAAGTTTCTTTCGACGATCCAGGTTGCGATCACATTTGCAGGATTTTATTCGTCGGCATCAGCGGCGTCGGGGATTTCACCGGTTTTGGCACAGTCGCTTGAAGCAGCGGGCGTTCCGTACAGTTCGCAGATTGCTTACAATGGGGTGACGCTTGTACTGATGTTTTTCAATCTTGTGTTCGGCGAACTTGTTCCGAAAAGGATTGCGCTGCAGAAGGCGGAAGCATTTTGCATGCTGACAGTGATGCCGGTGCATTATATATCGATCATACTGTCTCCGTTTATCAAACTCCTTTCTATGTCTACGAAACTTGTTTTGAAGCTTCTGGGAATGAAAACAGAAGACGAAGAAGAAACTGTGACGGAAGAAGAAGTGAAAGCGCTTTTGAAGATGGGAAATGAAAGCGGTACATTTGACGATGACGAGAAAGAGATGATCGATTCGGTATTTAAGTTTGACAGGAGAACTGCGAGAGAGATCATGGTTCCCAGACGAGAAGTGATTGCATTTGATATTGACGATCCGTTTGAGGAGATGATCGATGAGATTCTTGAGACAAGGCATAATCGAATTCCGGTATATGAAGAAAATATTGATAATATTATCGGTGTGCTTCATGTAAAAGACATGATGATCGAGATGCGGAAACATCCGCTGAATAAAGAGGATATTAGACAGATGCTTCGCAAACCGTTCTTTATTCCGGAAACGAAAGAAGCGGACGAACTGTTTCGGATCATGCAGGAAACGAGACATCATATGGCACTTTTAGTTGATGAGTACGGAGGATTTTCGGGGATTGTAACGATTGAAAATCTTGTTGAGGAAATCATGGGCGACATTAATGAGGAATATGAAGAAATTGTTCCCGAAGTAGTACTTGTTAAGGGAAATGAATACAAGATTGACGGAGGGATCCTTATTGATGATCTGAATGATGAACTTGGACTGAAACTGGAAACAGAAAATTATGACACATTGTCGGGATATCTCATTGAAAAGTTAGGACATATTCCTGCGAAAGAAGATCGTGATATAATAGAAACAGACGATCTGATTTTTAAAATTGAGGAAGTAAAAGACAATCGGATTACGCAAGTCCGTTTGCAGAGAAATCATTCAAAATAGGAATCCTGTTGGCGTTAGACAATAGGGGGATTTGCGCGAAAACAAAAATTTGAACAGAGAGATGAAAGGAGATACAGTGTAATGAAGATGCTGTCTATTGAAGAAGAGCTGAAAAACAATTCTTATCCGGGGAGAGGGATTATTATTGGAAAGACACCGGACGGAAAGAAAGCTGTAACGGCTTACTTTATTATGGGAAGAAGTGAAAACAGCAGAAACCGTGTATTTGTGGAAGAAGGCGAAGGAATCCGTACACAGGCATTTGATCCGGATAAATTAGAAGATCCGAGCCTTATCATTTACGCACCGGTGCGTGTTCTCGGCAATAAAACGATCGTTACAAACGGCGATCAGACAGATACGATCTACGAAGGAATGGATAAGCAGATGACATTTGAGCAGTCACTTCGTTCCCGTGAATTTGAACCTGACGGCCCGAACTATACACCGCGTATCTCCGGCGTGATGCATATAGAAAACGGAACGTACAATTATGCGATGTCTATTTTGAAAAGCAATAACGGAAATCCGGACAGTTGCTGCAGATATACGTTTGCATATGAGAATCCTGTTGCGGGAGAAGGGCACTTTATTCATACTTATATGTGCGACGGAAATCCGCTGCCGAGTTTTGAAGGAGAACCGAAATTGATCGGTATTTCAGATGATATCGAGAAATTTACCGAGACTTTATGGAACAGTCTGAATGAAGATAATAAAGTATCCCTTTTCGTGCGTTATATTGATATCGAAAGCGGAAAGTATGATACGAAGATCGTAAATAAAAATCAGAAATAGAAATCAGAGACAAAATCAGATTCGAAATCAGAAACAGAGAGTAAGACAGAAGCAGATATAAAAAGATTTAACAGATCATAAGGAGCGGATAAGAAGATGAAAGAATTAGAATTGAAATATGGATGCAACCCAAATCAGAAACCGTCCAGAATTTATATGAATGACGGAAGTGAACTTCCGATCAAAGTGCTTTGCGGACGTCCGGGATATATTAATTTCCTTGATGCGTTTAACGGATGGCAGCTTGTGTCTGAGCTGAAAAAAGCGACAGGACTTCCGGCAGCAACTTCCTTCAAACATGTATCTCCGGCAGGGGCGGCAGTCGGACTTCCGCTTTCAGACACACTTGCAAAAATCTATTGGGTAGACGATCTCGGAGAATTGTCTCCGCTGGCATGCGCGTATGCAAGAGCGAGAGGGGCAGACAGAATGTCTTCGTTCGGAGATTTTATTTCTTTGTCTGATGTATGTGATGTGGATACAGCGAGACTGATCAAGAGAGAAGTTTCTGACGGTGTAATTGCACCGGGATATGAACCGGAAGCACTTGAGATCCTGAAACAGAAGAAAAAAGGAAACTACAATATCATAGAGATTGATCCTGATTATGTTCCGGCGGCTCTTGAACATAAAGAAGTGTTTGGAATTACATTTGAACAGGGCAGAAATGAATTGAATATCGATAAAGACTTCTTCTCTGATATTGTGACAGAAAATAAAGAGATTCCGGAACAGGCAAAAATCGACCTTGCAATTTCGATGATTACTTTAAAATATACACAGTCAAACTCTGTATGTTATGTGAAAGACGGACAGGCAATCGGTATCGGAGCAGGGCAGCAGTCAAGAATTCACTGTACGCGCCTTGCAGGACAGAAGGCGGATAACTGGTGGCTGCGTCAGAGCCCGCAGGTGCTGGGACTTCAGTTTAAAGATGGAATTGGCCGTGCAGACAGAGACAATGCGATCGATCTGTATATTGGGGATGAATATATGGATCTGCTTGCAGACGGCGTGTGGGAAAATACATTTGCAGTAAAACCGGAAGTGTTTACAAGAGAGGAAAAGAGAGCCTGGCTTGACAAAATGACAGATGTTGCGCTTGGTTCAGATGCGTTCTTCCCGTTTGGCGATAATATTGAACGTGCACATAAGAGTGGCGTGAAGTATATTGCACAGCCGGGTGGTTCTGTAAGGGACGATAATGTAATTGAGACATGCAACAAGTATAAGATGGCGATGGCGTTTACGGGCATCCGTCTGTTCCATCACTAGAACATCACTAAAAGAGGCGTTATAACATGATTTTAGAGACAAACAGTCCGCAGGAAACTTTTTTGGCAGGCCGGGAACTGGGAGAAAAGGCGTTTCCGGGTCAAGTGATTACATTGACAGGAGATCTAGGCGTCGGGAAGACGGTTTTTACACAGGGGCTTGCCAAAGGACTTGGGATTGAAGAGCCGGTAAACAGTCCGACTTTTACAATCGTGCAGGTGTATGATGAAGGGCGGCTTCCGTTGTATCATTTTGATGTGTACCGGATCGGGGATGTTGAAGAGATGGATGAGGTTGGCTTTGAAGACTATGTGATGGGCGAAGGGGTTTCTTTGATTGAATGGGCAAACCTGATCGAGGAAATCCTTCCGGAAAAGCGGACGGAAGTTACCATTGAAAAAGACCTTGAGAAAGGGTTTGACTATCGAAAGATTACGATTATCGAAGTAGATGAATGATTACTCAAAACGGTACGATCACATGAAAAGGAAAGCAGGACGTAAAAAATGAGAGTTTTGGCAATAGACAGTTCGGGTCTGACAGCTACGGTTGCGATCGTGGAAGATGACACGACGATTGCGGAATTTACGATAAATTATAAGAAAACACATTCGCAGACACTTTTGCCGATGATTGATGAAATGGTGAAAATGGTAGAAGCGGATTTGGATTCGATTGATGCGATCGCGGTTGCGGGAGGTCCGGGATCTTTTACAGGACTGCGGATCGGATCTGCTACGGCGAAAGGGTTGGGGCTTGCTCTTGGCAAGCCCTTGATCCATATTCCGACCGCAGATGCGATGGCATACAGCATCTATGGGTGTGAGGATATTATATGTCCGATTATGGATGCGAGAAGAAATCAAGTTTATACAGGAATTTATTCTTTTGTTCCGAAAAAGGAAAAGGAAGATTCCGGGCAGTTGAAATACGCTTTTCAGGTAATCCGTGTTCAGATGGCGGTTTCGGTGGAAGATTTGATTCGGCGTTTGAATATTTATGGGCGAAGAGTTGTGTTTTTGGGGGATGGAGTTCCGGTATATAAAGAGATGTTGGAAAAAGGACTGAAAGTACCCTATTTTTTTGCTCCGTCTTACTCAAACAGACAGCGGGCAGCAGTTGTCGGGGCACTTGGTATTCGATATTTTAAGCAAGGCAGATATGAGTCTGCGGCAGAGCACAGACCTGATTATCTGCGTGTTTCACAGGCAGAACGAGAACGGGCAGCGAAAGAAAAAGATGCAGCGCCTGAAATCCGACGCATGGTGATGGAAGATGGTGCGGCGATTGCGGAACTTGAATATAGCCTGTTTCGTGATGCCTGGAGCGAAAAATCAATTCTTGAAACAGTGAAACAGCCGGGTGCTATTTGCCTGACGGCAGAAAAGGCAGGCCGTACGGCGGGATATCTTTTGGCATATACAGCAGCAGGAGAAGCGGAAATCGCTCGAATCGGGGTAGTAAAAGAATTACAGAGGCAGGGGGTTGGAAGAGAATTGATCAAAACCCTTGAAACAATCGGAAAACAATCAGGAATTAAGAGGATATTGCTTGATGTCCGCTGTAAAAATAAAGCGGCGCGCGCATTATATGAAAGGGAAGGATTTACAGAAGATGGAATTAGAAAAAGTTTTTATTCCAATCCCGAAGAAGATGCGGTTTTGATGAGTAAAGTGGTTTCCGAAGAGTGACGATGCCAGAAAACGACAAAAACGGAATTGGTTTCCGATAGTAATTTGAAAAAAAATCAGATATACTTTGGGCGTAGCAGAAACGTAAATTTTTATTTACAGGAGGATAAAACATGCGCCGATATTATTTGAAAGAAAGAAAAATGGTAAAAGAAACCGAGGCTGTTATCTGCAATCGATGCGGAAAAGAAATTCCGGTCAGGAACGGAGAACCGCAGGAAGGCGTATTCAGCGCAGATTATGAATGGGGATATTTTTCGGAAAAAGACGGAGAAAAACATCATTTTGATTTGTGTGAAGCATGTTATGACGAGCTTGTGGATTCCTTTAAAATACCTGTCGATGCAGAATGAGAAATTAAAAAGAATGGACAGAAAAAATAGATGTTAGATGTATGTTTGTTAGGATGCGGCGGAATGATGCCGCTTCCTTATCGCTATTTGACAGCTCTTATGACACGATTTAACGGGAGCAGTATGCTGATAGATTGTGGTGAAGGGACGCAGATTGCGATTAAAGAAAAAGGATGGAGTTTTAAACCGATCGATGTGATCTGTTTTACACATTATCATGGCGATCATATAAGCGGTCTTCCGGGACTGCTTCTTACGATGGGAAATGCAGACCGCACAGATCCCCTTACATTAATAGGACCAAAAGGACTTGAGCGGGTGGTGAGCTGCCTTCGGGTTATTGCGCCGGAACTTCCGTTTCCGATTGTTTTTAAAGAAATAGAAGGCGCAGAGCAAACATTTGAAATGAATGGATATCGGCTGAAAGCTTTTCGCGTCAATCATAACGTACTTTGTTACGGGTATACGCTGGAAATTGACCGCGCCGGGAAATTTGATGCAAAACGGGCGAAAGAGCAGGAAATTCCTCTGCCATATTGGAGCCGGCTGCAAAACGGAGAGACAATCGAAACAGAAGATCAGGTTTATACGCCGGATCTCGTTTTGGGACCGGCAAGAAAAGGGATTAAGCTGACATATACAACGGATACCCGCCCTACAGATTCGATTAAAAAGAATGCGGTTGATTCTGATCTGTTTATATGTGAAGGAATGTATGGGGAGAAGGAAAAAGCAGCGAAAGCGGTAGAGTATAAGCATATGACATTTTATGAAGCGGCTTCGCTTGCACAGGAAGCAAAAGTGAAAGAAATGTGGCTGACTCATTATAGTCCGTCGTTGACAAAGCCTGAATATTATATGGATGAAGTGAGGCGTATTTTCCCGAAAGCGAAAGCCGGAAAAGACGGTATGTCTGTGGAATTGATGTTTGAAGATTGAGAGGCGTGAAATGAAAGAGATAAGAAACATTAATATTTTGGCGATTGAAAGTTCATGTGATGAGACGGCGGCAGCAGTTGTTCACAACGGAAGGGAAGTACTCTCCAATGTGATTTCATCACAGATCGATCTGCACAAATTATATGGCGGTGTTGTGCCGGAAATTGCTTCACGCAAACATATTGAGAAGATAAATCAGGTAATTGAAGAGGCATTAAAAGATGCAGATGTCACGCTGGATGATCTGGATGCTATAGGTGTTACTTATGGACCAGGTCTGGTTGGCGCACTGCTGGTTGGTGTGGCAGAGGCAAAAGCAATTGCATACGCTAAGAAACTTCCTCTGGTGGGGGTGCATCATATCGAAGGACACGTTTCTGCAAACTATATCGAGCATCCGGATCTGGAACCACCGTTCCTCTGTTTGATCGTGTCAGGAGGACACACACATCTCGTAATTGTCAAGGATTATGGGGAGTTTGAAATTCTCGGACGCACACGTGATGATGCAGCGGGAGAGGCTTTTGACAAGGTTGCACGCGCAATCGGACTGGGCTATCCGGGTGGACCGAAAATTGACAAGCTTTCAAAAGAGGGAAATCCGGAGGCTATTGTATTTCCGCATGCAAAAATCGGCGATTGTCCTTATGATTTCAGCTTCAGCGGTGTGAAATCAGCTGTCCTGAATTATATCAACCAGGCACAGATGAAAGGCGAAGAAGTAAATCGTGCAGATCTTGCGGCTTCTTTCCAGAAAGCAGTAGTAGATGTTCTTGTGGAGCATACGATGCTTGCAGCAAAAGATTACAAGATGGATAAAATTGCGATTGCGGGTGGAGTTGCGTCCAATGGAACGCTTCGCGCGGCAATGGAAAAAGCATGTGCGCAAAATGGTTATAAGTTTTATCGTCCGTCTCCGATCTTCTGTACAGATAATGCAGCGATGATTGGTGTGGCGGCATACTATGAATATATGAAAGGAACCCGTCATGGATGGGATCTCAATGCTGTGCCGAATTTAAAACTCGGTGAACGTTAAATGATATCAGGAGGTTCTGAAATGAAAGAAAAAATTACGGCAATCGTTCTGGCAGCAGGACAGGGGAAGCGTATGCACAGTAAGGTTCAGAAGCAGTTTCTGGAAATCCAGGACCATCCTGTATTGTATTATTCACTGAGATGCTTTCAGGACAGCCGGCTGATTGACGACATCATTCTTGTGACAGGAAATGATATGATTTCCTATTGTAAAAATGAAATCGTGGATCACTACTCTTTTACAAAAGTGTCAAATGTCATTGCCGGAGGTAAAGAACGCTATGATTCTGTCTATCAGGGTCTTCTTGCCTGCACAGATACAGATTATGTGTTTATACATGACGGAGCCCGTCCGTTTATTACAGAAGAGATTCTTGAACGAGGCCTTGCAGGTGTAAGAGAGACAGGTGCGTGTGTAGTGGGGATGCCATCAAAAGATACGGTCAAACTGTCTGATGAGGATGGATTTGTCGGAATGACTCCGGAACGCAAACAGGTCTGGACGATACAGACGCCGCAGATATTTTCTTATGATCTCATACGAAAAGCGCATGAGAGTATTCGAAAGAAAGATATGAGTACAATTACAGATGATGCTATGGTTGTGGAACAGGAAAGTGGGGTAAAAGTCTGCCTCGTAGAGGGGTCTTATCATAATATAAAGATCACAACACCGGAGGATCTGGACGTAGCAGAGGTGTTTTTAAAAAAGATTAAAAAATGTAAAAATTTGTATTGACAGTAAAAAGATTTGATGATAGAATACATCTTGCGTCTGGCAATGAGACGTCGAACACTGAAAAGTGCATATGGAGAGATATCGAAGTGGTCATAACGAGGCGGTCTTGAAAACCGTTTGTC